>VFQN01002104.1_pt1 | contig 31659 bp, 48 predicted proteins | sample 3512371 | NCBI WGS metagenome assembly VFQN01 (sample SAMN10412370, study PRJNA504923) | tailings metagenome | isolation source: Replicate 2 from Balatoc abandoned mine | place: Philippines: Itogon, Benguet | collected 2017-08-28 | reverse complement strand
CGGCTGTGCATGTCGCCGCACCTCAGCCGCAAGGACCTGGACGGCATGCTGGCCATCATCGACGAGGTGGCGGACGTGTGCGGCATCAAGTTCTGGAACCGCAAGGCCTATGCAGAGGCGGAGGCAGAGCTGCAGCAGCTGGTGGCCAGCCGTCAGGGGGCGGGGGCGGGCGCAAAGGCCACCATTGCGGCGTTGGCGGCGGCGCCGTGCGCCATCGTACGCAGCAGCAGCGCATAAACACGGATGGGTGTGGCTGGACGGCTAGCGAGGGTGTACATACATGCGTATGTGGGCACGTGCATGACGTTGGTAAAGCGCGACGCCCGCTGTTGCATCCATACATGACGACGGGCGCACAAGCGAATAGAGCTAAGCGTTGTATGTCACGGTAACCCAACATTGGGTACCGGTACTCGTGTACCGGTATTGCTTGACGGGCACGAAAGGCTGCGCCTACCGGTAGTTGCTTTAACTGCACCGTGCATGTGGATGCTGTGAGAAGCGCTTACTAGGGTACTGTGATGAGCTCCGGTCACCGGTTCATTCATTATTCAATCGCATGTGAGCAGTAGTGATACCGGCAGGTGCCTGCGTTGCGTGCCAGCAGACGCATGCATGTCTGCCCGTATTCAGTGTCTACTGAATTTCAGTCACGTGGGGTTGGCGGTTCTGTTGACGACTACAGGTGGCAGCGCACGTACGGCCTTTGGCTTTCAGTCTCTGAAGTCACTTCTTATGTGCCAACCCCATTGCCTGCTCTTAATTGAGGAGTGAGTGATCCCTGCGACTTTGCACTGCGGCATGCCAAACCACTGTGGGTGGGGCTGTTGCGCGCGTGGTCCACCGTCGTACCCACTGTATGCTGGCTCTGCGTGTTGTGTACAGGGCGCACGATCCAAGTGCCACACCCACTTGGGTCTGCAAAAAGGAAATGCATTATTTTATATGGCTGCAGCTCTCGCTCTCCTGCGCTTTCATTTTGCCGCCGAACCACCCTGTGCGTGGCTGCGTGCCAGCAACTGTTGTACCGGTACTGAGGGCACCAGCGGTGCTCCGTTTCGGGGCTGTATGGAGGTTCCTTTGCTCCAAGTTACCTTACCTTACCTGAACTTTTTTTCTTCAGAAGGGTTACCTGAATGCTGGTATGAGATGGTCATGTCATGAAGGAGGCGGCATCATAACAACCCTTGAAGACGCCTGCCCAGCTGTGTGCAACGGACAGGCTCCTTACTGTAGGAGGCAGCATGGGAGGAATGGCGCACCTCACCCGTGGAGTACCGGTACCGATACAACTGTTACACAGGGCCGCCCACAGCGACCGTAGGCGATATGTGCTTCGCAAACCGCAGTCGTCGCAGCTCAACAGTAGCGCGGCCAAGCAGTGCACGTGCAATGTATGCATTTTCTTCCTGCTCGCAATGCATGTTATGAGGGAAGGATGAGCCGTCCTGCTACCACGTGGCCTGCCCCACGGGCAAGAAGCACCACGGGCCTCACTGCGCCGTACAGCGCCACGGGCTAGTGCACCAAAGAGGCAGCCGAGACTGTTCAACGCCGTAGCGTGGAGCAACCCCCAAATGCGCAACCATGGAACACCACAGAAAACCAAACAGCCAATAGCAAGTCCGCCTGCACCACACAACCTACCCACTCCTTCACTAAGGAAGCCGGCAGGGTGAGCTAAGGAAAAGGTCAGGCGACTACGGAACGTTGCACGCTGGGGAGGACCAGGATGCCGCCGTCACGTCGGCCCCTCCTCCACATCGGCACCGTGCCGGGCTGCCCGCCCGCACGCTGCTTCCCGGCTCACAGGTCGCCATAGTCCAGGACCGCCCGGTTGTTGGCCGGGTGGTCTAGGTCAAAGTACTCCCGCATGCCGCGCGGGTCGAGCTTGGGCGCCATGCCGCGCCCGCCCATGCCCATGGGCGGCCCGCGGCCGCCGCGCATGGGGCCGCGCCCGCGGCCGCGAATGGGGATGGGCCCAGGCGGCAGCATGGGCACTGGGCCGGGGATGATGGGCATGAAGGGGCCCATGGGGCCGGCTGCGAAGGAGGCAAGACGATACGGGCTGTTACAGCGCTGCGAGCGGCGTACCGGTATGCATCGTACGGCAAGCAACGGGTGAAGCGCTCGCGGTGAAGGCGAATGCGCAGCGTCTCAGCCGTCTCACCCAACCCCTGTAGCTGCGCTGCAAAAGGCAAGCTGCCCAGTCCCACCCGCACCCCTCCATGTGCCCTAGTGCAAGCACGAGTCCCTGCACCCACCTGAGGGCATGAACATGGGCGCCATGGGCACGGGCATCATCATGGGGGCCTCCAGCCCCATCATGGGCCCACGCGTCATCATGCCTCGCCCCATGCCGCGCCCGCGCCCGCGCATGCCCATCACGCCTCCGCGCCCGCGCCCCCGCCCGCCGTAGCCGCCCTCGCCCTCGCCGCCGGCCTCCGCGCCCTCGGGGGCCTCGCCCGCCTGCTGCTCCTCCTCCGCGCGCCGGCGCTCCTCGTCCTCCTTCCACAGACGGAAGTTCTCGAAGTACAGGGTGTCCAGGACCTGTGGCCACGGCAATCAAAGTATTTGTCGTCATGCTCTCTGCAACTGTGAGAGGGTTGCTGGTGCCCAGAAACGGGTCAAGATCTGTATTTACCACGAAGTGACAGTACCGGTACAATCGTAACGAGCTGCTTTTGGTCCCCCGAAGGTACTGGCCGCCCCACCTGTTCGCGCTCCTGCGCCAGCTTGTCCTGGTGCTTCGTCTTGATGTGCTTAATGACGTACTTCTTGCCCACGAACAGCTTGTTGCTCAGCTTGGAGCCCCACCTGCGGGGTTGTTGCAGGTTACGTGGGAAGGGGCACGAGGGGAAACGAGGGCGCGCATTGCGGCGCGGAGTCAGCACGGGACGCAACGATGTCGTGGAAGGTAAACTGGTGCGCGCACCATGCGCTGTGCTTTGGCCGCACGGGGTGCTGCTGCCACGACGGCGAAGTAGTACGGCCAGGGGCACCTCTTTCCGCGACGCAACCCCAGGAGAACCGCACTAGCACGAGTACACCTGCTCGAACACCCCTGAATACAACTCAGGCCCTAGGACCGCAAAAACTAGGGTTGTGCTTAACACCTGCCACGGAATCCGCACCACGCCGGAAGGAAGGACGCCTCCAATGCCACCGGTAAGCAGGTGCTGCTCCCGCTGCCACTCCCTCGCCTCTCTGCTGCACGTCTGCTGATTGCTGCCCATGTATGGGCGCCTTCACCCGGCCCTCTGGCCTTTCAGGGTGGCTTCACTCACAGCGTGACTTCTCTCATCGGCCTATTGCCGGCCTAGACCTAGTCAGCGTCAGTGGCTCATGATACTCACAGCTTGTGTAGTTCGGCATAAGCAACTAGGTGGCGAGGTATAAACTCTTCGCGTCACGGTAGTACAAATGTACCAAGTAAAAGGTCGGAAGGTCTAAGCAGCCACCTAGCGGTGTTGGTTTCGTAGTAAGGGGCAGCCCCATCGCCATCGCGTGTACGTGTCCTAGGAAGCTGGTGCTGGTGTGGGCAGGTCAAGGCATCGTGCGGTGGCACAGCAAGCAACGCGGAGCCTGCAGGGAGGGCAGCTCTAGGCTGGAGGCGAGCACTTGTGAGGCAAGGCTGAACGACAACAGGTAGGTGCGCGTGCGATATCAAGCAAGGCCCAAGGTTACGAGAGCACAACGGCCCAGCCTTACTTGTTGTCGGCGACCATGGTGACCTGCGACTCAATCCACTTGTCCAGCTCCTCCTCAATCTGCGCATGGGGAGTGGAGTGCGCAAGGGAGCAGCAATTGTTTGCTATGAAGCCGCGTGCAGGTAGCTACCGTGCCGATCGAGTTTCTGTTGCCTCTTCAGGGCATTCCTATGCGGGCCGCGGCGTTTGACCTCAGTATCCCCTGACGCAACGTGCTGCTGACATTGTGCTAGTGGGTTATAGGCCTATAGGCCGAGCACATGCGCAGCTAGCGCAACACCTGTCACAAGGGATGTTTTTTTAGCTGCTGCTACGACTGCCACGCACCCTGGCCTTCATGCACTTGGCCTCGATGGGGTCGCCCGCCTCAATGCGCCGCTGCCAGCACTCGTCCACCGTCTTGCCCAGCTTCTCCGCGTCCCCCTTCTCCTTGTCGCTGCCGTCCGGCCCCGCCTCGCCCGCCGCCCCCTCCTCCGGCTGCGGCCCCCGGATCAGGCGGCAGCAGTTGAGCCGGTACTGCCAGTCCTGCTCGTTGAGCTCCACCCCCGCGTAGTAGTCAATTCCGTGCACCTTCCACAGCCAGTGCAGCTGCAGGTCCAGCTTGCCCAGCATCTCCTTGAGGTTGCCCTCGTTCACCTCCTCCGCTGGCTCGGCCGCTGTTGCTGCCGCCTGCGCCTTGTCGCTGCCCTCCGCGGGCTGCGAGGCGCCGCCCTCGCCACCCTCCGCCGCATCGCCGTCTGGTAGGATAAGGAGGAGGGTCATTGGTAGGGTAAGAGCAGGGTCGTAACGGCGCGTGGGGAACACGTCGTCCCGTGTTGACAGCTGACGCAAGGTAAACACATGGTCACCTGCACACCGTAGGGCGCAGCGTACATCTAGGCATGCAGGTCCAGGGAAGGTATCGGACAGTTTACTGGGCGTCTGCAGGAGGCTCTCAGAAGCGTTCAGTATTCATTGAGATGCGCGGGCTGCACAGCAGGTGTGTGCGGGTAGAGGGGCTACTCCTCCAGCGGGCAGACCCGCGGGTCCCTGCCCCTCACCTTTCTGCTGCTGCTCGTCGTTCCCGCCGTCCGCCGCTGCCATAGGCTCGTCCTTCAGCTGCGGCAGCAGCGGGTTCTCCTCAATGCCCTTCTCTGCATCCAGCTTGCGGATTAGGCGGCGGCTGAGGTCCAGGTCGTGCGCCACCCTGGCTGGCTTGAAGCACAGGTTGGGGGCGAACTTTGGCCCGTCCTCCGAGTTGGCTGGGGGCTTGTCCTTGTCGACTTTGGGGGCTAGGTCGTACATGCCCTGGTTGAAGTTCTCGTTGCTGGGGTCAAGAGCACCTGACGCCAGGTCTGCGGAAATGTGCTTGGCGCTGTCCTGCGCCTCCTCGGCACGGCTCGCAACAATCTTCGCGAAGGTCCTCGGATCGAATTGGTACTTGAAGCTGCAGGGACAGTGCAATACCAGCGTCAGAAGGCACAGCCGTAGCTAGCCCTGCACACGGCATCGCGAGCGAGCAAGACCCACAAGTCGCTGTCCTTGTTCTGCTCGAACTCCGCCTTGATTGCGCTGCCGTAGTAGTCCACCAGGTACTCCTGGAACATGCGGTGCGCCACGTCAGGGGCTGCATCGTCTGGCACCTTGTGCAGCGTGAACTCCTTGAACGTCATCGGCCGCTTTTCCTCCACAATCCTGCACAACAGCAAGCAGACACGTCACGTGAATGCTTGGCCAACGACGCGTGGAGCTGATGCCCGGTCTTACATCAGCGATGCGGCCCACCTCTCGCCTCTCCCAACTGAGCCACGCCGCTCCAGGTCCCGCTCGTCATACTCTCTCCGTGGGGAGGGGGGTCGCCTGTCGTATTCGGGACTCCCACGTCCGCTGCAGAATAGCAGAGCGAACAGTTGGAGTGCGGCAACAGGAACCCACTAGGCTGGGGGCATTTGCCTCTCAGATGACTGATCTGATACTCCATGAGCCTGTCGTGCCCCACAGGCCCAGCCCTTGGCCTCGGCCTAGAGCACTCACTATGGGGGAGGGTCGTAGTAATCGTAGGGGGCGTCCCTCCTCCCGCGCTTTGGCGGAGGGCTTCGAGGACGCCCATATCGCTCTCTTTCATGCATGGGAGGTGGAGGGCTGCGGCCCCGTCTTGGCCCTCGCCGCTCATCCCCACCGAAATCCCTCCCGGAATAGCCCGGAGGCGGCGGGCCTCGCCCATACATGTTCCCCCCACCCCGCCTGCGTTGATGCTCCAGTTTTCTCTACGCGGTTGCGAAAGACTGAGGTAAAAGAGTCAACCTGTAGCAGTAGACTAACTTGCCGTTTGTTGGCAGCTTGACATAAGAGGAGCAAAGGTTTAAGGGCCAAGAGTACAAAGCACCAGTGTGTTCAGTGTTTCGGGGAACTTCCGTACTCATGAAAGAAGCGGGCTTTCTTAACGAACGCGATCCTTATGCGCAGCCTGCAGCGTGTCTATGGCACAAGAGTGCTATTGGAATAGCATAAGATATCCCGCACAGATGCAGAGCTGTCGAAAGAACATCTGCATCGCAGCTTGACCTTTCTGTACCTGAGGCCTTGTGCACACCGCGACTCGTCATGGAGGCAAACTATGCTCAAATTCTGCCGTGACGCTTAGATTTGGACGTCAGGCACTTGGAGTCGTGGTGCCGCGTGCGAAAGGCCACGCGGTTGGAGAGGGCGCTGCGCGACAATGCCCACCTTTGACAAACCCGAGTGGATACGGCACAACAGTAAGTGTTGCTGTGCCATAAGGTTGACACAAGACAGGGTCCTGCGTTGTTGGAGCTAGCACACACGTCTTGGTGTCAACCACCACGCGCCTCCCGGCCTGCCCGCACACCAATCCATCTTCACCTCCTCCACAGACACTGCCATACATGGGGTTGACATCGACCCCAGCGGTGAGCGCCTTGCAACATGCGGCGCGGACAACAAGGTCCGCATCTGGGCCATGCGGCCCATCCTATCAGAGGCGGTGGAAATGGACCCCGCAGTGCCCAAGCAGCTGGCCGTGCTGCAGGACTCGATCAGCTGCGTCAATTGCGTCCGCTTCTCCCCAAACGGCAAGCTAATAGCGTCCGGATCTGATGATAACGACGCCTTCATACACGAGCTGCGGGAGGGCCGTGGGTTCACGGTCTTTGGCAGCACCGAAGCAGCAAACGTGGAGAACTGGCGGTTAAAGGTGCGGCTCCGAGGGCACGAGGCGAACGTGAGCGACCTGGCCTGGTCACCTAGCAGCACCCGCCTTGCAACAGCCTCCATTGACAACAAGGTCAAGATCTGGGACGCCAGCAACGGGCTGTGCGTGCGGGTGCTGGAGGGGCACGCGGGGCACGTCAAGGGCGTGGCGTGGGACCCCTTTGACCGCTTCCTGGCCAGCCAGGGCGACCGGGAGGTCATCATTTGGCGCCTGGAAGACGGCGCCAAAGTGGCAACGATCGACGGGCCCTTCAAGAACGCGCCGATAGCCAGCTTCGCACTGCGGCCGGCGTGGAGCCCCGACGGGCAGCTGCTGACGGTGCCCAACGGGTACGACAACGGCATGCACACAGCTCCCATGATCATGCGCAACTCGTGGCGGCCCAACGAGTTCCAGCTGGTGGGGCACACGGCGCCGGTCACCACCGTGCGGTATAACCCGCGCCTTTTCCTGCCCCGGAAGCAGCCGGGCGGCGGGAGCGCAGCTGCAGAGGAGGACGCAGCGAGCGCGGTGGTGGCCATTGGCGCCAACGACAAGCAGTTCTCCATCTGGAACCCCTCCGAGTCCCTGCCGGTCTGCGTGGGCCGCAGCTTCTTTCGGCGCATGATCGTGGACACGGCGTGGTCGCCCGATGGCCGTACATTAGTCATCGCGGCGTACGACGGCACGGTCACGGTGGCGACCTTTGCGCCGGGGGAACTGGGCAAGGAGGTTCCGGAGCACGAGGTGCAGGAGCTGCTGGCCCAGCTGTACGGCGACCCGCAGCTCCGGAACCAGAAGGCGGCGCTCACCGCCGCCCCGGACCTGCTACAGCTGGAAGAACGAGCACGGAACGACGTGCAGCGCGAGCAGGCGCTCCGGGACCGGCTAGGCGCGTCTGGAGCCAGGGCAGCAGCGGCTGGGGCTGGGGCTGGGGGTGGTGCAGGAGCAGGAGCAGGAGGGCCAGCAGCGGGTGCAGCGGGCCGGCTGCCTCTAGCGGGCGGCGCTGCCACAGCAGCGCCAGGTTTGGCAGCAGCGGCGCCGGTCCGGCAGCAGCAGCAGCAGCAGCAGCAGCAACCGCCTCTCGCACAGCTGCCCCAGAGCACGCAACTGCCGGCTCCCAACCGGAGCGCCAGCCCTGCCAAGCCAGGGCCGGGACGGCCTGCAGGTGCTGGCGCGGGGCGGGACCCAGACCACCCGCCTGCCAAGCGGATAACTGTGCAGCCCATCGGGGGACCAACGCAAGGGCCGGGGGCTGCTGGGCCAGGCGGCGGGCTGCGGCCGGGACCAGCAGTCACCGCGGGTGTGCTGGGGGCTGGGGCGTCGGGAGGGCCAGGCGGTGCCGGGGCAGACAGGGCGCAGGCGGCTGGTGCAGCATCGGTGCCCGTGGTGCTGGTGCCACCCGACCCTGTCAAGCCGTGCATCGCCATGGCTATCCACGTCCAGGGCGCCCCGGGGGAGCACAGGGTACGTGCGCGTCAGTATGTCTGGTTTCGTGTTGTGGCTTTGCATCAGGGTTGGGGTGTCGTCTCTTGGTGTGCGCGAAGTCTGTGCCCCGTCCTCCTGTCAGCTACACGGGCGCATAGTGGACGTCTCTGGCAAGGATACTATTGCAGCACCTGGCGCGATGTCTTGCACCCTTTCCTGCCCTTGCCTCTGCCCCTGACCATACCGCTGCCCTATACTCTGCTCCCTGCCCCCCGCCCGCAGCTGCCCCTGGAGCTGCAGGCGCACAACGCCGGCTCCGACGCGCGCGGGCGGCCCACGGCGGAGCTGGTGTGCGTGGCGGGGCCGGCCCGGCAGTGGTCGGACAGCGTGCAGGGGCACATCGTCAGCCTGGCGGGCAGCAGCAGGGTGGCGGCCGTGTCCACCACCAACGGGGACCTGCTGGTGGGTGCTGGCTGGGAGGGCCGCCAGTGTGCTGCACTTGCACACTCTGGCCGGCGGGCGCCCAGGACGCACGGTGTGCTAAACTGCGCTCTGTCGCAACCGAGTTGCGTAGAGGCCAAGCGGACAGCATGGGAAAGAGTGTCTGCCACCGTTGAGCGGCCCGCAATTGCATCATGTATCGCCATAACCGCACCAACCAGGAATAGCTGGGCAGCTGGGCAGCCATCACCGCTGGCGTCACTCGCTGGTTATGCTTGTTCCCCAGGTGTACAGCTCCGCCGGCCGGCGGTTGCTGCCGCCCATCCGCCTGGGCTGGCCGGCCTCCATGCTGTGGGTGGCGCCCGGCAGCGCGCTGCTGCTGGCGCTGCTGGCGGACGCACGGCTGATGGTGTGGGACGTGGCGGCCGGGCAGGTGCAGGTGGAGGCGTCGGCGGCGCCGCTGCTCACAGGCCCGGGGGCCGCCGGTCTACGAGGTGAGGGCTGAGGGGTACCGTCGCGCCGAGGTCCGTGCGGGTAGGACGCAGGGAAGTGGGGCCTTCGGCTACCCAGCAGCTCGCACTGGCTGCCCTGCTGTTCCCGCTGAATGCTTATGTGTATTAAGGCTTCGCTGTTGCTGCGCGTGCAGTGACGTCCGCACGGCTTAGCTCCGCCGGGCAGCCGCTGCTGGTGCTGAGCAACGGCCACGCCTACGTGCACCACGGGGGCATGCGCAGCTGGATGCGTGTGGCGGACGATGCCTTCCCCGCCTCCGCCTTTACCTCCAACCTCACGTCGCCTACCGGTAGGGCTCGTGGTAGCACTAGGGTCGGGTTCTTTGCGTCTGCGCGTCTGCCCATCAGCGTGGCTTGCAGCGCGGAACCCTTGCTCGGAAAAGTACAACTGGCTGAACAGGTGCTACGTAGGCTTGTCCGTACATTAAACAGTCGTGTACATCGTAAACTTAACGCCGCTTTGCATGCGTTGTGCCCCTCAGCCGGCGAGCTAAGTCGCCTTCAGGCCTCGGCGGCGCAGCAGCGGCACCCGCATGACGTCATCGCGACGGCGGCGGCGCACGCTGTAAGGCCCGGCGCCGGCGCGCGATCCGAGCAGGCGGCGCTGGAGCACAACCTGGCGGCAGCGGCCGCGCTGCAGTCGCCCGCTGAGTGGCGGCTGTGGCTCATTACCTACGTGCGGAGGCTGGCGGCGGACGGGGACCAGGTGCGGGTTGGCAGCTGCTGGAATGGCGGTACCGTATACAGGGCCCAAACGCGCCAGTGTGCAGACACAGGTTGCAGCATGTAAGCGGCATGCGACAGCTTTTTGACGTGCGCATGGTTGTGTGCCGCAAATTTATCGCATTTATTACTGGCCATTTTGCTGTTGCCCGAAGACTACCCAAACGATATACGGCCAATGCCGCAGCTGGTTAGCCTCGGTGGGGCCGGTCCGCATGCTTCTTGCTGCAGCCTGACACCCCTCTTACCTCCTCACCCCCCTGTCACCGGCAGGGCCGCCTCCGGGACCTCATAGCGGAGCTGTTGGGGCCGCTGCGGTGGTCGGACAGGGACCAGCAGCAGCAGCAGCAGCAGCAGCCCCACCTGGCGGTCGCTGCTGCAGGGCTCCGTGCCCCCGGGGCCGGAGCCGCGACGCACGAGCCGGCGCTGGCGTCCTCGCTGGGCGGGCGCTGGCAGCCCACCATCCTGGGGTACGACAAGCGGAAGCTGCTGCGGGAGGTGGTACTCAAGGAGGCGTCCAAGAACCGAGCCAACCAGCAGCTGGTGGCGGAGGTGGGTCGTGGCTGTGTTCAGGGAGTCCCAGGGACATTAGCATGGGAACGGCGTGCAAAGCTGTAACCGTGTCGGTTGTAAATTGATGGGGCCATGGGCGTGGCCTGAAAAGCGTCAGTAAGTGCTGCGACCCCTTACTCGCTCCGCTGGCGCTGCAGCGTTCTGGGTTAGGCAGCTGCGGGCTGAAAGGACACGGCAACGTGACAGTGTCCAGTGGTTCTTGTGTAAGCATAGACTTCGCGGAGTCTGGCCACAGGCATCCGGCACTGTTCCTGCCGACACAACAGAGTCGCTGTTGCGCTGCCGCTCCCCCTAGCCGGTTCTCTCTGGTCGCTCGCTCACAGGCCCCATCCGCCGCCTTGTCCCCTATGGCACACGTGCATTTCCACACGGGCACCGTGTCACGTGTTGCCGTGCAGGTGCTGGACCAGCTGAAGCAGTTGGAGGCGGGGCTGCAGCCGCTCGGGGGCGCTGCGGCGGCGGGGGCGACAGCTAACGGCACCGTTCCGCACATCACGCAGCAACAGCAGCAGCACCACCACCAGCCCATGGCCCTTGGGTGATGCCATGGTCGTACGTGCTGTGCGCAATGCTGAGACCTAGCGGGTGCTGCGTCGAGTGTCTTCCTGAACTGTGCGCTGGCTGTATGGGTGGTGACAGGCACACGGCAGTGGCTGGGAACTGTTTTTTTTACCACTACCAACCGTGCGTTTGCTTGGTTACTTGCGCCTTCGGGAAATGGGATTGATGTACATTTCCATACGTCCTTGTATTCTGCACGGGGTTACACAAGACGCATGGCTTCTAGGCCGTCGGCTGGATGCAGTGGGCGATTCGAGTTGGCGGCAGCAGCAGGGGAGTGGGCCGAAACGGCTTCATGTGCCTCCTGCTCCTCACTGTTTGACGTTGCAGTACCTAGGTAGTACGTAGGAAGTGTGCAGGGAATGGATTGCGGTTGGACGTAGAAACGGTTCAGGGCCTCGCGTAGGCTGGGTGTGGCGTGGCACGGAGAAAAGGGCCGGCGGTGTACAGTGTACGTTTAACGCAGCCCGATCGCCCAAGGTTGTGCGTCAGGGATCCGTACCTTCCAGGCAGGATAGGTGCCACTGGTATTCATACTATGGAACGTAGATGCAAGTTCATCGCTGCTATCTTTGCACTGCAGAATGCAACAACGGGAAACACCGTTACAGGTTGTACGGCAGGCGGTGGCTTTCCGTTCACCTAAGTTTCCCCTAGGGTCAGCGACTTATACATCGACCAGCTTTACATGCGATTTCACCATTAACCGCTATATGCCACTTGCGCACTCAGGCACAACGAATGCCCTTTGTTGCCTCCGGCTTCGTCATCGGTGCACAAGAAGACATTGAAAAAAGCAATTATCATTACAATCACACCAAGGACACTCTTTCATTCAGCTTCTCAGTTCAGAAACGGGGGAGTAGGCCTCCTCCTTTTGCCTCAGCCACCCTTGGGCGTCGCGCTAGGGGTGTCCTAGCAAGCCTCACTGGATTCAGCCTCCTCTTTGGCGGCGGAAGGTGTGGCAGCTGGGAGGCCTTATCGCAACGTGGTGCAACACTGCTGCGCGCCGGCAAGGTCTGAGATGCAAATGCTCCTGCTGCAGAGACTCTTCGCTACGGAAGACATTCAACTCGATCGATGTAGACGGGAAGGTAACTGGGACAGCGACTTCGCGCCAAGGCCCATGCGTTCGGGCATGCGTCGGGCCTCGTGGCCACGCAGTTCCGTAGTTGTGCACCACCCACTGCGCCTTCTACACGGCGTTGTGAACTGGGTACAAGATGCATCACATCATGACGGGATGCCCTGCGTGCGGCAGCTACTGCTAGTTGTCAGCATCGCCCCACTCCCGCCAACTCTTACATTCTCCAACTATTATAACTGGACGTGGAACTCACACTAAGTAGGCAAGCTTTATGTCAGGCGGGCCGCACTAGCATGCCTGCCAGAGGTGGTAGGCCTCGGCCTTCGAAAACCCCTAACCGCCCAAACCTTAAACTCGCCCAAGCTGTTACCCCAGTTGCATACTATGCCTGAACAGCAAGGACACTGACAGAAACCACACACCTGCCCATCAACCTGCCAGCACACGAATGCAGAGGGGCTTCCTATTCTGTGTCAGCCCTGTTGGTGCACTCCTCCCCCTTGCACCCGCTTTCCTTCAGCAGTTGCCCTCCGCCCCTCACCCCCACCGCTCGCTCCAGGGCCACATCACAGCCGAGGACTTGGAGTCCTTTGCACGGAGGAATGGGCTGCCGAGCTCCTACGCCTCCCACTTTGTCAGCGCGGTGCTAGCCACCCACAATGGCGGCCACGAGGCGGGTGCCAAGTCGGGCTCCGGGCGGCAGCAGCAGCAGCCCGGCTCGTCAGGCGGCGACCCGGAGCTGACCTTTGCGCTGTTCAAAAAGTTTGTTCGAAGCCGTGAGGAGGCCCTGCGCAGGGCGTTTGACCTGTTCGACCAAGGTACGGGGGGCACACGGGCGGCGACCCGCGGATGCAGGAGGGTGCAGCAGGCCCTTGCAGCACCCCCAGCTGAACACACTGGACACGGGCTGTGGCCGACGCCAGCCTATGCATGCTTGGTTGCTCGTTGTGCAAAGCCTCTACGGCGTTATCCATCATTCACTAGGTTCAAACCGTCGCTTTTTAACCCTGTTCCTACCCACATTATTACTCCCGACCCAAATCGTCGCTGCGTCCCGACCCAGATGGCGACGGGCGCATCTCTTTGGACGACCTTGACGCCTCGCTGTCCCGCGTGGCCGTGTGCTGCCCGCACACGCGCAGCATCTACCGCTGCCCCAGCCTCATGGCGCGGCAGCTGCTGCTCAAGGCCGCCGCCGGGCCGGCGCCTGGGGCAGGGGCAGGGCACGGGGCAGGCGGGGCCCAGCAGCAGCACACACAGGTGCAGGCGGGGCAGCAGCAGGCGGCGCAGCAGCACCAGCAGGCGGCAGTGGACGGGAGGTGAGGGCGGGTGTTATAGGGACCAAAGGGTGGTCTTGGCTGCCATTTACGCCGCGGTAGTGCGAACATGGATGCTAGTACAGCGCGGTGTTTGCCAACACATAGCACCCTACTGGCGGACTGGAAGCAGGGACGTTGCACGTCTGTGCCCTGACCCTTAAGCCACCTGCAGGGCTGCCCGCACTGGACACTCCTGTCCCCGTCCATTGACCCCGCTCCCCAACCCGGCCCCTTCCCCCCGCAGAGACCCGAACGCAGCCGCCACCATCCCCTCATCCCCCTCCTCCCCACACCCGCCCGCCACCGCCGCCTCCTACCCACACCCGCCCGCCACCCCGAGCCTCCTCTTCGCCGCGACCACCCTCCTCGATGGCCCTCCTCCGCCCCCGCCACCGCCCCCTGCCCCCACACACCTGGGGTTCTCCGAGTTCCGCGACTTCTTCCTGCTGCTGCCCCAGCAGGACATGATGGTGGAGTACTGGCTGGCGGCGGGCACGGGCGGGGTGGACCTCAGCGACAAGCTGCCGCTGGGGGTGGGCGCGGACGCGGGCGCGCGCGGCTCGCCATGGGGTGAGCGCGGGGCCACCGGGGGGCGGCGGGCTGTCATGTGCCGTACGCTTGCGCTTGCGTGGCACAGCACTTTGGTGTGCGGGACCCGCTGCTCGCCGCGTCACCAATGCGAATGATGCAGCATAGTACGTAGCAGGACTTGGAACGGTTTTGGACCGGTGCTTTTGATGCTGGTGTACATGAACCGTCTCGTCCTGCCGCTGCCTCCGCCAGGCCACCTGCTTGCGGGCGCCATCGCGGGCGCCACCTCCCGCACCGCCACCGCACCCCTGGAGACGCTGCGCCTGGCGGCCATGGCGGGGCAGCTGCAGAGCAGGAACCTGGCGCAGGTGGGGGATTAGCGAACGCTAGGGTGGTTGCGGGTCATGTCAAGGGTGGCAGCGTCACTTGGCATCGGGCACCCTGCAGCTTTCCCGAGGCGGCTGCGGGCACGCTGCGTGGGCGGGGACCATGCGGCAGATGAGCTAGCTTGCCGCTGGGGGTAACGCCGCCGTGTTTGGGCAATCTCCCTCTGCTGCGCACGTGGGGCCTCTTCCGACCAGAGCCGTCCCGTGCGAGGGCAGCCTCGTGCCATCATTGATTGTGACGACTCTCCGTTGACCCTTTACCCCTGCCCCTACCCGGGCCCACTCCACCCTCGCCCCCAGGCCGCCAGCGACATCGTGTCCTCCCAGGGCTGGCGCGGGCTGTACCGCGGCAACCTGCTCAATGTGATGCGCTCCGCCCCCCAGAAGGCGCTGGACTTCTTCGCCTTCGACGCCCTCAAGCGACTGCTAGGGGACGACTCGCACAGCAAGACATTCCTGGCAGCGGGTGAGGCACCAAACAAAAACAACAGTGTTCTGGCCGTCGCTGGCGGCATGACCCAGGCAGTCGCATGCAAGCAGGGTTGCACACGAGCCCTCGTTACGCGCACTGCTCTGGCGGTGCTTCCACACCCATTCCAGTGCTCACGCATAGCACCTCGTTGCTGCATCCCTAGCCTGCCCGCACCCCGCCTGACGCCTACTCCGCCTTTTCTGTGCTCCTCCCCTCCCTCAGGCCTCGCCGGCGTGACCAGCTGGGTGGCGCTGTACCCCCTCGAGGTGGTCCGCTCGCGCGTCACCGTAGCCGCCGCCTCCGCCGCCGGCGCCGCCACGCCCGCCCTGCGCGAGGCCCTGACCGGCATCGTACAGCGGGAAGGCGTCGGCGCGCTGTACAAGGGCCTGGGCCCTTCCGTGGCCGCCATCTTCCCCGAGGCGGCCATCACGTACGGCCTGCACGACGCGCTGAAGAAGGTGTACACACGTGTCGCGCACGAGGAGCCAGGCGTGGCGCCCTCCCTGGCGTTTGGTGTGTTCAGCGCCTTCATGGGGCAGCTGGTGTCATTCCCGCTGGAGACGGTGTCGAGGCGGCTGCAGGTGGCGGTGGGCGGCGCGGCGGCGGCGGGCGGGCCGGGGGCGGTGGCGGCGGTGGTGCGGGAGATCCTGCAGCAGGGCGGGCCGGCGGCGCTGTACAGGTGCGTTGTTGCACGTGGACAAGGTTCAGGGGGGAGCGGAATGCACGTGGTGACGGTGGCGGCGGCGTGTTGATCACAGGGGCGCGTGCTGTGGATTGAGAGTTGCTGTAGTGCCGTACACCTTATGAGGGTAGTGCACACAGCTTGCGAATCGCGTGTTGCGTGTACGTGGTTGACAGATGCGGGAGGCGTCTCCTGGCTACCGCAGGCACATGTGTCTCGTGGTAGGATCGTTCGCTGCCTCACCTGTGCCGTGCGTCCTGCAACTCTTTGTCTGCACCCACAGGGGCATCGGCGCCGCCACGCTGCGGCTGGTGCCCATGGCGTGCGTGTCGTTCGGCACGTACGAGCTGGTGCGGTCGGCCATCGTGGCATGGGAGCAGCGCCTGGAGGAGCACCAGGTCAAGCAGATGCTGCACAGCAGGTGGGCAGGAGGCAACCTGGCCTTTTTCCCTGGGTTGTGAAGGCTGTCAGGGAACGGAAATCCGACAGGTTAGAACAACCGATTTGGGACAGGGGGCTGTCCGGGTGAGGCACAAGCTATCCCATGACGCTATCCGGGCTTTCGCTCACGCTGGGCAGTACAGCCAGTGTACGAACGGATGGCGTGGTGGCGCTTCGCCTTTTGATACCATCTTGTCCAGGATCTTCCTTGATAACGCATACACTGCTGCTGCCCCCGTCCCCAGGTGCGTGCCGCTGGTGCTGGAGGGGCCCAACGGCGACCACGAGGTGGTGGGCCGCGTGTGCACCCGGCCGGGCGGCAAGCCCACGCTGTGCCCGCCCTCCGCGGGCGCGCTGTGCCCCTCGCGGGGGACTCCCCTGGAGAAGGACCCCTCCTCGTCGTCACCGTCCCTGGCCCTGCCGCTGCCGCTCCCGCTGGTACCCACTGGGGGCACGTGCACCGGGGGGTGTCCGGGGACCGCGGCGGTGTCGGTCGCGGGAGCGGGAGCGGGGGCAGGAGCGGGGCACGGTGCGGCAGCGGGGGCGGGCTCGCCGCTGCTGCCGGCGCTGGCGTTGAGCGTTACGGCGGTGGATGGCGGCGCGATTGCGGCGGGGGCGGGGTGCGGGGACTGTGGGCTGATGGCGGGGGGCGTGAGCGCGGCGGCAGCGGCGGCGGTGGCGCTGCTGGGGGGGGATGCGCCGGACGCGTGCGTTACGCCGGTGCCGGGGGCGGCGCCGCCATGTGCGGCGGGCGGGTTGGCGGCGGCGGTACTGCCTGCGGCGGGCGGTGCGCGTTGTGCGACATGCGCGGGCGGCCCGGCACAGGCCTGAGGCGCCGGAGGAGGCGTGTGGAGTGCGTGGGGTGCCGAGTGTGTTGGGCGAGACCTGCGGCAGGATGCGCCGCGGGATGAGCAGAAGCGCGAGAGCGGCAAGGCAGTGTGGGAGGTTGCGAGGGGGTTGCGAGGTAAGGCGTGCAGGCGATTGGGTGTCTGGCGACAGGCTCAATGCTGGGAGTCGCTCTGGGGCTTGAGCTGCATGCCCTTGCAAAGGTTGGCTTGGTCCTTTCCTTGGCCTGCTGCTACAGTGCGTGCTGCAGGTCGTCGCGTTAGTTGCTGTCGCGCGCCGTTACGGTCTTAACAGCGTAAAGTGGAGGGTAAGAGGAGCTTGGAGGTCCTAGGGTCAAGAGGAGAGTTGGTGTGGCTTGCTGCGGTTGACGAGGAAGCGTGCATCAGTGTTGGGCGGGGTTCGGTAGGCTTGGTGGGGCTGCCGCCTGGCCGTAAACGCGCCGTGAGGCGTTGCGCCGTGCGGGGCGCACGCAGGACCTTCTTGGTGAGAAGAGAATACATACCAATGTGTGCGCTTTCACTTGCAGAGAAGATTGCTTAGATGCCGGCCAGAGCATTGCAGCGTAACGGGAATAGCGACAAGTCTATTGTCACTGGGCCTGTTGGTAGGGGAGCACCATGAGATGGCTTGCTCGTTGAAGAGTGCTTGGCAGTTGCCATGTGCGTCCGTATAGGGTGGGCGGCCCTGTCTTGCTCTATCGAGACAGAATTATGATCCTGCTTTGACGCTTGCTGGTACAGTGGTCACAGGTTGTCAAAGTGGAGGTTGCCCTCGGTTCTCAGGGTTGTGGTATTGGTGCAGTGCAGCATTGTGGCCCAAGATACTGTATACAGGTCGTGGGGCTCCTGCAGTGGCTGGGAGCTGCAGGCGTCTATTATTCGTCTGCTGTGTGATACGGCATGTGCGTGTGCAGGACAGCGAATGGCTGGGTATTAACCTAACTCTTTGCCTGACGCACGGGCGCTGTACGTGACTCTCGCGTGCCGTATGTCGTATTTCGTTCCTATCTTGATCGATACCTCGTTGCGTTGCCGTGGTTGGGTGGCCGCGAAAACGTTGATCGCACAGTGCCTGTGCGCACCTAGTGGGAACAAAATAAAAGACGCAGGAGCCAGGTGCCTTGCATGTGCGAGTGGGCCCCCTAGCGCTACATTTGGGGCCGGGTAGCCCCTCCGTCTTGCTGGTCTCTCCACGTGTTCGTTGGTTGTAGGTGGTCAGCGCCACGCCACATCATTCATGTACGACATCGTCGCGCTCGGTGGAGCTTCCACGTGTAACGGTGCAGAGTTTGCCTACCCGTACGGTAATGACCGCTCCTTACCTCGCCAACCACCAGGCACATCTGAGCTGTTGGAGCTGTTGCAGATATACCGCTGCTTGCGGTTGGCTTGCTAGCACAGCGCTGCACCATCTACCGGTACAGCTCTGGGCAAGACGGTCGTGGTACCAACAGCTGGTCCCTGGGGCGTTGCGCACTGCTGCAGTCCCAGGTTCGCTGTTTTACGGGCGAGCAGCCGAGGACGGCTGGGATGCTCATTTAAACGTTGCCAGGGCTCCCAACAGCGGCCTGGCAAGCGGGGAGACTGAATCGAGGTACACACCTTCACGCGTAGTTGCGAGGCAGGGCCTGCCGGCCTGGTGGCGTGGTGGGGCAGGATGGGACCCAGCTCAAAGTGTCTTCGGGCCCGTAAAACGGTGCTGTGGGAACCATTCATCTTTTGCCACAAATAACAAACAACTCCTGCCCCTTTGCCAGGGGCGACACCACTCCTGCACCAGAACAACCTCACGATGGCTCCCATGGCTTAACACCCAGCCACACCCGTTCAGTGTTACACCGCCGTACAGTTGGGCTCCTGCTCACTGTCCTTACGGAGTCCATCCACTACAGGACTCCAGAGCACAACCAGGCACAACACCTACACCATATGCACTGCTGTCGTCGACACCGTATAGATACCGACACCGCCCGCATTCTTGCCTGCCTCAGCGAGCACAGCCCACAGCTCCCTCAAACACCCAGCCACGCGCCCGCAACCGTACGGCACTACACGCAGTTAGGAACCTCCGTCACACCGCAGTGCAGTTGGGCTGCTGCATCAGCGCTGCATCCAGGCGCCAGCGCATGCCGTCCTTTATGGTGGCGATGGTGAGCGTCCCAGAGGCTCCGTTGTAGATGCCCGTCCCGCCCACAATGGCGTTCTGGAACACGGCATCCTGGAGGCAGCAAGGCAAGGGCGGGTGAGGCGGTGCCCTGGTCACAGTGCATCCAGCAGCAAGCACCTTGTAGACCAGTTCCATGTCCATCCAGATCATCACACGAAGATGCAGCGCCCAGAAATGAGCATGAGCACGATGACAAGGACGCTGGGGCGGGGGAACATGCTCGCTGGGCATGGCAAGTCGAGAGGCAACCAGCAGCTGGGATGGGTTGCCGGTAGCCAGCTAGGTTGTGGTGCATGCTCACCGGGTAAGAGAAGACCTCGCCAACGGCCGAGATGCTGCCGTACGCTCCGAACTGCAGGCGGGGCGAACGAAATGCCGAGGGCAATGGGCGGGTGGCTTAAGTACGTATGCAAAACTTGACACAGGTACGGGACAGCAGGCCGCGCACCTGACTGCGTACACACCTGCACTCATGCCAAACCGAGTAAGGGGCCCCTGCTGTGGTTTACGCATTGCGTCTTACATGGTATGTCGAAAGGCTCACCAACAGGGCCAAGCAGCAACCAGTCACAGGCGCCCCTCCCAGAGCTGTGTACCCGCAAGGCGCTGCTGCGTGCCGAAACCCCAAGCGTGTCACCAACATGCACACCTGGCCCAGCCGTACGGCCGGAGTCTGCGCATCCAATGACTGTACGGCACGTACTTCTCCTTTTGCGTGGCCGCTAGCCCCTGGTCAAATCCCGAGCCCAGTGTCCCAGGTTCCCCGACCAACCCACCTTGACGGTGTAGGTGCAGTAGTACATTGGGGTGCTCTCGTCGGACTGCTCTGACAGCCCCTGGCACATCCACCGGATGGCGCCAAGCTATGGCACGATAAGCGGGAGTCAGCAGGAGGTCGCATAAGGTCCCCCGGTGGCGTTGTGAGTTCCATGCATGTTCAGCAGGCAACGCGGTTGCAGCGCACCACATCCAGCAGGCAGGCCAGCAAGAACTAAGGCAGCATGTCAGCATGCGTCTCGTAACAGGTAGCAGTTCGCGAGACGCACGTACGAGGCTACAGCGTGCACGCACAGTCTGCTCGGTTGTGCCCAACTGAGCATGTAAACTGCGCAGTACGCTATCGTACGGCCACGTACCGGTGCCTCGCCGTCCACTGCCTCGGTGAGGTAGATGGGGTCCAGGTACCCCAGGGTGGAGCCCACGAGAGTATCCTGCGTATGTTTGCGGTGAGATGGTGATGGGTCAGCACACGTGCGTTGCTTGCAGACCAGGGCTGCTGTGGTACCCACGGGGTGCGGTGCGGTGCTGCTTTATTTGGGAACGGTGGGCGCCGTTTGTGGACGTGGGCGCAGCGAGTACCAGGAGTGAGTACTCGTGCTCACAGCTGCTATGCTGGTCGTCCTAATAACAGGTAACGGCAGGTGCCAGTTGACGCCCTTTGGCTGTCAACACCACGCACACGCCCTGTCGCACTCGACCGTCTGGATACGTGAAATACTGTTACAGCCATTTTCAAGGGTTGCAGGGGCACGGAACATACAGCGCACGCACACCGTTCCTGGACAGTTGGCCCGGCCGCCCACCAAGCCACCCACCAGGCCGAGCGAGGACGCCGGCATCAGCACAGCGCTGCCGTTGTAGAACTCGTAGAAGGTCACTGCCAAGGTCGGCGACTTGTCATGATTAGTAGGGCGCAGGTGCGTGGGGGGAGCAATGTCAGGAATGCAGGGCACAGACGCGTCGGCTCACGCCTACACCACCTGGAATGTAACATAAAATGTCAAGAAAATGTCATCACCGTGAGGGTGTGCACAGCAAGGCGCAGCCAGGGACAGAAGCCTGTGAGCGCAGTCATGTACGGTCGGTACGGAAGGTCGACTGCCAAGTAGTGCAGTAGGGCTCCTGCCCGTTGCGCAGGCAACGTGCTGGGTGCGTGCGCTAGCCACGTGTGCTACCGGATGCACCGGCCACAAGCAGGGGAACTCCCCTGGCCACGTGTGCTCCTGCATTGCATCAACAGTGCACGCGCTGGGACCCACCGAACACCCACCTGTGCTGTTACAAAGCTGCGGCGGCGGGGCCGAGCCCTGAGGTGGCGCGCCCGAGCCTCGAGGCGGTTGGGCCGAGCCCTGAGGTGGCGGGGGCTGCTGAGGCAGCGGTGGCGCCAGCGGAGGGCCAAGGGTGGGCGCCGCTGCGGAGGCCCCTGCAGCCATCGCAGCGAAAGCGACGACAACAACCAGACGGTTGCGGCGCGAGGGGTCGACCATGATGGAGAGCACTGGCAGTAATACGGTGGAAACGGGGTGACAGGTGGGCTTGGCGCTGTGAAGAGGAAGGTTTGGTGGAGGGCTGTGGCTTGGAAGTGGCTCTTGGTCTACGAAGTTGTGCCGTAAGGTTACAAAGCAAACGGGTGAAATGGCCTCAGGCCATGGCAAGGCAGCAAATGGAAAGGCCCAGCCGCCTTGGACCTCGAAGCACCTGCGTCGTGTGCGATGCATCGACAGGGCCTCGACAGAGGTGTCCCCGCCCAACTATGTGCAGCAGCACAACCAACCTTATTCGGGGCCCATATACACTGGGCCTTGCAACGAGCTCACATGATTATATATAGTATAGTTAACGCGAAAGCAACATGGCCGAGTCCAACGACATTAACGACCAGCAGTTGGCCTGAATTGCGATTGTCGACTACGTCGCTTTATCTGCGTCCCACGGGTCGCTGGGTCGCCATGGACGAATAGTGAACAACCCACGCGCTGCTACACACCAGCGTGGCCACGCAGCGTAGCCAACAGCCACTTGCTCACTCACTCACTCGCTATGATACGTTCTAGGGCAACGGTATCCTAATCTCCCACGTCCTAGGCACTGTAATGCAATGCAATGCTGTAGGGTTAGAAAGCGACAGTGCGACACCACCATCCGTCATGGGTCCACTAGTCAGGGCACATGCTTGTACCAGGTGAGCACACTGGCAGCAGGAGATAGAGCTTGCGAACCCTCACGCCGTGGTGCAGTTGGGCTTCTGCATCAGGTAGATGTCGTACCTCCACCTGCTGCCCTTCTCCAGGGTAGTGACGTTGAGGCTACCAGAGGCCCCCCGGAACATGCCTGTGCCGCCAATGACCGCGTTCTCAAACTCAGCATCCTGGAGGGACAGGGGCATGGGCCAGAGAGGTCCACTGGTCGCCTGGAGCTTTCAAGGCCAGATCCCAGCCCGAGGCTTCAACCACAAGAAGACGTTTACCAAGCTGTGTGTTACGAGCGTCATGTCTATCATGTGTGCTCAGGACCAGCCCCAGTCATCATGATCGATGGCCTTGTATCAGCTGGCCAGCAACGGGCATACCGGCATGGGCCCCATCACGGGAGCATGCCTTCGCTTTCCACAACGTGTGTCTACCCGGTTTGCATCAAGCGTGCCATAGGACGTGCACGGTACGCACCTCGTACATCCAGCACTCGCCCACGGCTGAGATGCTGCCGTACGGGCCAAACTGCGAGGCACCAGGCGGGGATCAGGCAAGATCTGCGTGTGTGTCTGCGTAGTGTCCACGATGTTCGTTCTGCTATGCGAGACACATACCAAACGTGCACGGACACGAGCACCACCTGCTGCATGCCCCTGGTGCTAGCGTCCGTGTGCTAGTGCTCCTCAGCAGACATCTGCCTGAGCAGGGGAGCTCCCCTGGGCCGGGGGTGCCAGCAGCTGCGCTGCGGCCTCTTCCAACACTGATCACTGCAACAACGCACGTTAGACGACCCAACAGCATAAAACACGCAAGCTGTACCTGTGAGGATGTACAATTGGGCGCGCGCGTACCGACTACTACTGCGCGTAGCCCACCTTCAACGTGTGTACGTTAGCGGATGCGGTGCGGGATGCAGGCAATTCGTGCCTGGTACAGGTACAGGCAAACGAGATCAGGAGACAGGGTGTGGCGTGCCGACTACTGCGCGTGCCCCACCTTCAATGTGTACACACAGTAGTAGCCAGGGGTGCCGGTGTCGAAGTTGGCCGACCACTCCTGGCACAGCCAGCGCATGCTGCCGATCTGCAGGGGACACACACGGCGTCCGTACACCGGTGGGTCGTGCAAGGTGGCACCTGACGCCGCTCGTCATGACACGTGCATCACGTTTCACGTACCGCCCTGCCTCCCTGGAAGGCTGTGCCTGCTCCGTGCAAATCACGCAAGGCCCCTTGCGCATCCAGTCAGCGGATACCGTAATGCCCGTTGGCCCATCGTTCCAGGAGGGGGAAGAGGATATGCGTGCAGGAGGACGCAACAGACTGCTAATTACCACCTTGTAAGGCGGTGATATGATTTACTAGCTGTGTCAGTCCGGGGTGCACCTGCTCCTCAGTGCCGTGCAGTGGGAGGACACACGTGACTGCATTCCATCTCGCACTAATAATCAATAGTATTTTATGCTTTATCAATTAGCTGTGTCACATTGGGGCGCGCCTGCGCTTCGTTGCCAGCGAAGAACAGCGGGTCGTTGAAGCCCTGGACCGTGCCCACCAAGCTGCTGCCGCCATCCTGTGGAAGCGAGACAGCAGGGCAAGGAACACGGCCGTCTATCAGAGCACAACCAGATGGAGTGCAAGCAGCGCGTGCAAACTTCTGGTCTTTCTGAAAAATAACGGCCACGTGCTGCCATTGCCGCTTCGTTCCAGAAGCGTTTACGAGCCGTGTCCGAACTGCTGCCAGTCTGCCGTACCAGGCCGTACCGCATGATGCAAATAGGTCAGGGCACCAGTTGGCGCATGTCCTTCGTTGCGATGCGATACATAGCAAGCAAGCAGGTAGAAGCGAGCGGAAAGCATGCACGCTTTCAAGCCTTGCATGTGTGACAGTGCTAGCGCGCTGGAAGCTTGCACCGACCAATGGGCAGATAGGCCTTCCACCAGGGCTCGTCCCACATTATTAGCGCCTTACCACCAAGGCATCGGCGGTGGTGGGCGCCGTCAGGAGTCCGCTGCTGTTGTATATTTGGAACACTCGAACTGCAGGTAAAGCATCGGAATGTTGCGGTTGTCAAGCACACAATCATGACATACGTAGCGGCAAGCCGCTGGCAGTGCACACCGACAGCAACCACCCGGAGCGGTTGCGCTCGGCCACATTTACGTTGACATGATCGGGCCAGGCAACTGGTGGCAGCACCTAATAGCACAAGGCGTCACACAAGCAGCAAGGGCAAGCTGGGGAACGCGTGTAACCGCTTAGCACCACATGAGGCAGTGGTCGGCAGCGTGGGGGTAGTGTGGGGTTGCTAGTAGCACGCAGCCACTCGGGCGCGTGCTGGCCATCGTAGCTGGGCGTAGCGCCTGCTGGGTGCACGGACAGCGCTCACCTGGCGAGGTGCACAGCTCCTGGGGCGGAGCACCTAGCGCCACGGCCAATATCGCGGCAGCTGCGACCGCCAGCGCCAACGGCACCGTAGCAGGGACGACGCGGCTGCGTCCCATCGTGCGTGGGTGTTTCCTCGTCGCGGGGGCTTGCGCGAAAGTATTGACTGAAGCGTGCTGAAAGGGAAAGGGCTCAGATCGGAACCATACAGCGCAGGGTTAGCGACAATGGTATTTATGCTGCTGTGTGCGCAAGGAACAAGGATGACTTAAATGAGGCCAGACGAAACCTTGATGGCAAGGGTCTTCGCGGTCTGATACCGGCACGCAGGCGCGAACATGGCGGTTGGTCCCATACATTTCTCGTCAGAAAGATAAAGGCCCTCTCGGCTCTCCCGAAACTGTTGGGCGCCGTGCTTTCCCAGTGACTCTTTGTGGGTAGTCGGGTACTGGTGCGAGTAAGCGCCTTACAGTCCAACAGTCCCATGGGTCACTTCAAGCCACGTGGCGCATCTCCGCCGCCCGCCTTGCCCCCGAGACACACACCACCTGCGCGCTGAATGCCCTCAGTCCTTGCTACATACCGGTAACCAAGTGCACTGCCACATATCCACCACAAAACTGAGAAAGCAAGAACGCTGTAGCCTGATGAGGGACAACTCCTGCACCGAGCTCAGTCTCCAGCCGCTAGCCCTCATCTCAGGCCTGCCCTCATCCGCCGCTGCAGTTCCTGCAGGTCCAGTGGAGGTGCCCCCGCCGGGCCGAGGCCCCGCCCCCGGGCGCCTCCACCGCCTCCGACCTTTCCACTCGCTGCCGCCGCCTCCACAGCCGCACGTGTGAGCTGCAGGGTGCGGTGCAGGATGCGCTTGTGCAGCACCCGCCACTGCAGCGCGAGGCCGCCACACGTGAGGCCGTCGGACAGGGCAGCTGCTCCGTTGCTGCTGCTCGAGCTCACAGCCGCGTCCTGCTTGGTGGCAGCAGGGGTGCTGGTGCTGGTGCCGGCACATCCTTGCTGGTTCGTGCCCGTCCCCTCCATCTGCTGCTTCTGCTCCTGCTGCTGCTGCTGTTCCATCAGCCGGAGGTCCTCCTCCAGAGTTGTATCAAAGCTTGCCAGCTGCGCCTTGCAAGCGGCGTGCAGCCAGCACAGCACACGCTCCTCACCCTGCAAGAAGCCCACAACACAAAGGCACAGCAACACTTGCGTTGCAGCACATGCAAGGGAAGCCGCCGTAGGGGCAAGTATGTTGCCAATGCGTGCATTACGGTTGTGACTGACAGACATTTGTGGTGTGGGAGCATGGGAGCAAGGTACCAAGCAGGAGGGCCGCATGCAGGGCAGCGTGTCGGTCCAGCCCATAAGTACACCTCGCAGCGACACATGTGATGCGCAGTATGCTACGGTATCGCCGCAACTGCATCGCCACCCACACCGCACCTGCTGGCTGACGCAGCTCCCTGCTGCCAGGAGGTGACCCTGGGTCCGCCGCTCCGAGGGCGTGGCGGCACAGTACCTGCGCACGTGTTGAGCAAGCGTTGAACGAGGACAGCATACATCGTCTATACGGCAGCGTTCGGGAAGACACGGTCAGGCACGGCCTCACAACAACGCAGATTGGCTGTCGCAGATGGTGATCCTGTCTACCTGTTGTCCTCGCCACCTCCACGTGCTACCCATTTGCGGCCCAACGGAGCTACGAGGGCACCACCTTCCGCCCAATCCCTGGCCGAACGCGCTTCACCCCTGGTTGAACGCGCCTCACCGCTGTGAACAGCAGCCCCGCCCCTCACAGACCTGAGGAAGTGCAGCAGCTGCCATGACGGTTGGCCGTTGGCGTGCAGGAAGCTGTCGGCAGGTGCCAGGTGCGGCGCGCCGGGCGCGTGGCGGGCGCTGTACGGCACGTCCAGCAGGGAGGGGTCCAGGGGGGCCGTGTCGTGCGGGTTGTCCTGCGCAAGGGGAAGTAAAAGCAGCGCTGACGTACGGGACACGGTCTTTCGGGTCTTTGCACCATCCGAGCTTCCGGGACAGCTGGTTGACCAGGAAAGAACGCGCGAGGCCAGGCTCATATCGAGCAACACCCTTTCCGCCCCTCCTCACACCATGCAGCTACAGCAGGAAGCCGCAGTGCTCAGGACAATAGAGACATCAGGTGACGTACCAAGGCACAGCCCTCCTCCAGCCCCACCCGCGCCCACCTGCAGCACAAACCCGTAGTGCTCCAGCAGCTCCAGGTTGGTGTGCCGGCCGTAGCACAGGAACACCTGCTCGCCCGCACGGACCGGCCGCCGCACGCTGATGCAGTACTGCCCTGCACCCTCGTCCCAGCAGCCGTCCCCAGCCAGCGCCCACTCCTCCTCGCCAGCGTCCCCATCTGCGCGACCTTCCGTTTCTGCCTCGCGCTTGCCCCCTCCCTCGCCCTTTGCCTCGCCCTGGCCCCCTTCCTGGCCCCCTACCTGGGCTTCGGCCTCGCCCGGACTTTCCCGCGACGGCTGACCTTTGCCTTCACCCTCGTCCCCGCCTGCTCCCCCAGCCAGAGCCTCTGCCCCCCGCCCCGCAGCATCTCGCCCGCAGCCCGCATCCCCTTGCGCGCACGCGCCGCCGCATGCAGCCTCATGAGCTTCCCCCCTGCCCTGCGAACTCTCCTCCCGGGCCTCCGCGTTATGTGGGGCCTGTCGACTGTCACATCCTCCCTCTCTGCTGCTTGGGCGGCCTCCACAGCAGTCGTAGCTCGGTGTGGGCCTGACGCCCGGCCGAGCGCCTGTCTCTGCACCAAGGATACGCTCCTGGCTGCATAATTGTCTTTCCGATGGAGGGCCCCCTGTCTTTGTGGCGTGCCCTGCTGCTTGCTGATACGGTAGCACCACTTCCACCACACCGCTGCCTATTCCTGCCACACGCTCCCGCCCTGGTGGGCTTCCGTTGCTCCCTTCCGCCACTACTGCCAGGACATCCCCTGGACAGCCCTCGACCTGTTGAGCCTGCGCAGCTCCAGCAACCAGCGAGCAGACCTCCCCGACCGCCGTAGGCTGTGCCGTTGCTGTACGAGAGTTTGGTCCCCGTGGAGGGTCCGCCGGCGGCGGTGGCGGCGGCGGCGCGCCGACCCGCGGCGTGTACGGCGCCCGTGGCGGTTGGTAGTTGTGCAGGTCACCGTACGGCGTCATGGCTCCAGCGGGGCACCAGGGGAGGTACATGGTGCGGGAGTGCAGCGTGGAGGACGCCCAGGCCCAGGCGCGCAGGGTGGTGAAGCGCTTGGGCAGGCCTGGGCGGGAGGAGCGCGAGCGTTACAACGACGGGTGTAGGGTGGCTGCGGGAGGCATGGCCTGGTGCGGGAGGAAGAGCCGTACGTTCCGCAAGTTTTGGCCTTGTACCCTTGTACCCTTGCGGCGTTCCGCACACATTTGCGACCTCGGGTGTGTTGCATACGTGCCAAATGGGTCCTGGAGAAGGTGCATGCGGGGGCTTCGGGGGTACGGCAGGAGGACCTGTCGGAGCACTGCGTCCGCCGCCACTCACCAATCTGCCGGAGCAGCGGCAGCGCCCCCTCCCACTCCTCGCGTGTGCGCTCCACCGCCGCCTCTGCCGTGTCCACCGCGTATTGCAGCTGTACGACGGGAGATGCCAAGCACAAACCAGTGAGCAGGCAAGACGCTTTCGGTCGTGGACAGAAGAGCCAGCTAACGGTAACGTGGGGGGTAACCGAGCAGCCCCAGGCGTGCCATTCTTCAACCTCTGGACAGGTAACATACAGGATCCCTTGGACCGCACCCACGCCGATGTGCCATCCTCCTCCCGCACCCGCATCCCGCATGCCTCATCCGGTCTCGCACGCCCCCACGCACCCACGCCCCCACGCCGCCACGCCCCCACCTGCAGCGCCGCCACATCCTCGAGGGTAAAGTGCGCCAAGCACGTGTAGCTTCTCGGCAGCTGCCTCAGGTACGGCGCCCAAAAGGAGGCGGGCCCAAGGGACACCTCGTGCAGCAGGTGGCAGGCCAGCAGCTGGTGGGGGGTCAGGGAGGAGCTGCCGAAGGGGAAGGGGCAAGGAGCGTGGGTTAGGGGGTGTGGCACAGCGTACGTAGAGCTTGTGGGTGTGGGCCAGGTAGCCATAAGCAGGGGCTCAGGGTGCAAAGCCGTTGGACTGGCGTGCACTGGCAGGCAGGCCCAGGATCTAGCCGCATGGAATATACAAGTACATCTAGACGGCTGCCTGTGGCAGTAGGCTGCAGCTGGTTGCTGGTTGTGCAACGGGGTTGCTGACGACGTACCTCCCGGGCAGGGCGTGCAGCGCAGCGGCGATGGTGGGGCTCCGCCGAGCGCTGCGTGTGGTAACGAGCAGCTGCTCGGGCACGCGGAGTACCGTCTCGCCTGGCATGGGCAGGAACACCAACATCAAGGTTGCGTACCACCAACGTGTACGGGGCATGTGGGTGCTGAGCGGACCGCAACCAGCTCTCATGTCAGTAGCCCCAGGTGGGCTTGAACCGAAGGAAACGTACGTGTACGCTCCGTCAGATTGCATCCGCTACTCCCAGAACATGGCAGATAGCTCGTGAGTGGTGCACAGCACGTTTCTGTTAACAGGGGTTACAGGCCTGGGTCCATGGCACAGCCTCTGCATGCAGCGTACCGGGCTGCAGGTCTCGGGTGGCCACGATGCCCCGCCACCCCTCCGCCACGAACGCTGCCTTGATGCCATTCCACACCACGCCGTGCCTTTCGCACCACTCTTGAAACTCAGGAGCAACCACGGCCTCTGATACTTCTGCCCCCGCTGCACTGGCCATAACGAGTCGCTTGAGGGACGGGGTGGCTTCGGTGGGGGCGGTCAGTTGGGGGAGGCGGCACACATGTGCATACTCCCAGGACTTTGCATTTGAATTTGTGTTGGGTATATCAATATATATTGTCCCCAGTGCGCGAAAGTGCGTATGATTGCGGTACTTAAATGGCATGGGCGTTGTATCGGGACGGCTGCATGGAGCGCGAGCGGCTGAAGTCAGAGCGCATGCTCGCAACGTACTTATTAAACGCTCATTACAATTTAAGATTACGGCCGCGTGCGCACAAGTCACCTTACAGAGCCCTTCGCGCGCCTGAACACTGACCAAACCTGCTCTACCAACTGACACAAGCCGAAACCCCGCCAGCTAAAAATGTCAAAGTTACTCCGGGTGCGTCTTTGTCCTTCCACCAGATCGCCGTAGTGGCCCTGCGCGCCTGACCTGCTGACATGGACGCCACCTGTCTCCTTTTCCCGGCACCCTAGGTCTTGAACCCGGCGATAACACAGTACCGCGACCGTCGCTTTGAGGGCACAGAGGTGCGCTGGGGGCACTGGGAGGCTGCCTGCTGGTTAGAGAGCCTCCCTTGGGGGCACTGGGGAGGGGCCCAGGGCCGGGACCATGCTGCCCACGCATGCCATGCCCACCTGCACGGCCGAGGACGTGGTCACCTACCTGGAGTCTTACTGGGCGCTCGCGCACGTGGGCCGTGCTTCGCCTGATGGCCGGCCGGCGCCTAGCACAGCCCAACAGCACCTGTCGCACCTGTCCACCGCCTTCCTGGCTTTGGACCGTCATGGGGCGTTTTCCCCCAGCCCCCTGACCCTAGCGCAACCACACGAGCCCACTCGAATGATCGTCCAGCACCTTCGACTTCAGGCTGCAGGACAGCGCACTTTCATCCCACCTAGGCAAGTAATAGACGGTGCTGACGGTGCACCTCACCTTACCTCGCAAGGCCTGCACGTGTGCATCTCTACCCCCACAAACCCCAGGCGGAGTGCCTGCTTCTCCTGTATGCCTTTAACCGTATAAGGCTCTTTGGCCTACATCCCGCACCGCATCCGCTATACCCCAGGCGGAGTGGGAGCGCGCCCTGGCCACCAGCTGCACAGTGTACGTGGGCAACATGGCCTTCACCACGCGGGAGGAGCAGCTGTACGACGTGTTCGGGCGGGTGGGGCCCATCATGCGCATCGTCATGGGGCTGGACAAGGGCGCAAAGACGCCATGCGGCTTCGCGTTTGCGATATACTACACGCGCAAGGTGCGGGGGTGGAGAGGGGGAGGGGAACGGGGATGGGGTTTACGGGTGGAAGGCGAGGCAACCGTGTAAGGCGTCAGGCTGGGGGGGATGGGGATGAGGGGGTTGGGGGAAAGGCGGGGTGCGATGGCGGCAGCAGGTGGGGCTAAAGGCTGCAAGGTAGCTGCTGCAATGCACACAGCCCGGTGGCATGGGTCTCAAAGTCCGTGTGGTTTTTGCGTTAGGCGCAAGATGACAGAGGGTGACAGCAAGGGCCGTAGCGGTGCAACGTGTCAGGTGGCGGGACGACATTACGGTCTGTGGTGCAGCGGCGGCGGCGCACACTTGACGCGGTACACCGCCTAGCGCCCCTGGCGTAATCCCCGTGGGCGCCCGACAAGATGTAGCCGGCCTTCGGCCCTTGTCCCTGCACGTCCTCAACATGCGTGCTGCACGCGCGCCGTGCAGGACGCTGAGGAGGCTGTGGCCTTCCTGAACGGCACGCTGGTGGACGAGCGGCCCATCCGTGTGGACATCGACTGGGGCTTCGTGGAGGGCAGGCAGTACGGCAGGGGGCGGTCCGGCGGGCAGGTGAGAGGGCAGTACGGCAAAGGGGCTGTAGGGCGGGCAGGTGGGGGCGACAGTACGGCAGGCGCTCGGGCGGGCTAATAAGGGAGGCAGTACGGCAGGGGGCGGTGGTAAGCGTGGCCATTTGGCAGGGACCGATTGGGCATGGCCGATCAGGTACGCAATACGGGGTAGCCTTCAGGAGTGCGGGTACCGCATGAAGGAAACGGAAGGCGGCGGGACAGAAGTGGAACTGGCTCCTGGCCATCGCAAGAATGGCTAACGTCAGGGAGGATTTACGCCTGCCTTTGCAACGCACCTCCTTAAAGCACTGCAATGCACCCCATGCAACGGTCTGCTTTGGCGGGACGGAAGCAGAGCCATAGACGGCCAAGTAGCACCTAGCAACCGTCGGCCGAGGCCCAGAGTCTGCGGAGCCATCCGGTGTGCGTTTGTGCCATTGCTTGCGCCCTAATGCCAACAAATATGCCTTACGGCACCCCGTACGACCGCAGGTGCGCGACGAGTTCCGGCAGGACTACGACCCGGGCCGCGGCGGGTACGGCAAGATCGTGCAGATGGAGCTGATCATGGAGCAGATGGGCTCGGGCATGGACGGGGGCATGGGGGCCGGGGGCGGGGGCAG
>VFQN01002103.1_pt1 | contig 31663 bp, 52 predicted proteins | sample 3512371 | NCBI WGS metagenome assembly VFQN01 (sample SAMN10412370, study PRJNA504923) | tailings metagenome | isolation source: Replicate 2 from Balatoc abandoned mine | place: Philippines: Itogon, Benguet | collected 2017-08-28 | reverse complement strand
GGCCTGACAATTAATCAGAACCGATATACCGGCTTGGCGGAAGATGCCAGCCCTGGGGTACAGATGCATTGCAGTGCAGTGCCGTCCCTCATCACGCCCACACGCACACCCGTCACAGCAACAGACTGCACCTATCTGAGACTCTCAGGGGCAAACCTTCATCCTCCAGTAATCCTGTAATTAAAACATCACGCGGGCGGAGCACTGCGTGTAAGGCAGGGGGCAGCGGGCCTTTGTGATTCCACTTGGCGCGTAACACCGTGGCTGCGTGCCGTTTCGCCCTGCTGGTCAACTAACCCACCGGTATGGTCGGGCACCATCTGCTCAGGTCTTTCCCACACGCCCTTTGCAGCACCGGGTTGAGCTGCACCGACTCCATCGCCAGCCGTGTGTACACACGCGCTCGCCGCCGGCAGGCCGGGCGAAAGGCGGAGGAGCGTTGCTGTATTGAAGGAGGCAGGAAGAAGGGTGCTGCAGGTTTTCCATACGCCAACACGGCAGGACCACGTGGAGCACACCGGAAGGAGCATTGGTACAGCAGGTAAAAAAAAAAAGCAGGTAGAGCACCGCCATCTCCACTGACCACCCTTTGGGTGCGGTCACACGGCGTGTACATTACGTTGCCGTCACGTTACTACAGCGAAACGGCTGGCACTGAGAAGTCCACGTGGCGAGAAGTTAACGTCCGGAAGGTTCCTGGTATCATCTTTCAACTGTGGTCCCACTCAGTCGGCTGCCGGGGAGGAGCCCATGTGATCATGTACTAGCCGCAGACACTGGTGCAATGAAAGGCACAACCTACGCCGACACGCCTGCCCAGACTGGACCTGCGCAGCTGCGGGGCCGTCGTAAGGGCTTGTCTGTGACCACTAGATACTTCCTCGTCCACTGTTACGCCATGACTCACCGTGAGGCACGCCGCTGTCGCGAGCCGCAGTCCATTGTCAAGGTCACCCACGTCCTCCGACGCCGTGCATTTGGACCGAATATCGTCCTCACAGTCGGACACAAGCCCAACGTCCAGAGCGTAGTACGCAGCCCGCCGCTCGAGCACGTCGTACATCTGTGTACGGCAGCCCTCAGTAACGCGCGGGTCGTGCCTTACACTGACTAGGCAATCCATTACGGCCGGATCGTGCGCTGCGGGGCGTATGGTGACACGCGGCCGTTGGTAAGCCCCACAAGAGTAAGAAGCCTGTTGTGGTTTTCAGGCCGCGCATCATAAGGAGGTGGTGTGGGACGGCCAAGGGGTTGGTTGGTGGTTTACATGTGGCTGGTAGTTACTGGCAAGCACTCCTGGTGCTGCAGCACCAGCCATGTAGTGTCCGTATGTAAACTTTCGGCCTTGTAAACTGGCAAGTGTACAATGAACGACGGTGGAACCGCCGACATGTGATAACCCAAGCAACCCTTTGCTTCAAGTGTGCAGGACGGCCTGATGCCCCTGACGCGGTAACCCTGAATACCATCCACCTACATATGAACAGCTCGCCACACAGTTGCCAGAAGTACGACACACTTGTGCATGTAACGGAATGGATCGACGTCGTTACACATGGATCGCGCACCTTGTGCCACGTGCCCGCACAGCTGCTCCCTCTCTGCCCGGCAGCCCGCGAACAGCAGGGGGCTGAGACGCAGGTCCTCCACACCCTCCATCTCCTGGGCCACCAGCGCCGTGGAGCAAGCCTTGGACAGCTGGCTACGCTGCTGCCTCTGTGTGGGAAGAGATTTGCAGATGGGTAGGTTGCGGGTACTGATAACAAGAAGATAATCTGTGGGGCCGGGCGCGACATGTGCCCCTATGGGGACTGCATGCGTTTACTGCTGCCCGCTCTGGGGAACAGGAAGAGGGGCCAGGGTTCTCGTGGGGGCGTCAGGGGCAGTCAAGGCGTCGGGGCATGCCCGGGACATCTAAGCGTGATGGCTGCCCCTGCGGGGTCAGGCGAGCAAGACAGACGTCAGGGTTACGGAGCGGTACCGGTACGCCAGTCTGGCCGCTGCAAGGACGCGGCGCTGCGACGACACCAACAGTCACTTGTGAGTCTCATCATGCGGTGGTATGTAGTCTTGGCAGCACCGCCACTACTGAGAAGGGAGTCCCACACCTCCTATAGGAGTTACGGTAGCGTGGCTCGGTTTCCGGGGAAAGTGGGTCAACACGCGGGAATAGCTGGTCTGGGGGAACGGAGAGGGCACGCGCAAGCCGTTCCCTGGCGCACGCCTTTCTTACAACTCGTCGCGAAAGAAGGACATAATCGTGCCTAGGCAGAATGGATCTTGCGTGCACGGTGCACCAGTGATCTGAGGCACACCGCGAGCCGCCAGACACAGGGCCGTGTAGCACTGCCCCACGCACCCCATACACGCCACCCACCAGGCAGGCGTGCACTCGTGCACCACCGTGTCGTACGTTGCCGCACAGTCGCCGTTCATCCTCTCCGCAGCGATCGTACACAATTGCGTCCATACGGATGTCGTACACCCCGTCCAGCTGCACTCGAGTTACTTCTGCCACGCACTCCGCTCCAAGCCTCCGCCGGGCCGACCTGCGTTGCCGCACAGGGAAGTGGAGTTGGTTGGGGCAAGCTGGCCTTTCTCGCATGCACAGAGCAAAGGCCTGAAGTTTGGGCATGCAGGGGTCCCGTATTTGAGTGTAACAGCACTCCGCGTGCCTATCACAGACGTAACCTGCCTCCTGGCCCCTGTCCTCCTGGAAAGCAGGTTACACGCGCGCACGCCCTAGCCAAGCCTGCCAGGGACCAGCGCCTCCGCAGCTCTCACTCGCAAGTACCTATAGGCGTTCCGGCCCCCAATTGGGTGGTTTAATTCACCTTGGACACGCGATGGTTATCCCTGGCGGGTACCCGAAGGCCCAGTTGATGTTGCAAAACCGCATGGCGTCGGCTTGGCAGGCCCTGGCTGCAAATAACAAGAGCAGCGGCGCACAGCATAGAAGCAAAGTAAGCTGGATAGCAGTGTAGCATACTACGCTAGGATGCGCAAACAGTGATTATCACAATTGTCAAACCGTGCTGTGAGTACAGCCGGGAATCTGTTGCACTGCTGCTCGGTACAACCCTGCAGGACTAGCGTGAGGGTTGAAGGTGGCGATACGATGTGCGTGGGACTGCCAGCGACACGTGGCAACACGGCGCCGTACGGTGCCGCACCGTACGGTACCATATGCGGTGAGTCTTATGTCGGCAGTGCAAGATGACACGGGCACATGTTCTCCGGCGTACGAGCCATGGAGCATGCGGCGTCGAAACTGCGCTCGTCAGCCTGCTGAGACCAACCACCCGGCAACATGCACACACTTCTGATGCTGTCCAGCACATCCATACAGCCGGCCGCACACCTAGGGGTATGTTGTAGTTGATGTTGGTGCTGCGCAGGATATTGTACTGCGTCACCTCCTCCCAGCAGGGCTCCGAAACCGGGGGCTGTGCGGTGCTGCCGTTGCCGGGCTGCACTTCGCCACCTGCAGAAGCAACACGCACAGGGCACAGCCCGCAGCTGCACACATGGCCAAAGCATGTCAGAGAATCTCGGCTCGGGCAATGCCAGTATGGGTGCTTGTCGTACTCGATGCCGTAGGTTCTGATGCTCGCAAGGCTTCGGCTGGGAACGAGGTCATACCTCCCGCCGGGGTGCAGTCTGCAGGGGTTGCAACTGGCCTGGCTCTGCACTCTCAGGGCGTATACCAGCACTACTATCGGGACCATTAGTGCACTGCGTGATATTTGAGGGCTACACACGCACGCACTCACCCCCGCCCTCGAGCTCATACTTCATCATGGCATCCGCCAGGCAGCCTGCCAGCCGCCCCTCGCCCACACCCAGCTCAGCGCAGTTGCTCTCCAGGTCCGCCTTGCAAAACCCTGTTTCCGACAGAAAGGGATCGGGAGTGGGCTTTGTCGCACGTGGGTGTTCCATAGTAAGGCGTCATATAGCAGCGAACATAGAGCAATAGATGTAAGCATCCGGCTGGGCTGGGCCGGTGGGGGGTGGGGTGGGGGAGGACAGTACCACTACTACTGCGTCCCCCATGTATTGATAGCTTAAGGCAGGAAATCCCCCGGACCCTTCGAAGCCCTTCTAGCCCATTCGGTCTTTTCGACCCGGAACACAGTGCCTCATGGCGGCTAGCGGCAGCTGCATCTGGCAGCAGCAGGGGGCGGCTGAAATGCTGGGGGCCTGCCCCTGGGTTGTCAGGAGCAACGTTGGGGCCAGGAGAGAGTTGCAGTTTCATACCGGTACATACTTGGTGGTCAATAGGACTGTGCGGAAGGGGCCAAATGCCGTTTGCCTTTTAGTCATAGTCGTCGGAATGGGCCCCACAGGAGTAGTGTTGCATACCCATCTCCCCTGGTAGGGGCCAGCTGCACCTGGCGCTCCTGCCCTCCTGTTACGCCCTGCGCCCTGCGTGTAGCTGCGGCAGTGCTAGTCTGACTCCCAGTAAAGTGAAGCCCTTCGACAGCGAAGGTCCCCTGAATGGCAAGGAAAAAGTAACCCTTCTGGTCCAAAGGCTCGCTACGTGTTACCCGTCCGGTGTTACAATGGGTGGAAGAACGGCATGCCATAGGCCCATAGGCCATAGCATGCATCCCGGCTCCATCCGCCGACACTTGCCATGGCTAGGGGCCTGGGGAGAATGTAAACAGGGTCTGTGGTTTCCCTGGACCTATCATAGTGCCAGCTTGCCAATCCACAGCTGCCAATCACCAGACGCCCTATTGCCCTGGTGCAACAGTCCATCGTATAACACCCTAGCCACAACACAGGGAGCAACCCACCCGGCCTTGTAGCAGGCCCTGCCTGCAACGCACCCAGGGGACCCCTGAACGCACCCCTCGTGCACGGGCAACATCGTGCTTGGCTGTTGCCCACAGCCTGCACACCGCACCACACCACACACACCACGCGTGCATCCCGTGGATGGACAACTAAATGCACACTCCCACACAGTTATGTCCACCTCCATGGCCCAGCATCCCACAACAAATAAAGTGTCTCCTGGCAAGCCCCCGGCCTTTTTGCGGGCTGTTTACTGCTGACAAACCTACGCCCTCCGGGCCTTCTTAGCGGGCCCCGCCAACGACCCCGCCGCCGCCTTGCCCCCCGCCCCGCCCGCTCTCCGCCCTGCCGGAGTGGACGGCGCACTGACCGGCTGCCCCTTGGCCTTGCCCCCGCCTCCACCCCCAGCAGCCGCCCCACCCTTGCCCGGACCGGTTGGCATGTTCGCGCCCTACTTCTGCGGCTTATGCTACCGCTGCTGCTGCTGGTGCCTCCCGGCCGGTGTCTTGCCGCCTGCGCCCTGGCCCGCCTGCTGCACCTTCCCCCGTGTCTTGCCCTGCGCCCCCGCCCCTGAACTTCTTCCTGATGGCTATTTGGCCGCCTCTCCTGCCTTGGGCGTCATAGCAGCACCCCGCCACAGCTCAACATTTAGGCAGTCGCCCCGGAGCCAGGCGCCACGGGCAGCAACGCTTCACAACCCTCGCGTAGGTGCGGGGCAAGACCCAGCCGCTGCATCAGTCTGCCCCACAGGGAGCTCGACGAATTGGTTACTGAGCCAGGCGCCACGGGCAGCAACGCTTCACAACCCTCGCGTAGGTGCGGGGCAAGACCCAGCCGCTGCATCAGTCTGCCCCACAGGGAGCTCGACGAATTGGTTACTGAGCCAGGCGCCACGGGCAGCAACGCTTCACAACCCTCGCGTAGGTGCGGGGCAAGACCCAGCCGCTGCATCAGTCTGCCCCACAGGGAGCTCGACGAATTGGTTACTGAGCCAGGCGCCACGGGCAGCAACGCTTCACAACCCTCGCGTAGGTGCGGGGCAAGACCCAGCCGCTGCATTAGTCTGCCCCACAGGGAGCTCGACGAATTGGTGTACCGGGAGCGAGCCTGCATCAGGAGAAGCACGGGTGTGGTGGGATTGGATAGTTCGGAGGGATAGTATGGCTTGAACGGGAGGGGCCGCAGGGTGGCAGCACGGCTTTTCTGGTCACCCACAGCCACGACTCATTTCTGTGCAGGAGAGCCGCACGGTCTCGTGTTAGTGCAAACTGTCCGTCTGCAGCTTGCCACACGGTGCAACCATGCAGGACTCCTACTATATCCATATGCTGTCGCCTTCCCGCATGTGAAGAGAAAGACCAGGGTCCTCGCGGTTCGCGCCCGACCAAACTTCTGCTCCCCGCTGCGTGTTTGCCCTCGCTCGCACCCGTGTGCACACGCCAGATGATCACGACCGTCAACCGTTCAACCACCACGCAACTGCCCCGCTCCCAATTTCTCACCTGCTGCAGGCAGCGCAGCACAGCCGTGGGCTCCAATTGCCCTTCCCCAGCCACCTCTGCCCGCTCCCCCTCCTCCCGCCCCCGAGCCTCCACCCCACCAGCAGACCTTGCCTCGTCGCTGCGGACCCCACCACCTCCTCCACCTGCCGCCTCTGCTGCTGCTCCCCCACCGCATCCCGTCGCCTCCACATCCCTGTCGCATACCGCGCTGAGCGGCGCCCCCCGCCGCCACACCGCCATGGCCTCCCGCTGCGCCCGCAGCAGCTGTACGGCACAACCCGCGTGGCGGTACGCCAGCGTACTGCGGTGCCGTACGAGGCAGCCGTACACAAGGCCGTCGTCGCTGCGGGCTTCGTCTTCCTTGCCGCACAGCTCCGCAACGGCGGCCCTGCGGGTTGCACGAGACACTCTCGTGAGGTCAGCATTCGGAAACGTCGGTTGGACGACCCAATGGCAGAGCAACCAAGTATGCAAAGTATGCCTGGCAGCACGGACGCCACGCATCATCATTGGATGTCAGCAAGCATCAAGCACGGGACTTTAGAAGTTCGGAAACCACGGAGAGTCGGTTCAGAGTTTTAGGACGTATCCCCACGACGTATCCCTCAGCTCCCACCTGCACGCCGCCGCCAGTCCAGGGTCCAGCCGCCAGTTGCCCTGCCGCCGCCGCAGCACGCCCGCCACTGCCGTACGACACGTGTCACTCAGGCCCTCCGAGCTGTAAAGCTCCCCGTCAACTGACCGACCGGTAGAGGGGGCAACCATCCGGGCGATGAGGCACTGCACTGGGTCCGCGTCCAGTGTCTCCGGGTTCCCCACACCAAGGCCACACTGCGTGCTGCTGCCGGTGTTGCTGCTGTCAGTGCCTTTGTTGCTATCGAGCTCCCTGGCGCACGCCGCTTCCAGGTGCGGCTGCATGTCCAGGCTCCTGGCGCGCTGCTGCTCAAGCCGAAGAAGCGAGGACCGGCAGGGCGCCGAGAGCGCAATTTGTGGCACGGCCAGGAGGCACTCGCCCACGCGGCCTGTGTGGCACGGGCAGCACGGTGCAGGTGTCAGGGCACGTGGCGTTAAAATGCTCGGTGCGCTGTGCGTTGCGGCACGGCCCAGGGCATGCGTGCAGCGTTTGGACCGGCGACGTCATGGAGGACAAAGCCCTGGCAGCAAGATCTAATACACACCTGGGCAACTACATACCGCAATCTATTACAGTCACTGTCTGAAAGCACTGCTCCATCGGCAATGAGGTGGACTCCCTACGGTATATCGCTGCATGTATTGTGTATTGGACACTCCAACACAGACCCAGGCCCCTACCTTGCTGCTCGTTGGCGCAATGTGCTGTTGCGTCCCCACGACACGCCTCCGCCAGCCCTGGGACCGACAGCGGTTCCTTCGTCCACGTCTGCCGTACGTACGACAACTCGGTACGGCAGGAAGGGCTGAGACTGCTCCCCGGCTGCTCGGCAAGGCAGCGCATAGCGTCGGCGCCCTTGCAACCCTGTACACGTGTGCGCACACCAGGACAGGCACGCGGACTACCGGTGAATTGGGTGAACGAATACGAGGTTCCAGTACGGTACCGTGCGTTGTGGCGCGCCTTCACGCAGCAGCGCCCAGTGCCGCACAACGTAGTTACAATGCGCGTGCAACGGTCATCAACCCGACCAGCGTATCCATGGCGTATCCAAGCGCTGTAACCCACCGGAGACCACAGGAAGTCGCACATGATGGCTGCCCCGCCGCACGGCCCTGTGAAGTTGAGTTGCGCCCCGCACGCCGCCGCCAGGTGTGGGTTAAGCCGCACGTCCGATGCAGCGTGGCGGGCGTAGGCGTCAAGCTGCGCCAGGCAGCCAGGGGAGGCCTTCCCAGCTGCCGCCAGCTCCTGCGGGTACGTAGGTACGGCATGCACAGCGTGTCCCGTGGTGTGGCACGTACCAAACGCAGCTTCACCTTCAACCGGCCAACACGTGCCTTTTGCATTATTGCGCAATAACATTCCCATTTACATGCATGCACACGTGCCGCTGCTCACCTGCAGGCAACGGATGTCGCGGGCGCTGCCGTCGTCCCGTGCCGTACCGCCGCACGGGCCCGCCAGCTCTGTCGTACACGCCGCCTCCATGGCGGGCCGTACGTCTGTGCCGTCAGACATGAGGGCCCTCTGCAGCAGCAGCTCCGAAGGGCACTGGGGAGCCAGCTCGGAGGGCGGGCGGGACTCAAGGCACTCAGCGCGGTCGGGGTGTCCTGAGGGGCATTGCGTTGCACAAAAAAAACCGTTTCCTTGGTGATCTTGTGGCGGAGGCCGCGCTAGTGCAGGTGCAAGGTCGCACGGGCCGCAGTGTAGGCATAACCTGGGGTACCACTGAAGCTGGGATGGATAAACGCAGGGTACACACGTGGAAAGGCCCTTGCGTCCATTTGCAGGGCGGCCTGTCACCGCACGCACCTGCAGCTGTCTGTGCCCCCAGAACCACTGTTCACGCATGCGTGGGGACAACCAGTCCTGCTTGGCCGTACGACAACGCACCCACACAACGACAACAGTGTCAGGGGGCTACCATTCACCCTGGGCAACCCACCGGTATGCTGGCGCACCACTTGGCCAGGTCTGTCCCGCAGCCCCTTCGCAGCACCGGGTTCAGCCGCACCGACTCCACCGCCAGCCGCTTATACACGCGCACTCGCCGCCGGCAGGCCGGAACAAAGGCGGAGGAACGTGTCTACGGTGGGAGGAGGTAGGAAGCAGGTGGCTGCCTGTGTTCACTATCGCACACATCGACACAGCAGGCGCACATGCGGACGCCCATGTCATTCTAGGAAAGAGGAAGAGCACTGACACAGCTTGACGCCCTTCACTGGGTTGTCAAGAGCAGTCGTACGTATACCCGGAGAGAGCACCGCCACCACTGCCGCCGCCACGTTGCAACGCACCGCGATGCAGGCTGCCAGCGCCGACTGCAGCGCGTCCAGCACGTCCTCCAATTGCATGCAGTACCTCCGAATGTCGTCCTCACAGTCAGTCACCAGGCCAGCATCCAACGCAAAAGTCGCCGCCCGCCGCTCGAGGACGTCGTACAGCTGTGTACGGCAGCCCTCCGTAACACGGGAATCGTGCCGCATGCTGACTAGGCAGTCCACCATGGAGGGGTCGTGTGCTGCAAGGCGTATGTTTCGGGGTTATTGGGAAAAGCTGACATGTGTAGATACTGCTGTAGGGCGCGGGCAACTACGATGTCTTGGGGTGCATGGGGCTGCCAAGAGGTTGACCGTTGACCGTTGGTCCCGGTACGGCTGTGCACCACGGGTAACCAGCAAACCACATGCCGGTACCGATAGTGCAGCGCCGTGCGCGAGTGCACGCTGTACACATCGACGACAGTGCGATCCCGCCGCCAAGGAAAGGAGAGCACCTACTACAGCCTACCCCACCCCCAACCCCTTGCTCGTGCTGCCGTGCTGCAATCGGCCCTCGTCGCCACCTGATCGTTGGCACACCGCATTGCCTCTCCTTCGTTTCACGTTGCAACCCCCGTCTGCCGCACATATAGCTTCCGGCACACCTGTAAACAAGCCCGAAAACAACGTCACACGGCGTGCTTTACTGCATTTGCGTATGCATCGCGCACCTGGTGCCACGTGGCCGCACAGCTGCTCCCTCTCCGCCCGGCAGCCCGCGAACAGCAGGGGGCTGAGCCGCAGGTCCCATGGCCCCAGTATCTCCTGTGTGATCAGGGCTTCGGAGCACTGCCAGGACAGCTGCACGTACTGCCGCCTCTGAGGAAACGGGTTTGGAAAGAGGTTTGCAGAAGGGTAACTACGAGGACAGAAGGTAACAGAAAGGTAGCATGGTGCAAGGATGCACGTGTTACCCTGTGGTAGCTGCTGGGTGTCGATAACAGGTGGGCATGAAGAAAGACACAAGACTCTTGCGTTAAAGCAGGAAACGTAGGAGGCATCCGCTACACTGTAAGCCGCACCCGCGAGTCACCGGGTACATGCTGCCCACACGCCTCCCCTACCCGCTACCCACCAGGCAGGCCTGCGCACGCCCACCGCCGTGCCGTACGTTGCCGCACAGCCGCCGTACATCGTCTCTGCAGCCTTCGTACACGTTCACGTCCATACGGATGTCGTGCGCCCCGTCCAGCCGCACCCGGGTAACCTCTGCAGCGCACTCCGCTTCAAGCTTCAGCCGGGGGTTCCTGCATGGTCGCAAAGCAACATTTTAACCCGTCTAAACACAAAGCCGTAAAGTTGTAGAGCGGAGCTTGGTCTTGGAGGAGTTGTTGACATGTGCACATATAGCGGAAACACGACCATGCAGGGGCAGGGTGGTGGCGGGCCTGGATCCGAGGCTGTCCGTCTTGTGCTTCTCTCAGGGATTGGTTTTGGACCACTGAGGAGCCCACGACACCATGCTCCGTGTTCCCTGCCTCCCTGCCTCCCGCCCTTGCTGCGGATGCAGGCGAAGGCACATGCGACATGCCCGATCCATACCCAAGCCTCGAAGCCTGCCATACAACAGGAAGCGCGTTGCTCGCTCGCAAGCCCCCATGACGTTCCCGCCCCCAGCAGTGCGGCGCAGCTCACTTTAAACAATCGATGATCACCTCTGGGCGCTGGTACGGGTATCCGAAGAACCACCAGGTATCGTTGCAGTGTCGCATGGCGTCGGCCTGGCAGGCCCTGGCTGCAGGTTGCAAGGGCAGCGGCGCTCATGTCATGGGCAAACCAGCGTCACGAGCGTGGCACGTGCAGTGTGCTAAGTGCGTGCTAACGGACTACGGCATACCGGGTATGTAGTTACCGGGATCCGGTGTATGGACACCCGGGGGCCAGGGGCACTGCTGGTTGGCGAAACCCCACAGGAGTAGCGTACGGTTCTGGAAAGATGGGTTCCCCACCACGTGTCGAAGTACGGCACCGCGCAATGCCGTACAGCACCGTGCGATGTGCGGGGCTGCACAGCATGGCGTTGGTACACAGACGCCGGGGCATGTGGCTTTCGTACGAGTACGGCACAGTGCGGTGCAGCACGCACGGCACGGCACCGAAATCCCCATGTGTGCACTACAACATGGCATCGGCACTTTGGCTCTGGGCCGTGCTGGGTAAAGAGTGTGTGGCGCTGTAACTGCACTGTCCTAGTGAGTCCGCCAAGCGACAAGCGCTCGCATTTTGTCTACCCGCCATTCCACCCACGCACCTAGGGGTATGTTGTAGTTGATGTTGGTGTTGCGCCGGATCTTGTACTGTGCCACCTCCTCCCAACAGGGCTCCGAAACCGGGGGCTGCACGGTGCTGCCGCTGCCGGGCAGGATGGGGACGTCTGCAGCAGCAGTGCAACACCCACAGCCCGCAGCACCAACATGTACGAAAGCACGTCAACGGCAGCCCGGATCGTACTATGCTGGCAGCATGCATGGATGCAAGTGCTTGGCCGTACTCATTGCAAGAAATAGTGCTGCTGAGACCGTAAGGCGTCCGATGGGAGGCCACACCGCCCCAACGCGGCGCAGGGGCTGCAGGGGCTGCAGGGGCTGTGTTTGGGCTGGCTGTGGCCAGGGAAACACCGGCACCAGCTGGCACCAGCCAAGGGTTCCCCGGTACCAGCACTGCACCACATGACGTTTGAGGGCCCCACTTACCACCGCCCTCCAGCTCATACTTCATCACGGCATCGGTCAGGCAGCATGCCAGCCGCCCCTCGCCCACATCCAGCTCAGCGCAGTTGCTCTCCAGGTCCGCCTTGCAACCCCCTGGCGGACGACATGGAGGAAAGGAGTCGGCTTTCCGCAGCGACGTAGCTCCAAGCTGGAATGTGTAAGTGCAGTACGGTAGTAGTAGGAGGAGGAGGACGAGGATGAGGGTTTTTCGAGGGGGCCCCGTGGCGGCTGCCGTACAGTGGGCAGCAGGGTTGCAGTCAGTCTACCTCTCGGTGGATCAGAAGACACGCAGGGCCGCTAGTGCTGCGTCCTGCACGCCCTCCCACGGCCGTCAGTGCCGTTGCCGCGAGCTACGCGCGTCACTACGCTGCAGGCACGCACCGGAAGGGTCAATGTCATCTCCGTGCTTTATCTCGACCGAAGGCGCCAAGGCGAGGATGTCGTTGCGGCCCACGCGCGCGACGCTGGGCATGTTGCCAGCACGGCCATAAATAAACACAGCAGCTCCATGAGTTTTACTTTGTAACTAAAGATGCGTCTTTTCCGGTCAAACTGAGGCTTTTCGAAAGGTTCGCCATTCGGCGCACTCAGAGCAAGGCGCGGAACTCTACCAGGAAGGCACAAAGCATGGCATGTATCAGCAGCGATGTCAGCTAGGCGGAAGTCCACATGGCGGTGTGGCTTACACAGGCGTGCTGGAGTGCGAGAGTGCGTGCCGTTCGCTCTGTAGCCCGCGCATATTCAGGATGCATTCCTGCGAGCCCAGCGTGCATTCTTAATGTCAACACTCACAACGACGATGGCCCTGGCTAACTCGTACAGCGTTAATTGATTGCATTGCAAAAATTTTCCGGCGTCAGTTGGTCGCGTTGGTGAGTGCCAGGGGAGGTAATCCCCAGAATCCGGATCCAGGCCGGATCACTGCCATGCACCGTCAGCCCGCAGTACCATCTCCCTCTAACCTGTTGCATGAGCAATGGGCGCAAGGTACCGGTGTGGGCCAGGGAAGAACCTAAAGCATGTGTGATAGTACCCTAGTGCCTCGGTTGACATCAAAAAGCTACAAAGCGCCCAGTTGCCCTGGTGCAGCACCCTACTGAAAACCGCCCACTGCCAGCAGCAAGGCACGGCCTGCGCCACAGACCCTACAAGGCACACACCGTCCACATCATCCTGCTCGGCTACTACCCTAGTGTTTCCTGCCACACCCCACGGCACGCGCGCATGCGCCTCGTCGCCAATCAACCCTGCATACTCTTACAGTTCTTGTCCCCCTCCAGAGTCCGGCCCAAGCAGTCGTAGATCCTTCCTGACGAACCTACGCCCTCCGGGCCTTCTTAGCGGGCCCCGCCAACGACCCCGCCGCCGCCTTGCCCCCCGCCCCGCCCGCTCTCCGCCCTGCCGGAGTGGACGGCGCACTGACCGGCTGCCCCTTGGCCTTGCCGTCGCCTCCAACCCCAGCAGCCGCCCCACCCTTGCCCGGACCAGCCGGCGTCTTGGCCCCCTGCTTCTGCTTCTGTGACTCGTGCTGCTGCTGCTGCTGCCTCCCGGCCGAGGTCTTGCCGCCTGCCGCACCCTGGCCCGCCTGCGCCTTCCCCGGCGTCTTGCCCTGCGCCTCCTGCACTTCTGGTTTTTGCTGCTGCTTGGCCGCCTTCCCTGCCTTTGGCGTTACCGACGCCGGGGGCGTCAGCAGCTCCAGCTTCCGCCGCACAGGGTCCGCCGGCGTCCTGCCCCCTCCCGCCTGCTGCTGCTGCTGCTTGCCTCCCCGCCCCGCCCCCGCCGTCGCTGGCGTGTGCCCATTCGCCTGCACCCCCGCCGCCGCTGCCTTCTGCGCCTTCACCTCCGTCACCGCCCCACTTTTACCCTTCCCTGCCCCCGTCGCCGCCGCCGCTGCTGCCTTGCCGCCGCCAGCCGCTTTCGCCGGCGCGGACGCAGGCGGCGCTCCTCCTCCTCTCCCCTTGCCCTTCGCTGCTGCACCTGCGGCCCCTGCTCCTCCCGCCGGCGTGGCTCGCCCCTGCCCCTGCGCCTGCCCCTGCCGCCCCTTGGCCGACCCGTGGGCCACCGCCCGCCGCCCCGCCGCCGCGTCCGGCGTGTTCCCTCTGCTGGTGCTCGCCTTGCCCATGCGGGCTGCCGCCGCCCTTAGCCGCTGGAGCTGCTCCTCCTCCTCCTCCTCCTCCTCCTCCTCCTCACCGTCGTCTGAAAAAGACCCCTCCTCGTCCTCCTCCCCCTCGCTGTCCTCCTCCATCTCCCCAAGCCCCACGTCCCCGTCCTCCTCCTCACTCCCTTCCAGGACCACCTCGTCCTCATCCTCATCCTCCCCGTCCTCATCCTCATCCTCCCCGTCCTCATCCTCCCCATCGCTCCCGGCCATCAACTCGTCCTCCCCATCACCGCTGACCCCTTCCCCGGCCTCCCCCTCCTCTTCCCCATCCTCCTCGTCCTCGTCCTCCCCATCCCCTTCGTCATCCCCGTCGCTGTCGAGCTCAAAATCGTCCTCATCGTCATCCGCCGACGCCCCCGCCCGCCCAGCGCCCACTGCTCCTTTCCCTGCCCCAGCTGCTGCCTGCTGCTGCTCCCTCAGGCCACCCACGCCCACCACCGCCGACATCCCCGCCTCCGTCCCCTCCACCACCCCCTCCCCCCCCCCCTCCCCCCCCTCCCCCCCCCCCCCCCCCTCCTCCTCCTCCTCCTCCTCCTCCTCCTCCTCCTCCTCCTCTTCCTCCTCACTCTCCCCGCTGCCGCTGACCCCCTCCTCCTCCTGCCCCTTCTCCCCCGCCTGGACCCCTTGCCCCTCCTCCTCCTCATCCTCATCATCCGCATCTGCCACCTCCCTTGCACGCTTGTGGCCCACGCCCGCCCCCGTGGCCCGGGCCAACCGCTCCAGCAGCACCCCCTCCTCGTCCTCATCCTCCCGCACCGCACCGCCCTGCTCCCCCGCCCCCATGTCCACGTCCCTGCCTCCCCCCACGCCCAGCCCCTCCGTCCCCAGCCCCAGCACGCCCATGCTCTCCAGGGTGTAGTCCAGCAGGTAGGTGGAGCGCACCAGGCGGTCCAGGCGGGAGAAGTGCCGCCCGCCGTACGCTGACAGGCCGGCGAGCAGCTCGGTCAGGCCTGCAGCGTGTGGCATGCAGTATACATATTGCATTATGGTCATTCCTTAAACGCAAGTAGGAGTTATCGGATATGTTGCATGGCAGATGCGAGCAGCTCGGATAGGCTTGTGGAGGAAGGCAGAGGGGTTTGGTGCTGGCGAGTTTAGTGGTACCGGTATGCTGTTTGGGCCCGCCGTATGCTGACGGGCCTGACGGGCCTGTCACAGCCTTGGCCAAAATATCGGCAAAGAACATGTCTGCACAACCTCACCTTGCACGCGCAGCAGCTTCTCCGGCGCGTGCGCCCTCAACAGGGCCCCCAGCAGCGCATGCGCCGCGTGGCAGTGCCTCGCATTCGTGTTCCAGTCGCGGCAGTACTCCAGCGCCGTACGCACGTCCTCGTCAGACATGGCGCCAACCAGGCCCGCCAGCAGCTCGCCCAGCGGGCCCTCGGACCGTACGGCGTGTACGGCAGAGGAGGCGGGCTGTGCGGCGGCAGGCCGGGCCATGGCGGCGTTTGCGGCGGCGGTGGCGGCGCGGGTGATGATGGACAGCAGGCGGCCGGGGTGCTTGAGGGAGAAGGCCAGGCGGGCAGCCTCGGCGAAGTCAGAGTCCTGTGGTTGAGGGCGGGCGCACGCAGAACGCGGGTGATTGAGCTGTTTACCTACCGTGCTTTTGGAGCCAAGAAGAGGCGGGGGAGCACGCTGGACAACTCAAGGAACACGGCGGTGAGGGAGACAGACGTGGATCGAAGGAGTCTGCCCACCAGGTGGATCACGGAAGGGAGATGCCACCAGCCGCTGCTGAGCTGTGCATACCCCACGTCCCTCGCTTCCTGCCTCACGAAGCAACACACCGCCCCATGCATATCAACAGCAACAGCAGCAACCCACCGCCAGCGCGTTCTGCAGCGCCTGCTCCTTCTCCGCCAGCTCCTCCTCCGCCTCCGCCGCCGCCGCCTGGTCCGCCTCCGTGGAGTCGGCCCACAGCACCACGCGCGCGTCGCCGCCGCCGGTGGCCATGACGCTCTCCTGGGCGCCGCCCACAGCCAGCGCCCAGACCTGGGAGGAGGCGCAGTTTGCAAGGTTAAATCCACGTGCGTTACCGCATCACTGTGATTGTAGTAACTGCACCCACTCCCAACCAGCCCAGCCAAACCGGACGGTGGGCAAGGAGCCCAATGGCGAATTCAAGTGGTGAACAGAGCAGGGGAACGTGGCAGAGTGGAGCTACGGGGTCACGATGATCTTCCGTACTCCTGCACGCATATTGCCTTCGGCTACCGTAGTTGTGCGGTTAGAGACACTTCAACATGTTTCGTACCTTGTCCTCGTGCTCGTCGAAGGTGTTGACGCACTCCCCGCTGGCCACGTTCCACAGCTTGGCCAGGCCGTCGGCGCCCGTGCTCAGGACCTGGCAGGGCAACAGGGGGTGGGAGGAGGGCATGCAATGAGGCGCTCTTGACTCAGCAGGGCTTGCCGGCGAGCGGCGTACAGAGCTGAAACGGTTCGGTGCTGTTGAGGCGCCGAGACCCTTTGAAACCGTGACTCCCTGCTCCCCGCCATGCCTGCCCCCGCCCCTGCCCCACCTGCGTCCCGGCCGTCACGAAGCACGCCCGCAGCACGGAGGCTGTGTGTCCCTCCAGGGTGCGCAGGCAGCTGCTGTCGGACAGCGACCACAGCTTGATGGTCTTGTCACCTGGCGGGAGAAGGGGAAACGGACGGAGGGAGTACCTATCAATATGAAGGCTGATGGTGGAAAATGGGTCATACTGGGTCATACTTGGGGCAGGGATGGCCAGCACTGTGCTTTCCTGCACTGCGCAGCGGTCATCAACGACAGCGTGGGCTGCAAGCGTCTCAGCTGATAGAGGTCACCAGTGTGCCAAGGCCTTTCCACTCCTCGCCTAAAAAGCTCACCCGAGGCTGTGAGGATGGCTCGCTCTAGCGGTGCGAACTCCACCGCCCACACGCCGCGCTTGTGGCCTCGCAGCACCGTCACCTGCGGCAACGAGAGCGGGTGCATACTCAATGTGAGGGCAATCAACGGAATTCAGTGTAGCTTTGTAGCAGACTTCCTTCCAGAGGACCGACAGCCGAAGCACGACGCAAGTCCCTGCACTCGTGCGCCCTTCCATGCCCCTGCTCCCTGATCCGCGGCCCGCTGCAACCCGTGCGCCCTCTCCCCAAACCCAGATTCGCTTCCTTGTCCCGTCCACGTACGCTGCGTGTACCATGGGTAACGCACACCGATAAACCACGCACCTGCACCAGGTCCGGCAGCGACCACACCCGCGCCGTCTTGTCCATGGAGCCAGTGGCAACCAACTGGTCGTTGGGCGCAACCGCCACGCAGTTGATGTCCTTGTCGTGCCCCGCAACCGCCGCCAACGTCTTGAGCTGCAGCGGCCCGCCGCCAACCGCCGCCGGCGCATCTGCGCCGCCCTTCTTGCCCTTCTTCTTGCCGCCGTCTGCCGCGGCAGCGTCCGTTCCGTTCGCCTCCGACGTTAGCAGCGCCACCGCGGGCGCTATGTCCCACAGCTTGATCAGCTTGTCGCCGCCAACTGACACGAGGAACTTCCGGGTCCTGCGCCGTAGGGCGAGTGCAAAACGGTGAGGAGTCTTTTGGGACCACACTGCTACTGGCAGGCACTACAACGTGCCCAATCATGCACAATAACACCCCACAACTTAGCCTGCGAGCACCCAGGTCATGCCTGACGAAGAGGCCACACCCAAGGGGGCACAAACGCAAGCGGCGACAGCGCTGGTGGCTTGCACGGGGGAACATCTCCGTCTTTCCCAAGCCACATCCGCTCCCACGGCTTACCTCCACAGCACAACGTGGCGCACGTAGCCCGCACCCACGCTCATGCACGGACCCGCGGTCAGTCCCGCCCGCCGGTGCCCCCCAGGTTCGAGCCCCCAGGTACTCACTTCCTGCTGAGCGCCACGCCGTTGACCTGGCCCACGTGGCCCACGCCCACGCCCAGGCAGCGACCCGTGGGTCCGTCCCACAGCCGCACCTCGCGGTCCTTGGCGCCCGTGGCCAGCACCGTAACGCCTGCACACAGCAGGGGACAGGGGAGACCACATATGAAAATTAGGGTGGCAACATGGGGGCCTTTGATGAGTCCGGCGGACAGACAGCGGACAATGCAACAAGGCTTGCTTCAAGGGTTGCAGCTCGGACCCCATAGGGCGCTCAGCCTCACCCCCCAGGGTAGCCCGCCGGTCCATGCACGCAGCGCGACAAGACACGCCTTGAGCACCGCTCCTAACGCCCTAGGGAGCTGAACCTTCACCTTCCAGCTTCTCCATCCCGCGCTTCCCTCCCCCGCCGATGCATCAGTGCGATATGCCACGCTTTAACCACCACCGGGCCTCACCTCCAAGGGTGGCGCCCCCGTCCATGCACATGACGATGTCGCGGTGCCCCACCAGCGAGGCGGCGCAGCTCAGGTTGGCCATGCCGTACAGCCGCACGCTCTCCGAGTTGGTGGCCACAGCCACCAGGGAGGGCTCCCCTGCCGGGCCCACCAGCCGCACGTCCGTCACCTGTCCAGAGCCGGAAGGGACGCAGACGTTTGTCAGCCATTGTACCAGTACGCAGATAGAGTAAGAAAGGCTTAAAATGCTACGGCGCACGGTTGCAAGGAGAGAGGAGCACGGCCCGTGTGCAAGCTATGCTTTTCCGTTAACATCCAAGGGCTTGGCGAAGCGCGCAAAAACAGCCCGCGGCCGGGCTGAGGGTTTACTTGTGCACTGCTTCAATGCTACAATCAGTACCACTACGACTTCATCTTCTCGGCTCACCCGCGCTACCCCCGCCCCCTCACCTGGTCCTGGTTGCCCACCAGCTGCCGGCTCAGCAGCAGCTGCTGCCCACCGTCGGTGAGCTGCGCAGGGACAGCAACGACCAAGTCAGGGAGCCACACGGCACACCAACATGGTAGCGCAGCTCCTTGAGAGAGCAGAGAAATTTTTCAAGGCCATCCCTTGCCAGTGCTGCAGAGCATGGATACAATGCTCGTGGCCATGCGCCCACCTGCTTGGTGGTGTAGAACAGCAGCCGTGCGTCCGCCGTGGCCGCCAGCAGGCCCCCGCCGCCGGGAAGCAGGGCCAGGTCCGTCAGCTCGGCGGCGGCGCTGCCCGCAACCTGTCATACGGAAACACACAAGTAGGTGATACATCCGTACAAAAAGCACGCGGCGCGGCGACGACGCACACGACCCTTTGCGCACCCCACGGCGTACACCAAGCTGTAGCTGTATCCAGCCGTTTATTTCTCACCACTCCTAGCACTCCCTCACCCACCTGCACCTCCGGCGCCACCTCGTGCACGCACGCCCCCGTGTCCGAGGACCACAGCTTGACGGCGCCCTTCTCCCCCGCAGTGGCGAAGAACACGGTCTTCTTGGCGCCCTGGGAGCAACGCAAGTGAGGCAGTGGGGGAGTGGGGCGGCACGTCAGGTGTGGATTTGTGGTTACCGGTACAGGTGCATGCGGCATCTGACCCGAGGGACTCAAGCGAGCACTTCACGCGAACGCCTCCCTGAACGCCCCTGCTCCCAACAACCCCACCGACCTTAACCCACACCCCGGCACGTTAATACACATGCCACACTGCGAACCTGCAGCACCGAAGCCGTCTCTCCCGGCAAGCGCAGGAAGGCGGTCCCCAGCAGCACCGCCACCAGGCCCTCACCCACCTTGACCCACAACAACCCAACACGCTAATACACACACACGCTCCGCTGCGCACCTGCAGCACCGCGGCCGTCTCCCGCGGCACCCCCGGGAAGGCTCCCCCCAGCGGCAGCGCCGCCAGCCCCTCCACCGCCTCGAACACCGGCACGGTGGCCAGCTTGGTGCCCTGCCGCAGGTCCCACACCACCACCACCTTGTCGCGGCCGGCGCTCAGCAGCAGCCAGCCGTCGGGGGAGAGCGCCAGCGAGGTGACGGCGGAGAAGTGGCCCTGGGGTGTGGGGTGCGTACGGGGTGGGGCGCACAGAAAATGAGTGTTGGGCTGGGGTGGCCCTTCGTCAGGGGCGAGCGCGAGGGAGGTGACGGCGGTAAGATGGCCCCGGGGTGTGTGCATGCATGCTTGTAGGGAGCGAGAGTGAGCGAGAGTCAAAGCAGTGGAGAGGAATTAAGAGTCGGCCGAACGGTTTTGTACACAGACCTCGGGGCCGTGCACAGCTCTCCACGCTCCACACGGGCGCCGCTTTCCCCAGGCGCCTTAATACACACCCCGGTCGTTGACACACACATGCACCCACCTGAAGGCTGTACACGCAGCTCTTGTCCACCAGGTCCCACACGCACACCCGTCCCCTCTACACACCACCACTTAGCACACACCGGGGTGGTCAACACACACATGCCCCACCTTGAGGCTGTACACGCAGCTCTTGTCCACCAGGTCCCACACGCACACCCGTCCCCTCTACACACCACCACTTAGCACACACCGGGGTGGTCAACACACACATGCCCCACCTTGAGGCTGTACACGCAGCTCTTGTCCACCAGGTCCCACACGCACACCCGTCCCCTCTACACACCACCACTTAGCACACACCGGGGTGGTCAACACACACATGCCCCACCTTGAGGCTGTACACGCAGCTCTTGTCCACCAGGTCCCACACGCGCACGCCGCCGTCGTCCGCGGCGCTGAACAGCTGCAGGCTCTTGGGGTGGAACGCCACCCGCAGCACCACGCCGCCGTGCCCGGCGAACGAGTGCGTGCAGAAGCCGCCGGCAAGGTCCCACACCTGCCGGAAAGGTGCGGGGCAGGGCCATGTTGCTCGTGGGGATAGATTGGTGTACAGGGGGGATAGGAGCCCGTTCCCTGAACGGAGGCTACCGCCACTGCAGCTACCGATGGTGTTGTTCCTCCGCCCCACGCCCTCCCCGCAAGGTCCCACACATGGCAGAACCACACACACAAGGAAGGTGTTGCATGAATAGTGCAAAGCCGAATAGGGCAATGCATGCCGCCGTGCCAACCCGCAGCTGCCCCGTGCCCACCTGCCCCGTGCTCCCCCTTGACAGACTTCGCCCTGTTCGCCGAGGCTGCTACCATACATCCACCTCCAGTCCCCGTCCCCTGCCGCAAACATCGCTTGCCGTACAATGCCGTACCCTTGCTACATGCACCTACCTTGACTGTCCTGTCCGCCGAGGCGGTGGCCACGTAGCCCCCCGAGGCGTCCACTGCGAGGTCCGCCACCGGCATGCGGTGCGCCCGCCACGACCGCAGCTGCGCGCCCGTGTCCATGTCGTACACCCGTACGTACAGCGAGCGGGTGGCCAGTACGAGCGTACGGCAGTCGGGCGACACGGCCAGCGCCGTCACCGCCTCGCCGTCCTGGGAAGACGAGGGAGTAGGTGAGGAAAGGAAGGATTGGGAAAGACATTTGGCGACGGCGAGGACTGGGTGCAGGTATGGTTGCTGTTAGCTGCAGACCCCGAAGGGCCCGAGCGGCTGCGGCTACCTCACACATGAGCCCTCCAGGGCAGCAGCACCCCACTTGCGTCGAGACGGCTGTTGGCCGGTGGCCAGTGGGTGCAACTCTTGCCGCCTAACCTGCGCGTCGCCCAGTGGAGCTGTGCAGATGCGGCTGCACAGCTACCCGAAGGAGCGGTCGTGGTGTGCGTGTTACGGCTACATCGCACAGCGAAGCGACGTTGCTCCAGCCCCCTCGCTGTCATGCTCCCCGTCTCCTGCCCGCCCCCCTCAACCTTGCACCGCCAGCGCCTGCGCGACAGGGCTGTGCACGCCGGCTGCACCTGATCTCCCCAACGCCTGGCTGCACAGCCCCCCCTGCAGTGCTGCCGGTAAAACCGCATACTGCACGCTTTGTGCTGTACACCGCCAGTCGTGTGTTGTGCGCTGTGCATGGCCTGGGCCGCGACCACGGACCGGTCGCCAATCGCTCCCCATGACCCTTCAGCCCAGCCGCCAGCTTCGCAGGCCGGCCGTCTGCCGCTTGCCGCCGCCGTCGCTGCTTACTGCTGGCTGAGCAGCGTTTGGGCCGCCTGAACAGCTCTCGCTGGCTGTACTAGCACGGCACGACCGCTATACCATGTAGCTGTACGGCTCCCGTCGTTCCGCTGCTCACTTCCGCCTTCCGCATACGGCAGGGCTGGCGCCGTGCCTGCCCGCTCGAGTGCACCTGTTGCTACGGTGCGCCGCTGGGTTCCAACTTCCAAGCAAGTTGACTCACCCCCTTGATGGTCCGCAGCACAGCGCCAGTGGCGACATCCACAATCTGCAGCAGATCAGTGGAGGGGGAGTAAGCAGGTATGCATAAGGGCAGGCGTGGGAGCGGGAGTTGTCATTTCAAAAGCCCAGGACGCTCTGCCCTGGCGGGTTACCGGCAGTTGCCCCACCACCACCCCACGCGCCTCCCCGGTGCTCAGCCTTCCCCCGTAAGGGACCTCTGGGCCCGAAGATGGCCTTGTGTTTGGCGCTTGCTTCACTGGGCTGGTATCAGTGGCTCCCTGTCGGTGACTGGAGCGGCCGGGCGACATGGCGCCTACCTTGACTTCATCCGAGCAGGTGCAGGCCAGTAGCTTGCCATCCCTCGTTATCCGTGCAGCACCTCCAGTATAGAAGACTTCTAGCTTCGCGGTCGGCCTGTAATTGGCCTTCAGCTGGAGCTGGGGCGCGGCGGCTGGCATTTCCGGCGGCAGGGCGCACCCCAAGCAGCCCTAATATGTGCAGGTGTTTTACGCGGGCTTATCTGTTGTTCATACGTGCAAAAATGTCACACGCATACCGTACTGAGTAAAGTTGGTGTCGGCGACACGCCACTCTCACGCGAACACCTGCGCGAACACAGCGTGGCAAGGGCCCAGATAAAACTTAGCAAAGTCGAAGTGCTAGTTCGCATTGTCAGTAAACGTGCACCAAAAGATACGGGGTTTCAGAGAAGGCAGTGGTAACGGTATCGCAACGGTCTTTCGCAAACTTCGGAGAGGACAGCTCCACAGCAGCACACGCATGGCTATGACTTAACGTCTTGCAAGCACCATTATCGCGCCAAAGTACAGTAGCCAGTTGTGCGCGGGTGTAAGCTCAAAGGGAAGACTGGGGTGCCAAAGTCCCTGCCATACTGATGGCTCCAATCGGAGTTACAAATCAGCGTTAAAAATGCCCAATACATGCTCATCAGATATGTCGCTGTTCCAGTGGACACAGTGCTGCCACGGACTGGACTACTGCCAAGTGAACCCGACTACTGCCGAGGATGCTGACCGTGGGCAAGCTTCCCTCGTTGATGTTCAAGGTTGGTGTAAATATGGTGTTGCAAAAGGTTGCAGGGCTCTTCAATGCCGGACTGGAGTGCGTAGACGGTGCGTACCAGCCGCAGAGCCGCCGATGAGCGGTAGCCATCCCTTTTGGCCGTCCCCCAGTCGCCATGTGTCAGCAGTGTGTCTGCAAACTTTCGAGGAAACTCCCGAACAACCTTTGCGTGCTGCAAGGCATATTGTGCAGAACTACACGTAATTGGGTGCTCAAATTGTGTCAGTGGTTCGTAGATGGCCGGCAAGCAGCGGCCCATGGGTCACGTTGTCGCGCGCAACACCGAGACGACCCGCGCTGCGATAAGATGGCCACAGTGTGACTGTTACACTGATCAACGATTTGCCAGGTGCACGTTACTGCACTGTTGGCGACGTGTCGCCATGGGCGTGCACAGGATAGCACCGCAACCCAACAGACACGGTCCAGGGTCATCACCGAGCTGCACCTAGTTTACACGTATCGTGCTCGCTCATTCGTTTATGTGCGTATAGCAAGTCCACAACTGTCCTGCAAGAAATGAGCTCCGTCTGGGACTGGTCACCGTGGACCGCGTTACGCCCCACGGGCCTTGATACTTCACCGTCCGCGCACCTCAACTGGCCCAGCATGTTGATGTTGCTGCTTGCAGCTACCTTGGCGGTGCGTCAAGGGAGTCGGCTGTGGCCGGGCAGTGCCAACGCCCAGTTCCCTAAACTGCATGAGCAGCCTCGCGGACCTTTCGCTGTCTTACATACGAACTTGTGCACGGCATCGCTTTCGTTTAGACTGGCCACCTGGCCGTTTTAAAGTTGTGCCCAAAGCGGCGCAGGGTTTGGGCACGGGCTTTGGGGCAGGCAAAGCGTTGGCACGTGGCCGTAGGGACGCGCCAGGGGATTCACTTGTAAGCTACCCAGTGTCGTGTTTGCGGCTGGCCTCACAACACTCCCATTCACCGCTCCCTCTTGTGGCCTTAAATGGCTTCAATGCAGGTTGGTGTGGCGGCGCTGCTGCTGATCGACTGCTACCACTGGTGGCGCCTAAGACACATCCCAGGTGGGAACACCTGGACGCCAGCAAATTCTCAGTCCGCACACAACCACCAAACACCCAACACAATATCCTAAGCTACGCATACGCACATGTCAAGCGACACCTGCTGCTCCCTGTGCAGGCCCCTGGGGCGTGCCGCTGCTGGGCGTCATCCCCCACATCCTGCGCCACGGAGGACCCGAGTACCTCAGCGCATGCACCAGGAAGTACGGCGGCGTCTACAAGGTGCGTGCGATGGAGGCTTACACCAACTATTTATTTGAAGGCAGCCATCATGAGGGACTGTGGGGTTAGGTTGGCGCGAGCGTAGCCATTCTGTGACCCTCGTTGTTGCGACAGCGGTCGCACTCCCGTGTACGTCGAGTGCCCCGTGCGACATGTGGCAGGTGGCGCCGGGCCGCAAGCCGTGCGTGGTGGCAGCTGCTGAGCGCAATGGATGCGTGTTTAAGGTCAATTTACTCCTGTGACTTGTGGCACATGGCAGGTGGCGCTGGGCCGCAAGTGGTGCGTGGTGGTGGCGGACGTCGACAGCCTACGGCAGGTGGGGGTGTAGGGTGCCTTGGTGCGCGTGCAGGTCCCAGGGGGCAAGGTCGGCAGCTCGGCACGTGTCAAGGGTGGCACGAACCAGATCCGAAGGGGCCGGAGGACAGACGCCGGGGCGTACAGTCTTGGACGGTAATTACCTGATTGCACACGTATGAGGAAGAGATGCAGCAGTGCTACACACGTAAGGGCGCGGGGGAATCTGACCGCGCGGAGTCTGACCACCAGGGAGTCTGATTGCAGGGGGAGTCTGATCGTTGTTCCCGTTGCGCCTGCTGCACACTCGCAGGCCGGCATGAAGCTCCGGAACCATGAGATCATCGAGCCGTCCCTCATGCACGGCATATATCAAACCGTCGACGACCTCGGCCTCTTCCAGACGAGGTGCGTGCGGCCATTCCTCCACGGTAAACAATAGCATGCTGGCGTCTTTGGGTAGGCCAGCCCTTACATTTTCCAGTCAATGCCGTTCATCGTCGCCCGGGCAGCCAGGGACACTGACACCGCTGTGCGCTCTCCTAGCTACCTTGGACGGCACACTTACCGGCCACACAGCGACAAAGCGTAGCGGCTGACGCGCTGTGCGGCCAGTTGTGACATGGCAACGTTAACGCCACGTGCGTGTGGCTCCTTGATTACCCACAGGGACGAGGCGTGGCGTCTTACCCGGCTGGCGTGGCAGCCCGCCTTCTCCTCCGCCTCCCTGTCCGGCTACCTGCCGCTCATGGTGGGGTGCGCCAGGAAGCTGGTGGCCCGGCTGGAGGGCAGGGCGGCGGTGGGGGAGGAGCAGGGGCGGGGGAGCATGGCGGGCGGGGAGGTGGGAGGGCAGGAGGCGGCTGGGCGGCTGGACCTGTGGCGGGAGCTGGGGCGCATGACGCTCACCGTGGTGGGCACAAGCGCGTATGGGTGAGTGTGGTGGCTCGTGGGTGCCAACCTGCAAAGCTTGGAATGTAAACCGCAAAGGGGGGCGTGCTGTGCTGATGCGGAGTATACGGACGAGGGTGCATGCAGCCGCCCTGACGGTTGTCCAAACGCTGTGACGACAAGGGCAACAGCTGGCTGCCTGCGCGCGCCGGAAGGCATGGCGCACGCTGTCAAGGAGCAAAGGGTCGGTGCAGTTCCTGCGCTGTCTTCGGAGGCATCCAGCAAGCATGGCAAGTCGCGTTCGCCCTGCCCTGACCCCGTACTGCCATGCCCCTGGCCGCAGGGTGGACCTGAACGCAATGGGGGAGGGCCCTAACACTGCTGGGCAGCAGGTGCAGGGCGCACTCAAGGGAAGGGAGCAAGGGGAGCGCAGTCAGGAGCACTACGGCCCGCGGCTGGTCCAGGCGTGCAACGACTTCTTCCACTACATGGGGGCTTTCACGGGCAGCAGGTGGGGCAGAAGCAGAGCGGCAACCTCGACATAGAAGCTTATACGAGAGCTTTCGAAGCATTGGGGCCTCGAAAGACTGCACGTGGGGTTTGGGGAAGGGCATACAGGAGGGGTGATTGCAGAGTGGTTAAGTTCGAGTGATGGAGATGGAAGCAGTAGTGCCAGGAAGCGGGTGGGAGTGAGGGATGCCGTTTGCTCCATTGGCGGCCATGCGGAGTGTGTGCTGGATGGCAGCAGTGCAGCATGGTTGGCTGTCGCTGCTGCTACCCTCCTGTTGCTCGTGGCAATCGTCGCCTTCACGTGCGTTGTGGTCCTTGTCATTCCCCGTCCCCAGCTACAAGCGCGTGGCGCTGCTGCTGCCCGAGCTGCAGCGGCCCCTCACCGCCGCCGCCTACGCGCTGCCCGACAAGCCCTTCGCGGCGCTGCTGCAGGTGAGAGGGCTACTAGGAGCTCGCCTTTGCTGCCTTATGGGACGCGTTGGCTGAGACGCCGCACCAGCAAGCCTCGTGCTTGTGCCTCCATTGTGTCGCCCATGCATTTCCCCTACGATTCACCACACACATTTTCCTCGGTCCACACCGTTTCCCCCCCTCCCCCTGTCTTGAGGCCCTCTTACCGCAAAACCCCCGTACCCCTACCACCCGCAGTCCCGCCACGTGCTGCTGGACGCGTGCCTCAGCCTCATCCACGACTGGAAGCAGAAAGGCCACACAAGCGGCACTTCCGTCGCGCTGGAGCAGCAGCAGCAGCAGAACGAGAAGGGGGATCAGGCGCTTGGTGGGGCGGTGGACGAGGCCCCAGCAGGCCCGCTCACCGCCACCACACTCGGAAGTGACGGTCGCAACAGCGGCCAGGACGCCGCAGACACTGTGGGTGGCGGTAGCGGCGGCGCTACGACCGCTGCAGCTGCCGGCAGCTTCCTGCACCAGCTGCTGGCAGCTCGCGACCGGGGAGGTAGCGCCATGAGCGACTTGGCGGTTGTGGGGCAGGTACGGTTCTGGTGGGTGGGGAACATTGTCTTGCCGCTTTCCTGGGGCCACGCGATGCAGCGAAGGCGCGGGAAGCGCACCTCGTGCACATTGGGAGGCGCCGTGCCTTGCCGTGTGCTGAGGCCAAACCATCTGATCGTGCTGTGAAGCCTGCTTGCTGTCCCACACGCTCGCCTGCCCCCCTTTCCTGCGTGCAGGTTCAGACATTCCTGCTGGGCGGCTACGAGACCACCGCCAACGCCATATCCTTCGCTGTGTACTGCGTGGCAACCAACCCCGACGGTGAGGAACTGTAATACACAAGGCATACGTGTTTGTGGCCCTCGGCAGCAGCTGTTGCTGCGATTGCTTGTAACGCCTGCGTACCAGAAGGGCCTCGAAAGGGACACCCACGGTCAAACCACACACGCATACACTGCACGCCCATGCGGGTGCCACGTGGCTTGAATCCCAACCTGCTCGCCGGACCCCTTTCTTTGCTGTGACCTTGTGTGGAGACCAAGCTGCTGGCTGGTGCTAGCTGCATGTGTATAAGCGCTTGCATGCCAGTAACCCGGTAATACTACCTTGTTCACACCTGCAGTTGAGTCCAAGCTTCTGGCGGAAATCGACAGCGTGCTGGGCAGGGACAGGTGGGTGCTGGGAGAGTGGAAAGGTGGCTGGGCGTGGGGCGGTGGTGGTGAGACAGTCGCCAACAGCGGGGCTAACGTTACCGTCTAGTCGAACCGTATTGGTTGATGCCAGACACTCTTAATTATAGAGCCAAGTGACTGCCAGAGCTGTACTTTGCTGGGTGGTTGTGCATACCGGCTAATGAACTCTACCCTTCTCTCCGCTCCCCCATGCACCAGGGCTCCAACCGACGCCGACCTGCCCCGGCTGCCGTACACCGATGCCGTACTGCAGGAGGCCATGCGGCTGTACCCGCCCGCGCACGCCACCACGCGATCCGTGGACGAGCAGCCCGTGCAGGTGCGTGGGACGCGTGGGGCAGATGACACGTGTCCGTGCTGCTGCGTGTGTTCGGTACCGGTATGCGGGGCTGGTTCCAAGCAGCTAGGTTGTACAGCTACGCGTGACCGATCCGTGCAGGCGGGTCGCGTGGGGCAGATGACACGTGTCTGGGCGCCCGCGCGCGTACGATATACAGGCAGGGCTGAGGCAGCTGCTGCACGGTGCACTAAGCGAACCCGTACATACGCAGACGGTGCTGCTGGGCTGCTTGGGCGCTGCGGTGCTGGTCCTCTACGCGCTTTTGCCGCAAACCGGTATGACGGTCTCCCTGCGCTACTAACCCCCCCGCCTTAGCCCACTTGCCCCCCAGCTCTCCTTTCCCCACCATCAAGCACAGCCTCACATGCTGCCGCCTGACCCCTCACACGCATGCCCCCTGCTCACCCCCAGGTCGGCGGCTACACCCTGCCGCCCCGCATCTCCGTCATCCTGCACATCTACTCCGTGCACCGCGACCCCGCGGTGTGGCCCCGCCCCGACGAGTTCATCCCCGAGCGCTTTATGCCGGTGCGTAGGGGAAGAGGGGAGGTAGTGAATGGCAGCAACTATGTGGCGGCAACAATATCCATAAAGGTTGTTAGGACAGCGTCCGGAGGAGCGCAAGATGGCGTGTATTTACGGGTCTGGATGAAGCGATCTGAGCGGGGGGACGGGTGCCGGGGTACAGCGGGTACCCAATGCCGGTGGTTGGTGGTTAGCAGCTAAGGAAACAGGTAGTACCGTATAGGAAATTGCCTTTCTTTCACATCACACTTGCCCTACGACAGATGCTGTGACACCAAATTGGGCAACTGCCCTACCCGTGTTGTGTTGCTGCAGTCCTCCCCGGTGCACGCTGAGGTGTGCGCCCGCGTGCCGCACGCACACGTGCCGTTCGGAGTGGGCAGCCGCCTCTGCATCGGCTGGAAGTTCTCGCTGCAGGTAAGCCTTTGTCACTAGGTGCTGAGCTACCGCTGAGTGACGGCAGGTGCACTGGTGCCACTAGTGCCTATCCTGCTAACACACCAAGCCAAATCCGGTGCATCCCGGGCAGGTTTGCAGCACTTCGCACATTGGTTGCCGATCAACAATGCGCCTCCATTTCTCGTCCAACCGCTTCCTAGCAACAACCTGGCCTTGCTACCTGCGTATGACTACGGTAATGTCCTCCCGCAGCCGTAAGCACCCAGTCCCCTCGGCAAACACGTGCTACGTTACGCGTACACGCTTCTGATCCCAGCACCCAACACCCACAAAAACACACGCGCCTACCCCAACCACCCCCGACCTCGCAACCCCACCCCACACCCACACAGGAGGCCAAGGTGGCCCTGGCGCTGCTGTACCAGCGCCTCACCTTTGAGCTGGAGCCGGGCCAGGTGCCGCTGCACGTGGTGGCGGGGATCACGCTGGCGCCGAGGGACGGGCTGTGGGTGCGCCCCGTGCTGCGCGCTTCGTGATGGGTCTGCTGGTGACTCCATTGTTCGTTGCGGTGGTTGGTCGGATAGGGAGGAGGAGCTGTGGGTGCGGCCGCTGCTGCACGTGTGACGATGGAGATGCTGCTGATTAGCACTTGGTGCCTATACGTTTCTCATGTGCTTTGAAGCTGGAGACAGTGGTACAGAGCGGAGCGAGTTGTGGGTGCGGCCTCCATTTCGGGCGTGGGAGTTGTCCGGTTCCAGATGGCATAGGACAAGGCAGGGTAGTGAAGCTGCTTCGCAGAGCTTGCCGTAAACTCCTCACAAGCTGTGGGTGTGGCCCTTGCTTCGGGTGTGGCCTCTGCTTCGGGCGTGTGGCTGTGTTGCGTTGAATCTGGTAGTTGTAAGCAGGTTGTAAGGGAGGCTGCACTCAAGGGTGATACCGGTAATCGGAATCACCAGGTGACTTACATTGCCGTGTTGCGGCTGGACTGGGTACCTGTACCGAAAGCACCAGTTATGCGGTATATATGTACCCCACAGGAACCAAGGAGGCCGCTCACATCGCTGACGCGGTCAACGAGACCGTTGCGGCCTTCGCTGAATGCCACGCCAACTTCGCCTACGGAAGTTGCGCAGGCGGAGTTGGCTTGGCGATCGGTGAAGGCCGCAACGGTCGCGTTGATGGCGTCAATGATCTGAGCAGTCGTCTTGGTTCCTGTGGGGTACATAGAGTTGGTGGATACGTTAAAAGTGCTGTGGTGTTGAAGCTGGTGCAAATAATCCGGTTGGCGATGCCCATGATGACCTTTCACGCCAATATATATGCCATGTATGGCTGCTCCTTCTCAGGGATGGTTTCCAGGCTGGCACTCTTACTGCGTCGGTTGGTCCTCGGGGGCACGTAGCTGGGGTCCTCCGATGTGGTGCAGGTGTTCTTGCGGACCATTGTGCTCAGGGACTGTCCTGCCTGGGGCAAGGAAACAGAAGATGGGGTCCAACGAGAGATTGATACCTCTGACTGGGGGCTAAGGCCGGTGCGTGGTTGGCGCTTGATTGACTCAAGCAGGTGACTTACTGGTAGGGGCAGAGTTTAAGCTGAAGAATAGGTGTCCTGTGGGCTTGTGGGCAGGGTTTGCACTGAACAGAATCCTGCTCCTGTATGGGGCCCTCCTTACATACGTGGCCTAACAGGCAGTTTGCTTCAAGGCATTTTTCGTGGAGGCCAACTGGCCTGCCTGGAATGAGCATGTAGCTTCGTGGTCTAAATCTCGGCAGTAGTACCTGATCTTGTACGGGCTGCCTTGGGGATGTCGTCGTCAGTAGCTGGGGTGCGCTTGCGCAGGCCGTCGACGGAGAGTACTCCTAGTCTGCTGGCGGGAGCCTTTCGTCTGGCAGTTCCTGTCTCCCTCCTGGGCGCGGGGCCAGCACCAATCCACGCAAGCGAGGTAGGCGTACGCACAACACGCCTGTGAGGCACTGAACCCCAACGTTTGAGCTAGAGAGTCTTGCTCATCATGTAACACGCCGGCAATTTGTCAAGCTAGAGGTGTGCCACGTAGCTGACATGTTGGTAGTTCATCGCGCGAGAGACCCGTCCCTTCAGCTCCCTTGCTTGGATGGATGCGACAGCCCTTCGACAGTGCTGGCATTTTTGCGAAGAGGCCCGCGCGTCCAGGTCTTGACGTCCATCTAGAATAAGATGGTGCTCTTGTAAGCCTCTTTGTTTTGCACCTTCCTCTGACCGCGCAGCTCATCAACGGCGAGGAGTTGACCCATGGGTCGTCTGCATAATCGTTGACACCGGTTAAGCAAACCTTGGCCGAGGGCTGTGTGAACATAACAACGGAGGAAGCGTTTTGCAACAGCTTGATATCCTTACAATCTCACCAGCACACCCTCCTCCTCAAGGAAAGCAGAATCATGGCGCCCTCATC
>VFQN01002102.1_pt1 | contig 31669 bp, 43 predicted proteins | sample 3512371 | NCBI WGS metagenome assembly VFQN01 (sample SAMN10412370, study PRJNA504923) | tailings metagenome | isolation source: Replicate 2 from Balatoc abandoned mine | place: Philippines: Itogon, Benguet | collected 2017-08-28 | reverse complement strand
TTCACCCCCCTGCCACAAGGGACTCAGGCGGGCGCTCTGCGGCGGTGGTGGGGGCGGGGGGGGGGGGGGGGGGGGGGGGGGGGGCACGCAACCCCGCGGCAGCGCCCAGAGCTGCCTGCAATGTTCTGTGTCACCCAGGTTCACACCTGCGGCTGCGTTGCTTTTGCCTGGCGCGCGATGTCGTCGAAGGTGTAGCCGCCACGCACGGCCGCGTGCTGCCACCCGCCGCCGGCAGCAGCAGCAGCCTCGTTGGCGCGGGCGCGGGCCATAGCAGCCTAGGGAGTGGGATGGGTGGAAAGGCCGTGAACGGGACGGGTCAGGGTGGTGCCCGTGGACAGGGCCAGGGCGAAACGACGAATCGGTTGCCATAATGTATTGACGGGGTGGACTACCGTACTGTAGGCCACAGCACGTCGGCGGCCAGAAGCTTGGGGGTCGTTGGTCGTGGGGGATCTAGGACCGGAAGCGTGGAACGTTAAGCTGCAAGCCCCCGCGCGAGGTTGCTTGCAAGGAAGCCGTGGCCACAGGCTCACCATTCTGGTGGCCATCTGGACCGCCTTGGCGGCCCGCGTGAGGCCGCTGCCCTCCGGGTTGGCCTCCCCAAGCACGCGGACTTCCTCTGCGGGGCGCAGGAGTGCAAGGGAGCAGGGCAGTGAAACAGTGGATGGGAGCGGTTACGGGGCACCAAGTCAAGGTGCACCGCTTGATCGCATGCTGTGCGCCCCACCCGGCTCAAGGAGCACCACCGCACTCGCTTTCCCCCTGCATCACTACGCACGTGACCGCAGGAGCAAGCCCCGTAAGCCAATCGGCCAGCCTGCATGTGCGCCTTGCCGCAACCTGGACGCCCACTGCCCGCTGCTGGCCCCGTACCCACCTGTGACCCTGCTGCCGTCCTCCCCCTGCTGCTCCGCCATCTCGTACCGCTCCACCACCCGCCCGCCGTCCCCTTGCTCCTCGCCCGGCCCCAGGCCGCCCTCGCCAGCGGCCGCCTCCTCTTGCGGCCCAGCCAGCACCTGCCAGGGCAGCGCCGGCCGCGCGGCGCTAGGGGCCTCGGCCGCCTGGGGAGCATGGGAAGGGACAGCAGCATTGGGCAGTGGGTCACGAGCTTGGCGCGAATGCAGAGAGTAGGTACCCGGAAACACTTGCCAGTTGTCAACCCAGATACAGCGTGCATCATGGACAACCCGATGGACGGACCCATGCTTCAGCAGGTCGGCCTTCATGCCTTCCCATCCATAGCCCACATGCAGCACGAGGCCGTGGCCCCCGGGGGGGTCTGTGCCTAGGCGCCCCCCGGCGCAGCACACCCCTCTCCCACCTGCAGCTCCGTGATGAGCGCCTCGCACTCCTGCCTGCCCGGCCGGCTGACGCCCAGCGGGGCGACGTCCAGAAGCAGCGGGTGCAGCTCGCGGGGCAGCGAGGCTGCGGGAGAGACCAGAAAGGAACTGCGAGGTGGGGCCTTGGGCAGCAATGGAACACTCTCGGACAATGCACGCGTAACTCCACGACCTCATCAGTCAGTTGCAAACAGCCCCAACGGCAGGACCTAAGGCGCAGCTGGTGTTCCACACGTGAGGCGAACCGCAGTCGGTGCTTACTCAGTGACTCTCGCTGGGCTGCCTGCGGGCCGCCCGCCGACAGGATGGTCCGCGCCCCCGCGTGCCTCGCCACCCAGCCGTGCCGCAGCAGCTCCTCAAGCGCGGGCCTGCTCGCGCACTCCACCAGCAGCCCTCGACGGAACCAGTCCGCCGCCTCGGTGCTCAGCCATAGGGGCGGCGTGCCCATGGCTGAGGCACCGGAGGAGCTGGCGGTGCCGCCGCTGCTGCCGCTGGCTCCTGACCGCCGCGAGGTCGCGCCGCTGCCGCCGGCAGCGAGCATCATGCCCCCCACGCCGTTGCCATGAGCGTGCACGGGGGGGAAGAGGCCACCGCCGCCGCTGCTGGTGCCTCCTATAGGGGAGCTGCTGCCGCCCGGAGCCCCCGTCGGCGATGGCAGCGACGGCGGCGGCAGCGGTGGGGCTAGGTCGGGCTGTGTGGTTGAAGGCCGCCGTGCTCCGACTGGCGTCGTCGTCAGCGGCGGCAGGAACGACGGTGCTGCGTCGCCGCCAGAGGTGCTGAGGGCTCCGTTGCTGACCGCGGCCCCGTGGCTGGTGGAGGCCGTGTGCCGCCGGTGTTGGTAGAGGCGGTGGCTGTGCTTGTCGCGCGGGGGCGTGCCGATGAGGGCGCTGTGCAGCAACGCGGCAGTAGACCACGAGAGGGCCTGGGGACAGAGAGGACGGCAAGCGGGGCGTGACGGCGTGAGCGTGCAGCGACTGGCAGTGTCTCCTTGAACGCACCGACCGTAGGTTCAAGTTGTGCCTTCACGACAACCTGCACCGAGCTGTCTTGCCGTATGGCCTCGTACGGCATTCTGATCGTCACACTCTACGTTATTACGTGGGTCCACCACCTGGGTCCCGGGCATGCTCTGTCAGGCCGGTGGTGCCGGTTCTACCGGTTCAATCATACCACACAACCGCAAAAGCACAAATGACGAGCTATGTTGGCCCTCTGTTGCTGGAGCTGACGACGGCCAAGTCACGAGCTTCATCGAGCCCCCGTTGAGTCAGCCCCAAGATACTGCACATGGCGCTTGGTGGGAGGTACCAATGCGTCTGTCCCGCTGCCTCTTGCATCAACGACTGACAGGCAACCGACCTGGCCTTTTGGATACAGCAGTGTTCGGCTGTCCGCCGTACCGACCCACCTTGCGTACGAGCTGCTCATCCTGCATGTCGGGCTGCTCGCACCACCGGATTGCCGTACAAGGGTCGTACCGCAGCAATGGTGCCGCGTACGGCACCACTGCAGGGTGCAGATGCGGCTGCGCGCTCCTGTCACTGTCCTTTCCCTCACGGCCTCCGGTGGACGAAGGAAGAGGCACAGCTTGGCCCGTATTGGTGGCGGCGTATGGCTGCGAGCGGTGGCATGTCATGGGCACTGCGGCACGTGTGCAGGAAGGCATGGCAGGGGAAGGCCATGGCAACGTCAACGGCGGGTTCGCTCACGTCAAACTGTGATGTCATATGATGGGCACCTGACAAGCATGTTCGCGCACACTCCTTCTGGATGCATACCATGAATGTCTTACCCCACTCAGTGCCCTGGGCCCTTCCAGGCACACATGTGCACGCAAACACCGGTGTGCGACCACCGCACCCCCATTACACACACACCCATGATCAACGCCTGGCCAGGCGACCCCGCCGCAGGGCTGTCCAGCCACACATCCAGGCCGCACACGTAGGGCGGCCGCAGATTCCAGCCCCCCAGTACCGCCAGCGCCTCCGCCAGCGGCTGCAGCAAACCCCGCACTGCACCCCGCTCGCTCAAGGGAGGCGCCTCAGCCACGTCCCCAGGCCCCGACACTGCCCCGGGTCCCGCGGGTGCAGGGGGCACTACGGGCGTGGACGTGGCTGAGGGCGGGCCATCGGAGTGACCGTTGGAAGTGCCGGAGCGCCGTGGGGAGGGAGGGGGTGGACCAGGGTCGAGCGGCCTCTGCGGGGAGGCCAAGACACGGGTGAGTAGCGGATGAGTGTTGGTGGGGATAGTTTGCGGCGTTTGTTGGGCGGGGGAAAAAGCGCCTGGGTTGCAAACATACACATTTCACTCAGGCGCCAAGGCCAAGTATTTACATGGACGAGCGCGCCTCCGCATAGGTGTGCAGTGCCAGTGTCGCACGGCCAGCTACCACCAATGCCCCATGCTCCGCCATCAGCCAGCGACGCATGGTAAGGATGTAACATCCTTGTGCAATCCACGCCCCCTGTACCCCACCCCACCACCGGGCTCCATATGGGTACTCGCACCTGGTTCTGCCCGCCCGCATAGACCAGGACAATGGTGTGCAGTGGCTGCTGCTGTTGCTGCCCTCCACCTCCGGCCCCAACGCCTCGCCCCACACCGCCCCCGACCCCTCCCGCTGCCCAGCTGTCCCTGTCCCTGAACACTGCGTACAGGGGCAGCAGCGCGGGGTGCTGCAGGCTGTGGGCGGCGTGGATGGCGGTGGCCATCACGCCAGATACGTTGCCCACTGGCGGGGGAGGCGGGACAAGAGGGGAGTGTCGTACGGGGGTGTGCCAAGGCCGTCCTCACGATGCTACTGCGAGCGCTCGCAGCCTTTGGGGTGCAGTAGGCTGCAGACAGGCCTAAGGCCACTCATGCTCGGGGCAAGGTATGAGTGGTCAACGTGGTGACGGTGGATGTCGACTGGCCCCTCGGGCATCGCTGCACGTACAAGAGTGCACAAGTGGTGCTTACCCTCCTGGTAGGTCTGCAGCACCACCGGCTCTCCAGACCAGCTGCAGCGGGCAGTACATACCCTCCAATTGGCGCCCTCATTGTAAATCTTGGTGACCTCAAAGTCTGCCAAGCGGTAGCGCTCTCTAAACACTGATGGTGGGCATGACGATGTGGCCGACTGCATTCCTCTGTACGCCTCTGAGCTGTCTCAGCATTCTATGCTCCTTTATATCGTCGATGCACAGCAGTCATGAACCGCAGGTCGCTGGGGCGTGCTGCCCAGGGGTAAAGGGTAGCGGTGGGTTCGTCTCGAAGGCAGGTTGTGTCACACGGACACGAATTTTGTGTAGGCGCTACACAACAGCAAAAGGTCTTCTAGACTCCATTGCAGCCACGGGTTCTGCCCTTTACTCAAAACAGGCGTAAATGAGGACGACTACAAGCGTCGTTCTTGTGGATACGTATGGTAAGGATAAAGGACGTCTATAGTGTGTCCGTTTGGCTACAGGTTAATGTGCGTATGACTAGGGCATCACAGGTGGTGCAGCGGTTCTGGAGCTCCCCTGACGCCTTATGTGAGCACACCACTGGTGCCTTGTTACAGTATCGTATAAGCAACCTACGGTATGAGTCTGAAGTCAGCAACGCTGCCCCAACGCTGAACTTCCACGTTAAAACTCGATCCGGGACACCCACGCAACTTCCACCACGCCAAGCCGCTGTTCTGGTGGCTTAACCTAAGGGCGGCTATACCATAACTTACATTGATCGCCTACTAGGCACTTGGCTGCGTAGCGACTTGCCGACCATTCACACATTTGGCTATGGGGACACCTTGGGGGCCTAGCCTCAGTTAATTCTTTCTTCGGTTCTGTTAACAAGGTGCAGCGTAGTTAGGTTGACCTCGGGGCTGCAAGTGGGAGTTGGGCCAAAATGCCCCTGCCAACTCCAGCGTCGCTGAGGGACAGAACACCAGAGTTCCTCGCGATAGCGGAGCGGCTTCAAAGGCAGCCTGGCTTTGCTCCTGCCGCTCCGACGACCAACGGAGCGGGTCCCTCGAGCTCTGTGCCTGGGCCTGCTGCTGGAGCAGGAAAGGGGCCAAACCAGCACAGCGAGTTTGCGCGACGAGCAGCGGATATTGGTCATGGGATCCACCGCACCTCGCTCAAGCTGCAGAAGCTGGCGCAGCTGGCAAAGCGGACGTCCGCTTTTGATGATCCCGCACAGGAGATAGACGATTTGACGGGTATCATTAAGGAGGACATAAAGGCGCTCAACAACTCGGTGGCAGACCTGCAGCGTCTATCCGCGCGAAGCAGGCCGGACAACGGCAACAAGCAGGTGTCAGACCACAGCACCACCGTGGTGGACAACCTGCGCTCCCGCCTGAAAGACGCCACCATGCAGTTTCGAGACGTCCTGACAGCCCGCACAGACACCCTCAAACACCACCAAGAGCGGCGCCAGCTGTTCACGTCAAACACGGACCCGGAGGCGGGGCTGCCGCTGCTCGCTCGGCACCGCAGCTCTGCAGCTGCTGCCAACGGCCCGGGGGGCTCCTCCTCAGGTGCAGCTGCAGCTGCGCCCATGCCCAGCTTCCTCGCGTCCTCCAGCAACGCGGCGGGGCCCTCGCAGGTCACCACGCAAGTGCTCGCGCCGCAGGACAACTACCTCAGCAGCCGCGCGGAGGCGTTGCACAACGTGGAAAAGACGATTGTGGAGCTGGGGGGCATTTTCACCAAGCTGAGCGAGCTGGTGGCGGAGCAGGGCGAGCTAGCAATCCGGATCGACGAGAACGTGGAGGACACGCTCCAGAACGTCAACTCGGCGCAGGCGCAGCTGCTCAAATACCTCAACAGCTTGCAAAACAACAGGTGGCTGGTGCTCAAGGTGCTGGGTGTGCTGCTGGTGTTCCTCGTTGTGTTCATCATGTTCATTGCGTAAGAAGCATAGTCGTTGTGATAGCTGCTACGGTGCATGGGTCATGCACCCACGGGGATCTTGGTTCGGTGGCATAGCAGTGGTTGCGGGTGCAGGGTGGCCGCGAGGCGAGCACGACGCGTGCCTCCACGCGCTGAGGTAGCTGCACGTAAGCATGGGAACAGGCTTTGGCGAGTGCCGCTCCCTCATGGCATTGGGTAGTCCATCGGGTAGGCTAGTAAGGTCCTACATGGAAGTAGGGGCGGTTGCAGCATGGAGCGGCTCCATCCGCGTGGAGGGCGACTGTTGCCTGTTGGTGACCGTGCACTGGCACCGGCGGCCTACAGGGCCTGCCGGCATCGCCAGCTGCTGAGCAGCATGGAACGCAGGACTCGGAAGGGGGGCTGCGGCGAACGGCAGTTGGCCATGTCAGCTCAGCACGTTGGCAAGCGGCCCCGGTGTGTTGGTGTAGGGCCGTGTGTGCGCGTGTGCAGACCGCACTGGACATCATGCAGCGCATATGACTCCCTTGCAGCTGGCGAGCACGCGTGGTTGCACCGTTATTGGCCGTGTTATCGGGTGGCCGTGCGGGAGCGCGGGGGACTCCTGTAGGCCGTAGGGCAAGTGTTGCGTAGGGGAGTGGAGGCATCCTGTGCAGGCTGTGTAAGAAGTGGTTTACCAGCACTGGGGCGCTGCAACGGGAAGACAGGCAGGTGTGCAAGTGCATGCGGCAGCGAGGCGAACACGGACACAGCGCGTGGATTGCTTGCATGGCAGTTCGTGGGCTAGGCGCTTGGTGTGTGGTGCACGGGCGCAAGTAAGGTGGTCGTACGGCTCCTGGCTGCTCATGCCGTTGTCACATGCCAACTGTCCAGCGATTAATTGCGGTACATCAACCTTAAGCCCTGCAGTCAGATCTTGAGTACTTTGCGGGTGCGGAAACGCGGTGTGGCAGCAGTTGCGCTGACAAGCTGACAGCTCAGCTTTCAGCTCAGTTCGCCTGAGCGCAACTTGGTCGTAGCGTGGGCTAGCCGCAGCACTCGTTGTTCTCACCCTTCACCTTGGTACACCAGGTGTTCCGCCTTGTGGTTCAGCGATCTGGCATATCCGTTACAGACAGGCCATATTGCCATACATCAAAGCAGGAGGAACGCGTCAATTTGTCGCTGCCTCAAGACGTGAGCCATACATGCGTTCTCGTGCGCCCGCCCTTCCGACGATCACACGTCGTACACCGGTGGCCTCCATACGGCCCTGCACAGCCGCAGCTTATTTATGAGACACCCTGAGCAGACAGATTGCTGCTTCAACGGATCGGCAAGAATAAGTACAATAACGCTGACATGGCCAACAGCAGGCAGAAGACACGCTAGGTGTGCCAATTACTTGGCGTGAAATTCCGTGCGATGGTACACAATCAACAATGCTACCTACAAGAAAGAAGATTTGACAGGCCCGTGCTACAGCACTTTCGCTGCAGATGCCATCCTGCGTAATAAACAGAACAAGCATTGACGCGCTGTGACCAGTTCCAGCCCCACAGCTTTCGTGAAGCCACTCCCGTGCACACATGCATAGCACCCTTGACACAGGTGATTCAGGCATTACAAAGCGAGCACACACATACATATCCCTACAATGCACAAGCCATGGGCCTACATTACAAGGCGCACACATGACATGCGCTGCCAATCCACGACCAGTCCCCAGTGCATGGAGCACGTACGCAGACGCAGTGCTTTCCTTCAACCCCACCTGCAAAACCACTTTTACACCCAACGCCTCAGGGGTACAGGCTCACCCCTGCCCATCCGCCCGAGTAGCTTCCTAGTAGCTTCCCCCGATATCCTGTTGCTGTCGTTCAGCCCCGTCTGAGCCCGCTGGCGCCGCCTTTCGGCAGCCCTGCCGCGAGGCTGGCCTTGGCCGCCGCGCCCGCGGCCCGCACCGCCGCCACCGCCGTGGCCGGCAGCTGTGGGTCCTTGTCGAAGAAGTGGCCGTGCGCCGTGGCGGTGGCAGCAGCGCCCAGCTCGCCCTGCGCGTGCACAAGTGGGCATGTGCCGTACGGTATGCGGCGTCAGCGCCTCAAGCGTGGCAACTCCCTGATACAGCGAGGCGTGGTTGCTACCGCATGGCATGAAGTGCGCGTGAGTGCAAGCGGCAAGTAACGAATGGAGCCCAGTAAGAGGCTGTGATGGATGTGGAGTATTGCATGTTGCAGGCAGTAACAACATTGCCGGGCATGCAGTCGAGAGCTGGCGTGCAGCCGTTCTCGAGGGTTTGGGAACTGCCCCGTCACATCCTCCGCTGCCTCCGGCGTCCCACACAAGTAACTGACTAGGGCTCGCTGCCCCTCTCCCCCTTTCCCTACCTGCAGCACCGCCGCCAGGTCGTCCACCCTGCCGCACAGCTGCTCGTACGCTGGCCGAGTGATATTGTACGGCTGCAGTACGGCGGCAAGGGAGTCCAGCCGAGGGAGCCACGTACGGCCTGCAAAGGTTACCAGGATGGGGCGCGAAGATGCACGGGGTAGTGGGTTAGGGTACCGCATGTGCTCACGCGTCAAGGGACAGCGGACGGAAAACGATGTGATGCTGGTGATATGGCTGAATGCCTGCCCGACAGGAGGCCCCGCCTTCCTATGTAGTGTAACCTCCTTGCTCGGCAACTCAGCGCTCCCTGTGCGATCAGCAGCATACTCGGAAAGCAACGCCCGCGTGAACTGACACGCGTCCACTCTGAACCTCGTGCGGATGCAGGTGATGAAGGCGTGCTCAAAATGGCAACTAGCTGGCTGTAACAGCAGAGGAAGCGAAACGGCAGCACTACATACCTTCGGAAGGGGTGTCAATGCTGAGCACGCGGTAGGCAGAGCCGCCGTTGTAGATTAGCCGTACGCGATACTCGTACTGCTCATCCTGCTGTATGGCAAGAGGGAACGGCGCTGCTGAGCTGTAAACGTGGACAGAACATGGCTACAAACGCATGTTACGGGCATAACATGCCAGCCCCACTGCCGAACATTTGACCACGTGTGCGCCTTGTCAGATTATTGACGCTAACACAGCACTGTTCAGCGTCTGTCTGCGCGCTGCTTAGGCGCCCAGCCAATAGCAAGTAGGCTCCGCAGGGTTGGAGCGCCCCAGGCGACACGACACCCACACAGGTAGCAGCCCACCACATGTCGGTCCTCACCAGCACCCTGCCACGCACCTGCCCGTCCTGCTGCCGGCTGTTGGTGCCGCCCCAGCTGTCGCCGTCCTGCGCCACCTCCGCCTCAATGCCCAGCTGCTGCAGCCGCCTCTGCCTCAACCCGTGGCAACACCCCTGCCTCCGGCCCCCCCGGCTCCATCCCCTGCCCCACTCCCGTAGGCCGCCGTGAAGCTCCTCCCACCGTAACAGCCGCCGCAGCCGCCCCACCGACCGAGAAGGTCCCCCCGAGGCTCCCTCCTTCACAGCCCTCCCTTCCATCACTCGCCCTTCCTCCCCGTGTTCCCCACCAGCCGCTTCCCCCTCTTCCGCACGCCGCTCCCGCTCCGCCTGCACATCCTCCTCCTCCCCTTCCCAATCGCCTTCAGCTAACTCCTCCACCTCCGCCTGCTGCTGTCCCGCCTGCACCAGGAGCCCCTGCGCCTCCTCATCGCCTACCCTGCCTTGCTCCTCTTCAGCTTGTGAGCCCTCCCCATCGCCCTCCCCATCCCCTTGCCCCTGAGCACCAGTGCCGCCAGCTGTGGATGTCGGTACCGCGCCACGCCCCACGGGCACACGGTGCAGCTCGATCACGAGGTGCGCGGCGAAGGCGGGCCAGCGCGACAGGGGATGCCCCAGGGCTGCAAGGCAAAGCAAGGGGCATTCACAGGAGCTGTCCTGCAGCAGCGGGCGTGGCGGAGTTGCGAGTGTGCAACCGCGCACCGCGTCCGACTGATGAGTAACTAGCAACCCCTACGTGTGTGGCTGTGCACCTTCTAACTAATATCTGTGCTCTAGTAAGCAGCGCAGCACTGCAGCCATCAACCTGCCCATCGTTTGGCCTTGTTCCAATTTTTGATGCGCCGCGCCGCAGGTCGACACTCACCAGCCATGATGGGCATGAGCGTGCTGTCGTGCCCGCTCAGCAGCTCCAGCACGGGCGGCCGCCGGGGGCCAACCGCCGCCGCCAGCGCCGCCGCGCCACGCAGCGGCCCCTGCCCCTGGGCCTGGCTGTCGTCGGACGACGTAGACGATGAGCCGTTTTGCCCCATGCCCCCAGCGCCCTCCGCCCCACTCGCGCTCCCGCTGCTGCCGCCGCCATCAGCCCGGTGTCCCTTGGTGGCGTCGTCCAGCAGCGCAGCCGCATCCGCGTCAGACCCAGGGTTCGCTCCTGTGGAGGATGCCGTACCTCTGTACGACGCCGTTGCAGCGGCTCCGTACAGCCCGACGAGCATCTCCTGCAGCATGAGGCCGGCGCCGAGCTGCAGCAGCTGCTGGCACGTGCCCGTGCCGTTGCAGGCCGGGCCCAGCACGGCCGCAACGCGACGGGTAGCCTGTTGGGCATGTCATCACAACGCAAGGGCACCCTCTCTGGTACAGGGATATGATACGGAAATGCTTATAGGGGCCAACGTACGGTGTCGCAGCTTGTCGCTTGGGCACACTCAGCGGCAGCATACCGGCAAGGGCCAACGATACGCTGCGGCCTCAATCGGGCCAGCAACAGTGCCCAAACAGTCCCGTCCTACTTCCGTCTGTTACTCCGTACCTGCTCGTCCACGATGGCGTACAGGTCGTCGTCCAGGCCGCCCGCCAGCGGCGCCGCCACCGGCTGCCACCTGTGGCCGCCCCATAGGCTCCACGCCCCGCCGCCGACGCCGCTGTCGCTTCTACTGCTGTTGCCGCTGCCGCCGCGTCGCGCGACGCCCCCAGACGCCACGTGCTCCTCCCCCGCCAACAGCGTCCGGCGGCCCCTGCCGTCTGTCCCGCCGGCAGCACCCCCTCCTGCCATGCCTCCAACCAGCGCTTCGCCACTCCTATCAGCTCCTGCCGCCGCCGACGGGACCTCGCTGCTGTGGGCCAGGAGCTGTTCACGAGAGCCCGCATGGCGCCGGAAGGCGTTCGACCGCTTGAGGCGGTGCGACGGCGCGCCAACCTGCACCCGCTTCCCCGTCCGCGCACCATCGACCTCCTCACTCATGAGCTCCCTCGCCCTAGCCCCCTTTCTTTCCCCCTCCTCCTCCTCCTGCACTCCCCCTGGCTTCCCGTGCAGCCCAGTGTCTGCCACCTCAACCTCCGCCTGTGCCGCTGCTGCCTCAGGCGCCGGAACCGCCTGCACTTTCTCGGCCGCCTCCGCCGCCGCCATGCGCTGCCCGTCTGCCCGCGCCGCCTCTTCGCACATGGCTGCGTCCAGCAGGCGCTTCCATGACAGCCACGACGACGCCTGGTCGGGCACCAGCGGTGGCAGCGACAGCGCCCTACGTACACGTGCCTCGTCTGCGCCACCCTCGGCGTCGCTCGTAACTGCCATCATCGGGACATGGACGGCGAACAGCGGTCAGGGATCAGGACACACGCAGGGGCGCGGGACGCAAATGGAGGCCCGGGCGGCACGTAGATGTTGCACCTGCAAACAGTCGCGGGGGCCAACTATTGCCCGACGTGTTGCCAGCAGACCCCTTGCGCCGATCTTGGCTTCATCCGTAATGCGACTCCTTCCACTTTGGTGACTATGCCCCGCCGCTTCTCAACCCGCGGCTCACCTTGCACCGCACGGTCCGCCAGCCGGGCCAGCAGCGCCAGCCGGGGGCACAGGTCGGTGTTGGCGTACAGCAGCTGGTAGCCCTGCAGCATGTGGGTTAACGCTTATTAACGCGGCTCCCCAGCCTTAGCACCCATGTGGGTAGCGATGCAGTGACGGCGTTCAGCAGCCGGCGGCTACTGATAAAAACGCGAGAGGAAATAGCACTGTCAATATGTGTCAGGGCGGTTACCGTACGTCTGTACAACCACGCCGGCAACCATACCTGCGGTGCCACCGCCACTGGAACCACGGCATGGCGGGCTGTATCCGCGGCCCCCGAGAGCCCCTCGAGCACCCCCTGGGGTTGAGGGTTCGGGAAAGCAGCATTGTTGAGGATGGACCTTCTGAGGTTACCATACCACCGCTGCGAACCAGCGGTACGGCGCAGCGGTACGGCAGCCCCCGGGTGGCAATGGTAGAATGCACCTGAACGTGCAAGTGGTGCGGGAAATAGCAGGGAGGATCGACACCATGTGCCTGTCAACCTTTGGCCCCCCTCCAGCCCACACATGTACCGCACACCGGTTCCCATCGACCGCCACTGCCCCGCTGCCCCTGCATGCACCTGCAGCGTCAGCAGCGCGCGCGCCACATGTGTGCTGCGGGCTGCCACACCCGACAGCCGCCGAGCCGCATCGTCCCCTGCCCCCCATAGCGCCAGCGGACCACGGAGGCGCTGCGCCGAGCCGTGCCCCTGCACGGAGCCGCCGCTGCCGTCGCCACCGCTTCTGCTACTACTACTGCTGCCGCCTTCCCCGCTGCCGTACCGGTGGAGCAGCCACTGCCCCAAGGTCACGGCCTGCGAGTAGCCGTACCTGGTCAGCTGCCCGCACGAGCAGTTCTGGGTTGCCTGCTGCTGCTGCGCTTGCTGCTGGACCCCCACGACCGCGCCTTCCGCTACCTCACCGACGCCCGACTTCTGCACTGCCCCCTGTACCGCCTTCCGACCCACGGGTCCCTCCGCCCGCAGCGCGCGCAGCATGGCCCGCACGTCGTCACGTGTCAGGGCGGGCGCGCCCGGCTGGCTCTCGATAAGCATCTTAGGCCCCTTGACCGAATACTCGCACGCGTCGGTCCGCAGCCACGTGGCAGCCGCAGCGCCCAGACGCCCAGCGTGGGTGGCAGTTGCGGGGTCCTCTGTGTCGGGGTGGGATAAGGCTGGTGTGCCGGATGCAAGACCGCGGAGGGCGGTCTGATTACGAGTGTCGACGTCCGTGGCAAGGGTCGAGGCGGAGGTGGTGACACCGGGTACGGCGGCGACGGGCCCCACGTAGCGGTCGGACAGTGGGGTTCGGGCGCCGTGCCTGGGGGGGGGCGGGGGGAGGGGGGGGGGGAGGGCAAGAGCAGGTAGGGGGTGTGTTGGTAGGGCCAGAGGGGTCAGGCGGAGCGATGGGCGTGGTGAAGGCGCAACGTTGCTTGGTGCAGCTTGGTGGCGCCGTTGTAGGTGAGGAAGGGTGGTTGTGAGGCAGTGAGGCCGATAGGCATGGCGCTGCGTGGGGTACGATTGTAACCGAGTTGGCTTAGTAACAGGCCGCCAGCGCCGCGTCTCGCGACATAGATACACACGTAAGAGAGCATCTGAAGGCACTTTTACAGTAGCATCTGTCAGTATTCATGTGGTCCCTGAAACGGCAGCGCTCACATCTACCTTCTCCTTTACCTGAATACGACCTGGACAAACTCCAGCCTCGCTCCCAGCCGCAAGAGCTCAGAGTCATACTTGCCCAAATCGTCATCGAACCGGAGCAGTTTTGTATAGCGACCAGAAAGCTTGGCAGGCGAAGGTAACGCAACTCCGCGTGGTAGTACAGCAAAATAAGAGATGACGATCGCAACTAAGGTCAGAAGGAGAAGGGCAGTAGTTGCATAGCAGCGGAGGAGTTTTCCTCTGCCATTTCCCGAGGTCGACCTCTGTCTCATCGCACATCCGTGTTAACGAGATTTCTATACATGCTCTTGAGGAAAAAGATTCCTGACTACTAAGACTTGTGACAGAGTTTGGGACTGGCCCTTATGGCCTCACCGCCCCGGGCTGCTGGCTCGACCGGATCTACTATGCTGCGTAGACGCTCAGTTCTAAAGATTGGGACAAAGCGGTCCGCCCTTTCGCCTTCACTGACCCTGCACTCTGGTGCACTTGCTGATGCAACTCGCTGGCAATTTCGTAATTCCGTCTACGACGTCCGTTGAAGCTCAATGCCACTCGTACAGTTGAAGCGCCACCGTACTCAGCATGCATCAGCCAGGCATCGGTTTTGATGCTTCCTATGCTAGAGGTTGGCCTGCCAGCCGCGTGGTTCTCGTCTGAGTCCCACGGGCCGGCAGGCCGAAGGCAGTGCGCGAACACCGGCGAACACGATGCCCTTCATCAAAACGCGTTGCACGAGTATGGCCTGATCACGTAACTTAGGACGCTGCGCTGTGCATATGGTGAAACGCGGAGTGGGGGAAAGCGCTACCTGCCTTTAACTGCCGCACCGTGTCGCCATAAGCCCATAACCAAGTGGTACTGACGCTCTGACGTTGGAGTCTGCTGCACGCCAATGTCTGCCTTGCGGAGGGGTTGGTGGTAATGCCGACGTTCACCCAGCCAACTGTGAAGTGACCGTTGCATGTACTAAGGCTAATACCGGTACACACAGTGCGACGCTTTGAGGTAGTATAAGCATCCAATTTACAACATCCTTGCAGCCACTGTGCGGGCTCCAATTTACAACATCCTTGCAGCCACTGTGCGGGCGTCATGGCTCGCACCTCGCAGAACCATTAAAGGACGGGATTTTAGCGATGGTTGACAAAGAACCCCGCCTGGCACAGACTCCCACCGCTGCAAGCAACGCCTCTACTTGAGTTCAGCAATGTTTAAGCCGCCTCAGCAATCCGCCAACACGCACGATCCCCTTAACTACCACGGAATAGACTTCTGTTGCCACGTTTGAAGTGCAAGGCACTGCAGGACAAGGTACTGCACGCAAACCTCCCCCGCACCCACCACCGCGGACGACTCCTGTCCAGTCCAGAAGCACCAACAGAACTAGGTGCTAGTAAACCGCTGTCCACCCAGCACCGAGCATCACAACCCACGGGCGGGCGTCAATCCCATTCATACCGCCATCAAGCGGTTTGCATCACCGACCAAGCGCAGGAAGTAACGCAAGGGCACCCCAAACGTCCGAGTGGGATAAACAGCTTACGCTGCTTCTTGCCGCCAAAAGACTTGCTCAAGTGTCACGTGCCACAACCCACACAACAGGATACGCGAGCGCCTTTGGAACCATACGGGCACATTCCCTACGGTAACGGTAGGTAATTGATGTGCATCAAATTGAGTTCAGCGTCGAAATTGGGGGGCTGCCGCCTTGGGACACAAACAGACCCAGTGGCGGGCCCAATGCCTGTGACAACAACCATACCCCTCGACGGCATCGGGCAGTTAGACGCCCATTGTTATTCCATGTGGCGTTCTCCGTGTCCACGGTGTTTTAACGGGCACTCAATCTAGATCACCGCATACAAGAAAATAAAGGCTTATCAGAGGAGGCCAACGCAACACCCACGAAAACCGCAGTACTAAAGGAGGGAGATTGAAACCAGCAGATATCCAGTTGGATGGCACAGTTAACTAGTTTCTATGCGCCTGAGTAGTGCCAACAGGATACACGCGCAGCCGTGTCAGCATGGCTGTTTGCCCACACTCATACATACCGTTCAATGCAGGAACAGCGCACACGCAGCGCCCGCAATTTTACTGCCTCACGCTAGCAAAGGCACTCGCACCAGCCGACCAACGCCGCCTGCCTGCTCCCCAACTGCTAAGAACACTTGGTGTCCTCGCACCACCATCCGCCCCGTCCATTGGTCTCTGTACACATGGATTCCCAGTGCTGTGCAGTTAACGGCGCTGCCCTGGCGGTCGGTGTGGCAGCTTGGCGAAAAGTTTCAGTATACTGCCTGTTGCGACCCGCCGGCGAAAGCAGAACATGCTCGATCAAAGCCATGCACAAGTTCACACTCGTAAACGACAAGCACACCGTACAACGCCGTTAGCCTACCGCAACGCTCATTTCGGCAAGGCCTGCGCGTAACACCTCGTGCTGTCATCCGCTGTACTCCCATCCGCAAAGTCCTGTCCGTCCACGACGCCGCATTCTAGCAGTGCTTCTACTGCCCTTCAGCCATTTTTCCGCACCCCGTCCAAGAGGACTTGCATGCACCTGGTAAGCGACCCGACACAGGCAAGTGCCAGTACGTCCGCCGCCGCATGGCCAGCAACTGACGTGCAATCTCACTCTCTGCTCTCCAAGTAAGCCTCAAGGCGCACTCTCAACGGGCGACAACGGTACCGCCGTCACGCACCAACCTGGTGCAGCGCCACGGGGCCCCTGTGCACGCCCGGTCGCTCTACCACCCGCACTACTACAGCCGGAGCTTGCAGCAAAATAGCAAGGCCCCACAGTGCTTAACCCCCTGAAGTTGCCACATGCACCCGTAACGGCCGGCAGCCGGGCGTTCTTGTAAAGTCACGTAGCAGCGTCGCGCTTATACTGGTACAGCAAAGACAGAGGCATAAAAAGGCAAGAAAAAGGATTCTGTTCAGGGCGTCATGTGCACCTGGTACACGTAGGTTCAGAGCTTGTTCAGCCACACGCAGTAAAGGCGACAGCCTAAGGCATCCAGTGCTGCAGGTGCGTCAGTAGCCGCGACCATGACCATGTACAAGCCGCAACAACGAGCGCGGCAACGCTATTCGAAGGTGCTAAACTAAATAATCGTTGCCACATACGCAGCGCAAAGCTGCAGCATGCGATAGTATGTGCGCCAGTGTGTTGCACATAAGCTAAAGCGCGCAGTGTGGGCGACTGGAGCCGGCGTTCGTACTTGCCTTCGCCACACCGCCGGCACCGCCAACCCAACACATGCAATTGCACCCCCACACCTCCACTTTCCAGCCTTCGCTTGAAGCCAGCGGACGCAGGACACCCCCAACACTTCGTCCATGACGTGCGATGCACCCGACTGGTGCAACAAGCTGGCGCCACAGCCCTGATCATACCAACCCCCAAATCCAGCTGCACAGCGGCTTGCCGCCCAGCCAAAACCTTGCTTCTCGGCCATCGACCCCCATCCCCCACACTTCCCCATCCTTGCACCATTAGTAAGCTGCCGTTGGCGGTGCATTACTCCAAAAGGCATGCCATTCCACAGCAGCCGGCGACCAGCTACCGCGCTCCAACGCGGTTACTGTGCAGGGCGCACGCCACTTTCCCCATGCGAGGCGGCTCTACATAAGCAGCTGTCAACGACCCACGTGCTGGTACGGCAGCCCTGCCTGCTGCTCAGTGTGGTGCGGCGCTGGATGCCAGGGCCAGAAGGCTGGCTGCGACGTCGGCGCTGGGGCCCGCGTCAGCGAGGGATTGTGAGTTGGCGCGGTCTGTGGGTCGGGGGCAACGGGCAGAGTGGCAGGTGTCAGACCCCAGGAATGCCAGGTGCGGACGCAAACGACCTGACACTCCTACTCAATACGCAAAAGCAAGGGAGCGGAATACTACGCTGCCACTAGCGTACGCACGGTCGTGCGCGGCAATTACGATCGCCGAACAGTGCATGTGCTGCCACCCCACGTGGCGCATCGCGACGGTACGCCCTACAGGTTTGTACCTCCCGAAGGCAGCATGCACGGCGCACCTTGTGGCTGGCTGCCACGGCCCGCCACGAGCCCGCCGCCAGCCGGCGCGCCCGCCGAGGGCGCCCCCAGCACCACCTGCAGCCCGCCAGCCGGCAGCCGCTCCAGCACAGGGTCGCACGACCCCGCCACCCCTCCCGCACCCCCAGGTCCCGCCAACCCATCGCGCTCCGGCCTCCGAGCATCACTCACGCCGCCCCCTGCCACCTGCTCGGCAACCCCACCGCCCACACCCGCACCCGACTGAGGCACATTGCGCGTTAGCTGCCGCTGCTGCTCCTTGTGCTGCACCTGCGGACCCCCGCGGCTCTCGCCGTTGCTGCGGTCGACGCGAGTGATTGAATCCAGTTGCTGTTGCTGCTGCTGCAGCTGACTATGCTGCTGCTTGCGGCCCTCGTCGTTCAGCGCCAGCAGCAGCGCCATCTGCTGGCTCTCCGGCAGCAGCGGCAGCAGCTCCGCAACCTGGTCCGGGTCCAGCTGCTGCAGGAACTCCAGTTGCTGCTTGGGAGGCCAGCTCGCCATCACCTGGACAACCGTCTGCCTCCCCGCATCGGCCTTACTTACAGGGCCGTCAGCCCCCCCGCCGTCAGCACGCGGCGGCGGCGCCGCCAGCATTGCGACCTCGGCCTGGGCGGTGTTGGTGTCGGCACACTTTTGGTGGCTATCGCTGCCGCTGCCGCTAGCTACCGGTTCGGAGGACGACGACCCCCCGGATGGACGGCTAGTCGTCGGTTGCGGTGGCGGCGGGAGCACCGCAGACGGCAGCGCGGACGTGTTGCTAGCGGTAGGGTTCGCCGCACCGCCTCCGCCGGGACGCAATCCCGACAGCCCCGAGGCCTGCTGCTGGGCCATGCCCGTGCCCGAGCCGCTGGCCCCCACGGTCCCAGCGCTCTTCCCGCTCGGCGGAGCCATTCCGGTCTTGGTGCTGTTGTTCATGATGTTGCTCGTGGTGTTGCCGGGAGAGCGAGTCGCGGAGTTGTCCACGCCCATGCCGGCAGCCTGCAACCTGACGGGCCCGTTGCCAATGGTAGACTGGCGCGGTCCCGTGGAGAAGCCAACCTCTGGCCAGGCGGCCGGGCTCGCATCCTCAAAGCTGCCCTGCCGGTCTGCGGGCAGGACCGGCAGGCCGTCTTTGCCTCCCACCACTGCAGCAAGGTTGGCGAGCGCCGCCACCCCGAACGGCGAACTGCTCTCGCGCTTCAGCTGCACGACGGAACCGAGGCGGCTCAACGGCGCGGCTCCCTGTCGTACACTCGGCTCCTCTAACGGGGCCCAGTCACCGAGGGACGACCGCTCCATCGGCGACTGCGTGGTCCGGCCGCCTGGCACCCGCGGCACGAACTGCATGACGCCCCCAAGCACCTCGCTCTCAGCCTGCGCCGTGGGCGTGGCAGCGGCAGCGGCGGCGCCGCCCCTGGCAGCACCAGTGGACTGCCGCGGCGGCCCGCCGCGGCCTGTGACGGTGCCGGTGGCGGAGGGCACGCCCCCGGCCTGCTCCAACGCCTGATGCACGGCACCGAAACCGTCTTTGAGGATGGCGATGCCCGCTGCTGCAGCCAGGGAGGCGATCTGCTGGTCGGTGGCGGCGGCGGCTGCGGCTGCTGCCAGCAGCAGCCGCCCCACCACCACTGCAGTGTCACCGGCAGCTTGCGGCTGGACGGTTGGGTTGGGCTGCTGCTGCTGCTGCTCTATTTGCTCTTGCTGCTGCCGCTGTTGCGCCAACACCCGCAGCTGCTGCAGGGCCACCTCCTCATCGTCCATCTGTGGGCGGCTGCGCATCTGGCCGCCGCGGCCATCAAAGGCCGGGCCATTGCCGCCACCAGCAGGCTGCAGCAAAGCTTGCTGCCGCATAAACCTGCCCGCGTCATCCAATGGAGGCGCCGCCGCTGGTGCGCCGTTACTAGCCCGCCTGGCCCCGCCACCGTTTCCGGCGCCCGCCGCGGCCGCCAGCAGCGCCGCCGCCGCCTCACTCTCACACGCGGACCTGCTGCCGAACCCGACGTCCTGTCGTACGCGCTTGGCGGGGCCGCCGAGGTCCTCGTCTCCGTCCACCCTTGGCCCGCACGTCCGCACAACGCGCCCCAGCGCCGGGTGATCCCCAGACGTCAGGTCCACGCTGTAACGCCCGCCACCGCCACCGCCACCGCCACCGCCGCCACCGCCACTGAGATTCCCGGACGCCGGCGCCAGGAAGTCGAGCGCGGGGCTGCGGACCTGCTGTTGACCTCGCATGCTTGCTGTCAGCAAGCCTTGGTTGATGACCACGCCACCGTTGCTGTTGCCTCCGCTGCTGAGGGTGCACTGGCTGTCGGGTCCCAGGCTCACCCCTGAGCTCAGGTGCCGCCCCGGCAGGCGCCCCATCTGGGTCGTGTCCAAGGGTAGGGACAGCGAGCCGAGGGACACTGGAAGCGGCAGTGGTGGTATGAAGCCCAGAGAAAGGCCCTGTTGGCCAAGCCGCATTGAGGAGATCCCAGCTCCCCCACACTCCGTGCGTTGCTGCTGCTCGAACTGGAGCAGCTGCTGCTGCCGCTGGTCGGTGCGGGCGTCACCGTCGCACTCCTCCACGATCAGGGGCCGTGGGGCACGTGGGCGGCCACGCTTGCGCTGCTCATACAACTGAAGCTGCTGCTGCTCCTGCTGCTCCGCGGTCATGGAAAGCTGGTGCTGCAGCAACGGTGGAGGTTGCGGCGGGCCAAGGCCGGTCGACAGGGGCCCCAGGCCTGCGGTGGCGATGCCATTTGTGACGGGGAGCGGCAGCGGCAGGCCCCAGCCGCCGGGGATGCCAGCAGCGGCAGTGGCGGGGCTGCCGTTCTGCGGCAGCAGCTGCTGGAGGGGTCCATAGTCCTCCGCATCATCCATGTCATCGGTCATGTCCTGCAGGGTGTACGGTACGCTTATGGCATGAGTGCGTGGCGTGTTCGGACAGGGGCGCGAAAGCATGGCGGGCGTAACCTTCGTGAATCGTGGGGATAGAGGCATGGCCCCCGCCGAGCTGGTGACTGATACGGTTCTCGGAACCAAACCCACCTGGTCCATGCCCCCAGGCATGTTGAAGCCGCCCTCCATGCTCATCATACTGTTCCTGCATCGGATGTTCAGTTGCACGTGATGCGGTTAGCTCAACAGCTTGATGTAACACGCCAGGAAGGCAGGGTATGAAAGGCGCCAATTGCTATCGTAGAGGGCGTGCCTACATGGTGCACTCGTACGCTCTGCGTCCAGCTGACACTGCACATGGACCACTCCGACTTACAGGGCGGCTTCGCTTGGAGTCGGCAGCTTCCGACGCTTATAGTAGCGCATCATAAGCGCCTTGCGGCAGTTCCTGCGTCGAGCATTGTGGGTCCCTTACTCGCACGTGCACACATCGTCTGCTTGCCCTTCCGCTTCGGCCCATGGGTCGGTAGTCGATGCGCTGGTACGGGTCGATGATGCTCCAAGCCACGGAATGTGTGACACGCATCAATAGGGCAGCAGTCCAAGCGTACTTCAGACAGTAGGGCAATGCATGGACCCCAGCGCCTAGAAGAGTCTCGGCTGCTGCGGCAGTCCACGTCCTCTCAACATGCAGTCCTACCTCTTTTGACCGTCAAATTCTTCTATCTGTATATCCAACAGCAAGGGAGCAACGATGCACAGGCAAATTGCGTTAACGGCATTCCTAGTAAGAAGTTGCCGGCCTTCACAGCGGTTGGACCTGTATCACGCCACATGTCCCTCTTGCAGCCATCAGAATGACATGGATTCCAAATGCACTTCTGCATGGGCTTACCGGCTGAAATTTGCCTGTGCACCGAGGGGCCAGGGAAGACGGTCAACAGGGAAGGTCAGTACCGACAACGGAGACAGTCAGGCGCTGTTCCTTGCGAAGTTCCTGTGACACTTACCGCACTGCTGGCAGAACCTGCAGGATTTTCCGCCGACAGAAAGGCTTTGGCTCTTCAGGTGCATTTCGCAGACTCTGCGGAACAGTCGGGGCGGAACGTCAGGGCGCACGTCAGTCCTCCGGCTGACGTCTATCAGCAATGAAAGCCCTGCCCTAAGGCACATGCAGTGGTGTGGGATGCCTCCCTGCTTCCACCTGTAACTTCTGGGGCCACGCTTCGCAGGCTTCTCCGATATGCTCACCTGAATCGTCGGAAATACGCTTTTCCGGCTGCGAGGTTAACAGTGCAGCCCTTGACCTGTGGAGCACAACAGAATTGCGGTCCTTGGCTCTGTAGGTTAATGCAAGCGCGTGGGGCGCAGGCCCGGAGACGACTGCCGATGTATGAAGTATACAGAGAGTTGCAAACCCGCAACAACGCGCCTCTCGCTTCCCTCCCATAAAATTACCATGCACTTCATGTCCGCCGTCGGTGCTGTGGTCTGAGGTGAGTAGCCGCTTACACCTCCACCGCACCTCCCTGCACAGTTTTGGGGACGACGCACGGAGTTTCCTGTACCGATACAGCCATTGCGCGCAGGGGTGCGCAGAAACCAGGCTCAGGCATTATGCCTTCAGAGCCTTGGAAGCCGCGGGGCCCTTGCCTTCCTCGACGTAGTCCGGGTCATCCACTCCTGGCGCGCCTGCCTCGGCCATCATGGGCCTGCCGGCCAATGCTCGGCGCTGTGTAGCTGATTCTAGGCCAACGGGCAAGAGAGGCAGGCGTACGAGGGGCAGGGCGACGTGTGGTCCTCTGCGTGGCACACGCCACGAGAGTCTCTAAATGGTTGCTGGATGTTGTCGTTGTCTTTGTATTTTATTGAATTATGCCTTGCATCGCCCCAGCCACAGCTTGCTTCTGTCTTTCAGCCTTTCCTTCAGCCGGTTTACGAGTACTCCGACTTTTCCGACGTGCTTCTTCCTCCTTGTACGACTTCTGTTCGGAGAATGCAATTACATTTATTGGTCTGCTCAATTCATGCAGGTCATCCTACAGCTGGATGTTCAGACGCTGAGCGCTTGTTGTGAAGAAGTGACCCTCCAATATAACTTCAGGCTCAGCGAAAACATGCTAATAACCCCCATGTCATTACCCTGTATGTTACAGATTGTGCCAAGCGTTCGTCAAGGTCCGGTGTTTGCAACCACGAGAACGAAAGAACGAGTGCATGCAAGCCGGTGGGGCAGCCGGTGGGGCAGCCGATGGGGCGTATGCGGCAGCTCGATGCCTGAGCGGTCATCACTCGGCGGTCGCGGGAGAGATATTTTGATAGATACAGTCATCGACAAGCACAGATGCTTACCTCCACAGATGCTTACCTTATTTCTTCCAATAGTCCATGTCTGTCAATGTATAATATGAACGTAAGGCCACCTTGCTACGGTGCTGAGCTTTGTGCACTTTACTGCGCATGAGAAGCTTCCGAGGTGCGACGGGTGGTTGGTGCAGGTTGGTGCGACAGGCCAGTGGTTGGTCCCTGCTGCAAGTACAATACCAAGGGACGTCGAACTAAAAGAGGTTCTTAATTACCATTACGCATATCTGACTAGGCGCTGTGCATACCTGCGCGAAAAGCAAGACCCTAGAAGCTAGAACGGCGTTCAAGTTGGGCTTGCTTCCGCGCTGCATCTCTAGTCTACATGAACAAGTCTGCGCACGCCTATCGTCTACCATTGCCGCCAACGCATTGGTGCTCTTTGCCGCGACGGTCGTCCTTGCGGTGCCGCTCGCTCGACCGCCTTGTCAGCTTGTCAACAAGAACACCCCTCTGCTTTCACCCATAAGTAGTGGTCTGACACGGCACAGCTGTGGCGATGCCTCGTTGTCGCAATATAATGCGCTGAAGGCGCTCAATGGCATGACGTGCTGGTGGAGTGCTGGTAACCAGGAGCAAGTGAGCCTTTGCACTACCGTATGGCACGCAGGTCTCCCATGATGGCACGTGTGAGCCGCCAACCCGCCACGGTCCACCGCCAACTAAGATGAGCTAGCTGATTGCACCTTCCAGGCATTCCCGCACGCTGGCAAATGCGCGGCCCACACCGCTGCGCATACGAGCCAGCGGAGCCACTCGACTTCCTGCTGTCTGGAAGCACCTTGGATGGTCCCCCGAAATATTCTGATACCCAATGAAAACTCGTGACTCGGGTTGCAACACATTGCAGGCGCAGGGCACAACCCGCATGCGCCGAAAGACGTTTCCGAGATAAGGGTTGTTCTGACGCATGTCGCAAACAAATAGTACCAGTGCGCAGTGCCTACTGCCCGGCCGCTGGCACCTTGCCCATCCGCGGGCTTTGCAGAGGTCCACACCTGTACACGCGGCCCACGTGCCCAGCGGCAAGTCAACGGTGTCGTGCAGGCAGATGGCCGCCCCCCTGATGCATGCAAGAAGCCATTCCGGGGCGTATGTCTACACTGGGGCAGTGTCCCTGAAGAGGTCAGTACCAATCCAGGCCCAGTCCAGCCCAACCCACCGCCCTGCTGCTGCAGCGCTGCGCCGCCTGCGGTCACAGTCGAATGCTCCAAACATTAAGGGCCTTCCCTCTCACGGCCTTCCTTCGCAACCTCCCATACGGGTCGGCTTGCCCTTTCACACCGCACCGTTGGTCACACAGGGACACGGCTCACAGTTGCCAACCTGAGAGCCACAGCCATAGCCAGTGCAAGCCACCTCTCATGCTCGCAGAGACCGCAAGACAATCAAGGTGTCTTCTGTCGTTCATGACCTCACCAACTTTGGAACAAGATCTGAGGATGGCCACATCCACCCGCCCCCGCCCGCTCAGCGACACGGTGATCGCAGATGCAAATTCGTAATGAAGAACAAGTAATAATGCCACTATTGCGTGACACATCCTATGCATGCGGGTCCCAAACGGACCCACCACCACGTTCGTTGCGTTTGCTGTCAGCATGGCCGCCGTCTTGCATGCCTCCCAACAACCCTGCTGTCCGGAACAGCCTTAAACAAGTATGCACTTGCTGAGCAGCACCCGTGCCTACGCGCATTCAACGCACGGAATATGATACACGCACCGTGCTAGCTCTGGTACCTCGGCGGAGGCAGCATCGCCTCCTGGATGCCCCCCGCCGCCACCAGCGGCGCGCCTGCTGAGGCCGCCGGCACAGTCGCCCGCGGGGTGGCTGGCGCCCGCGGGGGCGTCCCTGCTCCTCCCGCCCCCACCTGCTGCTGCTGCGGGTGCTGCCACTGGTACTCTTGCAGCTTGGCTTCGTACCCCGTTTGCTGCTGCTGCTGCTGCTGGCCGCCGCTAGCATCCTTGAACGCTGGCTGCGGCAGCGCCAGGCCCATGCCGGCCGACGGCGCCGGCGGCGGCGTCTTGCCACGGGTGCCACGTGCCATGGAGCGTTGCAGCAGCTCCTTAGCCACAGCCGACTGTGCTGCCTTCCCCGCCGCCGCCTCCTCGCCCTCCTCGCCGCCCCTTGCCGGCGGAGGCACGTTGAAACGCGGCCCCGGCAATCCAAGCGACGCAACCAGCCCCTGGGCGCTGTCGCCGCCGGCGGCGGCGGCATGGGCGTTGGCGGCGGATGCGGCTGGCGGCTGCACGGGCCCCTCGAAGCCGGGTATGGCGGCGCGCAGGGCGGCCAGGCGGTTGTACGGCACGACCAGGTGATCGCCGTTGGGGTCCCCAGGGGGGTCGGGCAGGACGATGCCGCGCTCGCGTGCGTCCCTGCGAAGGGCATGGCACGGGGTATGGGGTTTGGGTACCGTTGCAATGCGCCGTGTGAGGAAGAAGGAGAGGGCGGCTCTTTGCGCCATGGGTGAAATTTGGACGTAGCAGGAGGCGGTAAGGCAATTTCCCCTGCATGCCTGCTGCCCCGCGGCGCTGACGGCAGTGAACTTAAAAGGCATATGGACGCACTGGCGTGCTCGTAACAATTACAGAAGTACAGTTCGTGTGTCGTCTGTGCCCGTGGTGAAGAGTGCCTCTGGGTTGTGCCAAACGGGTCCCAGCCGATTGAACCGCACCTGCGCAGGTCCTCCAGCATGTGGTGCAGGAACTCGGGAGTGAGGCGGTCGGGGATTGTCCACTTGGGCCGCATGATCTCAGCCTGGGTTGCAGCCGGCGAACGAATGCCACAAAGCGGCACCGTCAAGGGCACAGATCACAATAGAGAACCATCACTGACATAGGCTGCGACCTCGGGAACAACGCATCCGTGCCCTGCCTGCAGCAGCCAGTTCCGCCAACGCGCACACGTGTGACATCCCCCGCGTGCCTCAGCTGCCCCTTGGGGCCACCCGCCCCCACCTGCTTCCTGTCCTTGCCCATGAGCTCCAGGCTGTTCTTGTGCCCGATGCTCAGCGCCACGTCGGCGACCCGTGGGTTATAGGCCACCAGCAGCATGGGCGCCCATGACGCGAATGAGCACACCGCCGCAATGTGGAACAGCGGATTCCACGCCACCTGGCAGGGGCAGGGCGCAACGGCGATGGCGCAGCGACCGGGGTGGAGAGTGTAGCTTGGGTGGAGCCACGTCGAGCTGGACACGCGGTATCTCGCGTTGCCGCTACTGGTGACAGGTTCGGGCGGCACCCTCCTCATCCTCATGTTTCCCATATCCCCTCCCGCAGCTCTTACCTGGTACACTGTGTCTCCCCCTAAGGTGAAGTGTGGCAGCAGCGTGGGCGGCCCACCGTCCGCGTCCCAGATCACCACACGCCCGTCCTCGCTGCCGCACACCAGGTAGCGCCCGTCTGCGCAGAACACAGGGATCACTTTACTCAAGTGGCTACCACTACATGATCTTCAGAGTATTGTAAAATGCTGACAACGCTTCAACCGCCTGTCTGCCCTCCACTAGGGCAGCTCACAGGCAGAACTGCCCCACGCACGCACAAACCTGCACGTTGATCAAGGGCACAGCTGTGGACGCGTTCAGGCCCGCCCCACCCGGCCCGCACCCACCTGGGCTGAAGGCCGCCTTGATGGGCGCCTCCCTGCACCGCACGCCTGTGAACTGCTCCGCGCGGCTGAGGCTGCGCGTCTCCAGCGCCAGCAGGCGGCTGCGCTTGGTCAGCACGCCCAGCCGCCGCCCGCTGTGGTGCAGGAACACGTGCGCCAGGGGCTCGCCGTCGAACTCGTCGCAGCTGCAAGGAAAGAGGCATATAATGAAGTAGCATGTTAGCTTTAATAGATTGAACCTTGCCAGCTCGAGGCCATTGCTCGCCCATGCCACCGTCGCAGATGCCCCGTGTGCAGCCGGTGCGTCCCAAGTCCAGACTGTTCCGCTTCACATGCTGTGTCGCAGCTCGGCCCTTGCTGCCCGTGCCTCCGACCTCTCCCATCCTGACCCAACCACTCAGAACCCCACTCACGTCCGCAGCACCCGGAGGATGTTGGCGACGGGTGGCGGCGCGGCGCCCCCTTCACCGGCTGCTCCCGCCCCAACCCCAGCGCTGAGCGTCGCGTGCAAACCCGCGCCGCCCGACGCCGCAGACCCTGGCCTGCCAGACGCGTTCAGACCAGGGCCTCCCGCCGCGGCCCCGCCAGGCCTCCCCGATGCGTTCATAGCCGCGCTGCTGCTGCCTAATGAGGCGTTTGCATTGGTGCTTGACCCCGGCCGCATGGAGGCGTTCAGGCCGGGGCGCATGGATGCGTTTAGGCCGGCCCCGGGGCGCATGGAGGCGTTGAGGGCGGCACGTGGCAGCATGGACGCGTTCAGGTTGACGGAGGGCGTGGCGGCGGCGCCGCCGGGTCGGCGCATGGTGGTGCTCATCATGGTGGAGTTGAGGTTGGTGCCTGCAGCGGGGAGGGCCGGAATGCGGGCACCGGGGTGTTAATGTGTGGGAAGGAAACCACTATTGGGCACAATTAAGGTTTGGAGGTTCTAAACAGGAGTTCTTGCGGTGAAAATACATCGCGACAACATGTCCGTCCAGGCACCAGTCTCCTTGTGTGCTTGGTGATTAGGCCAACGGCCACACAGGCTGCGCGCAGCGCTAGTGTCGCACCCACCTGGCGCCGACATGGTGCTGATGCTGAGGTTGGTGCCTCCGGGGGCCGCAGCCACGGCGTCCACGCCCTTGTTCACGTCGCACGAAAACTCCTGGGGTAGTTGGTAGGCGGGCCAGGGCGACCGCAAGGGGCGACGGCTTACGGGGCTGTCAAGCGCGCCTGGTCTGGGTCAAAAAGCCGTACCAAACAAGGCAGACGCGTGCCTCCAGCGTGCCTCCAAGCAGGTCTCCCGCTGTGCCGTACCTCAGCCTGGGCACATGCACCCCAGCAGCCCCAAGGCCACCGCCCAAACCCTGCGGGCGCAGCAAAGCACCCACCCGGCGTCTTTGCGTGCAGCAAACCGCAGCCCCCGCACCACCACATACCTGCAGCACCCCCGCGCTGTCCGCCGCGTACAGCCGTGTGCCCAGCTTGTCGAAGCACAGGCTGTTGATGCATCCGCGCTGGGTCTGCAGGAGTGCGAAGGTGGAAACGCAGCTACTGTCGGGAAGGTCACCGTTGGCCGCCATGTATCGCTTGCCATCATGTGCACCACGTGGCAGCGGAAGCCATCGGGCGGCTCACGGCTCTCCCGGCCCACGCAAAAAGCGTTGCACAAACAGCAACAGGGCTTTCTCGCGCGTATACATGCCCTCTGGAGCCCACGGCCAGTAGTATGCGACCCTCATCATGCGTCTTACTGTGCACTGTGTCTGCCACCGCACCAACAACCTTGCGCCAACACCTGCTTGCAGCGCTTCAGCACAACGGAAATGAATGACCCCTTGATTCCGTGCGCCTAGATGTACCACGCACCTTGACCGCCGCCAGCAGCTCCCCCGTGTACCGCCGCCACAGCCGTACGGTACCGTCGTACGCCCCCGTAGCCACCAGCGCGCTCCCCTGCTTCTGTACGGGATGGAACTGCGCCGTGTACACGTAGCACGCGTGCCGTAACAGCGTAGGGTGCGGCATGCGGGCTGCACCGGAGGGACTGGACGCCGCCTTGCCGCCGCCGCCAGCGGTCAGGATGGACGAGGCGGGGCCAGCTCCACCAGCGGTGGCGGTGGTGACAGTGCTGCCCGGAGGCAGCGAGGCGTTTGGCGACGCAAATCCAACGCCGCCGCCGGTGCGGCTCAGCTGCGAGGTGGAACGCTGCTGCCTGGCGGAAGCTGGCGGTGTGGCTGGTGCCGGCGGCGCGGGCGAGCCGGGCGGCGTGATCGCCGCGGCAGCGGCGGCAGCCTTTGCTGCAGCGGCTGCCGCCGCCGCCGCTGACGGCTTCATAGTCGACAGCATGCTCATCGCTGGCGCCGCTGCTGCAGCAGCGGCGGCGGCGTCCGAGACCTTCGCGCCGCCGGAGATGGAGCTGGCACCACCCGCGCTGCCGCCGCCGGCAGTGGCGCCCGCGGCGGCGGCGGCCTGTGCGGCAGCTTCCGCCGCCTCCCATGCCGCCATGGCTGCTGCCGCGGCCGCAGGGTTGAGCTCCCACACCTTGGCGGTGTTGTCGGCAGAGGCGGTGATGAGCGCGCTGTCGTCCTTCGCCCACGCCACCTCATACACGAAGCCGTGGTGGGCGCCGGGGATGGTGCGCACCAGGGCGCCTGGGGAAAGAAGGAAAGCAGGAAGCAGGAAGAGCAGCATTTACAGGACAGCATGAAATTTTGAATGCGAACCAAGCAGCAGTCGGACAGTAGTGATGCGCTTTCCACAGTGGTCCCTGGCAACTGGGTTCGGTTACAGCCAATGTTGTAGTACGGGACTGAGAGCGAGCTGCGGCGCAAAGACCAACCTGTGAGCGTCTTGTAGATGACGATCTTGAAGCGGTCGGTGTGGTCCCCGCAGCATGCTGCCAGGTACAGCCCGCTGTGGCTGAAGGCGAGGCACGTCACGCCGGCGGCGGCACCGGGCAGCTTGCGCAGCGGCGTGTTGGGCACCTGCACGGGGTGCAGGTGCAGTGCGGGAGCGTTACGGATCGGCGGGAGCCAGGCTCCAAAGCGCGAGCACCAGCAGGATTGTATGTTGGGTTTACGTGTTGTGCTGCTGTCTACGTCGGGCCGAACAGCCGCGCTGCCCACGCACCCTGCACGGCTCCGTGATGGGCCTGTAGTAGGGGTTCTTGGTCACGTCCTCCACCTCCTGCCCCACGCCCTGGCCGTCGCCCGTCAGGTAGGCGGACAGGGGCACCTTGCCTGAGCGGCGGAGAGAGGGACGGTGGTGGGGTAAGCGCAGTGCTACGAATAAGGAGGAAGTTGCTGTTGGCAATACGCGGCTCGGGGTGGGAGGAGCCGCGAAGAAGCTCTTATAAATCAGGGGGGTGCCACCTGTCACGACCGGGAAGCACCTGACTGCACTTCTCAATTTTTGTAAATGTCCGGTGGGTGCGTTCCAACACTCGCAGCTGGTGTGGCATCAGATCTGGGTCAGGCCGGCTGTACTGTTGCGACAGCGGCCCACCGAAGCTGGCAGCAGCGCTGCTAGCGGCCGGGACCGTGCTTAACTAACCCCGTCCAGCCCAACACCCGCCGACCCCGCTGGAAGTTCTCGGCCCAACACCTCCACGCATGCATGGCACACTCACTGGTTTCAAAGCCGCTGCCGTACCCCGCCGGCAGGTACGGCCGTATGCCCTTGTCGGGCTCCGTGATGACCACTTCGGGCTCGGGCCGGGGCACAGCCTGCGTGCGCAGCAGCGAGGTTAGGTGCACAGGTGGCCGGGGAAGGCGGTGCAGCTGCTACAGCTGTACCGACAGGGTGTTTCCTGCATGCATGTGTGCATATAAGGCGCACGCCAATGGCACTTGCAGGAAAGCTGCTCCTCCCCGTGGCGGCTGCACACCAGAGGCCCCCTTTAGTCTCCCCTCTTTGCCCGCCCTGCGAGCCCCTGCCCGTTACCTGCAGCACCACCGTCAGCGCCGAGGGGTACTTGGGCACCACGGAGGCCCCGCCAACAGCCATGAGCGCCTGCAGGCCGCACCAGGGGCGAGCCGCCGGGGAGGGGTTGTTTCATTTGGGCCTGCTTACATCTGCACACAGCGGAATGCAGGCTTGCTGCACAGCTGCATACCTGCACGTCATACTATCAGATCACTTCATCCCGCGACTGCGCACAGTGACGCAACTGGATTGCAGGTAGCTTGTGGGACCGGTTTGGGACCTGTTTGAGGCAGTTGTATACCCCGCTGTCCCCACCTGCCAGTTGATGTAGGCCCTGGAGGCGGCGTTGAGCACGGCGGGCGGCGTGGGCGTGCCGCCGCCCAGCCGCCCCAGCGCGCTGAAGCCCCCGGAGGCGCCGGAAGCAGAGGCAGCCACGTGCGTGATGTCTGCGGGCGGGGCAAGCACACCGATTGATCTGGAGGAAGCGGACGTCCCGTTTTGTGTTAGTTTGCGCACCCCAAACCTACCCCTTACAGTATTCGTTGTGTTTTAATTGTTCGGCAACTTGCGCTCCGGCATCTACCACGCCACCGTGTTTTCCACGCCCATGCTGCTGATACCTTTGTGTCCTTCGTCTAGTCCGGCGTGGTACAGTTCTGTGCCCTGGCCCCCCAGCCCCACCTCTCTTGTACTCGTACAGCTGCAGCTTGAGGCGGCCAAGTAGCGGCTGCCGCGGAGCCTCGGGCCCCGAGGGCGGCGGGCCAGCGGGCCGCAGGAAGCCCCACGCCACAAGGTGCGAGCCGTCCGCTGTGTCGTAGGCACGGGCGTGCTTGTGGTAGCGCCGGTAGGTCACAGGCAGCTGTAGCACCTGTGGGGGCATGAACGCGGGTAGGTGCGGGTTTGCAGGGAGACATTAGGGGTCAGTGTGATGTGCGAGTTGAGGCACACTGCTTGTAACAAAAACGGGTTAACGGTGCACGGCATGTGCATTAGAGGCAGCTGCTGTGAAGGTGCGCCACTTGCAGGGGTATGCGCTGGTGCCCTGAATGCAGGGCTGGTGCCAGGAGCTCTTTGCACGGACACCCTGCATGTCTGCGGGCCGGCTTCTGTACCGCACCGCACTACGTTTTCGGCCGCTCTGCCTGCCCGTTTCCGCGCGTTCGTAAACGAGGACATCCCATGCCGGTGGCCCCTCCCCCTTCCCTTCCCCCCCCCCCCCCCCCCCCCCCCCCCCCCCCCCCCCCCCCCCCCCC
>VFQN01002101.1_pt1 | contig 31671 bp, 39 predicted proteins | sample 3512371 | NCBI WGS metagenome assembly VFQN01 (sample SAMN10412370, study PRJNA504923) | tailings metagenome | isolation source: Replicate 2 from Balatoc abandoned mine | place: Philippines: Itogon, Benguet | collected 2017-08-28 | reverse complement strand
TACTCATATGGGGGGTGTAGTTGTGCTCATCTGGGGGTGGCCCGGGACTCATCTGGGGGTGGCCCGGGACTCATCTGAGGGAGGCTCCAGGCTCATCTGACCCCCTCCCCACACTCATCTGGGCCCCCGCGCGCGGACCCGTCTGCACGGGGCACCCGTACGCATACAATGGCAGCCCCGTGTGCATACTGCGGCACGCCCGTGCTTGAATTTTAAAAATATGAGTGACACGCTCCGCGGCCATGTGAACCGCTATGTCATCCCTCTGACTGGTTCCAGGGTACAGGGCCTCGGCAGGCAAGGCCAGCAGCATGTCACGCGTCCAGACCCCAGGGATGTGGGTCCAGATCACGGCATCAGCTCCAGAAGCGCCTTGCTACGAGGACACGTGAGTGCTACCACCGCAGTGCAGTAGCTAAGCAGTACCGGTGCCGGAACGCAGCGCGAGACTAGGGCTGAAGGCCCCGAGCCTCCACAATTCCACATGAGAAGCGGACATGACCAGAGTGGCGCAGAAGCATGGCCATCGGACTGAACGGTTTGGGACACACTATGGTTGCTAGCATGCCCGTGCTACCGGAAGTCATCGGCACGACACGGGTGATGGCACTGGTGGGAACTGCCCACGTAAGTAGGCCCCCTTGTCAACAGCTGGCGCCAACCTGAAAGCTTCGCCTGTGAGCCCTAAGGAAGCCCCTTCGGCGAGTCCATGCCTTCAACTGCAGCTCACATCTGATGCAGGGCAGGCCCCCAGCCACAACCAGCCGTGGTGGTATGTCTAAGGTACTCCTCCAGGTGCGGACGAGGTTCTGCCAGGGCGTAAGGTGCTACTGCTCACAACAATATTCATACGTGTGGAAGCCTGTGTGTTACGTGGGGTAACTGAAACCAGCTGTAATGCAAGCAACCAGCCCGCGGCACCAACCCGTGTTTTAAACCAGCAATACCGGCACGTATACATGGGCTTTGGCCTATATTTGGACGCGTCATGTACATGATGACAGGGCTGTCCAGGGCTGGTTGCTCCCCTGATGCCCACAGCTGTTGGCACGGCCTGCCATGGCCGCGCCGGCCACGTGCCCGACACCGAAAAAGACCGTGGACGACCGCCACAGCTTCATTGTCTTTCCCACGGCACTTAAGGCAGCGCCAAGCTATAACGTAGACGCACGGGATCGGCTTACCGACGTTAACACATCACCAACGACATGCCACATGCGAGGGCGGAAAACCTGTCTCTTACCTGCCGGCCCGAAAGCCAAGTGTGCCATCTATTTTATTCAGATGTTGTCTGTTCTAATCAACAAACTCTGTATGCTTCAGCGGGTCTTTTTCGCAAGGCGGGCGCTGATTGGGCGACCAGTGGAAAAGCGACTTGGTAGGATAACCCAGAAGACGTATGTACAGCTGTATACAATTGCATATAGATTGTTTGCATGCGGGCGCTCCTTCGGCCCGCACGGACGTACGGACCTCGAGCTACTGGGTGCTCCGCACTACTACCCGCGATGAGCCCCGTCCAGGTCTATAGGCTGCCAGACCTCAGCACTTGCAAAACTTGCAGCTTATAGCACCACTTGGTGCCGCGCTCATATACCATAAAGCGCGACATCTTTGTTCAAACAGGTTGCGACGGCATTGCATAAAACAGCAGCTCCACCCTGTTCACCTTCAACCTTCACCCTCGCTCCCAAGACCAAACCTAGCTCTGATAAGCAACTACATAACGTGTTGGGTGCTAGAAGGAGGATGGGCCGCTTCCGGCGAGAGGCGGCAGGGCTGTTGCTACTGGCGCTTGGACTTGCGCTTTTCCCAGCAGGTACATCATCCTGGGCAGAAACTCCAGCAAAAGCAACAACAGAAGATATGTATATAGAGAGTATAAACCGTGGCGTTGGCCAGTCTTGACCGACCGCTGCAGCATCGTGCGTCTCTCTGTCCACAGGGCAAGCGCAGACGGACTTCGTTCCATACAATGAAACGGAGGCTCTGAGGACGTACCCATACTGCGTCTGCAATGATTACCGCTGCCGCGCAAGCCCTTACCGGCTTTCGCGCGGTGTCGTGACGCCGATTGCAAACCGCCTTTCTAAAATGTGTTTCAAGATTGAGATGGTGAGCGCACTATGGCAATGAGCAGGAGCGGTACGATGTATGCCATGTATGCTACCACCAGCGGGCCAAGTCCTTATGGGTTTGTACTGAGCCTCCTTCCCCCACTCCTCTGCCCTACAGGTTGGTTGCGCGGACGACAACCCTTGCTGCAGGACGGTGTACAACCGCATGGCCAAGGTTGATTTCGATGTTAAGCAGTCTTGCCAGTCGGCGGTGAAGTCAGCAACTCTCAACGGGAAATCCACCCAGCTGTACTTCATTACGCAGTATCCCACCGCCATGATCAGCCTTCCCTCCATCAATATCCAAAACGGGCAGGGCCATGACCAGGAGATTTGCATTCTCATAGACAGCGCTTCTTCTTGCGCCTCAATTCCGGGCCTGTTCTCTCAGAGCAGCGATGACTTCCGCTACACCATGTATGAGAGCAGCAACAGTGCCTGCTGCGCAACCTGCATGGCCATGGGTGCACGCCCACCCTCGCCCCCACCGCCTCCCCCGCCCCCGCCCCCTCCTCCCCCGCCCCCACCCCCGTTCCCTCCCCCGCCCCCGCCTCCTCCTCCCCCGCCCCCGCCCCCTCCCCCGCCTCCCTCTCCCCCTCCGCCTCCCCCGCCTCCCCCTCCCCCGCCCCCTCCGCCCCCACCTCCTCCCATGCCCCCTCCGCCCCCTCCCCCGCCGCCTCCCCCTCCTCCGCCTCCGCCGCCTCCCCTCAGCCCATCCCCTCCCCCTCCGCCGCCTCCTCCCCCTCCCCCTCCGCCCCCACCTCCTCCTCTTCCCCCGTGGCCCACCAAGCCCACTCCGTCGCCTTGTGACTGCCTGTCGCCCATCATCGACAACCACTCCAAGTGGCGCTTTACCTTCCAGGAGTCGATGGCTCTGAACGAGCTAACCGTCTTCCTGTTCACGCTGGGCATTAAGGAGGGCGTGAAGTGCGCGCCGGTGTCGTACCGCCCCGGCGACTGCTGCAACCAGGCAGTGGATGGCATCAGCCTGGGCTTGGATCCTGTCTACGCCAGCCTGGTGAAGTACGTGAAGATGTACACGTACGACGGGAAGGACATTCGTGTGCAGACGCAGTATGATGACGCCAGCGGCCTCTACATTTCGCTGCCCACCGTCACCTACATCTCCGACCTGCCGGATAACGCCTTCCTTACCTTCGAGATTGGGTTCGACATTAACGACTGGGCGGACACCACCAAGATGCCTTGCAAAAAGTCTGCGTACGAGCCTTCCCTGCCCACCTGCGACTACTTCCTGCACGGCTTCCAGACCGAGCCTGGCAACCCCAGCCTCATGCTGCCCCCCGACGACCGCACCCCCGGCTGCTGCCCCGAGGGCGTCGTTTCCTTCTGCTCGGAGCGCATCAAGGGCACCTGCAACCCTCGCCTGTCCGACTCGCCTTACCGCCTGCGCTACCTGAACAGCACGCAGCTGCTCCGCACCACCATGGTCGCCTTCCAGGTGTTCACCAAGCCCGTCAGCCACCCCATCGGCCCGAAGGAGGGCCTGCCCGACTGCAGCAACATGATGCTGGGCAGCTGGAAGCTGTACCTGTCGGATGCTGCCGCGGATAAGTTTGTCCAGATGTCTTACAACGGCATTACCGTGGAGACCAGCAAGGGCAGGGACGCAGCTGGCTGGTACATTGAGTCTGACATCCCGGGCAGCCGGTCTGGTACGGGCAACTGGGTGCTGACGCTGGACGAGCGGTTTGACGACGTGGACGTGTGCGGCTACAATGTTGGTCAGTTCAGCGTTTGCAACTTCGTCTTCAACAGCAAGTTCGGTACTTGCTGCACAATGGGCGACGCAATCATGTCCATGATCGAGCGCACAGTCATCAAGTACGGGCACTAGAGAACGGGGGCTTGCGCTTGACTGTGTCGGTGTGTCGTAGAGCGTAGAAAGCAACGAGCTTCCAAGCTGCATCCACGTGCGTTTGGGTTACAAGCTGCTTGATGCGCAACTCCATTCTATTAGGTGGCGTGTCTTAGGAACATAGATGACCAAATGACGCAGGCGGCGATGACGTGTGGTGGTTAGGCGGAAGGTTGCGGGTTGGCCCTTTCGCAGCTTAGCTTGCTGTAGTGTATAGATTACCCCTTGCGTCCATGGACACGAGGGACGTAGGCCCAGAAGCGCACTTAGGAAGCTAGTGACCATGGGGGAGATGGTCGCATAGCAACTGTTCACTAGTCTGCGTGGTTGACCATTGCAACCGACATTAGGGCGCCATGTGGCTGTGCAACGAACTTGAAAGCACTCAACTGCAGGAGGTCAGGCTGCTGCTCAAGCAGTCATACGCTTTGTAAGGTCGCGAGGCGAGAATGACGTTGCTGTTGTGTCACTTGTGGGTGAGCGTCTGGGCACTACAGGCGGGTGCCAACGGCCAAATCACCTGCGTGCGGGTGCGCCTTCCAGTCAGCATGCAGGTGGCTCCTTATCAGTTTTAATGCTATAACAACCATGGCAACAGTAACAGGAACTTATTTGAGTGCATGCCGTTCCAGCCCTTTGATCCGACTCCATCAGAGGCCCAAGTCAGCATTACCGTAGTCGTAACCTCGTTAGGCCCAACAAACAGCAGCTGCAACGAACCCTTCCACTGACCCACTTGCTTCCCACTGTCTCAATCAGCCACAAGGCAACAGCCCAAACGTGCTGCGTCTTGCACGTGACCTGGGCACCAGCGTATCCCCTCCCATTAGTTGTCAAATGTATCACAACGCAACTTGCAGACCAACGCACCAGTGCAGTAGAGATCCGGTCATGCGTTCATTGCGCACCATGCGTTTATGCCGGAAACCGACCGCTGGGCCTACCGCGGCTACCGGTGCTCTTGCACACAAAGTGCCACCACCCGCACGGGGGTTACCGACACCAGCCTGCTGCCGTCACTTCCCTTCTTCCCCGGGCCGATAGCGTCCAGCCGGCAGCTGGACCCGGTGCCTGGGCACTCCTTCACAACCCCCGGGGCTGCAACCCACAACACGGTCGCCCTGCCTCCTGACCACCCACCGCCCCCTGCGCTGGTCCCACTGCCCCCTTGCTCCCGAAGCAACTCCACAACCTCCATGTGACCACCGCTGCCCCATGCCTCCGGACCCCCACCGTCGTCCTCCCACACACGCTCCCCCGGCGCCGCGAGCCTCAGCGACAGGCAGCCCGGCGCAGCGCCCACCCGGGCTGCCAGCAGCAGCGCATGCAGCACCACCCGACGCAGCTGCTTACCCACCCCCGCCGCCTCCTCCCCTGCAGCCGCAGCGCCATGTCGATGCAAGGCTTGCGCATCCACACCCAGCTGCGCCGCCAGCCCTGCTGCGATGCTGGTCACCACACGGTCCACCTGGTCTGCCACCTCCTCCATAGAGCCGAAATCTCCGGCCCCTGCGCCAGCGGCTACGGATGGATCGCCCCTGGGGCCCTGAGCTGATGTAGTGGCACCGGCAGCTGGCGTGGCGCCCCCTTCCTCCGCTGCGGCGACCTCCTTCAACAGCTGCTCCTCCAGCATGCCGTACAGCCGCCGCCGGCTGGCGTCCCATTCAGCCTGCAGACAAATGTACGGCAACAGCATGCATGACCGGTCAGTGCCAGTACCACTGCTGCCATACCGCTGCTGCCATACGCTCTGCACGTCCACGGCAAGTAGTAGCCGTGAGTTGAGCTTCCGAAGATCTAGCTAGGGGGACGCATGCCTTCGCATGACACTCGCACACACCGCCGAGCGCCACTGGCTCCTTGATCGGCTCGGCTGTCGTCCTGCTGCTCGCCTTGTGACATCGCATACCACTGTCAAACGATGTCGCCCGTACTTCTCCTACGGAGAACGGCTAATTGTCGGGCACCTAGAGCATGCACCTCCGATAGGACTTGCCTGCTCCTGCGGTCCCAGCCCAGGGATAGCGGCACCGCACGTGTCCAGGCCGATGCGCTCCGCCGAGGGGCCCAGCAGCAGGGACAGCGGCCGCGACCACGCCTGCGCCTGCAGGGCGACAGCGCAGGTAGCAAGGCATGTCGGATGCATGGCCTTCAAGAAGCAAACGATTTTGTAATGCAGCCTTAGTGAAAGAGGGATACTGTTGAGGAGGCAGGTCTCGATGAGGTGCATAGGAGGATTACCCGCTACCAGGACGTTGCTCTTGGAGTGATCACGGGCTTTATGCCCCTTCAATGGCCCATCTGATACACTTACCACGAGCTGCCGCAGGACGAAGTCAGCAAGCAGGCGCACCTGCAGTCAGGTAGCAACAGCGGCAGCCATAGGTGAACCACGAGTAAGCACATGTCAGGAGTGCCAGTGCGGTACTCCTCGTGGTACGGTACTGGCAGTGCCTAACGGAACACCACTGCCAGGATAACGCCCACAGTGACTACAACCCAATGCCACGGTGCACTGTGCCGTAGTGTACTGGCATGCATTGCCCCACGTGTGGTATGCACCCGATGGCGGGGCTGCGAGGGGCGCATTCTAGCATCGCCATCTATCAACAACATGTGCACATGCACTTTGCATCGTGGACTTCTGGACTACGACTAACGCATGCACGTACCTTGAGCCCCGTATCTGCTCTGCACAACCGCTCGTACGCCCGTCGCAGCGGGGAGGGGCTGGCCGCGGGTGGTCGTGGTCCTGGTGGTGGTGGTGGTGGCGCTGCTGCTGCTGGTGGTGTTTGTGCCGGTGGTGGTGGTAGCTGTGGTGGTGGTGGTGGTAGCTGTGGTGGTGGACCCGGTAGTGGTGCTGACGGCGTTGGTCGTGCTGCCGCTGGCGTTGGTGTGGGTGGTGGTGGAGGGTGTGGGGTGCGGCTTGCACTCAACAAGGGCGGCTGGGGCGGTTGGGCGGCTGGGTTGATGAGCGGGTACAGGGCTGTGTGTGAGGCTGGGTGTGGAGGCGCATGTTGGCCCGGAATCACGGCTGGGTACGGGGCTGGGTATGGGGCTGCGGTCTGGGCTGGGTATGGGGGTGGGCACGAGGCCGGGTACAGGGCTGGGTACCAGTCTTGCCGCGGGGCTGGGTGTGGGCCTGGGTGCCACGCTTGGTGTGGGGCTGGGTGCGATGCCGGGTGCACGGCCGGGTACTGAGGTGGGTGTGGGCCCGGGCGCTGAGCTGGGTGTGGGGCTGGGTGTGGGTCCAACAGCCTTACGCCTTGCTGATGCTCGAAACCCACCAGCCTCTGGAGGCACAGGAGAGGAACAGCGCGCAGGGGCGATTGAATTGTCATAAATGAGCTGGCGTGTACCGTACCCTTGGCAAAAGCAACCCGCGGCCGTGAGCTGTACATTGAGCCCTGGTGTCTTCACCCACTGCCTGGTGCGTCGGCGACAGCGCTGCGTCCGCCTGTCCACCACCGGCGGAGACACGCACTTCACCCACTACCTTCAGCTCGCTCTCAAATCCTGCTGTGAACTCCGAGCGAAATGCAAGTTGGCTTAGGTCAGCCCCAGCACAAAAGACTTACCAGGCATGCTATGCGCAGCTCCTCCCCAAAGCGCAGCACGTGGCTGTCAAGACCCTCTCGCACGCCGGCGTCAACCTGCTGCTGGTGCTCCTGTTGCCCCTGATAACCCTGCTGCTGCTGCAGTTGCTCCTCCGGTTGCTGCCGCGATCCCTGGCCCGGTAGTCCCCGGTCCCCGGACGCCACAACGCTCGACCCCGCGGCAGCGCCCATCAGCCCCCGAGCCGCCTCGCTTGAGCTGCCTCGCTCGGGGACCCTCCCACCGCCGCCTGCCTGCCCACACGCAACCGCTCCTGCCCCCACACCACCGGCCTTCACCCACGCCCCAGCGCTGCCGCTGCCGCTCCCCTTGCTGACGCCTTGTCGTGCTGGCGGCAGCTCCACCCGCACCAGGTACGGCAGCTGCCGCGGGGCCCTTCCCTGCGCTTCGACGCCCCCGGCGCGGCTCGGTCCCTCTGGGCTCTGCCCAGACGGCAACGTCTGCCGCTGACTGTGGCCCTGCTGTGGCTGCAGCTGTTGTGGTTGCTGCTGTTGCTGTTGCTGCTGCTTACGCTGCTGCGGTTGCGACGGCAGCGGCTGCGGCGGCGGCGAATCTTCTTGCTGATGTTGCTGCTGCTGCTGCTGCTGCTGCTGCTTTGCCGTGTGCTTGTTGCTGAGGGCATACGACCCGGTGGACCTCCACCTGTCGTAGCACCGGCGGCACGTGAACAGGTGCGGGCACACCTTGTGCACCCGCCAGCCGTACGCCGTGGCCCGCGACCCGCACTCCACGCAGCAGCGATCCCCCAGCTGCTGCCCAACCAGCTGTGGAGGCCCACCGCCGGCTGCCCCTGCCGCTCCTGCTCCGGTCTCAGCTGCTGCCTGCCCCGCCGTTGCTCCAGTACCGCTACCACCAACTACGCCCCCGGTTGCTCCCCCGCCCTGCCCACCAACGCCAGCTGAGCCAGCGCCCGCGTCAGCAGCAGCTATAGCCCCGCCTGCACCAGCAGAGCCATCAATGTTGAGGGACGCCTCACCACCACCGCCGCTGCCGCCGCCGCCGCCGCTGCCGCCGCTGCCGCCGCTGCCACTGCTGCCGCACGCCCGGGGCGCCGCCACTGGCAGCGGCGTCGCGGGCGCCAAAGGCGGCGGCTCCTCCACTCCTCCTCCGCCGCCTCCACCCCTCCCGCCCACACCCCTAGAGTTCCCATTACCCACAACCGGCCCAACGTGACCAAAAGGACCATCTTCCACTTTGACCTCAACCCGCCGCCGCCTGGGTCTAGCCCCTTCCTGACCTGGCTTGTCACCCGTAAGCTGTGCATCCAACCGCCGGACCGGTCCTGGAGCCACAGCAGCAAGGACAGCGTTCGCGGCACCCCCACCCCCATCTTTGCCTGCCTCGCCGTCACACCCCTCATGCCCTGGGACCTTTAGCCCCGCCCCTGCTGTCAGCTGGGAGCCGCCTCCGGCCGTCACCTTTCCAAGGCACCCCGACCCAGCCTCCGCCGCCGCCGCACACGCGGCTCCCGCAGGACTGCAATGTTGCTGCTGCTGCTGCTGCTGCTGCTGCTGCTCCGACTCCTGCGCTTGCTGCTCGCAAGCTGCTGCTTGTTGATTTTTTCCGGGCACGGGCTGCTGGTCCCTGGCCCGTCGGCGCACGCGCCGGGCCTTATCATAGCACCTACTGCACTGCAGCAGCGGTAACGGCTTCTGCTGCTCCTCCTCCTGCTGTTCCATCGGCTGCTGCTGCTGCTGCTGCCCCTGCCTATCCTGCTGTTGCTTACATGCTTGAGGGGCCGGTGCACCATGCGTTATGCGACCACCCCTCCCCACAGCGGCAGTGTGAACCTCGCAGCTGCTCGCTACCGCCGCTGGGTCAGAAACAGCAGCTGCGGCAGCATCATTAGGAGCAGCTGCGGCGGCAGCAGCAGCAGCAGCAGCTGCTGCTGGGGGCCGCAGGTAGTGCCAGCGGCGCGCCGAGCGGGTGCGACACAGGTGGCACACCTTGTCCCCCGCAAGCAGCCCCGCCGCGATCCCTTCCTGGCCCTCCTCCTCACTCCCCTCTTCTCCCTCCGCTCCTTGCCCATCACCCTCCTCCGTGTCCGTTGCCACCTCCCGCCGCTGCCGCTTCAACCCGCTGACCACACTTCCCTGACCCCCGCCGTCCCCTCCCTGATGCTGCCGCCAGGCCACCTTCCCATCATCCCCATACTCCTCCCCAATCCCGCCCTGCACCGCCATGCCTCCCTGCCCGGCATCCCCGCCCACCGCCATCAGGCTGCCTCTACCGCCACCACCACCCCTGCCGCCGCCCCCGTTCAGCCCCTGCGCCCGCGCCCGCCCCCGCGCCCCGCCCACCCTGTCGTACGTCCCGTTGCGCTTGTACCGCAGGTGGCAGGCGTTACACACCCAGGCGTTGGGACGGGACTTGTGCAGCCGCCACTCGCCCGACTTGTCGCTGCCACACTCGGAGCAGCTGCGGGAGCACGCCAGTTGCGAGCGCGACACGGAGCCGGCGGGCCCGTAGCACCCAGTGGCTTGGCGGTTCTGGAAGCAGCAGCGGTGGCACGTGTAGGATCCGTCGGGTGCCGTGTATCCCCAGTTGCGGTTGGTGGACCCGCACTGGATGCAGCCGGGGAGGGCCGAGGCGGAGGCGGAGGGTGGGGCAGAGGCAGAGGGTGGGGCAGGGGCAGAGGGTGGGGCGGAGGCGGAGGGTGGGGCAGAGGCAGAGGGTGGGGCAGAGGCAGAGGGTGGGGCAGCGGCGGCGGAGGGAGCTGTGGGAGGGGCTGTGGAGGATGAGGGAGCGGGAGCTGTGGTGATGGTGGGAGGGGGGTTGGTGGGACGTGCGAGGGCGGTGCTTGCGCCCGTGGGAGGTGTGGGGGCTTGGTGGGAGGTGCGGGGAGTGGGTGCCGTGGTGGGCGCTTGTGGGCTGCGTGGGGTGGTCTTGGGAGGCTGGGAGGAGGAGGAGGGGCCGGATGGTGTAGGCCGGGGATTGAGCGGCGTGCTGGCGGCTGCTGCTGCGGCTGCTGCTGCTGCTGCGGCTGGTGCTCCCTCGGGTGCCGAGGACGGCCTTTGCGGCGTGCTGGCTGGCGGGCACGTGCCGGTACCGGCGCTGGGAAGCACGGTGGAGCCACGGGACTGCTGCTGTTGCTTTCGCTGTTTTAACGGCGGTGGCGCTGCACCGGCACGCTGTCTGGTGGAGGCTGCCACAGCGTCCCCGCCGTCGTCGGCTTTGGATCCGCCAGAGGTATCCGCGGTGGTGGTGGAGGGGCAGCTGGCCGATGGCGCGTGCAGCAAACGCTGCCTCCTCGCCCGCTGGCCCTCCTGCTTGACCTCCGCCTGCACCTTACCCTGCTGCTGCCCCCCGTGATGTTCAGCAAAAGCAGCGCCGGTGCGGTGGTCCGTGGGGTGAGTGTGCGCGGCCTCCGCTCTTTCAGCTTGCAATTGCCCGGGTGCAAGCAGGCATCGGCGGATGGCCTGCGACGCACTTAGCGCCGCGGCTCTGCGACGTGGCGCAAGCGAGCCTTGCAAGGATGGTGTATCTGCTGCTGGTGTAATGCATGCCTCATTTGGCTTTACCGACGCAACCGAACTGCCCCCAACGGCATGGCTGATGTTGCATGCCTCGGGCGGGCCGAGCGCGGAACTTTCGCTGCGTATGCGCTTCTGTCTGTTAGCAAGGCCCGACAGAGGCTGCTCATCTTCGCTGTCGGTCGCTTGTGGCGCAGGCGAAGTGCAAAGGTGCGACCCGCGCCTCTGCCTCGTGCCACCCGTATGCTGCTCAAGGTTTTGTCCCTCCTTTCCCTGCGCCCGAGCGACCGAAGCCGCCGCATTATCTCGGCTCAGCCTTGGCATGCGGCGGAGGGTTTTCGTCAAGACAGGCTAACTGAAAACTTCAAGATGGGTTGACACACGCGGTTCAGCGATGTAACGCTTTGTTGTCGTGAGACTCCTAGCTGTGCACATTTAAAAAGATACTTCTTCAGAGCGTCCAAGACGTGCTGCGGTTGGGAGGTGTCTAGTAGTCATTCGCCTGCGGTGCGACCCTTGGACCGTTCGAGGATCACAGCACCTGTGACCCGAGCGTCAGACAACATTTCTATATTATATCAAAGAAAAGTTGTATCTTGCTAAGTGAAGTGGTAATATGCGCTTGACACGTGGCATTGGTAGTCGAAACGCCGCGACCAGTACCCCTTGTTGGCTGCGACCGTGACCACAGTTGGGCAATCCACTTACTTACAAGAGCCGCACATAATAGTTTGTTTGGAACATCGTAGAAAGCCCACCAACATGGGTGGCAGCTGTGCCCACCATGCATTCTCTGCATTCTATGAGGCAAGGCAGTGAGCTGTGTGACACCCTCCCCGCGCCCGGAGCCACTACCCACAGCACCACCCCAGCACTCTGTTCGCTCCCGTGTAATGTAATACCCCTGGACTTGTTGTCAGTAGTCTCTGTCCCTGGCTCCTCCTTCCTTTCAGGCTTTCTTCCTTCCTTTCAGCCTCGCTAGCCAGGTGCCCCTCGCCACTAGCAACCTACTGTACTTGGTGCAGTACAAAATGCAAACCAGACCTGATTGGTATGCAAACAATAGCAGTAAAGCCCAATGCCGGTCACTTACTCATCACTGCGCGCAGCCCACGGCCTGCACAGGCAAAACAGTGAGCTCCGCCCCCGCAGCCATGGCACCCTTCCCGCACCTAACCACGCCCGGAGCCACCACCCACAACACCAACCCAGCACCCTGCCCCGCCCCATTCGACACACCCGCGCTAACGTCACGGCTGCCAGTGCCAATCCCGGGCCCCTCCATCCCTCCCAGCTTGCCGGGTAGGCGCCACGGCGCCTCCCCACCACCTACTCCACCAGTGTCATCTCCGCCAGCACCGTGGCCCACGTCAACCTGCTGCTCCTGTCCTCGTGGGTCGCAGCGCGGCCGTGATCCAGACGAGGACTCCGGCGCCGGTACGTCAGCGTACAGCCGCCGCAGCGCAAGCGCCAAGCCGCCGTGGCCCGCATGTTGGCTTAGCACCGCGCATGGTTGCTCTTGCTGCCCTTGCCCCTCCTCGCGCACCTGCTGTTGCTGCTGCTGCTGTTTCCGATGCTTCTCCTGCCCCTCCTCGTGCTTCGGCTGCTGCTGCTGCTCCTGTCCGTCCCCGTGCCGTCGCTGCTGAGGCTGTCCCTGGCCCTGCTGCAGCTGCATCCGTTGAGGAGACGCTGCTGCGCCGCAGTCCCCTTGCCCCACCGCGTGCGTGTGCACGTGAGCCAGCGGGGCTGTCCCGGCAGCTGGCATGGGGGCAACAGCAGCAGCGCCAGGTGCAGCACATGGAGCAGCAGACAGGGCAGCAGCACCAGCAGCTGCACCTGCGCCAGGGGCAGCAGCAGCAAGTGCGGCGGGACCCGTGGCCCACCGCACCGCAACTGCTCGTGGTAGGCCCGCCCACCCCAGCGGAAAAGCGCTGCCATCTTGCGCCGCGGGCATGAAACGTGCTGCAGACGACGCGGCTGGCGCCACCACCGCCGCCATACCTCCTGCTCCTTCTTTCACTGCTGCCACCGCCTGCTCTGCGCCCTCTGCAACGCTGCCAGCTGTGCCCGCCGCGCCAGCCTCCCCCACTATCACCTGGGCCTGGCCCCCAGCCGCCCCGCCGCCTTCCTCGCCCAGGCCTACGCCCAGACTGTCCCCCGGCGCCGCGAGCCTCAGCGCCAGGCAGCCCGGCGCAGCGCCCACCCGGGCCGCCAGCAGCAGCGCATGCAGCACCACCCGCTGCAGCTGCCGTGCAGCTTCCTTGGAGGCAGCCGAAGGCGCTGTCGACGCTGCCGCTGCTACTACTACCGCCTGGGTTGACGTTGCCACCGCTGCAGCTGGCCCTGGTTCTGATGTCGCAACAGAGGTGCTTTCCTCCCCGCCCGCGTCTCGCGCCATCACAGGGCACCCCTCTGCCAGGGCCACAGCGCACTGCTTAGGCTGCCACCCCGTCAGCTCGTCATGCTCCTGCCCCATACGCCCGTCCTTCCCATGCTGCTCCTCGACCGCATGTTGCTGCTGCTGCTGCTGACCGCTCACCTCACCCTGTACCTGGTGTGGCTTCCTGCTCCCTCTCTGCTGCTCCTGTTCCTGCTCTTGTTGTTTCTGTTGCGGCTTCCTTTCCCTGCCTCCTTGCCGGGGGTGCTCCAAAGCCAGTCCGAGGACCTCCCCTGCAAGGCGCTCGGCCAGGGCTTCTACCACTTCACGCAGCCGTAACCCACACTCAAGCCCGCCCGGCGCGGAGACCAGAGGCACGCCCGCGCGCGTCCCTGCCTCCCGGTGTTGTAGCAGCTGCACCTCGCGCTCTCCCGCCGCTGCGCCCTGCTGCAACCCAGCTACCGGCAGCACCTGTTGCTGCCCCTGTACTCCCTTTCCGTCCTCCCCCAACGCCTGTGGATACAGGGCCTGCCCCTGCCCCTCCCCTCGCACTCCGTTCCTTTGCTCCTCCGCTGCCTGCGGCTGCCGGCTCTGCCCCTGCCCTTGCTCCTGCCCCTGCATCCCCGTTCCGTCCTTCCCCACTGCGTGCGACTGCAGCACCTGCGCCTGCGCCTGCACTGCGTTTCCGTCCTCCCCGAATGCTTTCGGGTGCAGCACCTGCGCCTGCGCCTGCCCCTCGCCGTCCGCCCACTCCTGACTGCGCCTGTGCACAGCCGGCTGCGGGGAGGCCGACGCGTCGGCACGTGTCACCGCCTGCAGCGTGTCAGCCAGGGTGCGACACACGCTGCGCCGCGCAGCCTCCCAGCGGGCCTGCGAAGAGATCCGGAGCCGACTCGCTTGGCTTCCAGCTATGCCAACTCCCGCGCCGTACTACCGGTATCTGTGAACATGCGAGACATATCAATAAGACTACAACTGATAGCCCCATTGTAATTGAAACCCTACCGCCCTGACAGGCTGCCAGCCGCCCCACGCGTGAAATCCGTACGCGCCAGGGAGCCTTATGCCTCGTGCGGCATCCTCCCCCACCTGCTCTTCGGGGCCCAGTGCGCGCAGCTCGCTCCCCCGTGCGTCCAGGTTGAACGCGTCGGCAGGAGGGCCCAGCAGCAGCGACAGCGGCCGCCGCCACACGCGCAGCTGGGCGGTTGGTTCAGGGCGAGGGAGGCATGAGCGGGCAGGACGGGCCACGGGGGACAATGTTGCACGCGCAGTGACCAAAAAGGAAGAGGGAAGACATGGGGGCGGCGAATTGCAATGAACATGTTGAGTTACGGGCACCGGGAATGCCCCGATACATACCGGTAGTGCATGACAGCGGCTCTTCCACAGTTTGGTCAGGAGGTAAGAGAAGATCGGGCACGTTGGTTTGTGTTTGTGTGCGATGCCCGTGGAGCGGCACAGGGCACAGGGAGGAGCCTCATGCTCAGCCGCCTGCGCTTGGAACACCATCACTACCACCCCCAGCCGCCCAGGCTATACTACCGGCACCCCGGTGCGCAACCCGCTCCTCTTACCTCCAGCCAGCGTAAAACGATGTCGCCCAGGTGCAGCGCCTGTGGTGCACGAGACGACAAAATACGTCATAGCATGCCTGGCAATGCCCGTATGTTTTTCTATTTGAGCACGTGCTGAATTTGACTAAATTTTTTCATTCCCAAGAGCAGCCTCCCACGGGTGCCGCAGCCACAGGCCTGGCTTCAGAGGGTCCACAACTGCCGTCGGACCACATCGCGTCCCGAGGACTGCGGGTACCCTCGGTTTACGGCTCCCCTTCGACCCTCGTGCTCTCCCACCCGGAAGCCAGTACTGCTCACCCGGATCTGAGGGCCTGGCGTCACAGCGTTGGCAGTCACCTTGACGCCCACGCAGTCCCATGGTGCCAGGTACCTTTCACATTTTGGCCCGCATTGACCCTCCCACCCGAAACCTATCCCCGCTCACCCGAGCCTGAGGCGGCCAGCTTGCGGCCTGCGCAGCCGCCCACGCCAGGCAACGCACCGCATCCGCCTCCTTGTCCCCCTTCTCCCTCTCCACCTTCTCCTCCCTTTTTGCCTTTCCTTCCTCAGGCGTGGCGCTCCCACAGGCTCCAGCAACTGGCTGCTCCTGCGCCCATGCCGATGCGCTGCTGAGTACGACAGCTGCAGCCGGTATGGGCTCATGCGTCAGCACCTGGTGGGCGGAAGCGAATAAGCAGGAGCCCCGTTGAGTACCGTACCCACACCCCCACCCTCTGCACCCCGCCCTTCGCTTCACAGCAAGGCAGCGAGCAGAGGTCAGGCGGCCGGAGGTATCGGCATTTGAGGTTACCCAGAAAGTCTTTAACCACGTAAGGGTACCGTATGGTGGGCATGCCACGCAACCGACAATGCTGGCCCGCGAGGCATGTGCGTGCGGTCGGCACAGGTACAAAAAGGTCGAGACGCAGATGCGTCACAGGCCAGCAGTGGTGAAACAGCCGCCCTCGCACATTGCGCGCGCTAGCCTCACGCAGCGTTGCCGCAACATCTCGAGTTGCACGCAAACAGCTGCGGGAGATTACGTCTTGTCCTGCACGCGCCGGCCCTCACCTCGCACAGCGACCGCACGGCTTCCTCCAGCTCCTCCACCTGCTGCCCCACCGCCACCAGCTCCTCGTCATGCTCCTGCTCCTCCTCCTCCTCCTGCTGCACCCCCTGCGCTCCACCGTCTCCCCGCATCCCACCCGTAGTCCCACCTCCGCACACCCCATCCTCCCCTGCCGCCGCTGCTGCCCTGTCCCCGGCCTTCATGGCCCTTCGCTTGTGGGGAGGCTCCGAGTCGTTGTCGCCTTGCGGCCGCGCACGCTTCGAGCCGGGGCGGTGTGCAGCGTCGGCGGTGGGTTTGGACGGGGAGGGTGCACCGTCGCTCCTGCCGGCCTTAGCCGCCGCCCGTGCTGCCGCCGCAAGTGCCGCTATCCTCCTGTTTCTGTTCCGGTCATAGCACCTGCACGGAAGGGGCATTATGTGGCGTGAGCGGGATACGGGTTCCAGCTATGTTGCAAGGACGCTGCGTGTGATGCTGTTCCAACACCGTGGGACCACCAATAGTATCATGCGGCCACACTGATGCCGGCGAGTCGCAACTCAGGAGCTCTCTAGGACAAGCGGTGCCAGCGCTGGGAAAGCTGTAGCAATATCAAGAAAGGCAAGGTAGGAAACCCTTAATGCCGTTAACCGGTCCATCTGCGTCAAATCACAGCCTGCGTATGGTAGTCCCTAACTTGCATCCGAGGCTCCCCCCTGGCTACTCCTTCGCCAAATCCTGATGTGCTCCCATCCTAAACTGCAATATGAACATCCCCGCTACCACCTGCCCATGCTACAGCAAGTCGCACCCTTGCGCACCCCCCGTAGCTGCCGGTAGCTGCCAGCCTGCGTAACACAGTACCAATCCTGTATCGCCAAGCATACGTACCCTTTCTTACTATCAGTACTGCACTGTGCGCACGCCCGCGACCACCCGCCCCTTCAGGACGAACCGAGCCCTCGCTCACCCGCTGCAGAGGTAGCTGCCAATGCTGGCCGGGTCATGATACCACCTCCTGGCCTTGGGGCAGCCGCAGGTGCTGCAGGCCCGACCGCCCGCCGCCTCCAGGGTACGACAGCCGGGCGGGCCGTAGAAGCCGACGTCCTGCTTGTTCTTCACGCAGCACCTGCGAGGGTGGTGGAAGGCATTTCGCAGCAACAAGCAATCCAGCTTAGCACAGGACCAAGAAGGTACGCGCAGAAGGTACACGCAGATGGGTATCTGCGCAGCAGCAGCGTGGGTCGCGTGGGGGAGGGGGCGTGCAGGTGCGTGTGCGGCAAGTAGCAGCAAGAGACTACTGCTCGGTTGCCACTCCTTCTGTGCATCATTTGCAGTTGCGCAGCTCCGAGACTGCGGACGGTGTGTACCGTATTCGGAGGAGCTACGGTTTGCGACTGAGGTACGCACGGTCGCAAGGGCGCCCACCCGCCTGCTCTGCACGCATTGTATCCTTCGTCGAAAACCTATTCCGCGCGTGTACATGTACTGCCGTGAACCTGTTGCACACAGAGTAGGGGCCTGGCTGAGACCCCATCGCCTGGGAGGCACCTCTTGGGAACCAGGAGCCCGAGCATGGTAGGGGGCTCGAGGACTGCCCCACCCCCCATCCCCTAACCCAGGGTTCGACAGCCCTCTTAGGGCAAGAAAATTTGGGCCCGTAGGGTCCCTTCGGCCCAGGGCCTGGCGGGGGGGTTTCCGGCCGGCCCGAAAGGAAATTGCCCGCGCGCAGCGCGGGTTTCGGGCGCCGCCAGCCACCCCATGCACCCGCTCGTCGCCCACCCTCCATGCCTTGCCCGTTTACCAAACGAGCACAGTACCGTATATCACAAGATCACAATACAGTAGCAAAGGCTTGCGTCATCCTATTGCATGTGCGCACCAGTGGCACACGAAGCGGTGGTCGGTGTGGAAGAAGCCCCGGACTCCAGCCACCAGGTCAACCGCCTGCCCACAGTGGACGCAGGTCCGTGTGGTACCCACCACGTGTCCAGGGCCCCCGCCGGCGCCGTGGAGCCCCCCTGCACCCCCACGCAAAGTTCCCGCTGGCTCCGCCTGCACAGCAGGCGTCGCTGCTCCTGCCGCCGCGGCACCGTCACCATCGCCGCGGAAGTAATCCACACCGCCAGCAGGAGCCGTTGCGGTGGCCGCTGCCGCCGCAAGGCCCCCGTCGCCCCTGCCTTCCGCCACGCCTGGTTTTGCACCACCTGCTGCTCGGCCTGCCGAAAGGCGGCGCCTTGCTTGGGCGGCGCTCCCCCCACGTCGCTGCTCCGCGGGCCACCTCCCCACGCGGCCCCCACACCTGCGCCCCCCTTCCCCAGGGCGGGTGGCCTCCTCCTCCTCGCTGCTGCTGCTGCTGCTGCTACCATCGCTGCTATCGTCGCTGCTGCGACTGCTGCTGCTGCTGCCGCCCTCGGCGCCGCTGCTGCCACCGCCGCCACCGCTGCTGGTGTTGTTACCACCGCTGCTGGTGGCACCGCCCGTGCTGCTGGGTGTCGGAGGCACCAGCTTGCCCCCAGCGCCCTTCCTCACCCCTCCTGCATCCTTGTCCTCCCCAGCCCTGCCTCCGTCCCCAGCCCTCCTGCTTTGGCCCCCTGCATCCCGTCGCGCGGCCCGTACCGTAGCTTCCCCCTCCCGCGCCACCCTCCGCTTCTTAGCAGCCCGCGCCCCCACCGTCTCCCCTGCCTCCATCTCCTCCTCCTGCGACTCAGGCTTCACCCTGTCCCTGTGCGCTTCTGACATCCTGGCCCCCGCCCCCACGCCGTGGGCACCTGCCTCCACCCCCAACGCCATGCGTGCTAAGCAGCGGCTAATGCCCCCCTCTGCCGCGATGGCCGCCGCCCTCCGCAGCCGCTCCCCGCCATGACCGAAACCTCCACCACCAGAAGGGCTTGGTGGTGGTGCTGCTGCTGCTGCTTCAGGTGCGGCCCCTTTGCTTGCTGCCATTGCTGCTGCTGCTGCCGCCGCAGAGAGAGTCACCTCGTTCTCATTATCTGCACCGCCGCTCTTTTCTGTTCCCCGACGGCGGCCGGCTCGTAACGAGCCTGTCGCCCTCACGCCCCCAGCTGCCACCTGCCCGTCTTGACCCTCCCTCTCCAACTCCCTCAGCTCAGGTGCCCTGCAGCTGTTGCACACGTAGCGCCCATGCACCCTCTTGCTTGGTCTCCACTGGTCACTTGTGTGGTCCGTGCCGCACCGGACGCAGTTACGTCCTCCAGCGTCTTGAAGGGACCGGGTGCCCGGCGGGCCGTAGAACCCGAATGCGTGTTGGTTCTTAAAGCAGCAGTTGTGACAGTAGTAAGCAACGCTTGCCGTGTAGAAGCCTCTATACGTGACAGGCCCGTTGCAAGATGTGCAAGTGGTCATTGGCTCTGGCTGGGTCGCGCGCGTTGTCAAAAGTGTCGCCCCCTTCGCATAGGTTGCCTAAGCTGACAGCCTTTAGTCAACCCCTCTCAATTCCTCCCTAAGATTGAAGGCCAGATGTGATAAGCGGCAAGGAGTTACCCGCTGACGACCTCTTCCTTTCAACATCCATCGAGATGAGGCCGCTCGGGTTTCACTAGCCTGACTGCTAACGCCAATTTCTTGACATGTCAAGGAAGAGTACATCAAGGGCAAAGGCCGACTGCTCGACAGAAGGAGGATGACCGCAGCACGTGCTGCGTGCTGCGGACCGATCCACGCACGATTTCGCGTATCTACGAAGCCTTCAAAGAGGCTGCACGGACATACAAAAACAGAGCGTCATTTGAGCAAATGTTGGCGGAGGGCTATTATTTGCGTGTTTGCATCAGCAACTCAGCGTCCCCACTCAGCTCCTCGCGTTCCCCTGCCACGTCCCCTGCTCCTCTCCAATCACCGCAGCCCATCTCCCTCCTGATCTCGTCCTTCCACGTATGCCCAATACAAGCCACGGCAGCATACATATCGCGCGGCAACTCGCAGGTCAGCCCTGCACCCAGACACGCCCAAGATATCAGCACATCGTCAGAAAACAACGAAGCATTTCCTTTACCGCACGCAAGCTCGGCCACAGCCTGTCCGCCCTGGTTTGAATGTACGAATTGTAGCGCACATACGCTCATGCAGGAGCTGCTCCCTCGGCCCCCAAGCCCCAACCTCCCGAATCCTTATTGCCGTTTAACATAGCGGCCTTGATGCGTCATGCCCCGCCACAACGACCGCCCTGCAAACCCTTACAGTACTGCACACCCCGCACCACAGCAACAGTGCCCGCACCTACCACGCAACCTCTGCTGTACCCACCCACACTCCTTCGCTTGTTCAAAGTTGCGTATGCTGTAGCATCAAGCGCTACTACGCATCTCGCACGCGGGAATTGGTAGTCGAAACGCCGCGACCAGGCCCTGTGACCGCGCCTAAGCAACCTATTTTACTTGGTAACACAATACCAAGTACCGACCATATCTGATTTGTGTGCAACACATAGCAATAAAGTTCAGTACCGGAAACTTACTGCGTGCAGCCCACGGCCTGCACAGGCACGACCATGAGCTCCATCTCCGCAGCCGTGGCACCCTCCCCGCACCTCACCACGCCCGGAGCCACCACCCACAGCACCAACCCAGCACCCTGCTCGCTCCCCCGTAATGTACCACCCCTGGAACTATTGCCGCTAGGCTCTGTCCCTGGCTCCTGCTTCCTTTCAGCCTCGCAGGCCAGGTGCCACTCGCCACCAAGTACACCAGCATAGTCGGCTCGGCAGGCAGCTTGGCCTTGGCCAACCGCCCCGTGCCGCCCCTGCACATCTCCCTGGGACTCACCGAGCGGCTGGGGCTCAGGCGATGTATCCAGTGGGGATCCGTTAGAATACAGCCGCCGCAGCGCAAGCGCCAAGCCAACATGCTGCGCTTGCCCCTCCTCGTGGTCCTGCTGCTGCTCCCGGCGCTGTTCCTGCTGCTGCTCCTGCTGGCCCCCTGCGGCGCTGTCCCCCTGCCCCACCGCGTGCGTGTGCACGTGCACCTGCTGAGCGGTCCCGGCAGCCGCCCTGGGGGCAGCAGCAGCAGCACTAGCAGGTGCAGCAGCTGGAGCAGCACCAACACCGGCGCCAGCTGCGGCATTGGCACCAAGCGGTGGACCTCCCGTGGCCCACCGCACCGCGATCGCTCGTGGTAGGCCCCCCCCCCCTGGCGGACGACCGCTGCCATCTTGCGCCGCGGGCATGCACCGTCCTGCGGGCGTCACGACTGGCGCCACTGCCGCCGCCATACCTCCTGCTCCTCCTGCCGCCCCCGCCGTCGCCGCAGCCCCTGCTGCTGCTGCTGTAGTGCCTTGCCCTGCGCCATCTCCAACACCTTTCCCTACGCCAGCCGCGCCAGCCCCCCGCACCACGGACTGGGCCTGGCCCCCAGCCGCCGCCCCTGCCTCCTCGCCCCGATCCGGACCTAGCCTGTCCCCCGGCGCCGCGAGCCTCAGCGCCAGGCAGCCCGGCGCAGCGCCCACCCGGGCCGCCAGCAGCAGCGCATGCAGCACCACCCGCTGCAGCTGCCGTGCAGCTTCCTCTGAGGCAGCCAAAGCGGCTGCCGGGACTGCCGCTGCCGCTGCCCCCGCCACTACCGCCGGGCTGGTCGCTACCACTGCAGCCGGCTCCGATGCCACCACCTGTGTGACTTCCTCTCTGTCGGCGTCTCGCAAGTTTACAGTATACCCCTCCCCCAGGGCTCCAGCCTGCTCACGCGGCCGCCCCTGCAACTCTGCACACTCGTCGTCCAGCAGCCTGTCCTCTCCCTGCTGCTGCTCGCACTCCTGCTGCTGCTGCTGCTCCCTTGCCTTGCCTCCAAGCCGCGGGTGCTCCAAAGGCAGCCCGAGGACCTCCCCTGCAAGGCGGTCGGCCAGGGCCCATACCACCCCACGCAGGCGTAACCCACACCCGAGCCCGCCCGGCGCAGAGACCAGGGGCACGTCCACGTCCGTCCCTGCCTCCCTGTGTCTTACCAGCTCGACATCGCGCTCTCCAGCCGTTGCACCCTGCTGCAACCCAGCTGCCGGCAGCCCCTGCTGCTGCTCCTGCACCCCCTTTCCTTCCTCCCCCGCTGCGTGCAGCTTTAGCCCCTGCGCCTGGCCGTGCCCCTGCCCCTGCCCCTGCACTGCGTTTCCGTCCTCCCCGAATGCTTTCGGGTGCAGCACCTGCTCCTGCGCCTGCCCCTGCCCCTGCCCCTCGCCGTCCGCCCGCCCCTGACTGCGCCTGTGCACAGCCGGCTGCGAGGCCAACGCGTCGGCACGTGTCACCACTTGCAGCGTGTCAGCCAGGGTGCGACACACGCTGCGCCGCGCCGCCTCCCAACGGGCCTGCAAAAGGGGTTCAGAGCCGACTTGCTGCACAGCAGTGTGCAAAGCACGCGCAGGACTATAGCCTTAAGAATGACGTGGCACAAAAGGATTGCGGGTTTACTCCAATGACTGCGTTGTAACTAGTTTGCTACACTTGCTGAGTGGCTGCCTAAATGCCGCAAGCCCCATCCGTACGTTCAGGGGGGCCTAAGGCCGCTTGCGGCCTTCTCCCTTGCCTGCTCTTCGGGTCCCAGCGCGTTTCGGAATTTCGCTATCTAGCCTGTACTGGATGGCCCGTTCCAGAACAGGAGGCCATAGAGACTACGGCGCCGCCCTGCCCCGGTCACGCCTGGCTGCCCGGGCCCCCCACACCCCATTTATGTGCTCTAAGGGCGCCCCATGTGGCACTTTTCCTCACCTGCTGTTCGGGGCCCAGCGCACGCAGCTCGCTCCCCCGTGCGTCCAGGTTGAGGGCGTCGGCAGGAGGGCCCAGCAGCAGCGACAGCGGCCGCCGCCACACGCGCAGCTGGGCGGTTGGCACAGGGCGAGGGAGCCGTGAGCGGGCAGGACGGGCCACGGGGGAGACACGGTGAGAATGTTGCACGCGCAGCGGGTAGGGGGGCAGAAGGCGAAAAGGCAAGGGGGAGCGATGTAAGGGAGCCTGCGACTCCGTTGGCTTACGGGTACAGGAAGTGCGCGTGCACATACACGCAGGGGGAGTAAGAGCGGCCCTGGGATGTAACGGCATGGCGAGAGAATACACGGGTTGGGCAACTAGCAAGTGTTTGTGCGGGATGTGAGCGGAGCGGCATTATGCTAAGCCACCCTGCTCTTGGTTAGCCACCAGCAGCACCTTCAGCCCGCGAAAATGGCCGGTGTGCAACCCGCTCAGCGCTCACCTCCAGCCAGCGGAAAACGATGTCGCCTAGGTGCAGCACCTGTGGTGCACGAGAGGAGCAATATACATGCAGAGGCGCTGGACTGTGGCTAGGGACAGGCACCTTGCATGCACCTCGCCATGCCAGGCACCTTGCATGCGAGGAGGGCTAAACTGGATGTGTCCAGCCCCCGACAAACCCCGACTGCCAAATGCCGCTCCCCACAGGTACTACGCCGAGAGCACCGGTGGGTGAGTACTTTCCATTTCCACGCACTCCTAGGATTCCGGGGACTATTGAATAATTGGCCCTCCTTGACCCTTGCGCCTATCCCCGCCCAAAGCTCCACACAGCTCACCCGAGCCTGAGGCGGCCAGCCTGCCGACTGCGCAGCCGCCCAGGCCAGGCGGCGCACCGCGGCCTCCTCCGCCTTCTCCTGCTCATCCGTCGCCGCCTGGCCCAGTGTGGGGCTCCTGCAGGCCGCATGGGCTGGCGGATCGTGCGCGGCTGCGCGGCTGCGAGCGACAGGAACGCTCGGCATCGGCTCATGTGCAAGCACCTGCGTGGTGGGCGGAAGCGTGAGAGAGGGTGTGTGTTTGAGGCGGAGTTCCCGTGTGCTTTGCATCAAGGCGGCGATTTTTGCCTTTAACACACAATGCGGCAGAGGATCTGTTAGACCAGATAGTCGGCAGCCCAAGTGTACCAAACCTCAGGCCCTGCTGCGCACACCAGACCGACGATTGTGGCCCTGAGGCATGCGCGTGCGGCACCAGGTGGACGGAAGCGGCACAGGTGTCCCGTTGATGAGCACCGTACCCTCACCTCCGCACCCCTTCGCCCTCACCTCGCACAGCGACCGCACGGCTTCCTCCAGCTCCTCCACCTGCTGCACCACCGCACCCAGTTCCTCGTCCTGCTCCTGCTCCTCCTCCTCCTTCTGCTCCTGCTGCACCCCCTGCTCCTGCTCCTGCTGCTCCACCCCCTGCTCTCCCCCGTCCGCCTGCACCCCTCCCGCAGCCCCAACGTCGTGTCGTCCACCGTCCCCTGCCGCCGCTGCCGCCGTTGCTGCCCCGGCCCAGGGCTTCATGGCCCTCCGCTTGTGGGGAGGCTCCGAGACGGCCTCCCCTTGCGGCCGCACACGCTTCAGGCGGGAGAGAGGTGCGGCGTCAGCGGTGGGTTTGGAAGGAGAGGGTGTGCCATCGCTCCTGCCGGCTTTAGCCGCGGCCCGTGCTGCCGCTATCCTCCTGTTCCTGTTCCGGTCGTAGCACCTGGACGGAAGGAGGGTTATGTGGAGTAAGCGGGCTACGGTGTTCCCAGGTGTACTGTTAAATCACTGCGTGCAATGCTGTTCCGATACGGTGGGACCACCGGTAGTATCATGCGGCCAATCAAGCTGATGCAAGCGAATGGCAGAAGCTGTCTAGAACAAGCGGTGTCAGTCTTGGAAAAGCTCTGGCATGGTGCCCGTCCGTCTTCGCCAAGTGTACGTACCCTTTTGCCGCTATACCGTATTGCAATGTGCACATGCCCGCAACCGCCCGCCCCACATGCCCGCAACCGCACGCTTGCTCACCCGCTGCAGAGGTGGCTGCCCACGTTGGTTTGAGGTATTGCTCAGGAGTTCCCTTAGAACGAAACCAAAATACTCCAGAACTATAATTATAAGAAATACAAATAAGGCCGGGACGTTGTTGCTCACCCGCTGCAGAGGTAGCTGCCCATGTTGGTCGGGTCATGGTACCACCTCCTGGTCCCGGAGCAGCCGCAGGTGCTGCAGGCCCGCCCGCCCGCCTCCTCCAGAGTACGGCAGCCGGGCGGGCCGTAGAAGCCCAGCTCCTTCAGGTTCTTGCTGCAGCAGCTGCACGGGTGGTGCACGGCATTGTGGAGCAACAGGCCACTGGGTGCGCTGAGCAGCAGGAAGCTACCCGTGCGCATGTGGGCGTGTGCGAGGCAAACCGAATCAGCTTGGCTAAAACAACTGGCGGTGCAGTGGCCAGAGCTGCCACGTCCTTCCTGATCCGCACAAGTCCTGCCCTGCATGAGTGTAAACTGCTCTAATGCGCGCACCAGTGACACACGAAGCGGCGGTCGGGGTAGAAGACGCCCCGCACTCCAGCCGCCAGGTCTACCGCCTGCCCACAGTGGACGCAGGTCCGTGTGGTACCCGCGGGTGCAGGGCCCCCGTCCGCCAAGGCCGACCCCCTTGCATGGGCGGCAGCCCCCCGACGCTGCTCCGTGGGCAGCCTCCCGACCCCATGGCCAGCACCCTCGCCTTTGGAGCCGCTACCGCTGCCGGTGTGAGCGCTGCTACTGCCGCTGCTGCGACTGCTGCTACTGCCGCCGTCAGTACCGCTGCCGGTGGCACCACCCGTGCTGCTGGGTGTCGAAGGTACCAGCATACCGCCAGCGCCCTTCCTCACCCCTCCTGCTGCCTTGTCCTCTCTCACCCCGCCTCCGCCCCTAACCCCCTTGCTTTCCCCGCCTGCATCTCTCTGTGCGGCCTCCACAGCAGCTTTCCTCTCCCCCGCCACCCTCCGCCTCTTGGCCGCATGCACCTCCCCTGCCTTCTCCTCCTCCGCCGGCTCAGGCTTCACCCTTCCCCTGTGCGCTGCTGACACCCTGGTCCCCGCCCCCAAACTCAGTCCGCCAGCCTCCGCCGCCCTACCCTCCCCCAACGCCATGCGTCCTAGGCAGCGGCTAATGCCCCCGTCTGCTGCAACGGCCGCCGCCCTCCGCAGCCTCTCCCCGCCATGACCGATGCCGCCACCACCCGAAGGGCTCAGCGCCGCTGCTACTGCTGTTGCTGCTGCTGCGGGTTTTCCGGCGACTCTTGCAGCCGCCGCTGCTGCTGCAGCCGTGGAGAGAGGCACATTGTCGTCCCCGTCTGCATCGCCACTGATGCCATCCTCCCCACTGTCCTCTTCCCCCTCCTCCCCCCCTTCCTGATCCACTCCCCCGCCCTTGTTCCTCTGCTGCCTTTTCCCCTTTCCTGGTGCCGCACGGCGACCCGATGCCGCCTGCGTCCCTTGAGGCTCCCTTTTCAACTCCCTCCATTCGGATACCCTGCAGCTGTTGCACACGTACCGCCCATGCACCTTTTTGCTTGGCCCCCAGTCACTTGTGTGGTCCGTGCCGCACCGGACGCAGGTGCGTCCTCCAGCCTCTTGAAGCGACCGAGTGCCGGGCGGGCCGTAGAACCCAAGAGCCCTGACGTTTCGGTGGCAGCACGTGTGACAGTGATATGCTCCGCTTGCCGTGTAGAAGCCTTGATAAGCGTTTGAGCCGTTGCAGGATGCGCAAGTTGTCATTTGCAAACGGCTCTGGCTGGGTCGCGCAGTTTGCGAGGGGAACGCTGGACCGACTAAGTTGCACCCTAGGCTAAGCACCTCAGATGACAGCCTCTAATACTTTATGATGCATTGTCAGGCCCCAACTTTCAGGGCCTCCCGTTCAAGCGGCAAGGAGCCTCCCTCGTTTCGCACTTGTCGGAAACTCGGAATGACGCAGCTATGGGCTGTGATAACCTACACGTGAACGCCTTTGTAAAACTAAGCATGCGTACAGCATAAGCAGCAGGGGTCGACGCTCGTCGGAACGAACATGGCGCTGTCACCGCAGCACGTGCTGCGTGCTGCGGACTGCCCAGTCAGAGTTCCGATCTTCCGCGGGGGCTTTCGGATGGCGCGTCGAAACAGGTGCCTCCACGGGACCCATCTTTCGGAACAGCCTCAGCGCCAGGCAGCCCGGACGAATGCGCGGACGTGCGGGTTTAGGCGGGGCTTCAGGTTGCGTTGGGGGCATCCCCTTGTATCAAGCTCCTAAGCGTGGTACCGTACTGTATCAGGCAGCAGATGCGACCGTTCCTAGGGGAGACCTCTCCCCTGACAGTCCCTGAGGCAGTCGCTGCTTGTTGGCCCAGGTTGGCTGCCTGGGCCCTGGTCCTGTCCATTAGGACTCACCAGCGGAATGGCCTTTCCCCCCTTCGTTGCGCCTGAGCCCTGAGGTCACGCTGGGTCACGTGGCCGGTACAGCATACATATATCCACCGTTGGGGCCGCACCTTTCATGCCGGTCATCCGGGCTGCCGCTTAGTGGACATGAGCAGCGCACGTGTGCCGTCCGGTTCGTATGTGCGGATGCGGTGGACATTCCCCCAGTCGCGATGTAGTGGGGCGTTACAGTATGTGGGCACTGGGCAGGTAAGGCCGGGGCAGCATTTCCGGGGCTCTTGCACACCAGAGACCAGCGGCTTGGCCTACAGCTTCCGTCCTCGGTCGCTTACCTGCCTAGTAACCGCACATGCCATCGCGGTCTAGTCCTCTTAACTTTGCTCTGATACATGCGTTGTATATCCCCTCACCGCATCCTGCTACACCAGAGACCAGACGTAGGCCACACGACCAGGGGAGCCCCCATACCACAAGCCAGCGACAATATGTTCCCATTACGCCCCTCGCTATTGCAGCAGTTGGAAGATAGTGTGCACACAATATGCCCACGCGCTCCTTCTTGTCCTAGCCTTCCTCAGACTCGGCATCGACGTGTAAGCTCCGGCTGGTAAACAGCGGCAGCAGGAGATGTCCTGACCAGGGGAGACCCAGCTGTCTCTCCCCTGGTCCTGGTTGGTAAGCGAGTGCATGAGAATGCACCCGCACACTGCTTTGACAACATTGAGCCCCCAGACAACGACAATTCGACCTGCGGATGACAATTTATCTCAGCGTTGCAGCACGGCAACCTTACTTGCAACTGCAGGTTGCACGCACCTGTTGCGGCAATGGCAATGCGGTAGTCAACAACACCTACTTTCGTATCGACCCCGGCCTCACCACCAGAGCATAACAACATGATTGGCCCCGGCAGAAGTGACGCAAGAGATTGGCACGGGCACTGACGGACCCACAAGACCGGCACCTGCTCAACGACGTTCATCATGGACCGATCCGAATACAACCTGCGAGTGGGGCAGCGCTGACACACAAAATCGGCAGCTGCCGAACTCTGACAAGGTTCTTTACGGAGGCACACACAGAAATCATTATGATGGCAAGCAGCCACTGACGGAAGGACCCCATTCATATCCTGACGCACGCAATTCAAGCCTGGTCAAAGTGCCGGGGCGCGCAACAGGCCTGCCTGCAAAATTGAAGAATATGCATGGTACACGGCACAGGAACAGCTCGATGCTTCCACGACCGCGCCAGGTAGCCCACGTTATGCCAACTGGCCTCGCGGCATTCTAGCAATGTGCACAAGCGTACGCACGGTCTTATGTCCCGTAAAAAAGCTTAATGCGAAACAGCAGTGACAAGTGCAAGTAGTAGCTAATAGCAGTAGAGCACCTGCTGTTGTATGCACGCCGTACACGCTGAGCTGCACACCTGCATCTGCGTAAGATAGCAGACATCCAAAACCTCTGCACACGACAAACAACTGGAGACATCCAGAAACCTGCCTGCGGGTGTCGCAGGTACAGATGAGCCGCTGCAGTACAGAGCCTCGCACCACGAGCCACGCTTATTGATGCCTTGTCACTGACACAAGAGGAAGAAACAAGCAAGGCGTCTCTCAGGTGGAGTACGCCTGCACGCTGTGCGCTTCCCGGTGCACGCTCCCGAAGGGCGTGCTTCTTAATGCGGCACAGTCCACTCAAGAGCCAGCACGACCGATATCGTGTACCTCGCAACACAGCGCAACGCAACTCACTCCCTCGGTATTGCTGCTGCTCCGGCCTGCTAGCAATCAACACGTGCACGGCACACTACACGCTGGTTATCCGTAAGCCCGCCCTCTCGTGGGACTCGTTATAGAACACAGCAGGGCCTACATACATGTTTGTACTTACTCCGCTTTAAGCGGACACCAGCCGCAGGCCAGCACCGGCTATGTGCGGCAGCTCGTTTTTGCTAGCAACTGACTGCCCGCTCACGGTGATCCGGACACCCAAGACTGTGGAACGGCGGAACGCCGCACGGGCGAGGCCCTTTGGCAGCTGCTTCCGCGTCAAGTCGGGCACGGCCAGCGTGCTCAGCCCGGGGCACTTGAGCTTGAAGGCCTCGGGCTTTGCCGTGCTCGAGATGAACAGAGGGATGCTGTACTTGGAGGCAGCCTGTGAGGGTGGGTAGGTGGCATACGGGCGCAGCAGTAGCGCGTGAGCAGGCGCAACAGCCGCGTCCGAATGGCGAACAGCCATCCGCATGGTGATGTGCGTCAAAGACCCACAGTTCAGCAGGTAATAACAGTGCTAGATAGGTGCGCAGCGTGTGGCGGACGAGTAATCGACTGTTATGGTACTCAGCGTATCGCCACGGCACGTAGGTACCTTTCTGGCCTTGGCAGGGACCTGCACCAGCAGCTCGATCCGCGAAATGGGCTGCTTTGCAGTGCCCAGGTTGGCGATCCAAAAGACCAGCTCCTTGACGTCCTTTGCAACGGGCTGCGTATCATAGTAGACCTCAACGGCACGTGTGCCCTGCACACGGTTTACAGCAGGCACAGGTCCACAAGGTCACTTTGGCGGCCGCAAGCGTCCACGGTGCACACATACAACAAGCTAGCAAGCCCTAAGCCCACCATGCGAAACAACCAATAGCAGAGGTGGCAATCACGCATGCCCGAGCTTGCGGCCTGGTATGGCCATCTCGGGCGGGTTGCCTTCGCCCCAAGCCATCTCAGGTAGGGTCCCCTAGCTAGCAGTGGAACAGCGGGTAGGCGTCTTCTCTCCACCGCATGGGACACACAGAGATACACACGGAGGCAGACACACAAGCTCTGACCCCTCCATACCCTCTGACCTGCAGCGGCGGTACCCAGCTGTTGCGAGTCGGCTTGCATTCCTTGGCTTTGCGTACCGCCGGCCCTGGCTGCCCCACTATGCCGTTGATGCCGCGCGGTGTGGTACCCTACGGAACAGGGGGGCCGCAGCAAGCCCAGAGAGCCGTTAGCGGGGATATGCCCGGAAGCTGTGAGCAACTACGGAGCATGGGGACCAGGGGACCTGATTGGGTCTGGCCTTGCAAGGGTCAGTACGATGGTGATGCGAACACAGCAGCGGCTCATTGGTGCAACGCCATTGCAAGTGAGGGCCAGGGCATCCCGCACAGGCGGGTAACCTTGTCATGTTGTGCGCAACCGTCAGCGGTGCACACACCACCTGCTCTTGGCATGAACCTACATTGCTTGCAGCGGAGGTAGCCCACAGGATACCCTGCAAGATAGGGTCCAGAGGCGCCGGCGGCTTTCGCTGCCTCCGTGGAGTTGGAGATGAGGTGTTGGGCGAGGGTGACGTGTTGGGCGAGGGCGAGGGAATGTCCGACGGGGAAGGCGTTAGGGCCGGAGAACGGGGGGGTGAGTTGCTTATTGGCGACTGTGGTGGTGGAAGGATGGGGGGGCTGCTGCTCCCCGGTTGAGGTGTGACGGTGACCGGTGGAGGGGGCGGGCTGGCACCTGAGGAGGGCTGAGGCGGCGTTGGGGGTGGAGGGGGTGGGGGTGGGGGCCGCGGAGTGCCAGGGGGCGGCGGTGGGGAGGGGGGAAGAGGGGATGGGGAAGGCGGAGGCGGCGAGGGCGGGCGGGGAGGTGGGCTCGGGGCTACGGTGATGGTGGCGCCGACAGCAATGGCCAGGTCTGGGACGCTCCGAGGCGGCGAGGGAGGTGGCCGCGGCGGACGGGTCGGATTCGGGGGCGGGCTGGGGGACTCGACCACGCCCGGCGGGTTTGGCGGCCGAGGCGGTGGCGACGGCGGCAGAGGCACCTCGATGTAAAAGGTTACCCTGAAGCCGATTTCAATGGAATCGCCGGACTGGAGGAAGCGTCGCGATGTCATACCGGACGTCGCGTCAGGTGCGCCGTCACCCTTGCCTGCTGGCTTGCCGCTGAGTAACTGTAGCAAAGCCCTTTCGACTGCTGAAGCATCGGCCTCTGGAGCCACGTGCAGTCGGTGCAAGGACTTGACTCCAATCTCCTTGAGCATAGGTGCGACAGGGGTCTGGACCAGGAATGCGCCGAGGTCAGCGCTATCAGACGTGTCGGCGTCCAGCTTTTTGCTTTGCAACAGAGCACGTCGCCGTAAACCCAGATCAGCGACGCTGTAGGATACCCCGTTGACAACAACTGCAGTAATGGCAACATCGCTCAAAGGAACAGCCCACTTTTGAGAGGCCCGTTGACGGAGGCGATTGGCTACCTCACGAACCATTGCCAAGTCAACTTCGCCATTCACCGTGACTTGAGTGCCCGTAAAGGTGGCGACGTAGTTTTCTTCTTCTATTGCCAACCCGGGTGAAAGAGGCGAAGGTGGAGTCAGGGATGGGGATGAGACTGGAGACGCTGAAGGCGAGGATGTGGGGGACTGGCGCTGCGGGGAGCTGGGAGGCGGCGACTGGGGCGGCGGGGAGCTGGGAGGCGGCGACTGGGGCGGCGGGGAGCTGGGAGGCGGCGACTG
>VFQN01002100.1_pt1 | contig 31672 bp, 46 predicted proteins | sample 3512371 | NCBI WGS metagenome assembly VFQN01 (sample SAMN10412370, study PRJNA504923) | tailings metagenome | isolation source: Replicate 2 from Balatoc abandoned mine | place: Philippines: Itogon, Benguet | collected 2017-08-28 | reverse complement strand
CTGCCGCCCGCGCTGCTCTCATCAACGCACTGACCGGCCACAGCGCCCAGCACTTTTTGCTTTCAGCGAGTGTCCGGGCACTGTGTACGGCAGACGGCGGGTCGCAGTACGGCATGCCAGTGCCGTACCTTCGGGACCTGCAACTGACCGTGCGGCCGGATGGGGAGCACCCACACGTGAACGTGGTGGGGGGCGGTTACGTGAAGAACCTGGCCATGCTGCTTGGGCTGCTGAATGAGGGACAGCGAGGAGGCGGGCGGAGCATCGCTCCCTCGCCGCCGCCGCTGCTGCCTGCACTCAGGCCCCCGGGGCGGCGGCTCAGCTTGCTGCTGCGGATGGCGCGAATTGCGGTGCGCTCCGCAGAGGCCTTTTCCGCCGCTGCTGCCACCGCAGGCTCGGCCGCCTCAACCTTTGCGGCCGACGCCTCCTCCTCCTCCGGATCTTCCACCTCAGCGTCCGCCGCCAACCCCTACGCCGCTTTACTGGCCGCCGCCGCCGCCAGCGCCTCAACCGCTGCACCCGCCTGCACCGCCGTCGTCTCGGCTCCCGCCGCCGCCGCCGCCGCCGCTTTGCTGCCGCCATCTCTGCAAGCCCAAGCCTCGCATGCGCCCGGCAACCCCTGCTTCCTGCCCTCGCGCGAGGTGTGGCCTGTGGCGGTGCTCGCCCTGGCCGCCGCCCGGCAGCTGCTGTGGCCCCAGGCGGGGTACCAAGAGGACCAGCGGGCGCTGGGAGGCGAAACAACCCCTCCTCTGCAGCCGCCACCGCCGCCACCACAGCAGCAGCGTGCATCATCCGGTTCGCTGCAGCCACCATTCCGCCACATCCAGTCGCAATCGTGGCAGCCAGAGCAGGAGACAGCCCTCGTGGCGTCGCAGCCGCTGCCTTCCCTGACCATGCAGCCCCCGTTGCTGCACCAGGGGCCGCAGCCGCTGCCGCTTGAGCCTGGTCAGCCACCGCCCCAGGTTGCGCAGTCCGTTCTGGCAACCCCACCGGAGGCCATGCAGCCCCTGCACACACAGCAGCTGCCGCCGCCGCCGCTGCCGCCGCCTTGCGTTGCCCAGTCCTTTTCGGCACCGTCGCCCGAGACTGCGCAGTCTCTGTCTCTGCACCAGGTGTCGCCCCCGCTGCCCGAGAGCGTGCAGTGCCCCCCACAGTCGCCCCAGGCTGCACTGCCCCTTCCGCTCGAGGCCGCGCAGTCCAAGCCAGCACAGCAGCAGCTGCAACCGCCGCCGCCGCCACCGCATGAGTCCGCGCAGACGCCACCACCCATGAGCCAGGTCACGCACCCCCCGCCGCCGCCACAGTCTCAGCAGCATGTAGGTGATGGCTCGGCGGCAATCGGACGGCCGACCAAGTCGAAGCAAGCAGCGCAAGTTGAATGGTGGCGCCTGCTATGCGCTACGGCGCTGCACGTCTTGCCGTACGCCCGTCGCCTTCCCCACGCGGACGTGTTGGTGACGTGGATGGCACTGCCGGAGCTTGAGGAGCTGAGTCTGCTGGCAGGTGAGAGTGCTCATGTACACGAGGTGTGAAGGCACAGTTGGCACTGTGACGCGACCACGCGCTGCATAGTACCGGCTCTCGGGTAATCCTATGTGGCATGGCACACATAACGGGAATGCAACCTATCATAGCGGCATTGCATTGGCATCTTTAGTCTCCCGCGTGCACTACGTACCGTACAAGGGTTGTGGCTGGCGCAAGGGAAGGCTCCTACAACCCATCACCCTTGTGCCCACCTTTCGTTTCGCACCGCAGGTCCCCTCCCCGCCGCCCCTGCCCCTCTGCTGTCTTCCGCGCTGTGCGGCGGTCTGCTGCCCTGCCTGGACGTGCTGCTGCGCCGGGGGGCGCGGGAGCCGGAGGGATCGGCGGCAGAGCTGGTACAGCGTGTGCTCTTGTACGAGCCCAAGGGCCTGCCCCGCCTCTTGTGGCTGCTGGCGTACGGCGATGTGCGGCAGGGCGGGGCCGTCATCACTGCCATGCGTCAAGTGCTACTGTCGCAGGAGCACCAACCGCAGCAGACGGCAAGCACGACATCTGCGGCTGCGCCAAACAGCGCAGACCAGCCTCATTGCTTTGTCGACAAGGTAGCGTTGATCGCCGCTGCACTGCTCGAGACCTATGCCGTCACGTCGCCATGGCTGGACACCGCCGGCGGCTCTGCGGCCCCCGGCTCCCCTCGGCTTCAGCTGCTGCTGTCGTACGCCGTACGGCAGCTGCTGCCGCCACTGGTGCGAGCAGCACAGCGGGTACGGGGGTGTCCTTCCCTTGGCGGAGGGAAGGCAGGGGACGGCGGCATCGGCGGTGGAAGCGGCGGCGCCAGCAGCGGATCTGGGCGTGTGGCAGGTTCAGGGCCGGGGCCATGCGACCGAGATGCAACGTATGCATTCGTGCAATCGGCGTGCCTGCAATGGATTGGCGCGCTTTCCCTTTTGTCTCTGGGAGATGGTGAGGGCAGCGAGGTGGAGATGCATGTGGCGGAGCTCGGGGTGGGCGCTGCTGGCCTGGTGGCGGCCCACGCAACAGGCCAACAGGGCTGTGGGAGGGCTGGAGTGGGAGCGGATCAAGGCATGAGCGGTGGCAGCAGCAGAAGCAGCGGCAGCAGCGGCGGCAGCGCGTGTGCGGAGGCTGGTGTACACGACACCGGGACAGGCGGGGGCAACGCCGCAGATGGGCAAGAACGCGGGCAGGAGGCCGGCGGCAGCGGGGGCAGCGGGGGTAGCGGCGCTATCGCAGACGCCCCCACCCCCGCCACCGCTACTGCTGCCAGCAGTACCAGCAAGTGCAGTAGCTGTGTAGGCAACGGCGGCGGTGCTGATGGCAGCAGCGGCAGGCCGCCAGTGACGGTGGCAGCAGCGCCGATGGCAGCAGCAGCATGGAGAACGTTTTTGATGCAGGAGGTGGACTGGATGCAGCTGGTGCGAGCGTTCGTTGTGTCTATCAGGAGCGGAGAGCTGTCAAATCCCGAACTAGCGTCAACGGCTATGTGCTGCCTACTGGCCGCCTGCCTGGGCGATGGTGGCAGCACTGCTGCGTGTGCCCGCCCCGCCACACGCGCCTGCGCTCAGCAGGAGCTCGGCAGCAGCGGCGGCACCAGCGACGAAGGTGGCACCCCGGCCACCAGCAGCAACAGCAGCAGCAGCATCGGAGACGGCGCTGGCAGCAGGGACTCTGGTTCCGGGCCAGGGCCAGGGCCAGGGTCAGGGTCAGGGTTTGGAGGCGGGGCCGGGACCGGGGCCGAAGCCGGGTGCGGGGCGGAGGCAGAGGCAGGGGCTGGAGCTGGGTCTGGGTCGAGTTTTGGGTGGAGTCTCGGCACTGGGCCCGGCGGCTCGTGGCCTGGGGCTGGTGCGAGGGCCGCAACTGGCTCCGTGGCCGGGTCAGCAGCTGCAGCCGGCGCCGGTAGCCGCACCACTGCAACCGGCTTAACCGGCTCTGTGGCCCCAGCCACCAAGCTGCCCACCTCACTGCTGCACCGCGGCCCCACAGTGACGGATGGGAGTATAGCGGGTAAGATGCTGGCGGCGTTCTGGGCACGGCAGCAAGGCGACGCAGGTGGTGGCGGCGGAGAGGGCTGCGAGGAGGAGGAGGCCGGAGAAACGGATATGGCAGCGACGCTACGTGCGGTGCGTCGGGCGGTGTGGGGCTTCGGTGACGTGGCGGCGTTAGCCCGGCGGGCCATGCGGGGCGAGGGAGGTAAGGTGGTGGGGCCGGAAGAGCTAGACCGAATGGTGATCGGGGGCAGGGAGGGGACGGTGGCAGGGGGGGGCGGCAGCGGTGGGGCAGGAGACAGCGACGGGGGGGCGGTAGCTTCGGGGCAGAGTAGAGCCCGCCGGTGGCCGTAGTGCTGCAGGGGAAGCAGCTGGGGTGAAGCATGTACGGCGTTACAGGTACGGCAGCTTGGTGGGCCCTGCGCCACAGCTGCTGTTGGTACAGTGACTTTAGGTTGACAGCTTGGAAGCCTGGAGGTGGTGCACGAGCGTGTGTGTTGGGGCGTTAGCGTTCTGGTAGATGTCCTGGTGGTCGTGCTGGTGTGGGGAGGTGCTGGTGTGGTGGTTGTAATGTTGCGGCCGTGGGAGCCGCGACGGTGCGGTGTAGGAGGAGCACACGGTAGATGAATTGCATGAGGCGGAGGCTGCAACGGCCTCCAAGTTGCTTGCTTTGTAGACAGGTGCAGAGGAGCAGGACAGTGGCAGGCTGTGGGGAGTGCGGCTGGATGGGGTACGGTACACGTGGTACGTGCAGGACAAAGGCAGCCTGTGGAGGACATGCTGTGCCGATTGTATACTCAGCCAATGAATGCTGATGGCGACATGATACAACAAGCTGCAAGCTGCGTTGTATACCTGCCGTGGTTATGCGTTGCAAACGCATAGGAGCGGGTTGCGCGTGGCAAAGCTGTCGGCGGCTGCGTGTTGCGCTTCAGGTTGCAGGCTGAGCTGGCTGGCCCTGGTTATGGCTGGCAGGTGTGGGCGCAAGGTCATCTTCGCGCCACCACAACAACTGCATTCCTGGTATCAGTCGTACATGCGTTGCACAGCGTACACGCGTTGCACAGCGTGTGTCATGCTCCACGTTGCTTGGGCCAACGTGCAGTGAACGCGCAGGAATGCAACACACGGGTGCCTCGTTCCCGCATGTACGGGAGCGCGCTGGAGCACATTGCACGTAGGGGCGCATGTAGAAGCTTTTAGTGTGGAGAGTGGCTGGCCCTGTGGCGTGCTGACTAAGCCTGCAGGGCACGGCTGGATGGGGGGCATGGCTGCGACCCCGCGTGCCGACCCGCCGCTAGCACGGTGGCCAGTTGACGGGAAGAAACAGGGTACTGTATGGCTAGGCGGCCTTTGCCTCTGCGGTGCCATGGCTGCAGGGTGGGCCGCTGGGCCTATGGTTCAGCCTGGCTTGCCCAGGCCACGCTCAGGGCATGGGCAGCACCGCTGATACCAGTTGCAATGGCGTCCAGCGCCGAAACGTATCAACGTGTGACTAACGTTTGTTACCGATACTACTCCTGCCCCTGACGACACGCACGGTACACCCCGCGAACGGCACGCGTTTCGGTGAGCCTGCCATGCACAGCCTTCTGGTGCGACAGCCATCCTGCGGCATGTGGGCAAGTTGAAAAGCCGCGAACAACCGCCTGTGCCTAACTGTCGTCGCTTGCGACATTATTTGGGTCCTGCCGGTAAAATTCGACACCAAGCGCACACAGGAGCACCGTGCAAAAGCGCCTACAGTACGATTCACGCATGCGGAACGCAGAAACGGGTGGCCGTGCCTATGCGCTGACCCCTGGCAGCAGCAGAGGGAGAAGTGCATATGCATGCATTCAATCCACGCAAAGCGTTCAGTGCCGCAAGGCAGATACACCGCATCTTGCTACACACATGCACACGGTGACGGTAAGGCCATGTGACTCTAGAGCAGCGCCCGAGTCAGGACACAGTACGGTAGGGTTGATGCCCCCTGCACGGCGGTACGGGGACTAGCTGTCCAGGATGCTTACCGTCGCAAGGCGTCCCACAACTTAACCCAATCTCATGCAGATAGCACCACGCAGGAAGTACCGTAGGAAACGCCCAGCCCCCATCACGCATCATCGCTGGCAGGGTAAACTATCGCTACCGCAAGCTACGGCACCCGATTGCGGCTTACGTACAAAACACCGTCCATGCCTCGTCCCCAGCATGCCGACTGCGCCGCTTCTTTTGCACCCAGCCGCAACCGTGCTCCGGTCCATCACCCCCTGTCCGAGTCCGACCCGCTGTCCCACGCGTCCCCTCCCTTGACGTCCGCGTTGGTGGCCCTGGGCCCCAGCACCACCCCCTGCTGCACCACCGCGTCGCTCCCCAGCACCTCTAGTGGGTTAGGCAGCGCCGCCACACCACCACCACCACCATCACCACCACCACGACCACCACCAGCACCAGCTCCCTGCTGCACCCCTCGCCCACTCCCGTCCGCCTTCGCCGCTCCCCCCGGCCCCTCCGGCGCAGTACCTCCTTCCCTCCCTCCCGCAACCCCACGGTTCTTGCCTCCACCTCCGTCCCCATCCTCGTCCCCATCTTCCGAGCTATCGCTCCCGTATCCCCCCAACAGGCCCGCCAAACCGCCTCTCTCATGCTGGCCGCCCCCGCCGGCCTTGCCCCCGCCGCCGCTGCCACCTCCCCCTAGGGAGGGTTGCGACCCAGATAATTCCGGCGCTCGCCCCCCCCTAGCCGTAGACACCCCAGCCGCTAAAGCACCGCTCCCGCTCCGGCTCGTGCCGCCCATTGCCGCCGCTCCTTCTGCACCTTCCCCCAGCTCCGACAGGGACTTCTGGCGCTTAGCCGCGGGCTCGCCTCCTGCGTCAGCGCCCGCACCGCCGCTTCCGGGGCTGCCGACGGGCGGAGACGAGTGCTGTGCCTGCGTGGGTGCAGGGGCAAGTGGCCAGAGCTTGGGGCGCAAGACGCAAGGTGCTGGGACGAAAGCGCTAGGCGTCAGCGGCGTTTCATAATGGTCAGCACTGTGGAGACGGGTTGAGTATTGTGCGGTGTGCCCGAGACAGCACACCAGAAGGTACCTACGCTCGGCCACGACCCACTTAATGGTGCTTACACGGCGAAGTCCTGGGGCTAAGGCAACGAACGCACCTTGGTGTTGGGATGGTGTGGCCCGCTGCCGCCGCTGCCCGCACGCTTGATCTTGACCGCCAGCTGCAGCGGAGCAGTCCTGGGGGTTCGCGTGAATTGGGAAACGATACTGAGTTGTCAGGGCAGGAAAAGGGGGAACCGCAGTCGGTCGTTGTGACCGCCCCCAGGTGCGCGACAAGGAATACAGGAATGCTCGCCCTTCGCCCGTCGCATGGCCCTCTGCAGTCCTCCCTGCCCAGCGAAGGAGCAGCACCCACAGCCCTCGCACGCCCAACCGCTGCCACCCCCGGGCCCCCCAGACACGCACCTGGACGCCACCCCGGGCAGCCCCCGGCTCCCTGCGCTGACCAGGCCACCCGCGGCGCTCGCCGCGCCCGTGCCGGTGCTGGTGCTGCTGTTGCGCCGCAGCAGCCCCGAGCCGCTGCCGGTGGCCAGCGCCACCGCCTCCGCCGCCAGCGCCCGCGTCGCCTCCGCCTCTGCCTCCGCCTCCAGCTTGGCCTTCTCGCGCTCCCACACCTCCCGCTCGCGGTCGTGGATGTCCACCTCCTGCAGTGTACGGCAGGTCGTGCGTGTCGTACAGGTTGGGAAGAGTCACATCGTACGTGATTCGGTGAGGCGCAGTCATGAGACTAGGCGGAGGCACCATGGGGTGTCATATGTAAGGTCAATGCTGATCTGGACACGTGCCGTGGACGTGCATGCCAGATGTGAGCCGCTCTGCTGCACCTCCGTAGGCGCAAAGGAGCGTGCTTGTGAGCCCACCTGATAGCGCAAAGCGTTATTGAAGTCCCTTAAGTATTGCAGGTCCGCTCTGTCGAACGCTGTAGGAGGACGGAAAGGGAAGGCGTGCTTGCACGTTGACGAGTGAAGAGACACGAATGGTTGTCCTACACAACGCAGCTCGGTATGCTCAAAAACGACAAGCAGAGTACTTGAGCCCCTAACAAGCGCGGCAGAGGGGTGACGTTCGTTGCAAGAGCGCAAAAAAGGGTGCACCCGACAGCGTCCCGACACGCCCCAACCCGACACCTGCCTCCGCGACTGAACAGCCATCCGCTCCGTTGGTTCTGTTCCTCAATCTATATATTACAGTTGTACATAGAGGACCCAGTTAGCGACTCCTTGGCACGCTGTTGCCGGGGCTTCGCCGGTTGGAAACATGAGCACCCAAGCGAACTCGTGGCGAAAGCAATATGGCACGCAAAGTGAAGGCCTTACATCTGACACTGTCTTCTGATACTCTGGGTCGAGCTCTGCGCCCTCGGGCTTCAGGACTGTCGTCTGAAAGCGACCGCCCTTGCCCTTGCTCGCCATGCTATGTAATTATATGTCTGACTCAAATGGAAGGCAACTTCCTCTGCAACGTGGCCTGTGCCCTAGCCTTGGTCGCGGCGAAGTGAAGTGCTACCAGGAAAGTCCGAGTCGGACGCGCTACATGCCGTGGCAGATCCGAGTGCCCCAGCCTCCGAGCTCCATCCAGCCAAGCCCCATGGTGTTCACCCCAGCGGCCAAGCTGCACATTTGTGGACTTTCAAATTCATCCGCAGGTCGTACGGTAGTCGTCACAGGATACAGTGCGGATACACAGACGCCTTCCATGTGCGTCAGGGGAGGTCTCCGCGCAGGGGAGGTCACTCGGGACACCTGGAATCAGCGTGCGCAGGCGTGCGTGCCCTTCCGACAAGCACCGAGGGCACCAGGGCACGTCATATCTCAAATACCATAAAAGGTTTACATGGACGGTTGCCCAGTTCGGTACTGGTCGTCCATGACCACCAACGACCGCACAACATCACCAGCTGCAGGCCGGCCAAGACCTCTTACACAGCTGCCCGTACCACCAGTCCCGTGCTCGTCCAGTACGGCCAACCTTGCCTGGTGTCCACCATCAGCGATAAGCCCTTGCGCTTGCGATGCCTCCCAAACTCCTGGCAACCAGGCCGCACGTGTAGTACTGTGCAGCTGAAAAGCCCGGCACGCTTTGCCACATACGTGAAACTGCCTTGGCTTGCTCCCCACTCGGCCAAAACTGCCACTGTCAAACTCCCCTCTCCCTTGCAAAACACTCAGCGTGAACGCCACCGTGCTAGGTCAGCACCCATGGCCACTTCCGGCGCAACTGCACACCACACAGTCCCCTCCACTCTCAGCCGTCACTTCGCTGCTGCGCCTCCACAACAGCTGCCCACTCGCCGCAACTGCAGCTGTAACCCGCAGCGGGGCGGCACGGACAGTAGCTGTGAACTCCCCTGTCCATAGCACCACCCCTGACCACCACACCGCATTCCTCCACAAAGCATACCACTTCCCACACAACACACACTGTTACGTGACACGGTCCTGCCGTACTAGCCCTGCTGCAGCCCTCCGAAAGCCACTCCCGCCCGCGCCCTCTACTCGATGCCCGCCAGGCGGATGGCCCCCGTGCTGAGCACCACGTTGAAGGTGCCGATCATGAGCAGGATGATCAGGGAGAAGGAGCAGAACAGGACCTGGTAGGGAGGTGCAGGGGCAAAGTGGGGTGCAGGTCGTGGGTCCAGGGTATTGTGGTGGAGCAGTTCACAGACTTGGCCAGGGCATCGGAGGTTCGCAGGCATCCGGGCAAGCAGGGCCGTGCGGAAAGGGCCGCAGCCAGCAAGGCGCACGTCAGCCGGAGCAGCATGCGCGCGCCGCAAAGCCTCCGCCGCCACTGACTCCCAGCGCCTCCAACCCACAGGCCCCCTCTTTCCCCCTGTGCCCTGCCAAACTGGTACCAAGGGCTCAGATGGGCATCAACTTTGCAGTCGTCTCGTCCCATACACGCATGCACGGCATGCCAATGCCCCACCTTCCCTATGGGTGCAGCCTCTGCAGGGCTTCCGTCCACTAATGGCCCCTCCTTGTCTCCATGCAGGGCTCGCTGGTTTGCAGCCACCCGCAACCTTTTAGCGCCAGGCTATATCACGCGAGGCCCCAGGTTCCCACATTCGGTCGGCACTAGGCGTCCCGAATGCCGTCCTGATCCCCTGGCTCCCTCCTTTCCCAGCCCCGGTGTCCCTAGCCGGCTTATGCACCCCATGCACCTACCACTTGCGTGAGCGTGATGCTCTTAAGCAGGCTGACGGGCGTCTCCTTCACCACGGGGTCGGGCGACATGTCTGGCCGCAGGCCCACGGGCTCGATAGAGTTCTTAAAGGGCGAGGCCCCGGCGGAGGCGCCGAAGGGGGAGGCGGGGGGCGCGGCGCCGAAGGGGTTGCTGCCGGCCGCGCCGCCTGGGGCGCTGCTGCTGCTGCTCGCGGCGAAGGGGTTGGGTGTGTCTGCGGGGAGGTCGATTCCAGCAATGGTTCATTGTGGGTTGTGGATTGTGGTTTTGAGCGGCGTGGGTTCGATGGTCATACTACTTTGCATGTCAACTGGTAGCGTCCCAGCACCGCACACGCGGAGGGGTAACCGTAATCCACGTGCATCGCAATGCAGCGTAAACAAGCTTGATTCGGGTACTCAATGTCAGCGTCGTACAAGGGTGCACGGCCGAGCCCGGCATAAGCCATGCGGTTTTCGGTTGGAGGGTCTGCCGGCGACCACGGGGCGTGGCTTCATGCATGCCCCCTCATGGTGCCCCCTGGATGCCCAAGGCTCGCCCACACCCACCCCCTGTGGCCTCCAACACCCCCTGGGAGACTCACTTGCTGTGATCGTGGGCCCATCGTTGGAGGCGCTGGGCTTGTCATCCCCATATTCAACCTTGAACTTCTCCAGGATGTCACCCTGCGTGTTGAGCTCCTTGCGGTCGCGGCTGATTAGGCGCCGCACCTGAGCGGCATTCTCCTCCTCCGCGCCCCAAACCCTGCCTACGTATTTGGGTCGCGGCGTAGGAGGAGAGGGCAGCGCTGTGAGCTGCGTACCCATCAACGCAGACTGGCAAGCAGGCAGCTTGCCACGAGGCCAGCAGAGGATCTCCTCGGCGCAAAAATTGCATGCTACGTTTTGTATTATCACGGAGTCGCACCTGAGTTCTGGTTCGCGCGCACGGACGGGCGAGCCCCAGACGGTATGCGGGAAGGCAGGACCGGAGAACGCTGGGCCCCTGAAGACCCGAAAGCTTGACGCCGCACAGTCTGGAGCTTCATCGTGCAATGCTCTGTCGCAGCCTAGCGTCTGCTAGAACTATTTTGCGGTTGGCTGGGCCCCTACAACACAGCAAGGATTCAGCAATTGGAAGCACTTGTATGAATTTGTTGTCGTTGCGACGTTATGAATCTGTTTGGTAGGGTCCAAGCGAGGTGCTGTCATCGGGGCCGTGCCGCTCTTCTTCGTCGTCGCGATGTGCAGAATGCCCTTGGGCGTGATGAGACTCTTCACACGGAAGCACTGACACTTACTCTTCTAGTTGTATCAGGTCCGCTTGTCCGTTTGGGGCGGGCTTCTACCTCCCGCTCCTTTAGACGCTCTTTCTCTCTTCTGTGACGCGCGAACGTAGGGGGAGACGCGTAAACAGTGAATTATGGCCCCTAAAAAGGCCCCCGTGGATAAGGTCAAGGCGCAAGCGAAGGCCAAGGTTAGGAAGGCAGCGAGTTGGGAGTCCGCACGTCGGCGCGCCGGCACGCGACGGCCAAAGGCTGAGGCAAATGGCCCGCGCGCATTTTGTACAGGCTGCCGATGACAAGACATTCGGATTGAAGAATAAGAACAAGTCGGCGAAGGTCCAGAAGTAGGTGCTGGGGGAAAAGCTTCGATCCTGAGCGAGCAACTCTATATGCGCGTATTGCAGCCCGGGAGGATGCCCGTCCTGACCTTATGTCATACCTCCTTGCCATAGGTATGTGGCAAACGTCAAACAAAACGCCACGGCGGCCTACAAGCCTGTGGAGGTGAAGAAGGTAAGACCCTGCTGGGTACTGCACCACGGAACCCCAAACTCCTGGCCCTGGTGTCTATGGCTGACTGTGGATGTGGCACCGGACTCCTTGCAATTGCAGAAAGAGAAGAAGGACGAGGAGCTTGTGACCATTGCCGTGCCCACCATCAAGCAGCCCAAGGTGCCAGAAGGTAGGCTGGGAGACACCCGGGGGTCGGGGGATGGGCCATTGAGTTGTAATTACGGCAACAGACGTGCATGTAAGGGTCTGGCCAACTCCAGGCGCTGAACCACCTTATGAATCACCAATTGTGCTCGTTGCTGCTGAGACTGTCCAGCAGCAGCGGAATGCATAGGGGGTCCCGTTATGGGGTCCCGTGGCGCTCCGGCACAGATGGCGGCACTAGGAGCAGGCGTCTGCGCGGGAGTGCCAGCTCCCGGGGTTACCCATGGCGGACGCAGCGCGCACCTGGACGCGGAGTCGGAGACGATGGCGTCATATGGCACGCAACGGCGGCGCTTCGGCTGCAGCTTGGTTGTGACTTCTCCATGCGCGGAGCAGTGGCAGCCGCAGTAGCCGCAGCGACAGCGGTGGCGGGCACGTGGGTGATTGCCACAGCTTAGCGCAGTGGAGCAAGAAGCGGAAACCATGGGTGCACTATCATGGAGCCGGAGCGGCGCAACGCATTGGCAGTGGGTCCTGGGGCAGGCACTTGAGCATGGGCTGCAGCGGCGGCCAGCCTGCAGCAGTTCTTTGCTGCGAAAGCGAAACCTCCCTGGGGATCAGCCCTTATGGAGCTACACCGACTGGGTGGAAACACCTGAACCGTCGCAGCCTGGCGAGGGCGGTCAGGGCGGGCAGTGTGGCGTGCACACCGCTAAGCAGCTTCTGGGGTCTTCCGGGCTCTGGAAAAAGCACCAAGCCAGGAGGAACAGCGCACCGTGCGCGGTGGACCAGCCGCCTCAGGGCCAGCAGCTGCTGCGATATTGCTGGGCCGCCGAGGCGGTAGTGGGACGGGCAGCAGTGCCATGGGCTGCGGGGGCGGCAGTGGGAGCGGCAGTGGGGGCGGCGGTTGGGACGGAGGCAGCGGTAGGGGCACCAACAAATCCACATCGCTATACCTGGCATCAGGTGTAGTCGGACGCGAATACATTTAGAACCTTTGGCTGGGCTCCGAGGTCCAGTGCATGGGTTGCGGGTCATGCGGGCAGGCCCCTGCCCTCCGAATCGATGGCCGCGGCCACTCTCGGCGGCTTTTCTGGCACGCGTATCACTGCGTGTGCTATAAGGCACGCGGGCCGGGCGCCCAGCTGGGACGCGGAAGATGTTGTACTCGCCGGAGGCCTCGTACAGCAAGCCAGCCTGCAGCACGGCCGCACAGCGAAATTCCTGACCGGCGTCGTCGTTAGATGTGCTGGCGTTGCGGGTAATCAGCAGCCTTGCCAGACAGCCATTGCTCCAGCCAGTTGTTCTCGCCGCCGGGGGGCTGGAGGTTCGGAGGTCGCCTGCAACCTCATTCCCGCCCCTCCGGCCTGCAGCCCAACCCATGCCACCAGGTGGTCCGCCCACACCCGTTACGCCGCTTCAGGCCGCTGTGGGCTGAAGCGCCCGCCGGGATAGCCCACAGCCGCTCAGTCCTCAGCCCGTCGCCGCACCTCCGCATGGTGGCAGCAGTGCCGTGCTGCATAGGACCATGGCGGCGGTGCCTCGACCCATGGGTCCGTGGCAGCAGTGCCACGACCCATGGGTCCGTGCGGGGCCATGACCCGTGGGTCGAGGCAACGCTTGGACCCTGCAGCGGTGTCATTTTGCATCGGCACAATAACGCTACGCTTCCCACAAGGCGTAAAGTGATCATCTTTAACGTACGCGGTGGATGCTGCCATCTGCCCGTTGCCGTTCGCAGGCGTGGACCCCAAGTCCATCGTGTGCGAGTTCTTCCGCCACGGGCAGTGCACCAAGGGCAACAAGTGCAAGTTCTCGCACGACCTGTCCGTGGAGCGCAAGGGGCCCAAGATCTCGCTGTTTGCGGACCAGCGCGACCTCAAGAAGGATGGGGAGGAGGACGGCGAGGGCAAGGTGGGAAGGGGGATGGATGCGGTGCGGGTGTTGGCTAACTGGGGCTATCTGATCACCTTCGATGGGCGAAGCACCTACACCGGTATGAGCGACTGTACCAACATCTAAGCCATGGACCTCCGCACAAACCCAAGTCAACGCCAAGGACCTGAGCAGCAGGCAGTGCATCGCAACCCACGTCGTTCATGCTCTTCCTCGCCGCCGCCACCCCCAGGGCATGGAGGACTGGGACCAGGCCACCCTGGAGGCGGCCATCAAGCAGAAGCACGCCAACGAGAACAAGCCCACGGAGATCATCTGCAAGTTCTTCCTGGACGTGAGTGGCGATGCAGTATGCGGGATTGGGGATACTTTGGTCATGACTTTGTCCTAACCAGCGGGAGAGCACTCAGTCGGTTCGTCATGGACGCTGCCTGCTGGGGCGGGTTGTGGGTCACGCACGGGTGGTGGGACGGGGCCAGGGACGCGTGTGGGGAGAGAAGGGAGGATATAGAAAGAGCGGCTGCAGGGGAGCGCACACCGGCGGCCACAGCGGCCAAGGGTGTTACATGCTGCCATGTGTGGCACGCTGGCTCTATTTGGCGATTGGCGATTGGCAGTTGACAGGTGTACATGCAACTCACTGACTGTGCTTGTGTCCCTCGCCAACGCGTATCCCCTATTCCCCTCCTGTCTCCCTATGCGCAGGCGGTGGAGAGGAAGTTGTACGGCTGGTGAGTACGCCAGGCGTTTGTCGTTGCGGCCTGCCTGCGACGCGGGTTTGTGCACCTGCAGGAACAGGTTGGCTTTAGCACTGCCGCCCGCTTAGGGTTGCATCGTGGACGCATGGGTGGCAAGCATACGTGGGCGCTCACTGTCAGGCACGCCTAGTAAGCAACATGGATGCCTGTGGCGAGCTCTGTATGCCTGACGGCTGTAGCCCATGCAGGTATCCACCTTGGTTACGGCCACCCACACACCTGTGTTCGTCCCTGCTTACCCGCTCCCTTGCCAGGTTCTGGAAGTGCCCAAACGGCGAAGACTGCAAGTACCGCCACGCGCTGCCGCAAGGCTACATCCTCAAGAGCCAGATGAAGGAGCTGCTAGAGGAGGTGGGTTAACGCGCGGGCATCTGATGTGGGTTAGCCGCTAAAATGGGCACCTGGCCGGCAGTCAGCGGACAAACACTTGCCAAAGGAGGTCGGATTAATGGCCTTGGCGGAGAAGGGAATCGCAGCATGGTCAGATGCCCAGCCCCTGTTTTTCCTGGAGCGTAGTGCCTTGTGTGTCCTAGTCCCTCACATGCCGCGAGGAGGCAAATGTCTAGCTGCACGACTGGCGCACCACCTAAAGTAGTTCAAAAAATGCAGCTCCAACTACCATTATGAACTGTGCCGTGTGGTCTCTGGATGTGGGCTCTGACGTTTGGGCTTTGGGTGTGCCACGTGTACGCAGGAGGCGCGCAACGTGAAGGACATTGCGGAGTCCATCGAGGAGGAGCGCGCCAAGGTGGAGGCGCGCACGCCCATCACGGAGGAGGTGCGTGCGTGCCGTGCCGGCGTGCCGTACAGCTGTACGACGGCATGTCATTTGGAAAGGCGCGGAAGGGGAACTGTTGGGAGTGTTGCAGCGCACCAGGAAAGGGGCCGCTGTGGACTGGCCTGCTGCAGTACAAGGCACATGACAAGGGTGTTTTGTGGACTTCCATGCGTTGCCTCGAGTTGGGTCCGGGTCAGGCCAATATCACCGGCGTCAAGGCCTGTGTTCTGACCGCATCTCCAGTTCCTTTTCCCAACATCTTACTCTTCCGAATGCGCCCCCGCCGGTTGGCATCTCCAGACTTTCCGTGCGTGGCACAAGGCCAAGCGCGAGGCCAAGGCGGCCAGGCGCGCGGCGGACGAGGAGGAGCGGCGCAAGAAGGGCGTCCTCAACGGCCGCGAGATCTTCATGCAGGTGGGTCAGCGACGCAGTAGTCACAGCACATGTCACCAGCATAACCAGCAACTGACTGTAACGGTGCACTACCTGCACCGCAACTGGATTTCAGCTACGGCTTTTCCAGGTGCTGTCTTGCCCCAAACCGCCAACTGCTGGCACCTCCCCCACCCGCAGGAGGGCTTCGTGGCCAACGACGATGCCTCAGCTGCGGACGACTACGCGCGCGAGGAGGACGAGGAGTGGCAGATCAAGGAGATGATGGCGCGCGCGACGGCGCAGGCGGAGGCGGCCAGGCAGCAGGCGGCCATGCAGCCAACCATCGGTGGGTCGGGAGGGGCCGGGGGTGCTGCGGGTGGATGGGGCAGGGTGGTCGATGGTGGTGTACGGCTCCGGTGAACACGCAACGGGCCAGGGGTGGCGAGTTTGGAGTGCCTTGGGACTGCGGCAGCAGGGAAGTAATGGCATGGGGCCGTAATGGGTGGGTAGGGTGAGCGGAACGTAAGGGCAATAGCGTGAGGAAGCTGCGTCACAGCACTGTGCCTTCCTGCCTACTGTATTAGAACTGCGTAGCCCAATGATGCGGCCTACATCCAGAAACGTAACACTTCTGTCCCTCTGTGTCGCACGGTGCAGAGGAAGAGGAGGCTGCGGCGGACGGCGCCGGCGCGTCAGGGTCAGGGGCAGGGCCATCGGGCACCCACCTCAATCTCGACGACGGTGAGCGCCGGTCATGTGCTTCGGGTTTATTAGTACAAATATTCGTAACACGTGGCAGGGTAGCACCGGTCATCAGTGCCCGTACGTGCGGATTGGTGCACGGTGCAGGTGCAACGCCCTGCAGCGATGTCCTGTGCAGAGTAACGTTCTGCACGCTGTTGTGCCCCAACTTCCGTCTGTTCGAGCATGAGGGACAATGCACTGGATGACGTTGCTCATACGACGGACACGCTACATAGGAGCTGCAGCTCGCACGTCCGCAAGCGATGTCAAGGTCCCGATTTTACTCCATGTGCAATTGCAGGCGAGGCGGCGGCGGTGTTTGGGGACGACGATGACGATGACGAGGAGGAGGAGATTGAGGATGACGAGGAGGAGGACGACGACGATGAGGACCTGGACGGGCTGGAGAGCCACGTCAAGGGGATGCGGGTCGGGTGAGGGGTCGTCATGGGGTCATGGGGAGCGGGGTGTGGGTTGGGGGAGGGGCACTGGGTCAGGGTATAGGGCTCTTGGGATTGGGAAGCGGGGTGAGGGGCTGCGGAGGGCTGCGGCGGACAATAGACAGACAGGAGTGTCGAGCGGGTTTGGACGTGCGAGTTGACGGAGGACAGCCTCACTTGTGTTGATTGACATGTTGACTAGAGCCAGACAGGCAGTGAAGGTGGGCCGGCCACGTGCCAGAGAGTTGCGCGTGGGGAGCGTGAAACAACGTCCCCTTACACAGGGATGGTGGCAGGAAGCGTTGCATTGAGTGGGAACTGCAGGGGCTGTGGCCAACCGCATTGCGGTAACGCCGAGTTTTTCCAGACTGTGGCATTCCAGGTGTGGCGCCACGTGTTAACGACTACTAGCCGCGTGTGTGATAGTGTCGGCCACTGGCATATGCACGGTGGCGTGGGGCCTGAGTGGGGCCTGGCGGCGCGGACCAAGGTTCCATTTGCAGCATGACCGCGGGCAGATGGTCAGGCAACGCATGGCGGAAGGCGTGCATGGCATCAAGAGGTTAGGGGAATGACCGCGGGCCGCGTTCGCTGCCTGTGGTCGTGGAGCGCAAGTGCGCAGAAGTTCGCGGCGTGGCAGGTGTTGGCCGTGTAGCGGATGTGGTGCGTGGAATTTTGATGGCAGAAACAACGCTGCCGGGGCCCTGGGGCGACGTGCGTAACGGTACGGTGCTAAGGTCTGGTGGCTGCACCACATGCCGTCCATCACCGCATGGCATTGTAGGGGCACCTGGCCTGATGCCCAGCCCTGCAGCCACTGACGTGAGCGCGAGGCGCTGATGCGGTATGGTTTATGATGCCAAGCGCCCCACAGGTTGCGTAAGAAGCAAGGGAGACGTGCAATCGCTTGCGTCTCTTGTTGCTCCGCAGACAGGTGCTATGTTGTGCAATCAGAGTGCTAACGCTGTGATAGGCAGGGCGCAGGGGTGGGCTCTGCCCTGAGCGCTGCGGTTGCCACGTGTCCGCCGTTGTTGAAGTGTGTCACAGCTGGTCACGGATGCCCTGTTCATGCCCAGTGCTGTAAGGACGCCAGGGACACTTGCCTGCCTTACGGTGCGCCATACACATTGGAACTTCACTTCAATCGGTAATGCAACGAAGGGCCTCAAGCCCCAGCACTCACGGTCCCCAGCACACATTGCGTATGCTTCACCAATGCAGTCCAGGTGCCGACACTTCCATGCCATGTCAGTACGCCAGCATTATAGATTAGTGCAGAGCGGCCGGAAGCCGCTCGCACTTGGGATACCCCCCTGCCACCACCAGCACCCGGGTCTGTGCGGCCATGGGCAACAACATTTCTAGCCTGCGCACCCGGTGCGCAGCCGCGTACACCGTCGAACACGGAAGGACAACAGCCTTCACATTCACCCTACATGCTGCACATTCATTTGTTACGGCCGCGATTAAGTACCCTGCCCGTCCAGAGACCCCCTGTGCCTCGCTGTCACTCGTCCCAGGCTTTCTCCCTCAACCGTGTCCCCTGCCTACTCCCCGGTGCTGTCGCCGGCCCCGTTTACTGCGCCGCCGCTAGGTAGGGGTGGCGTAGCGCCTCTGCAGCCGACAGCCGCTCGTCCGGGTGCTCCGCCATCAGCTGCTCCAGGAACTGGCGCAGGGGGGCGCTGGGCAGCCGCCCCAGGTCGCCCCGCGCGGCGCAGGTGGCCAGGGTCTGGCCCAGGCAGAACACGTCGCACTTGACTGTTGGTGGCGGCAAGCGCATCGCCTTCTGTATGCGGCCGGCCTTGTCTGTGCGGCTACCGGCACGTGTCGGGCAGCCTGGCTTCATTTCCGGCGCCAACTGGCCCAAGGTGCCCACACCGCCGCACCCCGGTGCCAGCCTGCCGGCCTTGTTGGCCTTGCACGCCAGCCCCAGGTCGATCAGCACCGCCTGGCCGCCCTCCTTGCGCAGCATGATGTTGGTGATCTTGACGTCGCGGCTGCACACCTGCCTGGCGTGCAGGTGTGCTAGGCCGCGCAGGGTGTCCAGGGCGACGGCCCTGACACGTGCCTCGGGGAGCCGCACGCTGCGCTTGGAGGCCTGCAGCGTGGGGACGCGGGGCGGGCCGGGAGACGGTCAGCATAGAGAGGCAAGTACATATCATGAACTTGGGCACTCCTGTTTATTATGAACGTTCCCTATGGGCTGGCGCTGCAAGCACGCAGGTGTTGCAAAGGCGCCCCATTGGTACCAATTGCAAGATAGGAAGCATCCGTGGACGGCTGTCAGGCAGTGCAGTGGTTTGCAGGTTGTGCACCGCTACATAACGCGACGCCGCTCCCCATTTTTGTCGCCTTCCGCTTGACCCACCAGCTCATCCGCCAGCGTGCCTCCCTGCAGCAGCTCCATTAACAGCTCGTGGTGGGTGGCCGTGGTGCGCACGTCCAGCAGCTGCACCACGTAGGGGCAGCCCAGCCCGGCCTTGAGGGCGTCCACCTCCGCAGCGAACAGCGTCCGTGCTTCAGGCGAGCCCGTGGGCATCTGCTTGCGGGCCGCCTCGAAGGCGGGCTCGGATCCGGCAGGGGTCACCAGGACGCGGTGCACCACGCCGTACGCACCCTGCGGAGAAGCGGATTGCACAAAATGGCATTCTCATCAGCATCTGGAGCGCGGGGGGCCAGTTGCAGGTGCTTGAGCATTTGCATTAACGTTGCCCGCAAGGCATATTGTCACGACTTGGCTTACAGCTTAGCCCCCAAGTGCACGTCTGCGGCGAGCAAGCACGGGACGTTGCATCCTAAGAGCAGCGCGTAACCGACCTGGCCCAGGAGCCCCAGCTCTTGGCACGTGGCTAGCAGGCTGCCATCCAGAGGCGGGAGCGGCTGTACAGGTAAGACGACAGCCTCTGACGCTACTGGCGTTGTGGTGCCTGGCTTCTGCAACGAGCTGCCCAGACCCGCTTCGTTATGTTCATTTGGCAGGGGGGTCGAGGAGTAGCCAGCCTGTGGGAGGGTAACAGGTGCGCGCATGTCATCGCCCTAACCTTGCGCCAGGTTTTTAGGCAGGTATTTGTAGCGCTTGTTGCGATATCTACCAGTCTTCATTAAGTATTGCAACAAAGTCTGGACGGTAAGCAGGTAGCCATGTTGGCGAGGGCTGCAACCCAGAAGAATTGCAGGTCTCCGCATGGACAGGGACGCAGAACCTCAGCATGACTGACATGGATCAACCTCGACTGGCACGTCGCCGACTCCGGAGCCTGCAAGGGCTCCGGCATCCCGCCGGGCATGGCTGTTGTGCCAGGCACGGCCGCAAGGCCGCGGTAGGTCGTATGCTTCACACCACTTGTTGAAAGTTGTCCGAGATTGCGTAGCTCAGTTGCAGGTTGCGCTTAAGCACACAATTGCCACTTGGTTGTAGCAAGGGTAACAACATACAAGCAGAGCGACTGACGATATGGTATTGTGAGATCTGTCTGGAAGACCACTACTTGTCACTCAGAATGCACGGAGCCACGGACTGGCCATGGGTCCACTGGTCGTGCAGGGCCAATCCCCTGGGTCGCTGGCCAATCCCCTGGGCCAATCCCCTGGGCCGCTCCTGGCCTCAGCTCTGCCTTGGGTGAAGGGTTTCAGGTTGGGTCGCTGTGTGGGTTCGGAGCGGTATGGCAGTTGTCATACTGTGCATGATGTAGCGTAGTACCTGGGCAGAGCGGTCGATGACTGGTGTTCGTTTTGGCATGTGGCATTCTGCTACACTCCGGGTGGTGTGGTGGACGACACAATCCTTACTGGTCCCGACCATACCTACCAGGAAATATACTCATCAAGCGTTGCATCGCTGCCCTGCAGCGACAACAGAGGTCCGTGGGGTAGGCCCTCACCTACTCCTACGGTCCGTCCCGTGGGTCCGTCCCTTCCTTCTGGCTCCCTCCTCACGCCTTTCCCCTCCTGCTTTCCACCGGCTCGTAATACCACTACCCCGGGCGATGGCAAACAGCGTTCTTATCCGTCAGGTATCCACTCCGACGCGTTCTTTGAGGCAGGCGTAGATTCATGCCGTTTCACGGACACCATGTCGGAGAGCAGACACAGACATCCCTGCTGCATGCCGTGCTACACGGTTGGTCTTACGCTGACAGCTACCCGTCGCTCGCTGCCGCCTTGACGACGTGGACACGTGGATCTTTACATTGGCCCTACCCATGCGTCAAAGTGGGGTGGACAAGGTCCCACGCGACCGTCCAGATGTCCATACCTGGGCTGCCAACGTGCCAAGACCAAGTTCCGTTCGGCAACGGCATGGCTTGGAATCAGATTATCAAAATACCTGGGCTGAGTCCTGTTCAGCCTTCGTGGTGAAGCGCTTCAAGGGGGCTCCGAAGGCGTTTTTTGCGCACAACGGCACAACGACTCCCTGCACGCTTACACCAGGTGCTTCCACGACGTGGCTAACCAATTCAGCACTTACAACGATGACCTCGCCTGTACCGCTGTACGACTACAAGCGTGGCCTACTGTACAGCGTGGCCGGAAGTCCTTCGAACCCGTACTCAAACGATTGTCGTAGTGGGGTTTGTAGCGTGGAGAGAGGATGAAAGGCTCACACGAGCACGAGGCCGGGCGTCGTGGGGTGTCCCTACAAGTGTGTGCCATACCGTACCTTCAGCTGATCACCGCGCACCCCCTGCGAAAAAACAATTAATTTTGCACCGCGCACCCCAAAAGAGCAATTTTGACAACTTCGCGCATGGGTCAATATGCAATTCTGTCAGTTCCGCGCAGCCCCGAGGGGCAGTGCGCGGGGTGTGGAGACACGGTCCTGTAACTGTCGTGGCACGGTGCGTTTGTACAGTACCGGTACTGATACCGGTAACCATGCTTGACGTTCGTCTCCGTACACCTTGCACCACATACGGCAGTAGGGCCCGCGGCCTGAAAACGAAAGGCTACCGTACGGACAAGCCTTGGGACAATTCCGGCAACTCCGCGCACCCGGCCATCCGCCCCTGAAGATAATTCTGACAACTCCGCGCACGGGAGCCGTAGGTGCGCGGAGTTGCACTGTTTTCGCCCAAATAACTAATTATATGCGCGGTGATATCCCTAAGGTACGGGTATAATGAGGGGCAAGTCCGCACCCACGGTCCGCACCTGATTCGCCTGTGCCCCCTTACCTTACCCAAGTGGTGCAAGACCAAGCACTTGTGGCACGTGTGCTCGTTCACGTGTTGGTCTCTGTAATGCTCCACTCGCCACGATGGCCCCTCCTTCCACCCGGGCCCAGGCTTCGCTCACAAGTACCGGCACTCACCTGCCGTACTTGATCGCACGTGCAACACCACCAGCCAGGGGCGGGACCCACCTGGCCTCCGCATCCGGTCCGCACGACGGTCACCGGGGCAGCTTCCCCAACTGCTCACGCCCCGGCGCTGGCCCGCCCACAACGCCCCCAAGACCCTGTCCCTGCCCCTGTGCCCCCGCACTCACCTCTGCGCCTGTCCCACACCCCGCCGGCCGGTCCCTCCAAGGTCCAAGCTCTGCCGTCCGCCCCCACCCACCCCCTTACCTTACCGTGACGACGCGCCGCCGCCGCCGCCGCCACCTCCTACCGCCACCTGCGCATGCAGCATGGCGTGCAAGGAAGCCCTGGGCGCATCCAGCCCTGGCCAAGGGGGGTAGTTTGGTATGCATCCTCACCCTGGCGCTGCCATTAAACGTCGCCCGGTGTGGAGCCCACCCCCTTGCACCCGTGGAACCAGGCCAGAGCGTGGATGCGGCACAGGGCCACGCCTGCACGACACACCACGACGCACAGCGTGGGGGTAGCATGCACCATGGTAGACTACGGGGCCCTCCTTGCATTCCCATATCACTTACCTTGAGAAGCGTTACCACCCCCAAATCAACAGCCCAAGCCCTGCCCACCGTTTTCCCCACGGCGCCGCAGGACACTCCCGCGCACCCTCAGGAACCCACCTTTAATTCCGAACCACGATCTCTCGTAAAAGTATTCACCATGCTGCGTAGCGAACACGTGTCCCACTAATGTACAGCCTGGTACAGCCTGCCGCACGCCCAGCACCTCTGCCGCCCACAGCCTCCAGCTGCCTGCAGCGTTTTAGGACCACAAAACCCCCTGCTCCGCTTTGCTTGCAAACGCCGTTCGCACGCCACCGCACATCGTCCCCATGCATGCACCCCTGAACGCTCGAGGGCAGACCCAGCAGACTGCAAGAGCCATCCCACTATGCCCACCAACACCCACCTGACCTTGCTGCCTAATGGTGCACATGGGCGCTGCCTCTCCCACAGGCAGTCCAGATACTATATTCTGACAGCACGAGTCACGCCTATGTCGGAAACACTAAATCCAATTGCCCCAGCGTCGCCGCATGCAGCCACGATAATAATTCAGCCCTCCCAGGGCCCCGTCGTCAACCGGTGCCCACCTGTGTGCAGCCACGAGCGTAGAGCAGCTGACACCTGTGAGGAAGGCGTCACGCACGTACAGCTTCCCTGATGCATACCTCTGCGTACCTCACTCCTTTACCTTCCGACAGCCTGATTCTCCAGTTGTTCGGGTACGTGTGTCGTCCATCGGAAAGGTTGTCACACTGTGGCAGCCGCACTCCTGATACCGGCCCAGATCCAGGTCCAGGAACAGGTCCAGCTTCCCAGTCACGCCACGACGTGCGTGCAAGCAGCGGGCGTGCAAGCAGCCACTGCGCCCACGTACAAGACAGAAACTACACATTAGGGTGGGTTCACATATGGGGGTTTCGGTCACAACGTGACAACAATTCGAGTTCGGTCACACGTGGTATAAACTTCAGGCGCCCGACTTTCGGTCTCGCAAAACATCCATAGTCTCATTCCCCAGACGGGAATGGTCGCCGCGACCGAAATGGTGCAGGCGTGACCGAAATTGGGGCTCGCGGTTGTGCTGACCAGCCGTTGACTGTGACCAAAACTACAGTTCCTGTCACACAGCGACGCATATGTGAACGCACCCTTAGCATGCTTTCGCGCATAGCTACATATGGCCTTGGTGTCATGGGATTGTGCCAGTTCCAACCGCCTGATTAATCGCTTGTGGTCTACCCGCCGCCCCACTTACCCCAGCAGGCCTGCGCTCCACGGCGCTTGCTGATGGCAGAGAAGTACTACATAGCTCAGTAGAGTGTTCCAACGTAGTCATTTGGAGTATTGTGCGCGAGTAGCGATGCTGCCAAAGATAAACATTATGCCGCGGAGGTGAAAGCGTGAAAGATTCCAGCAAGCGCATTGACTCAGGTGAGAGGTAAGCAAAAGTATTGATCAGGTATGCTTGGGGCAACCCGTAACAATGCAAGTGTGCGTGCCTGTGGAGTTCTGCTCAGCGCGTCATTAACTGACGAGACAGTACGGGAGCGCACGAAGGCATGATGCACGCGTTTCACTTTGGAGCCTCTTCCAAGAGTAGCTTTAGCATGATGAGTCACTGCTGCCTGACAAACAAGATGCCCTGGGCAGAGCCTTGGGATCGAGGGTCGCACACTTGCCCTGCCCCTGCCTTTCTTTGCTGCGTTCACCGACATCAATAACATTACACTGCTCCGCTATCTTGCGGAATGGGCCAGGCAGCGTGCGCCCCAGCATCGCTGCAACGCGCTATTTCCAGTTACGCGCCATTTTGTAGGCTGCGCCACCTAGTGCTGTCGCAGTCTCGCGCGCTGCGCGCAGTTGCTTGTTTCGCTCCGGCTCGTCGCCAGCTGGTGGTAGGCTGGTGCTGCCCGGCGACAAGGTGGAAGGCAGGGATGCACGGGGTGAGGGAGTAGGGTTCTTCTGTGACAGGGACGGCGCTCACGAGAGAGTGCCTGGACGGTGAAGGGGGAAGGCAGCTGCCCACTCTCTTTGCAGCCGCACACCGCACAGTACCCGCACCGCGCTGTCCTCGGCAGCCAGTCATCGTACGGTAGTTTTTAACGTCCTGTCAACGCGGAGTACATCTACACCAGAGGGCAGCACCTTCATGCTCCCCGCCGTCGCCACAGACCCCCACTCCCCATCTTGTCCCGCCGCACACCTCCTGACCCAATGGAAATGAATCACCTTGCACCACGCTCTGCCTCTCCCTCCCCGCCCCAGGGTCACGCCAACGAACGCCACACCAGCGCGAGGACCCCTTGGCCGCCGTCCGCACCGGGCCCGGCCGCTTGAGTACCCACCTGGCGTGAGGCGGCCCCCACGTGCGCACGCATGGAGAGGCGCCTGTACCCCGACGCCTGTATCCCGACTGCCTGGTGCCCACCAGCTACGGCCCGCTGCTGGGCAAGCAAGTCGTGTGGGGCGCGGACCGCAACCAGGTGGGTCACGAACGAGGGCAGGGAAAACAGCAGGGGATTACCGTAGCAAAGGGTAGGGCGGTGGAGACGTGTGAGGTTGGGGTTGTTCAGGCTGGTTTAGAAGCAAAGGCACGGGAGAATGGGGTGAAGGTGGGTGGTAGCTTTTTGGCATGTAGGCGGCGGGCTTGGATAGGGCATCGGGGCTGGGGTGTTGCCAGTGACTGGTACCGATAGTCTGGGTAGCCGTGGAAGACACCGTCACACGCAAGAGTGCACGGTGCCGTGTTTTGGGTTCTTCGGCGCCTTCGACCCTACCACGCTGCTACCCCACAGCGTGCCGTTACCCCTGACCTTTCCCCGCGCTCCCCGCAACTCCCTTTTCCCAAGGCCATCAACCGCATGTCCCCGCGCTGGGAGGAGCTGGTGGTCACCGGCGTGCCCACCACCGCCCCCTTCCACAAGCTGTCAGCATGGGGCACTAGGCCTTCAAGTGCGGGAAGGTGGGTCCTGTCCCATTGTAAGTGTTGTAGATGGGGGCAATTGCTGCGACGAACACGGATCCAACCAAGCACACCGTGGGCCACGAGGTTTAATGCGCGAAAATGTGCAGGAACCGCACGTGTGGGATCCGTACACGGATCAGGACACACATCTGCCTGCACTGCACCCTCTGCCTGAGGGGGCTGCAGGGGCCTGGCCGTCGTCACGCATGCATCATTTTGTGCGTCAGGTGTGGGACGGACGCAGCCTCCTCTTCGACGGAGCACCACCACTTGTGCCCGCCTCAGTGCCCCGCCTGGGAGCTGCCCACGGAACCTGACGTTCGCCCCGACGCCGCACACACTCACCATCCGCTACTCCCTCTCTCCCCCGCCCCAGGTGGACATTGGTTTCATCGCCAAGCTCGCGCAGGACCTCATTTAAGAGCCGCCCGCCACGCCCACGGTAGGGCGGCTAGGGGGTCGGAAGGGCATTGTGGAAGGCAGCTGCCAAAGCTGAGGCGGGGCTGGACGGCCGGGAACATTGGGGCCGGGCGTAGCTGAGGTGAAGGCGTCTGTCTTGCAGGGACGGCGGTACCGGTAGTGGTCATGACACGACTGTCAGGTTGTGGGCAATTGACCTGTTACCGGGCGGGTGGGTTGGTCTTGGTAGCCACAGCCGCAACCGTATCCTTGTCGGCTCATGTTGCTGGCTTGGTACGAGAATCAAGGCTCGTGGTCTACAGGGTTGCGTAGGGATGCACAATGGAGGGGCTGCCTGGCAAGAAATCTGAAGATGATCCTTTCCCCTGAACAGGATGCACTTGCAATATGACGTTCTGAGGCCTGGGTAGGTTGCGGCAGTCCCTCATGTACTTGCCCCAACGACGGCCCTGACCGTACTGCCCCGCCATGCCCCTCCCTTGCACGCCCCTTACATGCCACCGCCTGCCCCTCCCCTGCCCCACCCAGAACCACACTACCCGTGGTCAAGCCCCGCAAGGCCAAGGTCGGCAGGTACACGTCGACGGGACCGTCACAGGCAGACAAGGGGACGAGGAACCGTCACATGCAGACCTGATCATGTGCCGTCATGTAGACCGAGGACCAGGCGGTGCTGTGCAGCTGCCCTTGGAGGCCCAAAGGGTCCAGCGGTAAGGCGGGCACGGTGGGCAGCTGGACGGTTGTAGGGTGGTGCCCGTTGACTGTCGCGTCTTACGGAACCACCCACCCACATCCTGTTGTATAACAGAGCGGCGTGTTAGCTGCACAGGTTCTAGTCACAGAAAGCTTCTTTACCGTTGGCATGTGCACTAAGCAGCCGCAGCATTGCCTCCGGCTGGAGTACCCCTACTCTCCTTGCCTTGACCCACCAACGCACGTCCCACACTCATACCCCAGGGCTGGCCAAGCGCGGCAGCCCTCGTGTGTCCTTGGCCAGCCCGCCTGTCACACGCACTCCTGGCTGTTGGCCGTGTGGCACCGAGGGGAGTGCGACGGGGCGCCGGCTGTGGGGTTGCGGAGGACGGCGGCAGAGCTGTCGTCAGGTGGGCACCGACCCGAGCATCCCAGCACCCCCAACCCTGCCCGTGATAATGCAGCCTTTGCGCAAAGCCAAGCATTTGCCTCATTGCCTTGTCAAGGGCGCGGCTGACGGGCGTGTGCGCTAGGCATGTGCGCTAGGCATGTGCACTCACTGCGGTGGGCTTGTTGACTTGGCGTGGGGACAGTGACAGCAGTCGCAATAGCCTACCTGTACCCTTGTTTGCAGGTGGCTGTACACACTGTCGCTCGGACCCTATTGCTGCCGAGACCCCTTGCAATTGGCCGCAGCTTGCGAGGGGCCAGTGCAAGGGGCCTCGGCGGCTGTCGTTACCTAAGGTGGGAGAGGTGCTGCAGGCGGTGGTGTGCAGTCACGAGGTGGGTACACCGAGCGACCGAGCTGAACGCTTTTATAGTCCAAGCCTTTCGGCAGGGACGTGCACGTCCTGCAAGTTGCTATGCCCGTGTACGGAGCCCCACTTACGGCTTTCTTGACGTCCTCTTTGATGCTGTCCACCGCACGGCTGGAGGCGTTGGTCTTAATCAGGTCTTGTGCGCAGCCCATGAGGTGGAACAGCATGTGGCAGGTGTTGTCCGCCTGGCAGCCCAGGACCTCCATTAGCTTGTAGAAGGCCATGCGGATGGGGTCGCCCATGCCGTCCTCCATGATGGCACATTGGCGCCCATCATGGAGGACGGCATGGGCGACCCCATCCGCATGGCCTTCTACAAGCTAATGGAGGTCCTGGGCTGCCAGGCGGACAACACCTGCCACATGCTGTTCCACCTCATGGGCTGCGCACAAGACCTGGTTAAGACCAACGCCTCCAGCCGTGCGGTGGACAGCATCAAAGAGGACATCAAGAAGCCGTAAGTGGGGCTCCGTACACGGGCATAGCAACTTGCAGGACGTGCGCGTCCCTGCCGAAAGGTTTGCACGCACAAGGCACAGCACGCCGTACCCATTGTCGTGCGACGCCCAGGCCATGAAGTTCGTCTCGTATTCCTGCTCCGGGCAGCTGGGTTGTCAACGTGGAACATCTTGCCATTACCATTATTGCGTGTGCCTGGCTTCAGAAAGAGCTGGCCCCTTCCTTGCACTTAATCGCTCTGCTCCCAGCGTAGCAACGTGCATCCGCCTCGCTGCCCCCCTACCTGCAGGTGCGCATGGCCTGGCCGGAGGAGGGCATTGAGGGGGAGGCCGCTGCGCTGGAGTCCATGCTGCCGCGCTCCGCCTCCTGCCGCGCCTCGCCCGGCGGCATGGGCGCCAGCGCGGCGGCCTCCTTGTTGATGAGCTCCTCCAGCTTGGCCACGCGCACCTGCAGGGGGGCAGCGAGGCGGATGCATGTTGCTGCGCTGGGAGCAGAGCGATTAAGTGCAAGCACCGCCCCGAGCTGGTACGAACCACGTGCACGATCGGGGCAGGGGGCAAGAGGCTTAGGCTGAACGGGCTAGTGGGTGCTGATCTCGGGAAGCTTGTGCTGCTTGCACGTCTTGGGCACCGTAGGTGCCTACGTGTGCTTCCAGCGGAGTGCAGTGCGCGACCATTCTTTTCCCCTCCCCTCCCCAACGCTTGGGCTGCAGGTGGGGCTTACAGGAGCACCACCGCCACCAGCTGTGCGGCAGCAGCCGGTCCCGCCGCCCCCGCACCAGGACGAGACGGCCACCTCGGCGGCAGGCAACGCTGGCAGCAGCGGCGGCGACGACGACGCCAGCCCCGCCAAGGACGGCGCGGTGGCGGATGGTGCGGTGGTGGTTGCGCGCCATGGCCCGACGGACGTGCCGCCCAAGGTTGGTTGAGGCATGGCTGGAGCGGGTTACCGCACAGCTTTGCGTAATGTGGGTCAGCCGAGACTGTGTAATGCAGTGAGCATGATAGACCGCACAGAAGCGCAGACTCTTCGCCCATCTGCACTCCCTGCAGTCCGTGGTCTCTCAGCATGTATAGTTGCTTGCCCAGCCTGTTTATTTGCAGCGGGAGCAGGGTGTACATGGCGACCGCACACTGTGTGTTGTTTTTTGCTGAGTTTCATGTTCCACCTTCCGACCTTGCCCGTCAGGTGGACACGTGACGGCCGGATAACTACATCGCCCGCCAGGTGGACACGTGACGGCCGGATAACTACATCGGCAGGAGCAGCGAGCTTGAGCCAGGACACCTGCTGCCGTGTTGGACCATAACTGGAGCAACTGGTGTTTTGTCAGGCTAGAGCAGCTCAAATCATGGGCAGGTCTGGGTGGAGCTCTGGTTGACTGGTACTGGTATGTCGACCAGCCGTGTGTCCACTACCGGTACTTGTGCATATGCATTGTGTCCCCTACCTCGGTGTTACACACTTGAGGTAGGGGACGCAATGCAAGTTCAAGGGTACCAGTAGTGGTCACACGGCTGGTCGACATACCAGTACCAGTCCTGAGCATTCAATGTGCTACTGGCCAAGCAGTCGGTCAGGTGGTATTTCGTCAGCAGCCTGGCACGTTTTCCGTGATGACGACGTGGTGGGCTGTGGATCATAGCACTGGTACTCTTAGCCCTGGGCGCATTTGTGACTGTGGGGTAGCTGCGATGTCTGTGGGTAGCTGGAGGTTGCTAGGCACGACGTGGCCTTATTCGGTACCGGAACTGACAGGCAAGGTGTTCGCATGGCTGATGTGACCAACAACTTGACTGCGCCTGGAGTCAGGCTATGCTGTAGCATCGTGAATAATGCGGTGGGCTGTGGGTCGTAGCACTGGTACTCATAAGCCCTAGGCGCATTGTTGACTGCGGGGTAGCTGCGATGTCTGTGGGTAGCTGGAGGTCCCCGCCTGTTGGGTGTTGGGCACGACGCGGCCTTGTTTCATACCGGTATGAACAGGCGACGCATCCGCGCAACTGGTATGACAAATGACTTGACTGCGCCTGGAGTAGGGCAATGCGTGAGTCGTTCGGTCACATCTGGTGTGTGGCGGGCGCTGTGTTGTCACCGTCCTGCCTTGTCGGCCCCCCACGGCTTAGCGTACCGTACCGTAGTGGGGGCAGGTCATCAGCATGGTGTCCACGTTGTGTCCCTTCCCAGAGAGATGGGCCAAGTCAGGTTCCAGGTGCAAGGTGTTGAATGTAACAATGGTGTTTTCCCAGATAACTTGGCAGAAAGACATGTGTGATGCGTCAACGTTAACGTAACTTTGCTGCTATCGGCATGCGCACCTTCCGCTCTGCTGCCTCTGGCACTGACAGCAACCGGCTGGGGTCTTCGTTCCCCCTGCATCAGTGGCCCCGACTGGGGAGCACCTCACCATCCCATCGACACGGCTATATATGTGTGCCACCCTTGTGTGTACGGTACACCCTGGTACACCCCGACCATGTCCCGATGCACGCCGTTGGTGCCCAAGAGCCCAACACATGCATGCCCAGGACTTCAGTTGTGCGGACATCACACCGCATATCTACCAGACAGAGGCCTTTTGCAAAACAGAAGGTAAGGGGCGAAAGTGAGTAGTGGTGGCGAGCTGGCGACTGTACCGCCGCGCTGCGCTGCCGTCCACCCGGGGGACGACTCACATAGCTACGCACAGGGCTAACCCAAGTCCACACGGTGCTCCACAGCGCGTCCACAGCTCGCCTTCTCGCAGCCTCCTTCCCCTCCAGCGTCCCCCATCTCATCTGTACCGTTCGCAGCCCAACGCCTACTGTGCTCACGCCTACCTCGCCCCACTCTTGCCGCAGTCCCTTGCCCTCTCCCTGCCGTACCCTTCCGCCGCCTCGCCCCTTATCCGCCCTTGCCGTGTCCTCCCGCCCCAGCCACCCGTTGCCACATTTCCCAGCCCAACTGTACTCCCCCGAGTTGAAAGCCACCTGTCTTCTAACAGCACCTCATCACAGCCCCACCGTGCGGCCAAAGCGCTCCACCAGGTCACGCGAGCGTGTGCGCCTCTTCTCAACCCCGTGCAGGAGCAGCGGCAGTCCCCAGCACAGCACAAAGTAGTGCGGAACACCAAGGCGCACCAGCACCCCCAGCACCCACTCCACCAGCTGCGTGCACTGTTCCGGGGTGGAGGACCAGGAGGAGCAGCCCGTAGGCGGAAGCCTGACGTACAGCCGTGAAGTCTTCCATCGTTGTGCCCTCTGCCGCCGTCGCTGCCGCTGACGGCGATGCCGGCAGGGGCGCTGGCGCCACCTCCCTCGTTGGCTCTGCCGTCGCAACAGCCCCCTCCCCTGCCGTGCCTCCTGCCGCGCGGCAGCAGCTGCCGTACGGCGTACGACAGGAGAAGCTGCCGTACGGCGTACGACAGGAGAAGCTGCCGTACGGCGTACGACAGGAGAAGCTGCAGCCGCGGGGAGCCGGGGCCCGCCGGAGCCCTCGCAAAAGACACGCCCTCCGGCCCAGGTGAGCCTTCCACGACTTGGATGCGGTACATGGTAACCCGGCACGGCCGTTAGGCACACCGGTACAAACTGTGCATATTGGCCGACACAGGTTCTCTAGGCCAAACCTTATGCTTGCCCGGAGCTGCAGCTGCCTTGGCATAGCGCTCCCCTGCGCTCTCACCCCCACGCACATGCAAACCGCCCTCACGGGAATGGACTACCACATGCCGACGCAGGCTGCGTTGGTGGCCGCCGTCAGCACCACCGTACCGCCCGCCTCCGCCCCTGCCTCTGACCCTGCCTCTCCTCCGGCTGACCTGGGCGACAGCACAGGCGGGGACACGCCCCCA
>VFQN01002099.1_pt1 | contig 31698 bp, 25 predicted proteins | sample 3512371 | NCBI WGS metagenome assembly VFQN01 (sample SAMN10412370, study PRJNA504923) | tailings metagenome | isolation source: Replicate 2 from Balatoc abandoned mine | place: Philippines: Itogon, Benguet | collected 2017-08-28 | reverse complement strand
GTCTGCGCCAACACGAGCAGAGCCACCAACAGGAACACCCCGAACCCCACCTTTTCCGCGTGGTTCAGGAAAAATTCCTTTGCGTTGAAGCCTTTCAGGCCGCCCATCAGCTTCTTCATGCTGATCCCTTTCTGCTCGATCTCATGCTCGCGGAAACCGCGTGGTGGATTTCAAAACTTCAACGGAAATCGTGTTTCAAGTGATTCCCGGAGGAATCTGGTCGGCGACCCGTCAGGGGTTTGTTGCCGGCGGTGGAGCCGCTGACTCTCCGGCAGGCGGCGCTGCGGGAGCAGTTCCTGTTGCAGGCGCTGATGCAGGTTCCGGGGAAGCCGCGGGAGCGGTTTCAGGCACTGTTCCTGCTGCCGGTGCTGCACCTGCTGCCGGTACTGCACCTGCTGGAGGTGTGGAGACGGCAGCAGGATCTGCTGCAGGCGGGGCCGGCGTCTCCTGTGCGGGGACGGGACCGGCCGACGCTGGATCAGCGGGCGCAGTGGCTTCACCGGTCATGGCGGGAGCGGCTGCGTCGGTCGCTTCGGCCGGCATGGTCCCTTCTGCTGCCGGAGCTGTTCCTTCTTCAGCAACCGGAACTTCTTCGGCTGCCGGAGGATCAGTAGGCCGGTACATATAAATCAGGCCGGCAATCGCAACTTTCGCAATGAACGGATCTTGCAGCACGGTCTCCAGCGACAGCTGCTGCACAACCGTCTGCTTTCCGCTGGGCATCGACGGCTGGATGATCGACAGTCCGTCCAGGCCGCCGTCGGCCGGCATGATTTCCTCGGGCAGCATGGCACCGCCGCCGCCTTGACCGGCCATCATGGAATTGATTCCCAGGTTCCGCCCTTCAGCGTCATCGGGATTCACACGGGACATCTGCACCCGCATGATTTCAATCGGCCACGGAGAATTGCCTCCGGCAGTCAGCTCACCCAGCAGGGCCGGTACCTTGCGATGGTCCATGATCATCGAGATATAAAATGCGCGTGTCCGGTACGGGGCGCTTTCATCATCATCGACATAGCGACGAATCTGCGGGGCTTCACCTCCCCCGCCTCCGTCCATGCCCATGCCTTCCATCCCCATGCCGCCCATACCCATCATGCCACCGCCGCCCGCACTTCCCTTGTTTCGGCCAGTGGTTCCGAATTCCTCTTCCGGGCCGAAGTCGGCAGCCCGCGGCTTGCCATCGCCGGCGCGGCCTCCACCGCCGCCGCCCATCATCATGCCCCCCATGCCCTCCATGCCTCCCATACCTTCCATGCCGCCGCCGCCATCACCGGTGGGGGCTTCTCCCTGCAGACGTTCTCCGCCCAGCAGTTCAAAGTTGTCGATGATATGCACTGCCGCATCACCGCGGGTGGCATTCTCGCCGCCGTTGACTTCACGAATGGCGCGAAGAATGGGGGCCGTGATCCACAGGTCTTCCTGGGCATCCCAGATCACCTGTGACGAGGGTGCCAGGTCGCCCACAACGCCTTCCTTGATCGGCATCTTCTCGATCGGAAACTGCACGATCCCGCTGCCATCCAGTTCAATCGGCCGCACCAGCCGCCACGTTTCCTCGACCGCAAAGTTATATGCGCTGCGATACAGGTTGCGAGCGACCAGGTTGAAATCGCCCCGATAGGGCAGATCCACCGCGAAGTCGCTGACATTCTCCGGCCAGGTCATGGTGGCCTTTTGCTGCTCCCACATCTGGCGTCGCACGTTCTGGACCATGGCCTCCTGGCGCGTATTGATCTGCGAAAGCTGGCTGGACCAGCTCTCGTTCGGCAATTCGCCGGAGGGAATCATCTTCTCGGCGTTTTCAATCTCGGTCTTGCGGGCCGCAATGGTTGACGCGAGGCTGCCAGTCGCCATCCACCAGCCGACGATCGTCATGATGAGACCGACGCCGAGAATGATCCAGAATTTCTGTTTCAGGATCGGCTGCAATTTATCCATGATTCTGCCCTGAAGCGGTCAGCATTTTCTGTGCGTGTCAAAGTCGTTGTCTACCAGGTCATTTGCCAGCCCGGCCCTGGTCCGCCCGGTCCGGGTCTGCCCGGCAACCCTGCCATCCTCGCAGGGAGTTACGGAGCGGCAGCAGCTGGTGCGGGAGTTCCGGACGGTACTCCATCTGCGGGAGTTCCGGCGGCAGGGGCTCCGACCGGCGGGGCTGCGTCAGCAGGCGTTCCCGCCGGCAGCACCGTGGCATCAGGCCCCAGGACCGCTTCGCCCTCAGCGGGCAATTCACCTTCCGCCGCCGGAGTGACGCGCTCAGCCACCAAGGTCGGCTTCCAGACGAATTCCAGCGTAAACTGTGTCCGGTTAATCACCATCATCTGGCTGCCATCCGACTGGCTTCCGGGGGCCGTCACCGGCGACACGCCTCCCGGATTGAAGCCGGGACGCATGCCCGGCCGCATCCCCGGGCCCCCGAGCATTTCTTCCGGCATCGGTCCGGCTCCGCCGCGACCGCCGAAACCGGGACGGAATCCCGGCTGATTCGCCTGAGCGCCCGGTTTGCCATTGGGCCAGAACTGCACTTTTGTGGAGGGCGGCGACCAGGTTTCGGTGACGTGGGAAATTCCCAGTCGCCGGACATCCGTCCGGGTTTCCTGTCCGCTGCCCAGCGGATCCTTGCGAACGATGAAGTCCTGATTCAGATTCTTCATCAGGGTGGCGATGATATACGGATGCCCCATCCCTGCGCGGGGATTGGTCGGATCGTGATGGTAGTGGTGACCGGACAGCGTAAAGACATAACCCGGACCAGACGGCCCCGTGGCCCGGTCGTTCTCCATCATCGACGATTTCTTGTCCTCGGAGAGTGCCGAGAACCAGGTGCCGACGTCGGACTGTTTCTTGCAGGTAATGCTGTCCAGGGAGATCCGGTTCATCTTCTCGATGTCGGAGTTGTCCAGTTCCGCACCCTCGTCACGCGGCAGACATTCGTTGATCGCCTTGTAGATCTCCAGCCATTGCTCACGCGTGGGCAGCATGTTCACCAGCTGGCTGCCGCTGGCCTTGGCCGCACCGTTCCGACCGACCTCGGCATCATAGGCGGCTTTCCGGGAGTCCGCCGTGGCCTTGACCGCCTTGGCAGCCTCTTCCGCCTCACCAAAGCGTTCCACACTGACGGACTGGGCGACATTGCCGTAACCGGCGGTTGAGACGGCCATCCCGAACAGCAGCGTGGCAGCTGTTGCCACCGCCCACGGCTTTTTCTTGCGGATCTTGCGAGCTACCGCGATTTCGCGTGGCAGCAGCGACGTATGAATGTCCGTGAGTTTCAGGCCCTGGAGGGCGATCCCGTACGGGACCGCGAACGTCAACAGGTTGTCCTGAAACAGCGGGGCTGTCAGGACGTGATCGCCGACGAGGCAGTTGAAATGGTCGACGCGATCAACCTCGTACTGCAGGTTCTGCTGCAGGAATTTCTGCAGACCTGCCAGCTTGAATCCGTTGCCGACCCCGACCAGCCGACCAATCTTTGCCGACCGGTTGACGCTGGAAAAGAAGCCGATCGACCGCTGGATTTCAGAAACATAGTCATTGAAGATGGGTCGCAGGGCCTGGAAGACGGCCCGCGGGTCTGGCGACTTCGTGGCGTTGCATTTCAGGTGCTCGGCCTTGGCGAAGGTCAGCTTCATTTCCTTCGTCAGCGCCCGGGTGAAATGATTGCCGCCGATCGGGACGTTACGAATCCAGATCTTTTTGCCATTCGTCACCAGCAGGGTGGTGCCATCCGCCCCCATGTCCAGAATGACGGTGTAATCTTCCTGCTCGACGCTTTCGCCGCCCAATCGGACGCCGAGGCGGTCATAGCACAGGAAATTGTGCAGGCCGAGCGGAGCGATCTGCACCACCTCGACTTCGACCTTGCGGTCCAGGAACGGCTTGAGGTGATGCCGCACCTGCTCCTTCTTCATCGCAAACAGGCCGACCTCTGCATCAATCAGGAAGCCGCTTTCCTCGGCTCCGCCGCCGAGGGTCTGAAAATCCCACTCGACGTCTTCCAGGGCAAACGGAATCTGCTGACGGGCTTCGTACTTGATGATTTCGGCGACGCGGCTCGATTCCACGGGCGGCAGCTGGATGAATTTCGCCAGGGCCGTCTGACCGGGAACTGCGACCACCACCAGGTCGGAACCGATCTGGTTGCGGGACAGGAATGTTTCCAGCGCCTGGCGGATCAATTCATCCGGCGAGGCGTCGGGCTGACTCAGCAACTTGGGGTGGGGCACATAGTCGAAAGCGGCGGCAATGACCTGGTCAGCCGCTTCGGCATAACGCAACCGAATCGCTTTCAGGCCCGCCTGCCCGATCTCAATTCCCCAGACGGCTTGATTTTCCGCCATGTCGTGTGCCTTCCTGCCCACAAAAATCCACAGGATCAACAGGAAACGCCGGTAACCTTCCGGGAATGTTTACCCGGCCAGTTTTTTACCGAACATCTTGCTGTCGCCAGACTTGCTGTCGTGATGAATCTATCGGATCGACTTCGGACTGCGGTCGAATGACCACTTCGGTGAGCACCGGTTCTGCGAAATGATCGTTTCCCCAGACTACTCCGCAGATTCCACAAACGTCAAGCAGTCTGTCGAGTTGCGTCGAATGAACCCACCTGGCGGTCTGCGAAATCCGATTGTTGCGATGCTGCCACCCCCCGGACCGGCCACGATCGACCGGGAGACCAGCCCATGTAATGTCCATAACGCCACCAGTCGTGCTGCTGGCGTCTCTCGCCCTGTTTCACATCAGTAACTCTGCTTACGTTTAGGACGAGAGAGATTCGGGGAAAGTTCCAGAAAAGTCGCCGCCTGGCCAGAAATTGGACCACATCGCCGGTGAGGGATTCTGTCGGCCTGTAGAATTTCCCGGGGCACCGGTAGGCTGGCACGGCTCCATCAACCCGGCGTCACCCTGTGTTGCAGATCTGTCTGTGTTGCAGACCTGTCGGACCGGAATCTTCTGCATGACTTATACCGACGTAATCGTTCTGATCCCGAGCCACAGCCTTGAGGACTTTCCCACTGAACAGTCCGAAAACTCAGCTGCCGGGTTGTTGAACTCGTTCGCGGTCGCCTGGCATCCGCAATTTCTGGCGGGCATGCCGCAACTGCCGCGCTGGCACCGTGCAGATGATCCGCCGCACGCGCAGGCAGGGCAGCTCTTTTTCGTGCCCGATGTCTGCGATGGCTGGCTACCGCATGAATGGCCGGAAATGGCGCGGGCCGCGGGGGCAGTGGTCGTTGATCAGGTGCATGAGCGGACGGAAATGCTCGCGCTGGCCCTGGCACCGCTGGAACCCCGGGAACTGGATGCGGATCTCGTCGCCGATTTTCTGGCTCTGGGCACCTGCTGGCTGCAGGTCGAACTGTTGACCCGCCACATGCGGAACTTCGGGAATATCGACGAAATTCGGATGCAGAACCGGGCGATCGCTGCTGCCAAAGCGGTCGTGGCCCACGACCGGGAGACCGCTGAGGTTCACCTGCGGTCCAGCTTTGAAGTCTTGCTGGAAGCGCGGGAACGATTCTATCCGGTCGACAGCTACCTGCTGGATCTGGCGCTGGTCATTCCCGATGTGGCAGACGATCACTTGCTACAGGCGCTGACGAATCCGGTGCCCGTCAATGCCCTGATTTCCGGAATCGACCTGCGGGCGATTGCCGACCGGCGGCCGGACATCATTGCCGCGATGAGGACGGGACTGGAACAGGAACGCTTCTCCCTGCTGACGGGAGAACAGGAAGAAACCGCTGCTCCGCTGTTGCCCATGAATTCGTGGCTGTTCCAGATGGCGAAAGGCCGGGATACCTGTCAGAAGATGCTGGGCAGGACGCCGACCGTCTGGGGACGACGCCGGTTCGGCTTGCATAATTGTCTGCCCCAGATTCTCGTCAAGTCCGGCTATCACGGTGCCTTGCATGTGGGGCTGGATGACGGCATCTATCCTGATGCCGAACACAGCCGCCTCCGCTGGCAGGGCTGCGATGAATCGATCATCGAGGCGTTCAGCCGGATTCCGCTGGCAGCGGACAGTGCTGCGACTTACCTGCGATTTCCGGTCCGTATGGCGGAGAGCATGGACCACGATCACGTGGCAGCGGTCTGCTTCGCCCGCTGGCCGGAAGTGAAATCGCCGTTTCTGGAAGACCTGCGTCGCAGTCAGAAATATGCCCCGGTTCTGGGCAAATTCGTGACGTTCGAGCAACTGTTTGCCGCGAATGGCACACCGGGTCGCATCACGCAGCATCCGGCCGGCAGCTATTTCACGCCGTTTCTCCTGCAGCATGTGGCACGACGTGATCCTGATCCGGTTTCCCGCTATGCCGATCATACCCTGCGACGGCTGCGCTTCGATGCGGCAAACTGGTGCCGCAGCCTCACGGCGGTGCTGACAGGCTCACCGGTTGAAACGGATGAACTCACTGCCGCTGAGTCGCTGCTGGAAACCGCCGGCCCCGATCGAACTGTAGACGTGAACGTGTCAGCGGTTGACGAACAGTTGCAGGAGTGGGAGTCGACATGGTCGCGCCGCCTGGGCCAAATCCTGCTAGGCAATGCCCGGGAGTCAAAACGGGGATTGCTGGTGATCAACCCGTTAAGGTTCGCGCGTCGCATCAGTCTGCCGTGGCCGCAGGACGCTGCCCTGCCGGAAGTCGCCGGGTGTGTGAAAGCAGTCGACCCCGGCAGCGAAGCGGCAGCGGCGGACGTCACAGTGGACGTTCCCGGTTGCGGTTTTGTCTGGTTGTCCACCCAGGCACCGCGGATCACTGCGCTGGCGGCCGGACGACCGGCCAGCAGTCGGAACCAGCCGCCAGCGGAGGCCGGCATTCTGCGTAATGAACGCTTCGAGGTTGCTTTCAACGAACTCACCGGCGGCATCGCCCAGGTGCGCCATCCCCGCAAGCGGGAAAACCGGTTCAGCCAACTGGTGTCGTACCGGTTCCCGCGCGAGCGACAGATTCCCGGCGATACCGACCAGGAGCCGACGAAGTCGCAATATGCCGAGACCCGTTGCCTGAGCCTGCAGCCCATCCGCACGGCTGGCGCGACACTGGAAATGGAATCGACGGGCGAGCTTGTTGACCAGCTGACCGGCAGTTGTCTGGCCCGTTTCCGGCAGCGCACGCGGATTCACCGGCATCGTCCGGTCGTCGATTTCGACATCGAGTTCACCGACGTGCAACTGCCGGAGAAAGATCCCTGGAACCAGTATTTTTGTGTGAGATTCGCCTGGGACAGCAGTTCGGCGGCTGTGACGCGCTCCTGGCTGGACGGGGCGCAGCCGATGGGCGGCGACCGGATGGAAACCACCCACTACATTGAAGTCGCTGATGAGGCGGAACGGCTGACCATCATTCCGCATGGTCTGCCGTTTCATCGCAAGTCGGGAGTCCGGATGCTGGACTCCATTCTGATGGTGGCCGGGGAAACCCGCCGTCAGTTTCAGTTCAGCGTCGCGGTCGATCATTCCTTCCCGCTGGAAGCCGCCTGGGATGCAACGCTGCCGCCGATCGTGGTGCCCACGGAAACCGGCTTCCCCCAGGCTAGCACCTCCGGCTGGTTGCTGCATCAGGACGCCCGGAACGTCCAGATCCTGCGGCTGACCGACCTGTTGTCGCCGCCTGAAAATGATGCGGGACCGAAACCGCCGCCAGGTAGCGGAGGGTTCGCCGTGCGATTGCTGGAAACAGAAGGCCACGGACGCAGCGTGCGTCTGCAGACGTATCGCGCACCGATCTTCGCCCGCAAGCGGGATTTGTGCGGAGCCTCGCTGGAAGGGGTCACGCTGGAGGGCGATGTTGTGATCTGTGAACTGGGACCGTATGAACTGGCGGATATTGAACTGGGATTCGGTTGAGTCACGCAGGGCAAGCAGCAGGAATTCCGGCCACCGCAGAGGCAGCCGCCGCGAGAATAAAGATGCTGCGGGCAGCATTCCTCTCATAGGGTTGTGACCGGCCCTGACTGCTGGTTGATCCGGCGAATCTCACTGTGATTACGGATGGAAACTTCGATGATCGTCACCATTGACGGACCGGCAGGAACCGGCAAAAGCACGGCGGCCCGACGCCTGGCGGAGCGGCTGGGTTTTGAATTCCTGAACACCGGAGCCATGTATCGGGCGGTGGCACTGACCTGTCTCGAACGGGAAATTCCACCGCACGACCTGTCGGCGGTGGCGGCCACGGCCCGTTCGATCGGCATTCAGTTCCGCGACCAGAAACTCTGGCTGGACGGCCGTGACGTCACCACTACGATACGCGAAGCCCGGGTGACGGAAGTGGCTTCGCTGGTGGCGTCCAACCCTGAAGTCCGCTCGCACCTGGTCGTGCTGCAGCAACGCTGCGCCCATGGGGTCAGTCTGGTGACGGAGGGCCGCGATCAGGGAACGGTCGTCTTCCCGCACGCCGAGTGCAAGATCTATCTGACGGCTTCTGCCGAGGAGCGTACCCGCCGCCGGCAACGGGAACTGGAAGCCCAGGGGCAGCAGGTGGACCGCGAGACGTTGCTCAGTGAGATCCTGCTGCGTGACGAACGCGACGAGACCCGGGAATGCGCGCCCATGCGTCCTGCCGACGATGCGGTGATTGTCGATACCTCGGACCTGTCGGCGGACGAGGTTCTGGAGCAACTTGTCAGGCTGGTCGAAGAACGCCGACCGGCCTGAGGTTGCGTACCACTTGATGTTACATACCACTTGCGAATGAGCGCTACATCAACATTCGCAGACCGTCCACCTCGCGCAGCTTCCGGTAAATCGTGATCACCTGGGTGGCGGAATCCACGTCCAGATGCAACGTGACGGAAACGTGACGCCCTGCCGAAGATGCCTGCAGGTTCGTTACGGGATCTTCCAGCAGATCCAGTTCGTAGCGAGCCACCTGTTTCACGGCCGCGATGAAGGTTTCGTCGTTGCGCCCGATCGCCTTGAAGACGTAGCGGCAAGGAAACTCGTGGTTCGCTTCCAGCAATTCAAGCGTGGGTGAGGGATCGGCGTCGGGTTCAGACATCGGTTGCGGACTCCGGCAGGAACAGCACTGCGAGCATCTGGACTTCAATCTAACCGCTGGCCACGGTAACAGCACCAGACTTTCCGGGATTTTGCATCAGCGATATCGTGATCATTGTTCATGACTCTGGACTTCCCCGATCGGCCTCTTCCACGGACTGTCTTACCATGCGTGCGCTCCAGCTGCAGGAACCGAAACATTTTCGCATGATCGATCTGCCGGAGCCGGCGGAACCGGCGGCAGACGAGGCGATTGTCCAGGTGCATCGCGTCGGAGTTTGCGGCACCGACCTGAGCGGTTTTCTCGGGAAAATGCCGTTCTTCAGCTACCCGCGCATCCCGGGACACGAACTCGGCGTTGAGGTGGTGGCCGTTGGCTCGAACGTCACCAATGTGGCCGTCGGCGACCGCTGCTCGGTAGAGCCGTACATCAACAATCCCGACAGCTTCGCCAGCCGTCGCGGACGCGGCAACTGCTGCGAGGATCTGCAGGTGCTGGGTGTGCATCGCGACGGCGGATTGCGGAAGTATTTCTCGCTGCCCGCCCGCAAGCTGCACAAGGCAACGTCGCTGTCGCTGGAGCAACTGGCACTGGTGGAGACTCTGGCCATCGGCTGCCATGCGGTGGATCGCGCGGCCGCGGTTCCGGGCGACGACGTCCTGGTCATTGGCGCGGGGCCGATCGGTCTTGCGACCATGGAATTCGTCAAACTTTCCGGGGCTCGCCTGATCGTCATGGACATGGTCGAATCGCGGCTGGAATTCTGCCGGTCGGCGATGGGAGTTCGTGATACGGTTGTCTTCAAGGGGGACGGCAGCGAGGAACAGATCTTGCGCGAACTGACGGAAGGCCATCTGCCGACCGTCGTCATCGACGCGACCGGCAACGCCGGTTCCATGTCGAACGCCCTGAATTATGTGGGTCACACCGGCCGGCTGGTGTATGTGGGCATCACGACCGATCTGCTGTCGTTCCCGCATCCGCTGATGCACCGCCGCGAGATGACGTTGCTCGCGTCCCGGAATGCCATGCCCGGCGACTTTGACCGCATCATTAACCTGATCGAGACCGGCCAGATCGACACCCGGCCCTGGATCACTCACCGCACGCCGTTTGAAGACGTGATTGACGTCTTTCCGTCGTTCACCCGGCCGGAAACCGGGGTCATCAAGGCGATCATTGAACTGGATGCGTGAGCAAGGACGGATGTGGGAACAGGGACCGGCTTACCTGACTGGTCCAGGCCTGCTCATGATCCAGCAGCCAGCGTTTGCGCAGAACGCCGCCGGCGTAGCCGGTCAGGTCGCCGTTCGCGCCGACCACCCGATGGCAGGGCACGATGATCGAGACCGGATTGGCGCCGTTGGCCGCTCCGACGGCCCGGCTGGCGGAGGGACGCCCGAGCTGCGCTGCCAGCTGTCCGTAAGTGCGTGTGGTCCCGGCCGGGACCACACGCAGCAGTCGCCACACATCTTGCTGAAAAGCGGTGCCGCCGGTGGTGACCTGGAGCGAGTCCAGAGCCGCCAGATCTCCGGCGAACCAGTCGTCCAGCGCCTGCCGCACTTCAGCCGGCGCGGGCCCCGCCTGCAGGGGCACTTCGCCATAGTGAATCCGCAACAGCCGATGCAGGCGCGGCTCGTGATCAGCGAAGTCCAGCGAGCGGACCGCGGCGGCGTCATCGGTCACCAGCAAGATGGTTCCCAGCGGCGAGTTCAAGCGGTCCAGTTGCCAGGGCATCGCAGGTCTTTCCCTCGGAACTACTTGGGCAGTTCCAGCCGTCAGCAGTGCAGATCCAGCTGTTCCACGCAGCGGTTGGTTTTGACGAAGACCGCTTTCTGCAGGCTGTAAACCACAAACCGGCCCCGCTTTGAGCGGGCGACGATGCCAGCGTGGTACAAGATCCCGAGATGATGCGAAACGGTCACGGTCGGTAGTTCGATGGCGGTGCCGAGGTCGCCCACATTGCACGGTCCGCGGCGGAGATGCTGGACAATCTTCAAACGGATCGGATCGCCCAGCGCCTTCAGGGCTTCCGCGCAATGTTCGAGATCCACTTCCGTACCCACAGACTCCTGGTCCACCGGGGCCTTATTTGCAGTGGCCTTACCTGAAGTGGCCTTGTCCGCAGTCGTCATTGCATGCTTGTGTCTGGAGACAGGAATCGCGGCGAAGAGACTGGTTGATACCACCGGATTTTAATCCGGGGCCGCACAAATCGAAAGGGAATCTTTCCCCGGCCGACAGGACAGATCCGTTTTGGGGAGCAGGAGCAGGGTGATGCCAACGGCAGGATGCTGACCGTAAGTCGTTATGTGATTGAGGTAAGCCTCCCGCCGTCGGCGTCACCCTGCATCACCGGCTTCAAAAACGAATCGCCCCTGACCTTAAAGCCGCCGCCGGTTTTCATTTTTTCGGCAGATTTCCTACGATCATTCATCTCTAATGTGTCGCCGGTTTGGCCCGAGCGGTTTTCAGAGCATGCAAGCAATTCCCACATTCAGCGATGCCGAACTGCTGTCCTGGGTGGCAGAGTCGCTGGACGTGCAGCGTTCGACTGCCATGGAGTCGGCACTGCGTGACTCTGCCGAACTCCAGCAGCGACTGTCCGAACTGGTCGTGCAGCACGAATCCGGCCAACTGGATCTTGCGGAAATCTGGCGGCGCCGACGACTGACCTGTCCCTCGCGCAGCACCTGGTCTGCCTGGCTCGTCGGTCGCATCGGCGGCGAGTTTCGCGAGTACCTGGAATTTCACCTGGATCAACTGGGCTGCCGGTTCTGCGCCGCGAATGTCGCAGACCTGCAATCCTCCGGAGATCCGGAGTCGAACCAGCGGGTGCGGAAATTCTTCGAGACCTCTGTGGGACGGTTGCGGGATCTGCCGAAAGACGGATGATGACGGGAACCGCCAGCTTCGGCGGTCCTGCATGTCAGGGAATGTCTTCCCGCACCGCGTTCCTGATCCGGAAAGCTACTGTTCCGAACATGGTGTTGTTCCGACAAGAGGTCGATCTGCGTTGACGACTCTGGACTCTGTACAAAAGCAAAGCGCTGAGGGAGTGCGGGCGCGCCCGGGCAAAACCATTGTCGTCATGCCGGCCTACGGAGCCGCCCGGACCATCGAGATGACCGTGGCGGATATTCCGCCCGGTACTGTGGACGACATCATCGTCGTCGATGACTGCAGCCCGGACGAAACCGTCGCCGTGGCCCGCAAACTCGGGCTGATCGTCTTTCCGCATGAACGCAATCTGGGGTATGGCGGGAATCAAAAATCGTGCTATCGGCTGGCGCTGGAAGCCGGGGCCGATTATGTCGTGATGATTCACCCGGACTATCAGTACGACAGTCGGCTGATTCCGGTGGCTGTCGAAGTCATCCGGCTGGGAATTTGCGACGTCGTGCTGGGCTCTCGCATCCGGACCCGGCGGGAAGCGCTGGCAGGCGGCATGCCGCGGTACAAATATCTGGCGAATCGCTGTCTGACGTTCATCGAAAACGTTGCGCTCGGCCAGAACCTGGGCGACTTCCACAGCGGCTTTCGCGCGTATCATCGCAGCGTGCTGGAAACGATCCCGTTTGAGCGGAACTCCAACGACTTCGTGTTCGACAGCCAGTTTCTCGCCCAGGCAGTCTATGCCGGATTCAAGGTCGGCGATATTCCGGTCCCGGTCCGTTACTTCGATGAAGCCTCCAGTATTAACCTGAAACGCAGCATCACCTACGGCTGGCGAACGCTGCTGGTGCTGCTCAAGTTCTGGCTTCAGAAATGGCGACTGCGTCGGTATCCCATCTTTGAGCCCCAGGCTGCGCAGCCGCCGGGAAAGCCGGGCGGTTCATGACCTGTGATCTCCACGTCGGGATGGCCACTGGCAATTTTCAGACCTGGAAACCGGATTTGCTAACCACAGCCGCAAGGACGTCATCGGCGAATACGCAGGAAGGTCGGACGGATGTCTGGCGAGGAATGTCCGGAAAGTCAGCGACCAGCCAGCCTACCTGAACAACCGGGATCCAGCCAACCGGCATTCAGCGTCATTGTCCTGACCTACAATCACGAGCAGTCAATCGCCGAAGCACTCGACAGTATTCTCTCCCAGGTGGAGGCTCCAGCGCACGAGATCCTGATTGCGGAAGACTGGTCAACAGACCGGACCCGCGCAATCGTCAGTGAATATCAGCGACGGTTTCCGGAACGCATCCAGTTGTTGCCGCGGACGCACAACCTCGGCCTGTCGGCAAATCTGGAAGATGCGTGGAGACGCTGCCGCGGCAGGTATATTTCCTTGCTGGAAGGCGACGACCGCTGGACCAGTCCCCACAAGCTGGCCAGGGTCTATGCTGCCCTGGAGGCCCATCCGGAATGGGTCGGCTGTTATCATCAGGTGTATCTGCAGAACAGCATTCACCCGGAACGCTCCGGCCGGTTTCCGGAACAACATCGCGTTGCCCCCCTGACTCTGGGCGAGTTACTCGAACACAACTGGATTCCAACCTATTCCTGCATGACCTACCGTCGCGGGATTGTGGCAGAGTTCCCTGCCATCCACCGGCAGACAATCAGCGGCGACTGGCTGCTGAATATCTTTCACAGCCAGTTCGGAGACATCGGTTACCTTCCCGAAATGATGACGGAATATCGCATCCATGCTGCCGGGCTGGCGTCCGGGATGAAAGAAGCGGAACGCTGGTACGGGACGCTGGTCGTGTGGTGGCTGCTGGATCAATACTTCGCCGGCAAGTACGCTGCAGAAATCCAGCAGGCTCGGGCGAAGTATTTACAGCGGATGCAGGCCACGCTTTCGGATCTCCGCAAGACGCAGCGGTACTATCATCGCTTGCAACTCGACCATCTCGCCGGTTTCATCAAACGACTGACAGGCTTTTTCCGGGGGCACCGGCCATGACATCGCCGAATCTTCCCGGGAAGGCCTCAGCCACAACGGTTGCAGCGGGGGCAGCGCCGGTTCCGGAAATCAGCGTTATTCTGCTCACCTACAAGCACGAGCAGTATATCGAGGCGGCCCTGCAGAGCATCCTGGAGCAACAGCAGGCGCCGACGCATGAGATTCTGGTGGCGGAGGATTACTCTCCCGACGCGACCCGTCAGGTTCTGAACCGGATGCAGTTGCAGTTTCCCGGTCGATTCCAGATCCTGGATCGTGGCCGAAACCTGGGACTGTCTGCCAATCTGGAGGATGCCTGGACGCGCTGCCGCGGCAAGTACATCGTACTGCTCGAAGGCGATGACCGCTGGATCGATCCGCGCAAGCTGGCCAAAGTCTATGCCGCCATGGAAGCTCATCCCGGGTGGGCCGGCTGCTTTCACGCGATCCGGCAGACGAATCGCCTCACGCATTCCATCCACAAGTTTTTGCCGGTTCCGTTTCCGTCGCAGCCGGTGACCTTCCGGGAACTGCTGTTCAAGAATGTGATTCCAACCTACTCCTGCGTGTCGTATCGCCGTGGTCTGGTCCCACACTTTCCCGTGTGGCATCGGGAACTGGTCTGCGGCGACTGGGCATTGAACCTGCTTCACGCGGAACACGGCGATTTTGGCTTTCTCCCGGACGTGATGACCCTCTACCTGGCTCACCCGTCGGGCATGTGGTCCAGCATGGGAGATATGAACCGCTGGCTCCAGCTGTTGAAATTCTGGGATCGGGTGGATGCCCATTATGCAGGGCGATACTCGGCGGAGATCGAGCAGGCGAAACAACAGTTCCTGGTGGAGTGCCAGAACAAGCTGAGCGAGTTGCGCAAGATTGAATATCGGTATCGGGCCTTGCAACTGCATCACGTGGCAGCGGGAGTTCGCGTGGTGAAGCAGGCGTTTCAGAGGTTGATTGGCAGATAAACGATCGGCTGAAAACTGGCTATTGGCGAGTATCGGGAATCGGGCTTGGCAGACGCACCCTTGAGAATCGTTGCCACCGCATGGAATGCCTCGACAGCGGTGCTGCCCGCTGCCGGCCAGGCCGTTGGCGGTCTGGAAACCTTCGCATGGTCGCTGGCCCGTTCACTCGCTGCCCGTTACGGCCACCAGATCACGTTCTGCATTCGCGTGCGCAACCGCGCTGTGCCTGCCAGTGAGACAGGGGTAGCGACTGAAAACGTCCGGCTGCATATCGTCCGGTTGCCCTGGCAGGCGATCGGCGCTGCGGTAGCGAAGTCAGTGCATCGGCACTCCCGGTTCCCCTGGTTGTCATTGCGCCAGTGGAACCCGCACCTGATCTGGCAACTCCCTGCCTGGTTGCTCTATCGCAGCTTTACCCGCCCGCTCGACTGGACGACGATTACCGAAAATGTGCTTCGCGCCGCAGATGGTCAAGTCGCACTGGCCTTCGGAGTGAACGCCGATAGCGCTGCGGCAGTTCAGGCCGCAGGAAAGTTGTCGATCCCTGCTGTCGTCTGGTTACAGTCTAACTGTGATCTGGAACCGCGATTTTTTCAGCAACACGACTTTCGCGACCGCAACGGGGTGACGTCGGCCGAGGCCCGCATCTGTCTGCAACAGGCGATATATGTGATCTGTCAGACCGACTGGCAAGCCCGGCAGTTGCAGGCGGTGTCCAACCTGCCGCACTGCATCATCCGCAATCCCGTCGATCCCGTTCGCTATCCACCCGGGCCGGCACAGAGGCTGGCGAGAACACATGTGCTGTGGATCGGCCGCTATGATGATTTTCACAAGCGGCCGCTGCTGGCCCTGCAGGTCGCACAGGCGTGCCCGGAGATTCCGTTCCTGATGGTCATCAATCCGGGCGATGAACGGATTCGCGAGGAAGTTTTGCGACGGAAGACGCCGAATGTCACGATTCAGGACTACATTCCCAACGACCGGATGCCGCAGGCCTTCCAGGAGGCTCGCTGCTACCTGAATACCGGCTCGCTGGAGTACGAAGGTTTTCCGAACGTTCTGCTGGAATCCGCAGCGGCCGGCACCCCCATCGTGTCCCTGCACGATTTCGACGAGTTTCTGCAGCGATCCTCAGCGGGACTCTGTGCTGACGGCGACCTGCAACTCCTGACCCGGCAACTACAGGCAGCCTGGAATCAGGATGAGGTCTGGCTAGCGTGTTACCGGGCCGGAATCGGCTACGTCCGACAGCAACACTCCCTGGCGACCATTACCAGCGAGGTTCATGAACTGCTGCAGAAGCTGATGGCCGGGAAACTGGCTTGAACACGAAGGGCGTAATCCAGATGCCGACCTCCCGGTCTGCCGAAACACGTTACGAATTCGGTGCGAACTGGCAAAAGTTCGTGTCGGAAAGTCTCACGCCGGAGCGTTTGCAACAGGCGCGGGAGCATCTGCTGCAGCGTCTGCAACGGGCCGACCTGGCCGGGTTGAGCTTTCTCGACATCGGCTGCGGGAGCGGCGTGCATTCCCTGGCGGCGCTGCTGTCCGGGGCCAGGTCGATCGTCAGTTTTGACTTTGACGCAACTGCCGTCGCCACCACGCGCCAGCTGTGGGACCAGGCGGGACGTCCCGCGCACTGGACCATCCAGCAGGGGTCGATTCTCGATCGCGCGTTCGTGCAAACGCTGCCGCTGTCGGACATCGTCTATGCCTGGGGGTCGCTGCATCACACCGGCGCGATGGGGGACGCGATCGACCAGGCCGTGAGTCGGCTGAATCCCGATGGCGTCTTCTACACCGCGCTCTACGCGTCCGAGATCTACGTCAACCCCGGGACGGAGGTCTGGAAGCGGATCAAGCAGCAGTACAACGCCAGCGGACCTCAACGTCGACGCTGGCTGGAATGGTTGTGTGCGTGGCGATTCCATGTGCTGCCGGATCTGGTGCGATTACGGAATCCGCTGCAGTCGTTGCAACGGCTGCGCAGTGGTCGCGGTATGGAATTCTGGACCGACATCCGTGACTGGCTTGGCGGCTGGCCGATGGAATTCGCAGCGGTCCCGGAAACGCTGGCTTATTTGCGACAACGGCATGACTGCCGCCCGGTGAATCTGGCGACCGGAGACGGTTGCGCTGAGTATCTGTTCTGCCGCACCGGGGGACACAACTGGTGGCAGGCGGTGCTGGCCGCCCGGCCGCACGAACCGTTGCCCGCCGCGATTCAACCGGTCCGCGGCTTCGCCTGGCAGGTGGCCATTCCGCACCTGCAGGCAGATGCCGATGACTCAGGCCACCCGCGGCGCTCACGTTGGTATCTGCATGAAGACGGAGAACCCCTCTCCGTCCAGCATGCGACTCCGCGACACATCGCACGTTACGGCAGCGGCCGCTTTCGTCATTGGGAAGCTGGAGTGTTGTTCTCAACCTCGGACAATTCTGATCCGCGGAGCAACGGCCGCTGCTATGAACTCATCCGCATGGAGTCTCCATGACTCCTGCCGCGCGGTCAGAAGCGGATCAGCAACACGGAGACGGGAAACCGTCGCGGTTCCGCGTCCTGTTCTATGCCGGCTCCTGGGACGTCGGCGGGGCGCGCACACAAATGACGCTGGCCCTGCGATTCCTTGATCGCACCCGCTTTGAGCCGCACTTGCTGGTTCCTGATGCCCGCACGCTCGATCGTCGCGAATTGCCGGAGGATGTCAGGGCGCATTCGTACCTGAATCCTGGCCAGTCGCGGACAAGTCGCTGGCAGCGCATCGGCAACATCGCGCGGTTGTTACGAGTGCTGCAGATCGACCTCCTGTTCGATCGCACATATCTGGCCACACTGGATGCTGCCGTGGCCTGCCGCTTGCGACCGACGCCCCGGATTTCGATGGCGGTCGCAGATCCCGCAGTCCAGTTCCGGATGTATGCCCGGCGGCCGCGCTGGCTCTGGTGGCAGATCAGCCGCTGGGCATATCGCTCGGCCAACCGGGTATTGGCGAATTCGGAAGGACTGCGTCAACAACTTCTGGACTTCTGGAAGTTGGCTCCCGGGCAAGTCCAGGTCCAGCGCAACGGATTTGATTTCGAGCGGATCAGCGTGCTGACCGGACCTGAAAGCGAACCGGGACGAGCGCCTCATTCCGGCAAATTACGGCTGTTGACGGTCGGACGGATCGATGCTGACAAGGGACTCGACGATCTACTGTTCGCGCTGGCTCAATGGAAGCAGCAACCGGACACGCCGGAATTCGTCTGGCGGATCGTCGGCTCCGGGCCAGCGGAAGCCGGGTTGCGGCAACAGGTCACCCGACTGGGTCTGGCGGACTGCGTGGACTTCGTCGGCTCGCTGACCAATCCATGGCCCGAGTACCAGGCAGCGGACCTGTTTTGCCTGCCGTCGCATTCGGAAGGCTCGCCGAATGTCCTGATCGAAGCCCTGGCTTGCGGCACACCGGTGATTGCCGCCGATTGTCCCAGTGGCCCGCGTGAGATTTTGAGCGGCGGCGAGTTTGGCCAGCTGGTGCCTGTGGGCAAACCGCATGACCTGGCCTCAGCGCTCCGGACGTTTTCCGCTGCACCCGACCTCTGGAAGCAACGAGCCCTGTGCGGACAAGCGACCGTGAAAGCCAGCTACGCAGCTCCACTCGTGATTGACCAGTTGCAACAGCACTTTCTGCAGGTGCTTCAACTCACCCGTCGTCCCTGAACCGCAAGCCGGAACTCGCGGTGTCAGGGAGAGCGGTTCCCTCAGCCCTGCTGCCCCTGGGCGAAACCTGCCATCATCGCCTGTTGCATTTCGGCGATTGTGGGATTGCCCAGTTTGGTGGCAAACGACCAGCGATGACCAAAGGGATCACGCACCTGGCCGTAGCGGTCGCCCCAGAACATGTCCTCGGGAGACATCACGACTTCTGCACCTGCTGCGGCAGCCTGCCGGATGACCGCGTCGCAGTCCTTGACATAATGATGGAGCGTCACCGGCGTACCACCGAGGGCGGTGGCGGATTCCGACTTGCCGCCGCACATTTCGGGAAAGTCGTCGACCAGGAAGAACGGGTGACCGTCGAGCGTCATCTCGGCATGCATCAACCGGGTGTCGCCAGGCACGGCCATCCGCATGATTTCCTCAGCCCCGAAGGCTTTCTTGTAGAACTCAATGGCCGCAGCAGCAGGACTGCAAACCAGATGCGGAATCAGACCTTCGCGACCGGCAGGCACGGGGGATACGTCAGACATCGACTTTCTCCAGGTTCAGGAAACAGAAGCGTGAATGTGTTAACAGGCGGACTGGCGACCTGATCGAATTGTTGAGCCACCGAACGCACAGGAAGCCCCAAGGCGCACAGGATGTCACAAGCAGCGGGGCCACAGCGTAATTCTTCCCGCTTGCAAGTCTTCTGCGCCGCTCGTGGCAAGGATTGTATTCAGAAATTGCAGCAAACCGTTGACTGACAAAACCCCTGGCACCGAGGGAACAGAAACGATCCCGGCTGCCCGGTGCACCTGACCTGAAGGATTGATGGTGACTGAAAATTTTTCAGTGGCGTCAGCCTCACTGGTCAGCAGCTTCCAGCACTGGAACGAACGGGTGCGAACTCCCGGAGTAAACCCTGCCCCACAGTCAGTCGAATGCCGCCAGCAGAATTCGACAGAAGCTTGCGAAATAATTCACGACAGATGTTCTCCGGGAGCCCATTCGGCGCATGAAAACCGCCCGGATTCCGTTCCGGGGATTTGTCTTATCTCTCAACAGGATAATGGTTAGCGTCATCCAGCCACACTCGCCCGTGCATTCACATTCTGTTCGGCGATTTCGTTGAGGATCTTGTCGGCCTGGCCTTCCTCGTCCAGGGTCGCCTGCAACATCCGGGCAACCTGCGTGAGCCCCAACTGGCTGGCCCAGGTGCGGACCGTGCCGTAACCGGCCATTTCGTAGTGCTCCACCCGCTGGCAAGCGGCGATGATGGCCGCGTCTCGCACCGCATCCTCGCCGCTGGCGTTGAGGATTTCACTGCCTTCCTCAATCAGACCCTTCATGGCATCACACGTTTCCCGTTTGGTCGCCACACCCAGCAATTCAAAAATGTCCTCCAGACGGGACACCTGCCGACGGGTTTCCTCCAGATGCTGCCGCAAGGCCTGTTTCAGAGCGGGTGATGTCGCCCCCTCTGCCATCTTTGGCAGGGCCTCCACAATCCGTTGTTCGGCGTCGTACAAATCCTGCAGTTCAAAGACGAGCAGGCTTTCCAGTGAATCAAGTTCGAGATTCGTGAACCATCCCATGACTGGTGTCTCCGTCATTAGAGATTGATAACAGGACTGACTTTCCCCGGACATCGCTGAACGAGACCGGGCCTCGTTCGTGTGAATCGCGAATCACGTACCACCTCGCCAACTGCTCGGGGCAAGGTCGCGATCTTTTGATGAATGTTTCACTCGGCTCCCGTGGATTCAGGTCATTTGCAGATGATTAATTCGCAGGGCTTCAGCCTTTCTCAAGAGGCACCGCCCCCCCGGGTGATTGGCCAGTCGGCATCCTGGCTGCTGGCGCAGCGCGCTGCCGACTGACCCTCCTGCTTCCCGGATCTCCCGGTCTGCTTGACCCTGCGCGTGCGGGCAAGATATCGTGCGAGGAACATTCCCTTTCCTCACCATCTCTTCGAGTCAACCATGCTGGCGCTACGCTCCACGCCCTCGGTTTACCGTTTTCACCTGCTGCTGTCCGCGATCTGTCTGTCACTCGCAGCCGGGCTGGCAGGCTGTGGTTCCAGCACTCCGCAAGGAACCGGTGATGCGGCAAAAACGGATGCGACCACTGGCAAACGGCGTATCATCGTGCTGGTGAATAACCCCTCATCCTATTGGGATGCCTGTCGCTTCGGCGTACGGGATGCCGAACGGGATCTGAAGCTCGCCGCTGCCGGATTGACGGCCACGATGGAAGTCCCGGATGGTACCATTCAGGGACAACTGGATCGTTTGCGGCAATTCGCCACGCAAACAGACATCGCCGCGATTGGCATCTCGCCGGTTGAGTCCGACAACGCAGCCATCGCGGACGAACTGAAGAAAATGCGCGACCGCGGCGTGAAAGTCGTTACGTTCGACTCCGATCTGGATCGCGATAAATATCGTGACCTGCGAACCGCCTTTCTCGGCACCAACAACCGGGCAGCCGGGGAAGCACTGGGGAAATGTGCTCAGATGCTGCGGCCGGACGGGGGTAAGTATGTGACGTTTGTCGGACGGACCGGCGCCCAGAACGCCATCGAACGGATCGACGGTTTCGCCGCCGGGGCCGGAGAGCCCTTTCAATCGATGGACACCATGGCAGACGACGCAGATCGCAGTCGGGCGAAAGAGAACGTCCGCAACGCCATTCGCAATCACCCCGGCATCAATACGCTGGTCGGCATCTGGGCGTACAACGCACCGGCGATTGTCGACGTCGTCCGCGAGCAGAACGCCCGCAGCAAGTATGCCATCGCAGTGTTCGATGCCGAACCGCTGACCATTCAGGCGATGCAGGACGGCGATGTCGACGTGATGGTCGTGCAAGACCCGTACGCGATGGGTTTTCAGACGGTGACGCTGTTGAAGGCGATGGTGGAAGACAATCAGGAAGTGATTCATGAGATGTTGCCGCATGCCGATCAACCGGACGGCGATCTGATTGACACCGGGATCAAGGTGGTGGTGCCTGATGAGAAATCGCCGGTCCAGGCGGACAAACTGCCGGAAAACACGAAATATATGACCCTGCCCGCCTTCAAGGCCTGGCTGGACGAATACGGCCTCACCGGATCGTGAGCAAGGTGACAGGTCGTGCGCAAGCTCGTTCGCCCGTTGAAGTCTGAATCGATTTCCTCTCCCGCAGCGTGTGGTGCCAATTGTGAACCGTCAGGCCGTGTGGCGCCGTCATGAATTCAGCCTGCTGATCGCGATTGCCCTGATCGGCCTGGTCACCGTGCTGCTGGATGCCCAGCACAATTACTGGTCGAACCCGCGGGCGAGCGCAATTGACCTGCTGCGACAATGGTCGATGCTCGCGCTGTTTTCGCTTGGATCAGCTCTGGTCATCATCTCCGGCGGCATCGATCTCTCGACCGGTTCTGTGATTGCCTTCAGCGGGACCGTCTGCGCCGCCCTGCTGTTACTGCTCGCCCCGGAAGCAATGACAAAATCGCTGCCGTTGCCGATGTGGGTCGTCGTGACCGCCATTTCCGGCACTCTGGCCAGCGGTTTTCTGATCGGCAGTCTGCATGCCTGGCTGATCACGCGCGTCGGACTGCCGCCGTTCGTCGCGACACTGGCGACCCTGGTCGGCCTGCGGAGTCTGGCGCGGGCGATCTGTGAATCGGTCACGGCGCACGTTCTCGGCGGGGCCAGTACGAATATCAGTCTGTTTGATCGCAATTTCACTTACCTCGCAACGTCGGTCTGGATTCCGGCGGTGCTGGTGCTTTCGATCGGGTTACTGTTGTGGCTGATGATGAGTCGCACGGTGATCGGCCGGCACCTGTATGCGCTCGGCGGCAATGAACTGGCAGCGCGGCTGAGTGGCATCCAGACCGATCGCCTCAAATGGCTGGCCTACTGCATCAGCGCCATGCTGGCCTCCGTGGCCGGCATCTTTTACATCTGCGAGCAGACGGTTGCCGATCCACAAACGCTGGGGCGCGGTTATGAACTGAATGCGATCGCCGCTGCCGTGGTGGGCGGTTGCAGTCTGCAGGGCGGCATCGGCACCATACCGGGCACACTGCTGGGAGCCCTGTTCCTGCGGGCAGTCATTGATGGCGTCTCCAAGATCATCAAGACCGGGGCCGATGTCTACGAAGGCCTGATCGTCGGTGTCGTCGTGGTCTTCGCGGTGATGTTCACGCGGACCGAAGCCACTGCGCAACGACGGACTCCGCTGTTTGGCGGACTGCTGGGTCTGGTGACCATCGCCAACCTGACCCTGATTGCCGGATTGCTGATGGCCCTGATCGGCACCCGTTTTCTCGGCAGTCAACTGCAGATGGATGGCACGTGGCTGGCGCTGTTCACGATGGCCGCAATTCTGCCGCTGCTGGGGATCTCTCGCCAGTCGTGGTCCAGACCGACGGTGCGACGCGCCGGAATCATCTGGGCGCTGGTGACCGTGGCTGCCGGCATCGGACTCGATCAGGCCTATCCGGCGGTGCAGCGGTCGCGCGCCACTGCTGCGGTGACATCGCTCGGCGGGAAGGTGGCCTCTGCCGGGGGCGGGCAGACGATCGACTTCGGTTCCGTGCCGCTCACCGATTCGCAGTGGAAGCAGATCCAGTCCCGCCTGCAATTCCTGCAGCCGGTCGTGGAACTGCGACTCAATGCGGCAGCGATCAGCGAGCGTTCGCTGGACTTGCTGTCAGGCTGGAAGAGCCTGGAACAGCTCGATCTCGGTGACAGCGGACTTTCTCCCGCCGCCCTACGACGTTTGCAGCGTCAATTACCGGAAACCGAAATCAGGCAGGACAGCGGCCGGCCCGACTGAGCGAATCCGCCACTTGTCGGAATACACTGCAAGTTTGGCATGCACTGAGTCCCCGAAGGGCGTGGTCATCCCTGCCGCAGGCCGGATGCAGGCAAGACAATTTCACCCGGATTGCCGCGAACTTTTCTCGGCGGGCGATCGATCTTCGGATCGCTGTCGACGGACAAAACAAAACCCGCGGCGAGAAATTTCCCGCCGCGGGTCGTGATTCCGGTCGTGATCGTCTCAATTGACCGTATTGACTACTTCATGAAGAAGTCGGTCGGGCCGCGGAAAGTGTAATAGGGATACTGCACTGCAGCGGCCGGAGCCCCGTATTGCGGATAGACCATATTCTGCGGCCACTTGTAGCCGTAGGTGGTGTAGTGAGTCGGCTTGTCCTTGCCGAGGCTGCAATGCGGGCAACCGTCTGCCGGGCAGCTGTTGCCGTACTGGCAATGGGGGCAGCCTTCGCCGCCGTGACCATGCCCCTGGCCGGTGGTATAGATCTTCTTGCCGCGGGCCGCATAGTAGCCTTCCGGGCCGACGTAGTAGCCGCCGTTGTAGCCGTAGTGGTGATCGTGGTAATCCTGCACGACCTTGAAGTCACCCTTCTTCGGATACTTCTTGAGTTCGCCGTATCCCGGGGCAGAACCGATCAGTGGACCGTAGGCTTCCGTCGCAACCGGGGCTGTCGTCGCCGGTTTGTCCGCGATCGGCGTCGGGCTCTGGCCGCGAATGACCACCACGCCAGGTTCCCCCGCCACGGCAGCCGCTCCGATCATGGTCAGTACCGCCAACCCCCAACACACTTTGCCGTTCATGGATCTTCCTCTCGCGACCGAGTCACGGACGCACCTGCCACCCCGTACGCCACTGCCCGCCGACGACCACACGCACGGTGAGCAAACGATCGGATGTTTTCCGTGATCCTTCTATCGGCGCAATTCCCGGTACAACACGAACGAATCCTGCGATTCCCCCAGACGGATTCTTTGGAATTCATGGAAATCGGAAGGCTGGGCAGAATGGGGCAATGACCAGATTCGATCCTGCAGCGACAGGGCCCGCTTGCGGCTTCGCGATTTTGCAGTACCGCTGGTTGACCGGGAATCGCGAAACCGCAAGCGAGAACTGAGGTTGGGCCGCGTTCGCTTACAGGTCTGCGTTCCACTCCCGATAAAACTGGTCCAGAAACTTCTCCAGGAACCGGTGCCGTTCCTCTGCCAGGCGTTTGCCGGTCGGGGTCTGCATCCGGTCCTTTAACAGCAACAGCTTCTCGTAAAAATGATTGATCGTCGGTCCGCCCTTCGACTTGTACGCTGCGAAATCGGCATGCAGTTCCGGCGGGTGTTCCGGATCATACATCGCCCGTCCGAACGCGCCGCCAAATGCAAACGCCCGGGCCACGCCGATCGCACCGATCGCATCCAGCCGGTCGGCATCCTGCACACAGCGGCCGGTCAGCGACGACATCTCGGTCTTCACCCCGGCGCCCTTGAACGAAACTTCTGCGATGATCGTACAAACGTGATCGATGACTTCCGCCGGAGCCTGCAACGACTGCAACCAGTCGCGGGCAGCTCGCGGCCCCGCGGTGTCGTCGCCGTCATGAAATTTCCAGTCCGCTACGTCATGCAGCAAAGCTGCCAGTTCGCTCAGATCCGGGTCAGCTCCTTCTTCAATCGCGATTCGCCTGGCAGTGCGACGCACCCGATCGACATGCCACCAGTCGTGCCCCGTGGCGTCCCCGGTCATGCGGGAGCGGATCATGTCAGCGGTATTGGAGATGAGTTCAGCGAACATCAGGGAGCAATCCATCGTTCAAGCGGTGTTCTGGGGGAGAAAACTCATGATGACGGGAGCATACACAGCCGGCGACAAGGTACGACGTTAGACACCGCCGATTCCGGGATTTCGTCCGTTGAATCCGGCAGGTGGTGAATCGGGCGAACGGAGATTACGCTGTTTCGCAGGCAGCGCTGCGCCGCGAAATCCTGGGATCTAATCGATTTCTGAGGGAAGATGTCATGCTGTTCGCGGTCCAGTCGCGACTCACTGTCACCGGCTCGTTCCTGATCCTGCTACTGGTCACTGTCATTTCACCGCCGCCTGTTCCTGCGGCAGAGCGACCGAATGTCATCCTGGTGTTTGTTGACAACTTCGGCAACGGAGACCTCGGGTGCTTTGGCTCCACGCTGCATCGCACACCGCACGTCGACCGTCTGGCGAAAGAAGGCATGAAGCTGACCAGCTTCTATGTCAGCAGTGGCGTGTGTACGCCCAGCCGGGCGTCGCTGATGACGGGCTGCTATCCGCGGAGGATCAACATGCACATCAATGGCGCGAATGGCGCCGTGATTCGACCGCTGGATACGCGGGGACTGAATACGGCCGAAACCACCATTGCGGAAGTTTTGAAATCAAGAGGGTACGCCACCGGGATTTTCGGCAAGTGGCATCTGGGAGACCAGCCGGAGTTCCTACCGACGCGTCAGGGATTCGATGAGTTTTTCGGCATTCCCTACAGCGACGACATGACGAAGGACAAGTTTCCTGAAACCTGGCCGGAACTGCCGTTGATGCGGGGCGAACAGGTCATGGAAGCGCCGCCGGATCGTGATTTCCTCGTCAAACGCTGCACGGAAGAAGTGGTGTCGTTCATCGAGCGGCATCACGACGAACCCTTCTTTGTGTACTTGCCGCACACTATGCCCGGATCGACGCCACATCCGTTCTCAAGCCCGGATTTTCGAGGAAAATCGAAGAACGGCGAGTATGGAGACTCCGTCGAGGAACTGGACTGGAGCACGGGAGAGATTCTGGCGGCCCTGGATCGCCAGCAGATTGCGGACAATACGCTCGTGATCTGGACCAGCGACAATGGCGCCGTCCGTCGCAATCCGCCTCAGGGCAGCAATGCGCCTTATCGTGGTCATGGCTATGACACGAGCGAAGGGGCAATGCGGATGCCGTGCGTCGTGCGCTGGCCCGGCAAGATCCCCGCCGGCACAACCTGCGACAAGCTCTGTTCCACCATGGACTGGCTGCCGACGCTCGCCAGCATCACCGGGGCCGCCCTGCCGGCACAGCCGATCGACGGCGGAGACTTTTCCGCGATGTTATTCGATGAACCGGGCGCAAAGTCGCACTGGGATGAAAAAGGCTTCGGCTTCTATTTCATGGATCAGTTGCAGGCGGTGCGGTCGGGGCCGTGGAAGCTGTATCTGCCGCTGGACGGAAAATACATCAATCTGGGACGCAAGACCGCTGACATGCCCACGCCGACGCAGCTGTTTGATGTGCGGAAGGACGTGCATGAAGACCACGAAGTCTCAGCAGACCATCCAGAAGTCGTCCAGCAGCTGATGATACTCGCGGATCAGATCCGTGCAGAGATCGGCGATGTCGGACGTGAGGGCACGGGACAACGTCCCGCCGGCCAGGTCAACAATCCGAAACCGCTGGTGCTGTTGAAGTAAAAAATGCGCGCAGAAGAAGCCCAGGGATGGCCATCCCTGGGCTTCCGGGGTTTCCATAATATCAAACGCGATCACGTCGCGGAGACGGGAATCTCGCTGGACGAATCCTGCGGGATGACCGGTGCCGCGTGCTGCTTGCTGATGTAGTTAATGATCGATCGCGTGTCATCGCGGGTCATCTGGATCTCGGACATGTCGTAACCGGCCTGGGCGAACAGGTTGCGGCATTCCTCCTCGGTCCGCTGATAGAAGTACCAGTCGACCAGCCATTGATACTTGGCCTTGTCATACTCACGGCAGTCCTTGAAGGCCACGTACACCAGCCCGTTGTCTGCCACGGAATCTTTCCAGCCGGCCAGCAGGCGAATCATCAGGCGATCCGGAATGTAGTCACACAGTCCGATGCTGTAGAGCACGTCCGGACGGCCGAAGGCCTCGCGATTCTTCGCAGCATTGCCCATCGTCAGGGCGTTGTACTTCACCATTTTCATGGACATGGTCATCGGCAGCGTGGGAATGACGTTGTCCTGCACAAAGGCAATCGCGTCATCATCCTGATCAACGCAGGTGACGTCCACGCGGCAATCTTCCGGCAAATCCCAGCCATTCAGATACTCGCGTCCGGGTCCGGAAGCGACGTTCAGAATCGACAGATCCTTGCGTTCCCTGGCGACGTCCGAGAGGAACTTCCGGGCCATCTCCAGCCGGATTGGCACGGAACGTCCGAGTTCGGTCTGCAGGAAATAACGATCGAGGTATCCGCCCAGACCGGTGGACTTGATCTGCCGGTTATAGACGGCGGTCAGCATCATGTAATCGCCCGCATAGCCACGCGGCTTGGTCAGGGCATGGTTCATGAACCAGCTCCGCTGGAACCACGGTTGAATGGCAGCGCGGAACTGCTCCTGCGTAGTTCTCAACAGGCGGGTATCGTCACCGATTTCGGTTTCCAGTTCGCTGCAGCGGACCAGAAATCCATCCACTGCGGCGATGACTTCTGCAAGCAGATCATCATCGTCGGGAGTGGCATCGGCCGGAATCCGCTGATCAAGTTGTGCGAGAGTTTGCAGAAATTGCGGCAGTTCGGTGTCGAGGAAAACTTGCACTGGCATTTAAGCATCTCCCGTTAAATGTGTGGACCGGCAACCATCGCTTCTGAAAAGAAAGGCTACATCAAGGCGGATCAGTGACAGGCAAATCAGTGAGGGCCGTAGCAAGAGTATGCCGGCTGGCCCTGGCTGGCTATGAGGGCCCTCAACTTTTGCCTGAGCGGAATTTTGCGCGCAAACGATACTAAGAAGCGAGGGTATTTCCCTACTTTTGGCCGGATTTCCATAAACGGTATTATCGGTAGTAGTTTCCAGGCAAACGGCGCAAATTATTCGGATTGACAGAATCTGCAGGCTTTAGGCTAATCGAGTCTTTCACCTCAGTGATTTAAACTCACAATTTGAGCAGTCTCCGTTACAAATCGCACACAGAACCCTGCAACAATCCGGGGATCTGACTCGATTTCAGTACAGGCCACTCACGAAGCCTACCCGCCTGTTCAGAAACCTTGACATTGCAACAGGGTTACTTAGCGCAACAGAAACGTTCCTGTTTTGAAGGGGCCGCGGAAGGAAGGCTGCCGCCAGTGCGACCGGTATCGTGGATACCACCGCACGGTGATGGCATCACATGAATGATGATTCGCGATTTCCAGCAGCGCGAACCGGGCTTGAGCATTTAATGAGTGGTCATCAAAGACCGGACCAGTTCAGAGAAAGGAGCTGTGCGGACGCCAATCCACCATCTTCCGCGAGGTATATCACTCGCGAACGTCAGGTCGTAGCTCTACTCTCTGAGCCATCCTGCCATCGTTCACCATATTTACACGCGCCTGCCCAAGTCTTGCGCTGATCTCACAGATCCTGCGCTGATCTCAGTTGCCTGTCCTTCCACCTTGACGTCAAGTCATGATTTCCCATCGCAAGATGGACCTCGCTCACGCAGTGCTGTCCTCTTTCCGACAGTTCCTCACGAACCCGCCGCGTCCATTCTGCTGGAACCTGCAGCAGCAACCTGTTTGAATATCCCGGTGCCTGTCTGGGAACAGCATGTGACACTGGCGGATCGTGTTATGGATTTTCAACCCTGTCTGACCGTGAACTGTGGCTCGTCGAGCATCAAGATCGCGATGTTCGCCAACCAGACCGGGGACCGCCAGGATCGCATCCTGCAGGCGAACATTGACCGCGTTGGCTCTGTCTCGTCCCGGCTGCAATTGCAATGGGGAACGGAACCGTCGATCGTCCAGGCCGTGGAAGCTGGCGACCATGCTCGCGGGATGTCGCACCTGCTGGCGGCGATTGGTCCGGAGTGGCTGACTTCACGACTTGCCATTGGCCATCGGGTCGTGCATGGCGGCCCCCGCTACTGGCAGACCACACGAATTGATGAGCAGGTTCTGAACGATCTGACGTCGTGTATTCCATTGGCCCCCGCTCATCTTCCCGGAGAACTGGCGGTGATGCGCATGCTTGCGGAGCGCTTGCCCGACACTCCTCAGTTCGCGTGCTTCGATACCGCGTTCCATCACCAGCTTCCGCCAACCGCCTCCCGGCTGCCCCTGCGCAGACGTTATGCCGCTGAAGGAATACGCCGCTACGGATTTCACGGGCTGTCATATGCATATCTGTATGAGGAACTTGTGCATCTCACTGAGGGGACAGCGGCAAATGAGAGGATCGTGCTGGCACATCTCGGAGCGGGTTGTAGCCTGGCAGCGGTGCTGCATGGCCGCTGCATCGATACCACGATGGGCTTCACCCCGACTGCGGGGGTGATGATGGCCCGACGTTCCGGTGATCTTGATCCCGGCGTGTTGCTGTATCTGCTCAGAAACCATGCACTTACCGTCGACGATCTGGACCGCTTGCTGAATGAGCAATCGGGACTGTTGGGCGTCTCGGAAATCAGCGCCGATACACGCGACCTGCTGGCCGCGGAGACGTCTGACGTCCGGGCTCGCGAGGCGCTCGATTTATTCTGTTATCAGGTGCGAAAAACGATCGGGGCCCTGGCAGCGGCCCTGGGGGGGCTGGACCGGCTCGTGTTTTCTGCCGGGATCGGCGAGAATTCCGCAAAGATTCGGGAACGCATCTGCCAGGGTCTTGAATATCTGGGCATCGCCCTCAATCCTGCCTGCAATGAGCAATCTGCGCCGCTGATTTCCACCGGCCAGGTTCCGGTGCATGTCCTGCACACGGATGAAGAAGTCATGATTGCGCGCGAGGTGGCACGGCAGCTTCAGGGTGTTTGAAGTTCGTGGCCACGGCATCTCTTCATGACACAGGAGAGCGAACATGTCCGCAACGCTGGAAACGACGGTCACCGGGCAGCAACCTGACGGTTCAACCGGGATTCCGCATGAATTTCGCGCGCTGGATGCGTGGTGGCGAGCGGCGAACTACCTCTCTGTCGGACAGATCTATCTTCTGGATAACCCGTTGTTGCGGGAACCGCTGGAACTGAAGCATGTCAAACCGCGGTTGCTGGGCCACTGGGGCACTACTCCCGGGCTGACGTTTATCTATGCGCATCTGAACCGTGTGATCAAACAGGGCGGACAGAACGTCCTGTATATCACAGGGCCTGGACATGGCGGTCCAGGGCTGGTGGCGTGTGCCTATCTGGAGGGCACTTACAGTGAAATCTATCCGAACATCAGTGAAGACGGCGAGGGGCTGCAGCGACTGTTCAAGCAGTTCTCGTTTCCCGGCGGAATTCCCAGCCATGTCGCTCCAGAGACCCCCGGGTCGATTCATGAAGGCGGTGAACTTGGCTATTCGCTGTCGCATGCCTTCGGCGCTGCGTTCGATAACCCGGATCTGATTGTCGCCTGCGTCGTGGGCGACGGCGAAGCAGAGACCGGTCCTGCCGCGACTGGCTGGCATGGCAACAAGTTTCTGGACCCCGTCCGCGACGGAGCCGTGCTGCCCATCCTGCATCTGAACGGCTACAAGATCGCAAACCCGACGGTGCTGGCTCGCATTAGTTCCGAGGAATTGACCTCGTTGATGAAGGGTTATGGCTACACGCCGTATTTCGTGGAAGGGCATGATCCGGCTGCCATGCACCAGCTAATGGCTGAGACACTGGAAAAGGTCTTTGCAGAAATCCGGACAATTCAGAATCAGGCCCGCACGGAAGGGAACACGACACGTCCGCTCTGGCCGATGATTGTGCTGCGCAGTCCCAAAGGCTGGACCGGCCCGAAGGAAGTTGACGGTAAAAAGACTGAAGATTACTGGCGATCCCACCAGGTGCCGATGGGGGAAATGTCCCATGCAGGCCACGTGAAAATTCTCGAAGACTGGCTGAAAAGCTATCGTCCCGAAGAACTCTTCGACCAGGGTGGCACCTTGTTGCCAGAACTGCGCGAACTGTCTCCCGACGGCCAGAAACGGATGAGCGCCAATCCGCATGCCAATGGCGGCGTGTTGCTCAAGGATCTGAGACTGCCCGATTTCCGCGACTACGAAGTCCGGATCAGCGCCCCGGGAGCGGCGCAGGCAGAAGCCACCCGGGAAATGGGCAAATTTCTGCGGGACGTCATGCAGGAGAATCTGGAAGCCGGCAATTTTCGCCTCTTCAGTCCGGACGAGAATAATTCCAATCGCTGGCAGGACGTCTTGAATGTCACCAATCGTGTCTGGAATGCCACACAGCTTCCGGAAGACGATCACCTGGCAGCGGACGGACGGGTGATGGAAATGCTGAGCGAGCATCAATGTCAGGGCTGGCTGGAAGGCTACCTGCTCACCGGCCGTCACGGCTTCTTTTCATGCTACGAAGCGTTCATCCACATCATTGA
>VFQN01002098.1_pt1 | contig 31700 bp, 33 predicted proteins | sample 3512371 | NCBI WGS metagenome assembly VFQN01 (sample SAMN10412370, study PRJNA504923) | tailings metagenome | isolation source: Replicate 2 from Balatoc abandoned mine | place: Philippines: Itogon, Benguet | collected 2017-08-28 | reverse complement strand
AGAAATTCCGCGCCAAGAAGTTCGAGCCGGAAGCCTACACGCTCTACAGCTATGCGGCGGTGCAGGTCATGAAACAGGCGGCGGATGCCGCCAAGACGCTCGATCCGAAGAAGGTGGCGGCGCAGATCAAGTCCGGCCAGAAGTTCAACACCGTGATCGGCGAGCTGTCCTTTGACAAGAAGGGCGACATCACCCGCCCGGATTACGTCGTCTACGTCTGGAAGAAGGGCGCGGACGGCAAGATCACCTACGAGGAACTCCCGGCCAACATGCAGGGCTCGTAACCCTCACCGACTCCACGAAAGACCCAGAGGCCCGCGCCAAAAGCGCGGGCCTTTCTATTTCCCGCCCGTCCCCGCGAAGGCGGGAACCCAGCGAAAAGCCGCAGACTCGGTGGCCAGACTGGATTTCCGCCTGCGCGGGAATGAGGGGAGCTAGGGCGGGATTCGCGCGCTTCATTCCTTGCGCAAATCACTCTACACCCCTCCCCATGCCCGATTTTTCCCCGCAGCAGGACGCAGCACTCCGCGCCGTCTCCGACTGGCTGAAGGCCAGGCCCGGCACCGGTTCTACACCGCAGGTCTTCCGGCTTTTCGGCTTTGCCGGCACCGGCAAGACCACCCTCGCCCGCCATCTTGCCGAAAGTGTCGAGGGAAGGGTCTCCTATGCGGCCTTCACCGGAAAGGCGGCACTCGTCATGCGCGCCAAGGGGTGTGGCGGGGCCTCCACCATCCATTCGCTGATCTACAAGACCCGCGAGAGCGGCGACGAGGCGCCGAGCTTCGAATTGTGGGACGAGGCGCCCGCCTCCAAGGCCAAGCTGATCGTGATCGACGAATGCTCGATGGTGGATGCCGAGCTTGGCCGCGATCTCCTGTCCTTCGGCATTCCGGTGCTGGTGCTGGGCGACCCGGCGCAATTGCCGCCGATCCAGGGCGCCGGTTTCTTCACCGAGGCGGAGCCCGACGCGATGCTCACCGAGGTGCATCGGCAGGCGCAGGACGATCCGATCGTCCGGCTGTCGATGATGGTGCGCGAGGGCGAGCGGCTCGAGCCCGGCCGCTATGGCGAGAGCGAAGTCGTACTGCGCGGCGACTTCGATCCCGATCGCGTGCTGGAGGCCGACCAGATCCTGGTCGGACGCAACAACACCCGCCGCGCCTATAATACCCGGCTGCGCGAGCGGCTCGGCCGCGAGGAAAGCCTCCCCGTCGCCGGCGACAAGCTCGTCTGTTTACGCAACAACCGCAAGAAGGCGCTGTTCAACGGCGGCCTGTGGACCGTGAGAGAGCGCGGCGTCGGCAAGTCGGGCAACATCATCACGATGCGGATCGCGCCGGATGCCGATCTGTCGGGTTCGGCGCTCGGCGTCAAAGGCGTGAAAGTGTCGGTGCGGCGCGAATGCTTCCTCGGCGGGATCGAGGATTACGACTGGACCCAGCGCAAGAAATACGACGAGTTCGATTACGGCTACGTGCTCACGGTGCACAAGTCGCAAGGCTCGCAATGGGACGACGTGGTGCTGTTTGACGAAAGCTTCGCCTTTCCCGATAGCCGCGCGCGCTGGCTCTATACCGGCATCACCCGTGCGGCGAAGAAGCTGACGGTCGTCGTCTCATGAGCGGCCGCAGCCGCGTGCGCCAGCGATGAAGGACCGGAATTGAGCGCTTCAGACGTGTCGAACAATCCCGCAGCAGGGCGCGGCAGCGAAGCGGTCTTCTATCTGATCGCGATCGCCGTCGGCGGCATGGCGGGACTGATCGGGACGGCGTTCCATTTCGGCGTCGACCGGCTGCTCACCTGGCCGCACGCCTTGCGGTCGACCCTCGACGTCAGCAGCGGCCAGTTTATTCTGATCGCGGGAGCGGTTGCCGCGACGATGTGCGTCGTCTCGGTGTGGCTGGTCCGCACCCTCGCGCCGGAGGCAGCGGGGTCCGGCGTTCAGGAAATCGAAGGTGCCATGGAAGGGCTCCGCACGGTGCGGTGGCGCCGGATCCTGCCCGTGAAGTTCTTCGGCGGGTTTCTGTCCCTCGGCTCCGGACTCGTCGTCGGCCGCGAGGGTCCGACCATCCATATGGGCGCCGCCATCGCGCAGGCTTTTTCCGAGCGACTGCAACTGACCGAGCGGGAGCGGCGCGGCCTGCTCGCAGCCGGGGGAGCAGCCGGACTCGCTGCAGCGTTCAGCGCGCCTCTCGCCTCGGTTCTGTTCGTGATCGAGGAGACGCGCCGGCAATTCCCGTATTCGCTGAAGGCCTATACCGGCGTGATGCTGGCGTCGGTCACCAGCGCCGTCGTCACCGAGGCGCTCGCCGGCCGCCGCCCCTTCATGGCCGTCACTGTCGTTGCAACATCCTTGATGTGGCTTCCCGCCTTCGCGGTTCTGGGGATTTTGCTCGGCATCCTCGGCGTCGTTTTCAATCGCACCCTGATCTGGTCGATGGATCTCAGCGCCGCGATCGGCGAGCGCGTCACGCCCTATCTCGTGCCGGCACTGGTCGGCTTTGCCGTCGGCGTGCTGCTGATCCTGCGGCCGGAAGCCACGATGGGCGGCGATAACCTTGCGGTCCGCATGGTCGGCGAGAATCTTCCGCTGACAGTGATGGCTACAATCGTGCTGGTGCGCTTCGTCATGACGATGGCGAGCTATTCGACCGGCGTACCGGGCGGCATCTTCGCACCGATCCTCGCGCTCGCGACCGCGATAGGTCTCCTCTACGCGCTGATCCTGTCGATGTTGCTGCCGCTTCCGGCGGGCACCGAAGCCGCCTTTGGTGTTGCCGCGATGGGCGGACTGTTCGCGGCGACGGTGCGCGCACCGCTCGTGGGCGTCGTTCTCGTCGTCGAACTGACCGGCGCTTATTCCATCCTCGTTCCGGCGATGATCACCTGCCTCTTCGCGAACTTCATCGCGGAATGGCTCGGCGGCCGGCCGATCTACGAAGTGCTGCTCGAGCGCACGCTTGCGCGCGCCGGACAGCCCGTTCATCAAAGCGCAGCACCGACCGCGGACGGCTCTCCACAGATCGGCGGCTGGGATCAGCGATAAGCGCACTCGATCACGATGCCATCGGCCAAGTACCGCGGATGAACGCACGGATGCATGTTCGAAACGCTCAGCGCGCAAGGAACCCGCTGCGACACGTGATCGCGTGATGCGGAAAGATTTCGCCTGTACCCGCATCGTGGGACGACCCGGATTGACAACAGGTTGAACGCACTCGAACCTGACGCGCGCTGACGAACGCTTCATCGAGCAACGGCGGCGGTGGACGACATAAAAAGCGAGGTCGCGAATGCGGCCCGGCACGCGCGCAACATGGGAGGACCATATGCTCCGCAGACTCGGATTACCTGCAATTGCGGTTGCAATGCTTGCGATGCAGCCAGACGTCTCATTCGGACAAGCGGCCGCTGCCGATGATTTCGAGGTCATCACCCTCGGAACCGGCTATCCCACGCCTTCGATGAAACGGTTCGGCCCCGCGACTCTGGTGAAAGCGGGCAAGGAAATCCTGCTGTTCGATGCGGGGCGCGGCGCGTCCCAGAGGATTTGGCAGACCGGAACTCCGATGGGCGCAATCAACGGCCTGTTCATCACGCATCTTCATTCGGATCACATCGTTGGTATTCCCGATGTTTGGCTGACAGGCTGGCTGCCGTCACCATTCGGCGTCAGGAAGTCGCCGATGCGGGTATGGGGCCCGAAAGGCACAGCGGCGATGATGACTGGACTCGAAAAGGCCTACGAATGGGATATCGAGACCCGCGTCGCCGACCAGAAGCTCGCGAGAGAGCCGGTGTCAGTCGTCACGACGGAGATCGAAGAAGGCGTCATCTACAATCAGAATGGCGTGAAGGTCACAGCATTCGAGGTCGACCACGGCGAACTTATCAAACCGTGCTTCGGCTACCGCGTGGATTACGGCGGCCGTTCGGTCGTCATTTCTGGAGACACCAAGTTCTCCGAGAACCTCATCAAGAATGCAACCGGTACGGACCTGCTGATCCATCAAGCGGCAATGGCGAAGGACGAGCTGCTGCAAAAGTCGATAGCGTTTCGCTACATCATCGACCATCACACCAAGCCGGAGGAAGCCGGCACCGTCTTCGCCCGGACCAAACCGAAAATGGCGGCGCTTTATCACATCGTTCTTTTGACCGACGGGAAGATACCGGCACCGACCGAAGCGGACGTCGCCGAGCGCGCAAAGACCACGTATCAAGGGCCGATGGTTGTTGCCGAAGACCTGATGCGCTTCTCCATCAAACCGGATGGCGTTTCTTACAGGATGCCCTAGCGGAGCGACGGAGGGAACGAAGCCGTCGCCGACTTCAGACCGCGACACTCGCGGCCGGAGCGAAATCCTTGAGGTGATGCCCCGCGTCCCGGGGCATCACTATGTGCGTTGGCGGCGTGAAGCACGCGCTTACTGCATGAACCAGCCGTGGCTGACGACAAGCGACTGGCCGGTCATGACACCGTTCTTTGCAGCGGCGAAGAACAGCACCGCATCGGCAACGTCATCGGTCGTCGTGAATTCGCCGTCAACGGTATCCTTGAGCATCACGTTCTTGATCACCTGCTCTTCGGTGATCTTCAGCGCCGCGGCCTGTTCGGGAATCTGCTTCTCGACCAGCGGCGTGCGCACGAAACCCGGACACACGACATTCGCGGTGACGCCGTACTCGGCGCCCTCCTTCGCCAGCACCTTGGCGAGCCCGATCAGGCCGTGCTTCGCGGTGACATAGGGCGCCTTCAGCTTGGACGCCTCCTTGGAATGCACAGAGCCCATATAGATCACGCGGCCATACTTCGCGGCGTACATGTGCTTGAGGCAGGCCTTGGTGGTCAGGAACGCGCCGTCGAGATGGATCGACAAGAGCTTCTTCCAGTCGGCATAGGGGAAGTCGACGAACGGATGAACGATCTGGATCCCGGCATTGCTGACAAGGATGTCGACCTTGCCGTATTTCGCGACCGTGTCCGCGACACCCTTCTCCACCTGAGCCTCGTCGGTCACGTTCATCGCGACAGCAAAGGCGTCGCCATGTTTCGCCTTGATCTCGTTGGCTGTCGCCTGGGCGGCATCCAGATTGAGGTCTGCGATGACCGGAATGCCACCTTCGGCGGCGAGCCGGAAGGCGATTTCCTTGCCGATGCCGCTGGCGGCACCGGTCACGATCGCTACTCTTTTGTCGAAACGAGCCATCACAACAATCCTTTTCCTTATTTCAGATAGTCGAACACGACCTCGCCGAGGCCAAGTGTCAGATCCGCGATGTAATGCGTGCCGGACAACACCTCACGCACCGGCAGCCGGTTCACATCGCACATGGCATGATCGAACAATTGCAGTGCGGCGGGTCCGGTCCAGGCCCCCTTCAGCGTCACATCTTCCATGTAGTAGCGCACGAGTTCGCAGATGCGCGGCGTGCAGTCGACATGCGGGATGATCTTGATCATGAACGCGGGCTTCGCCATCGCCTTCTTCATGGGCTCAAGCGAAAGCTCGCGATGCTTGTAACCCATGGTCGCCGTAACGCAGAGCACCGACCCGTAATGCAGCGTGCCAACCAGCGTTTCCTGCTCATGCAGGATCTTCGGCGTCGCAAGCTTCTTCGGAAAGCCCCAGATCTCGCGGCCGCCGGCGATCGGCGAATTGTCGTCAAGATACATGGCGTGGACGTAACCGCCCTCCTGAACCTCACCCGACGGCGTCTTGAATCGAACAGGGATCACCTGCCCGGTCTCGGTGTAGTCGCCGAAGCCGGTCGAATCCGGCATGCGGATAAATTCATAGGCAACGGTGTCACCGACCACCTCGAGCGGCTCGGGCACGACCTCCCGCAACTTTTCCGGATCGGTCCGGTACGTGATCACCACGAATTCGCGATTGTAGAATTTATACGGCGGCTTCGGATAAGCGGGGTCGTTCAACGGCATCGCGAAGGCGTTTGCCCTGACGTCGGCAATTTTCATGGGAGCACTCGCTACTCAGTGGGTTTCGGGAGACGTCAGTGTCCGACCTTGTCAAAAGTCGCGACGCCGTCGTCGGCTGATGGCCGCTGCAGAACTTCCGGATAGCTCAGGGTTCGCGCCGTATCCGCGTAGCCGGCTGCCCAGTGCTCCTCCATCATCGCGCGCGAAAACAGATAGTCCTTGGAGGTGCCTTCATATTCTTTCGAGCGGTAGATCAGATGAACGATGTTGTAGACGGTGTCGTCGGCCTCGCTCTGCAGCAGCGCCAGGTCCGGATCGCTGTTGAACACATCCTGATCGGGAAGCATCTGCAGCGCACGCTGCGCGGCACGCCGCAGCCGCTGCATCTTGCGGAACTGATCGGTATTGGCGCGCGTGCGGCTCGAATAGCGGATCTCCTTCTGACGCACGTCGAGACCAATTATGTCCTGCGGCATCTTGCCGGTCGCGCTCCACAGGTCGACCTGGAAGGCCAGAGTGTCCTTGCGCGGTCGTGTGCCCAGCACCCAGTCGAGCGGTGTGTTCGACAGAAGACCGCCATCCCAATAAAAGTCGTCGCCGATCCTGGTCGCCGGAAAGCCCGGAGGCAGCGAGCCGCTGGCGATCACATGATCCACCGTAACGGGCTCTTCGCTGGTATCGAAATAGCGCATGTTGCCGGTCCGCACATTGACGGCGCCCACGCACAGGCGCATGCCGCCCGCGTTGATGCGATCGAAGTCCACCAGCGTGCCGAGCGTCTCGCGCAGCGGCGTGATGTCGTAAAAGCTGTCAGTCTCGGGGCGTAGACTCGACCACATGTAGAACGGCGTCGTTCTCGGAACGAAGAACCCGGGTGCACCGGCCAATACGTTGGTGAGCGCGTAGGTGCGATTCACGGCCAGATGCAGCGTATCGCCGCCACTGGCCATGAAATTCAGCATCGGCGCGAGCATCGGCAGGACGGTGGGCGGAGGCTCCGTGATCTTCTCCCAGAAGGCCCGCAGAGCGTCGACACGGCGCTCCGGTGCGTTACCGGCGATAAGCGCGGCATTGATGGCACCGATGGAAATTCCGGCCACGCAGTCAGGATGCAGATTGGCATCGGCCAGCGCATGATAGACCCCGGCCTGATAAGAACCGAGCGCTCCGCCGCCTTGCAACAGAAGCGCGATTCGTTCGAAAGGCGGACGCTCCCTGACGGGCTTTACCTTGTACTCGGCCATAGGCGGAATTCACAATTTCCGGGACGGACATTGGTGCGCATGACGTCGATGAATCGCATCGATGCGCCGATTTCTTTCCTCGAGAATAACGACGCTCGTATGTCGAATGATCGAGCGGCCGCCCGGCGACGACCTTGTGCCGATCATATCGGCGCGCTCATCAATGATTGGTTTAAGGCGTCACGACTTTGTGAGGAACCAAGGCAAGGTTGCCGAAAGAGTTAAAAGGAAAGCGCGCGGGGCTACCGCGCGTCCCTCTTCGCCTGGGCCACTGCCTGCGCCTTGCGCAGCCGGCCTCGCTCCATCGGATTGATCAGCTGCTGCCGCTTCTGATTCATGATGTTGCGCATGCCGTGATGGGCGTGGCGGCTGTTGAACGCAGCGCCTGCGGCTGCGGCATTGGCTTCCTTCATCGCGAGCGCCCGCTGCGCGCTCTCGATATGCTCCGTGGCCGCACGCATCCGTCGGCGGCGCTCGGCCTCGCTGTTGACGCGACGGACAGCCATCGCAAGGACCGCAAGCTTGGTCTTCGAACCTTCATCGGACTTCGACGGAGCCGCGCCCCGGGGCGCGGCCTTGCCGCGCATCTCGCGACGGCGCTGGTTGGCCTGAGTCTTGGCCTTGTCCCGGCGCTCCCGCACGAGCTTGACGAGTTGCGACAAGTCCTCGTCGGACAGGTCCTGCAGCGCAGGATGATGCGATTTCGCAACCAGATCGCGCTCCTCGGCATCGAGTGCGCGCTCTTCGGTCTTCCTTGTGATCGCCATTGGTCCTCCTGCAGCGGATACACAGACACCTGGTGTCCTTAGCAGCCTGTTCTTAACGGCTCTGCCGATCCGCCGCACCTCACGTCGCCGCGATGTCTCGTCGCGAACGAGGAATGCCGCGATATCGCATCCCAACACCATGCTCAGCTCCGAGCATCGGCACTTCCAAGAGCATGAAAGCCCTCAGGTCGCGCGCGAGAAAGGAATTCTTTCACATGAAACGTAGAGGGAAAGTGCTGGTTTTGAAGGAGTTTCGGCGTGACTAGCCAATGCGCCCCAGCGCCGGAAACGTCTCCAGCAACCAGAAACTCATCGTCGTGATGCCTCCGGTGAGAAACATGATGCCCGTCAGAATCAGCAATCCGCCCATCGCCATCTCGACCTTCTGCATGTGGGAGCGGAACCGCGCCATGAATGCGGCGAATGGCTCGGCCGCGAACGCTGCAAGCATGAACGGAATGCCGAGGCCCAGCGAATAGACCGCGAGCAATCCCGCGCCTTTCGCGACCGTCGCTTCGGACGCCGCGACGGCGAGGATAGCGGCCAGGATCGGACCGATGCAAGGTGTCCAGCCAAAGGCGAAGGCCAGCCCCATCACATAGGCGCCCCACAATCCGATCGGCTTCGCCATGCCAACGCGCTTCTCGCGCAGCAGAAATGCGATGCGCGTCAGCCCCAGAAAATGAAGGCCCATGATGATGATCGCGATGCCGGCAATGGTGGCCAGCACATCCGAATAGGCGCGCAGCACTCCGCCAATCAGCGTGGCGCTCGCTCCCAGCGCGATAAACACTGTCGAGAACCCGGCGACGAACAGAGCGGCGGCAAATACCGTTTCGCGCCGCACTTGCCGCTCCGGCTCCCGGTCGGCCAGACGCTCAAGAGACGTGCCCGCGAGATAGACCAGATAAGGCGGAACCAGCGGCAAAACGCAGGGCGAGAGAAAACTGATCAGACCCGCGAACAGGGCGGCGAAGATGGAGACGTCCGGCATGGCGCTGTCATGCCCGCCGATCCGCGGTGACGCAAGCGCGCGAGCGCAGCCTCGCCATGATGTGACCGCTGATGGCGGATTTTGCTATGACTGGCCGCCGTCGGAGCACCCGGCGGCGCATGTTGTTGTAAGCCGGACCCGCAGGAGACGCATATTGCGCAATCTCATCACCGATGTTGCCGGTTTGAAGGTCGGCCATGCCGACGATGCAAGGCTGGGTTCCGGCACAACCGCGATCATGTTTGACGAGCCGGCGGTCGCGTCGGTGGATCTGCGCGGCGGCGGACCGGGGTCGCGCGAGACCGAGCTGCTGGCAGCCCATTCGACAGTCGAGCGGGTGGATGCGATCGCGCTGTCCGGGGGCTCCGCTTTCGGGCTCGACGCGATGTCTGGCGTCCAGGGGTTCCTGCACGAGCACGGCCGCGGCTTCGCAATCGGTCCCGCGCGCGTGCCGATCGTGCCCGGTGCGATCGTGTTCGATTTGCTCGCGGGCGGCGACAAGCAATGGGGCCGATACTCGCCGTACCGCGAGCTTGGCTATCGCGCAGCGGCATCAGCCACGGACAATTTCGCGCTCGGCAGCGCCGGAGGCGGCCTCGGCGCCACCGTCGCGACCCTGAAAGGCGGAATCGGATCGGCGTCCGCGCAAACTGAAGACGGCGTCACCGTCGGCGCTATCGTGGTCGTGAACGCCGTCGGCAACGTAACGATAGGCGATGGCCCGCATTTCTGGGCGGCGCCATTCGAACAAGCGAACGAGTTCGGTGGCCTCGGCTGGCCGCAACTTTTCGGACCCGCCGCGCTCACGATCCGCACCAAGGGTGGTCCGCGGGAGGCCACCACGATCGCGCTCGTCGCAACGGACGCAATCCTCACCAAGGCACAGTGCCATCGTGTCGCTGTGATGGCGCAAACCGGATGCGCGCGTGCGATCTACCCGGTGCATACGCCACTCGATGGCGACATCGTGTTCGCGGCCGCGACCGGCAAAAAACGTCTGTCCGACCCGCTATTCTCGCTCACGTCCCTCGGCGCACTGGCCGCCAATGTGCTCGCTCGTGCGATCGCACGCGGCGTATTCGAAGCAACGGCATTGCCATTCGATGGCGCATTGCCGTCATGGCGCGACAAGTTCGCATAAAATCCGGCTGGCCATGGATGCGTGCTGTCAACCATCGCGGCAATACGATTAAACCACAGCTTTTTGTGTCGGCATTTACTGGGCAATAATGATTGCGGAGACGCGATCATGCCGATGAATGTGCGTCAGATCCTGCCCGGCTTCCTACGCGGGCAAGAATCCGACATCTCGGGAATCCGGGACATCGCCTATCATGCTGACCGGCAGGAACTGCAGGTCGCGTTCGCGTCAGGCCGGACCTTTGTCTATTACGACGTTCCGAAGCGCATTTACGACGCATATGTGGCATCGCCCTCGCCGGGAGCCTTTTTCAATATCGCGATACGCGGCCGTTTCCAGTTTCACGAGCTGAAGCCGCCGCAACAGCCGAGCCAGCATTAGCCCGCAAAGCGTTCTGCACTGTATGGCTCAGGATCGGTGAATGGGACTTCGCCGGTAATCATCTCGGCCAGCAATCGTCCGCTTACCGGACCGAGAGTCAGCCCCCAATGCGCGTGGCCGTAGTCGAGCCACAGTCCCGGCTGTCCGGGCGCCGGGCCGATCACGGGCTTGGAATCGGGGAAGCATGGCCGCCGCCCCATCCAGGGCGCTGACTCGGTCGGCTCGCCGAGAGGAAACAACGCGCGCGCCTTCGGCATCAGGCGGTCGAACTGCACCGGTGTGGGTGGCGCATCGCGCGAAGCGAATTCCGCACCGGTCGTGAGCCGCAGCCCCTGCTCCATGGGAACCACCGCATACCCGATCTCGGCGTCGAGCACCGGACGATTGAGACCTTTGTTTCCGTCCGGCCGGAAATGCAGGTGATAGCCGCGCTTCACCTCGAGCGGCAGGTCGATCCCAAGTGGCTCCAGCACGTCGGGTCCCCACGGTCCAAGCGCCACCACCGCGACCGGAGAATCGACCGGCCCTTCCGAGGTATCAACGCGCCAGTTTCCATCGGAACGATGCAGCGAACGCGCATCCCCGCTCAACGACACCCCCCCGAGCGACCTGAACAATTCCGCGTAGGCGCGCGTGACCGCAAGCGGATTGCTGACGCTCGCGGCCTCGGGCCAAAAAATACCGCGCTCGAAGACCGGAGATAATCCGGGCTCCAGCGCCATCGATCCGTTCACGTCGAGCGATTCGAACGAGATACCGGCCGCGGCGATCGCGTCGAGATCGGCCTTGGCGTCGTCGAATGCACGCACTGTCCGGTAGATTTTCAGCCAGCCATTGGTGCGCAGATAGCGCTCCGCACGGGCTTCTCGCATCAGCCGTTCGTGCTCTCCGATCGAGGCCGCAAAAAGCGGCCGCATCTGCTCGGCGAATTCGAACATCGCTTCGGGGCTCGAATGGCGAAGATAGGCGAACAGCCACGGCGCGAGTTTCGGCAGGTACGACAGATGATAATTCGCTTCAGGCGCGAGCTTGAACACGATCTTCGCCAGCGCGGCCGGCTTGAGAGGAAATGGATAGGGGAAATAGGTATTGCCCTCAATAATGCCGGCATTGCCGTAAGAGGTTTCTTCGCCAGGCCCGCGCCGGTCCACAAGCGCCACCGACAGGCCGCGTTTTGCCAGATGGACGGCAGCGGATACGCCGACCATTCCGGCGCCAAGAACGATTGCATCGGTACGAGCCATGACGTCCCCAAACGCGAACACTCCAAACGTCCGCGATTCTCTGGATGATTGGCACAGATATATGGATTACGCGACAACCATGCAGTATCAGGCGCTATGCCCATTTTTGACGCAGGCCTGTCGGCGCTGGCGTGGCTTGGCCGGCAAGGCACGCGCGCGCTGGCGCTCTCCGTCTTCGTCGGGATTGCGATCCCGCCGTTGGCGGCAATCCTGAAGCATGTATTTGTCGAAGCGCTGTTGGTGCTGCTCACCCTCGCCTTCCTGAGGGTCGATTCGAAACGCTTGCGGAACCAGTTCCGGAATCCGGGCCTCGTTATCGCTGCAAGTGTGTGGACCCTGATTGTGGTGCCCGCGCTGCTGTGCGGCAGCGCGATAGCGCTGGGATTGCCAGCCGCTTCCGAAGCGCTGTTCGTGGCGCTCGTCCTGCAAGCCGTGGCACCGCCGGTCATCGGCGCGCCTGCGCTTGCGGCGCTGTTAGGCCTCGATGCAGCGTTGTCACTTGCCACGTTGATCGTTGCTACGGCCTCCACACCGCTGACTGTCCCAGCTCTGGCCGCGCTATTCGCCGGCACCGCGCTTGATTTTTCGCCGGTCCTGCTCAGTTTGAAACTGTTCGCGATGCTCGGCGGGACGGCGATTGCGGCTTATGTGGTCAGACGCATCAGGGGAGCGGACTGGGTCGCGAGCAAAAGCGAGCAGATCGATGGGCTGTCCGTGATCGCGCTGTTCGTATTCGCGATTGGGCTGATGGATGGCGTCGGACGCCACATCCTCGACCAGCCGCTCTTGGTCGGCGCGCTCACCTTGTTCGTCTATCTGCTGACGGCGGTCTTGATCGTGCTGACCTGCCTCGTCTTTCATCGCGCCGGCCGCTCGGCGGCACTTGCACTCGGTCTCGCGGTCGGCAGCCGCAATATGGGGCTGATGGTCGCAGCCGCAGGAGGCGCGGTTCCGGAGCTGACATGGCTTTATTTTGCGGTCGCGCAATTCCCGATCTACACGCTACCGCATCTGCTGAAGCCGCTTGTTCACCGCTGGGTTGTGAGGGACAGTTTGCCCGAGACAGTCGCCGGTGTAAGACGGGACGCTGACCAATGACCGAGCCACGCATGTCCCGACCCCTCCTGATCGCGCCGTCGATCCTCGCCTCGGACTTTTCGAAACTGGGCGAGGAAGTGCGAGCGGTCGATGCAGCGGGCGCCGACTGGATCCACCTCGATGTGATGGACGGACATTTCGTCCCCAACATCACCTTCGGACCCGATGCAGTTAAGGCGATGCGCCCTTATTCCAGCAAGATCTTCGACGTTCATCTGATGATCGCGCCGGCTGATCCGCATCTCGAAGCTTTCGCCAAGGCAGGCGCCGACATCATCACCGTGCATGTCGAGGCCGGCCCGCACCTCCATCGCTCGCTGCAGACCATCCGCGCACTTGGCAAGAAGGCTGGCGTAACAATGAATCCGGGCACGCCGGAAAACACCATCGAGCATGTGCTCGACCTTGTCGACCTGGTGCTTGTGATGTCGGTCAATCCAGGCTTCGGCGGGCAGGCCTTTATTCCCGCAGCCGTGGAGAAAATTGCACGCATTCGAGCGATGGTCGGCGCGCGCCCCATCGACATCGAGGTCGACGGCGGCATTACGGCGGAAACCGCGCCTCTCGTGACCGCCGCCGGGGCGAATGTGCTGGTGGCCGGTTCCGCGATTTTCAAAGGCGGATCGCCGGCCTATCGCGGCAATATCACAGCCATACGGACCGCCGGCGCAATGGCGCGCGGCGAAGCGGCGTGATCGCGCCAACGCATGCGCTGACGTCGCTCGCCCGCAACCTTGAGCCGGGCGAACGCGTTCTCTATGCGGTCCGGCCCGATATCTGGGTGACGCTGCGCAACAAGGCGTTTCTGCTCTGGATCGGCATTCCCTGGTGCGCCGGAACGCTCAGCCTTTATTTCGCGGGCCGCGCTTCGCCGGCGATCGCCCTGCCCCTGGCGATGATCGGCATCGCAATGGTCGCGGCGCCGATTATCATGGCGATCGATGCGCGTTCGACGCTGTACGCGATTACGGACCGCCGGGCATTGATCATGCGGGACGGTTTCCGGCCGGATTTCGTGAGCTGCCCATTCGAGCGGATGGACTCAGCACTTGAGATCATGGCTCCGCCTGGAAAGGGCGGGCACCTTTATTTTGCATCGGGGATGTCCACAAAGCTCCGGGACGTCGATTACACGGGAAAGCTTGCATTCCGCGACCTCGCCGATCCACAGCAAGCCGCCAGGCTGTTGGACGCCGCACGAAAAGGTCATCCAGAGCCTGTATGATCAAAACCCACCGAATCGAACGCTCTCCCGAAAGGCTCGAACGTCCGACATGAAGCAGATCATACTAGGGGCGTGCTTCAGCGCCGCAGCCGCATTAACTGCCCATGCGGCAAGCAAGGGTGTCGAAAAGGGTCTCGAAGTCCTCGATCCGACCACACGCATGGAGCAAATCTGCGCGATGGAAGCCATGGCGCGCGTCGGCAAAGACAAGAATCCCTATCGCCCCGACCGCGCCATTATCTATGCCCTCGCGGCGCCGAAAGTTAAAGGCGACACCATGACCGGCGACGGCGGCGCGTTTCGTAGCAAGGGCAAGTGGTACCGCTATTCCTTCACCTGCAAGGCCACCGACGATCACATGACGGTCTCGTCGTTCAGCTACAAGATCGGCGAGCAAATCCCGGAAGAAAAATGGGAGACCTACGGGCTTTATTGACGGCCCGGCGGGTGTGAAAACCGTTTCCCGGCATACGGACGGGGTTTGCCGCGATCAGCCTCTGTGTTAGGCGACGGCCTGCCAAATGCGGCAAATGCCGCCGATCAAGAGCGTCCGATGATCCCTCGCTACACCCGCCCAGAAATGGCAGCCATCTGGTCGCCGGAGCAGAAATTTCGCATCTGGTTCGAGATCGAATCGCATGCCGCCGACGCCATGGCGGAACTCGGTCAGATCCCCAAAGAGGCTGCGAAGACCATTCGCGACAAGGGCCGTGCCGCCACGTTCGATGTCGCGCGGATCGATTCGATCGAAGCCGAGGTCAAGCACGACGTTATCGCTTTCCTGACGCATCTCGCCGAGATCGTCGGTCCCGAGGCGCGCTTCGTGCACCAGGGCATGACGTCCTCCGACGTGCTCGACACCTGCCTGTCGGTCCAGTTGGCGCGCGCCACCGACATCCTGATTGCCGATACCGACAAGCTGCTGGCCGCACTCAAGCGGCGCGCGATCGAGCACAAGCTCACCCCCAGCATTGGCCGCTCGCACGGAATCCACGCCGAACCTGTGACGTTCGGACTAAAGCTTGCGCAGGCCTATGCCGAATTCGATCGCGCCAAGGCGCGCCTTGTCGCCGCGCGCAAGGAAATCGCCACCTGCGCCATTTCGGGCGCTGTCGGGACCTTCGCCCAGATCGATCCTCGCGTTGAGGCCCATGTCGCCAAGGCGATGGGACTGACGATCGAACCTGTTTCGACTCAAGTCATCCCCCGCGACCGGCACGCCATGTATTTCGCGACGCTCGGCGTCGTGGCCTCCTCCATCGAACGGCTTGCTACCGAAATTCGCCATCTCCAGCGGACCGAAGTTCTCGAGGCCGAGGAGTTCTTCTCGCAAGGCCAGAAGGGCTCGTCGGCGATGCCGCACAAGCGTAACCCGGTACTGTCGGAGAACATCACCGGCCTCGCCCGCATGGTCCGCGCCTATGCGCTGCCGGCGATGGAAAACGTCGCCCTCTGGCACGAGCGCGACATCTCGCATTCCTCGGTGGAGCGGATGATTGGTCCTGACGCGACAGTGACACTCGACTTTGCGCTCAACCGGCTGGCCGGGATCATCGACAAACTCGTCGTCTATCCCGAGAACATGCAAAAGAACCTCGACCGGCTCGGGGGCCTTGTGCATTCGCAACGCGTGCTGATCGCGCTCACCAACAAGGGCGTATCGCGCGAGGATGCCTACCGGATCGTTCAGGACAATGCGATGAAGGTCTGGCGCGGCGAAGGCGACTTCCTTGCCTTCCTGAAAGCCGACCCTCGGGTCACGGCAAAAATGAGCGCCGCGGAGATCGAAGAGAACTTCGACCTCGGCTATCACTTCAAGCACGTCGACACGATCTTCAAACGCGTGTTCGGCGAAGCCTGAGCGAAACGCGGCGCTCAATTCGCTTCCAAAGTCCGTATATCGATCTCCGACGTCAGCGTCCGGTGGACCGGACACTTGTCCGCTATCTCGAGCAGGCGCGCGCGCTGAGCGGCGTCGAGTTCGCCCTTCAAGGTCAGCACCCGCTCGATGCGGTCCACCTTGCCCTCCTTCGTCTCGCAGCTCTCGCAATCTGCCGCATGGATGCGCGAATGCGTCAGCTTCACCGACACGCGTTCAAGCGGCACCCCCTTATGGTCGGCATAGAGGCGCAGCGTCATCGACGTGCAGGCGCCGAGGCCTGCGAGCAAAAGGTCGTAGGGCGTCGGTCCGCTATCGTCCCCGCCCTGCGCGAGCGGCTCGTCAGCGGTCATGGTATGACGCCCTGCGCGGATCGATTGCCGGAATTTGCCTTCCCGGGTTTCGGTGACCGTCACCATGCCGTGCTCGACTTCGACATTCTCCTCGAGCATCGCGACATCGAGGTATCGCTCGGCCCAAGCGGCGATGACGTTGGCGACATAGGCAGCATCGTCCTTGCGGCTCAGAAGGTGATCGGCGCCAGCCAGCGACACGAAGCTCTTGGGGTGCTTCGCCGCAACGAAGATCGCGGTCGCGTTATCGATACCGACCACATCGTCCGTAGGAGAATGAAAAATCAGGAGCGCCTTGCGTAGCTTCGCGATGCGCTCGGCTTGCGCGTGTGTCTCGATGTCTTCCAGGAATTTGCGCTTGATCCGAAACGGCCGCCCGCCAAGCGACACTTCACCTTCCCCAGACTCGCGGATAGCCGCGATCTCATCGCGCAACAAATGCGTCACATGCGCGGGGTCCGCGGGCGCGGCAATGGTGACAACCGCGCGGGCTTCCGGGACCGACCCCGCGGCAGCCAGGATCGCCGCTCCGCCGAGACTGTGACCGATCAGAAGCGCCGGGGCGTGTCCCTGTTCGCGCATGTAACGCGCCGCCGCGACCAGATCGTCGACGTTTGAAGAAAAGGTCGTATTCGCGAACTCGCCTTCGCTCGAACCGAGCCCCGTGAAATCGAACCGCAGCACGGCGATGCCAAGCGAAGTCAGCGCGCCGGCAATCCGCTTCGCGGCGTGGATATCCTTGCCGCAGGTGAAGCAATGCGCGAACAGCGCGTAAGCTCGCGGTCTGCCGTCCGGCAGATCGAGCAAGGCCGAGAGGCGCTCGCCGTGATCGTTGGGGAAATCGAATCGCTCCGCCGGCATGCTGCACTCCATACGTCTGTGCTTCTGTTCCGAGACTATTCGATAAGTCTACCGTCAACGCCGCCTTATGCCCGAATCACGCCGGGACAGGCGCGGCAGGCCGGCTTTGACGGACGCGCCGGCCATGCCAGAACAGCCCTCGCGCACCCGAAACGGATAGACCGACGACATGCCCAAAAAAGCCACGCGGAAACGCAAGCCCTCAAATATTCCTGCCTCACGTCTCAGCATACCGGATGAAAGCGCCCTCTCGCCGAAACAGAAGGAGTTGCTGTCCGACATTCGCAAGACACGCGGCAGCGGCCCGCTCGGCGGTCCGTTCGCCGTCTTCCTGCAAGCCGCCGAATACGGCGACCTTGCGCAGAAACTCGGCGCCTTCTGCCGCTACAAAACGTCGGTGCCGCCACGGCTCTCCGAGTTCACGATCCTCGTTCTGGCACGCTTCTGGCGCTCGCAATACGAATTCTGGGTCCATGCGCCAATTGCGCAAAAGGCGGGAATCAAGGCCGCCACGATCGAGGCGCTGCGAACCGGTCGCACGCCCCGACTCGGAAAGGACGAGCGCGCGATCTACGATTTCGTCGCGGAGCTGCACAAGACGAAGCGCGTGAGCGACAAAACCTATGCCCGCGTCCATGCTCTGTTCGGCGATGCCGGCATGGTCGAATTTGTGGGTATCCTTGGATATTACACACTCGTTGCGATGACGCTCAATGTCTTCCGCGTCCCGCTGCCGGAAGGAGAATCGTATCCCTTCGCCGAACCGAAAGAATCGCCGGGTCGGCGATGACCGGATGAACATCCACTGAATCGCCAAACGGCCACCCACGGATAATCCACAACTTAGTGGTATCAAGTTGCCGATATTGCAGCGCTTTTGCGGAACCAGCCATTCTCTTTGTGGCCTTGCCTTGTTCTCCTTTTAGATGATTGTTCCCGTGTGGGAACTTTGTTCGGAGGGGAACATGAAGAAGTTGGTCGCCGAGTTTATCGGCACATTCACGCTTGTCTTTTTCGGATGCGGCGCTGCTGTCATCGCGGGAATGGGAACAGGTCCAACCGCGATCGACGTGCTCGGCATCGCGTTCGCGTTTGGCCTCGCTATCGTGGCCATGGCTTACGGCATCGGCCCGATCTCGGGATGTCACGTCAATCCGGCTGTCAGCTTCGGCGTCTTGGTTGCGGGCCGCATGTCGACTGCTGAATTTATCGGCTATGTGATCGCACAGGTTCTCGGCGCGATTGCCGGCGCGGTCGTCCTCTATCTTATCCTCTCGGGGAAGGCTGCCGGCTGGAACGGCGGACTCGGCCAGAACGGCTGGGGCGCGGGCTATCTCGGTCAGTATAACGTCGCGTCGGCATTCATCTTTGAAGCAGTGGCGACGTTCCTGTTCCTCGTCTGCATTCTCGGCGCAACCCACGGCAAAGCACCGGTGCATTTTGCGGGCCTTGCAATCGGCCTCACACTGACCGCGATCCATATCGTCGGCATCAACGTGACCGGCGTTTCCGTGAATCCCGCGCGCTCGATCGGACCGGCCTTGGTCGGCTTCGGCAGCAATCCTGGTGCGGTCGCGCAGCTTTGGCTGTTCATCATCGCTCCACTGATCGGCGCAGGTGTTGCCGGGCTGCTGTTCAAGTCGGGCCTGCTCGAGCCCGATCCGTCCTGATGTGCCGAGCGCCTGAAGACGAGGCGTAGTCTGTCGGTGATCGTTCGTGCTAAACGGGGTCCGACGCTCTGAACGGACCCCGAATGCCGGACCCGCTGTCATCTGCGACTGACGACAACCGTGTCGTCAGTCTGCACACGAGAAGAAAAGTCCGAACAAGCGACAGCGCGCCTGGTGCGCTGTCGTCAGCCGATCTCGGCAAATACGAGCGCAGTCCGGAGCCGGACGACTTCCGTCATCGGATGACGGTGAACGTCGTCGCTTTTGTTTTTCTCGTCGGGCTGGTTTTCGCCGGCGTCTGGCTTGCGGACACAATCACCACTATGCGCAAGACCCAGGATTGCGTGCTCACGGGCAAACGCGGTTGCGGGCCCATCGAGGTCCCAGCGCCCGTCCGTTAGTTTTCTGCGATGCGGTCTGCTGGTCGCAAGGGCGCGATAGTCACCCGCGCCAGGCCAGAGAAGCCCAGAGCCGAGGCGGCCTGCGGGGTCAGATCGATCACTCGGCCGCGGACGAACGGGCCGCGATCGTTGATTCGGACGACCACCGATTGCCCGTTCTTCTTGTAGGTGACACGGACCATGGTTCCGAACGGCAGCGTGCGATGTGCCATCCGCAGAGTTTTTGCGGTCAAAACGACGGCTTCAGCTCAAAGAGCCTGCCAAGTCGAGCTCTCCGCGCTACGGGATATCCCGCAGGCGGGCGAGGATCAGAAGCGTAGCCCCGGCTTCGTACCCGCTTCTGCATTGCCCGGCTTGCGCTTCGCGCTGGCCTCGGACGTCGCAGGACGCGAGACAGCGGGCGCGGCCGCCGGTGCGGTCTCGACCGAAACAGACGCACTCGCGCTCGCACCGGTGCTTGCGGTCGTAGCCGGAGCGGATGCCGCAGGAGCAGCATCAGCCGCAGGCTTCGCCGGAGCTGCTGCCGGTGTTGAAGCCGGTTCAGCCGCCGGGGCACTGACGCGCGGTCGCGGCGCAGCCGAACCGTCGTCGGCTGTCTGCGGAACGCCACGCGAGCGAATGACCGACTGAATCCGGCCGAGTACCAAAGCATGCAGCTTGGCGGACTTGTCGATGTCGATGTGGCCGTAGCCCTGCCCGCTTACGTCCACATTGTTGAGGGTGCCGCGGAAGCCTGCGCCTTTGCGCATATATGCGTAGTCGCGCTGGGTCAGGTTATAGACCTGTCCGACATTGCTGGACGCCGCAAACGAGCCGGTCCCGTCGAATGGGACGACCAGCGCGACGGGGACGCCCTTCTTGCCGAGATATTCGGCCATATACATGACGGCATCGGCACCGAGCGAATGACCAACCAGGACGACAGGCCCGTGCTGGCGAGCCTTGTATTTTACGGTGATTCCGTCTGCCAGAGCCTGCCACTCCGAATGATTATGAACACTCGCGCTGATGCCGCGAGCCTGGATCTTTGCGGCCAGGTCGTCCATTCCCAGCGAGAAGATGTTCATCAATCCGCGCAGCAGATAGACGTGCCCGTTCGCCTGCGACGTCGCGCGCTTGGGAGCCGGCTTCGATTTCGCAGCCGAGCGCTCGGTTGACGCCGTGGTCTGCGCCAGCGCCGGAACGGCCATCATCGAGACCGAAGCCAACACAGGCAGGAGCAACCAGCTTCGTCTGATCCCCATCATCGGACCCGATTCTCCGTGTTTTTGTTCGTTCGGGCCGCAAATCGGACTGCCCGCCGAGAGTCCGATGTACAACGGCCAGCCCCTGAAACGCCACACGGCTTGAACGTTTTCAATGTGAACATCGGCTTGTGTTGCCGCTTTGCCACGATACAGCCGCTAGTAAATCCCCGGGATCAGACGCGCGGTGCGCTTCATGTAGGCGCGATACTCGTCCCCGAAGCTGTCCAACATCATTTTCTCTTCCTGGCCGACGCGGAACAGGAACAATGTGCCGAATCCGACGAGACCGGCCGGACCTGCGATCCAGTTCGGCAGCAGCAATGCCTGAGCAACCGCCCACATAAAAAAGGCGGTGTACATCGGATGGCGCACGTAGCGGTAAAGTCCATTGGTGACGAGGGCGTGCTGCTCACGAACTTCGAGCGAATCGGACCAGTTGCGCCCGAGTTCGCGATGGACCCGATAGAACAGCCACAGGGAACCGGCGAATACGGCAGTTCCGAGCCATGCCAGCAGCGGCTGGAATGTATAGTCGGCGAAGGCTGGCCGCCCTGAGAGCACGTAGAAAAACGGAATGATCCCGAGCCCTGTAAACGAGCAGGTCAGCAGGATTTTCTCCTTGGTGGTACGCCGGTCGAGACGGGTCTTGGTTTTCCAGGACCGTCGCTGATGTGGCCAGCGAATAAGAAACCACGAGACGGCACCGATCACAAGAATCGCCTTGGCGATGGTCGGCGTCATGACGTCTTCTCCGCAGCTACAGGATCGATAAGGCTGCCGTCATCGGCAAAACTTGGAACGACAATATCCGGCTTGAGGACCCTGGTCTCAAGGCGCAAAGGTCCGCAGCAAATCATGTAATAGTCGTAAAAATACCGCTTCTCGTTGCCCATTACCAATTGGCGATGGAGCCGAAAGAAGTTCGCCTTGAAGCGCCGGTAGGTCCGCGCCTCAAGCATATTGCGAATGTGTACGCGCCGGATAAATGGACGTCCTGTGTCCGGGAGCTTCAGAACTTTCAGCGTATCGACATTATAAAAGCTGATGGGGTCGGCCATCGTCTGGTAATCGATCCAGAAAATCGCGGGGTGGGCCGATACCCGAGCGGTCGCCTCCCGGAGCCATTTCCCGCGAGGATGAAAAGCAATCTTGAGAAGCGACGAGCCGGTCGACAGCAACGACAGCCGCTCACCGTTCTTGCCGAACTCGGGCACGAGTTGCAGCGCGCGATCGACCACCATGACCTTCAGCGCACAACCAAGGCTGTGCGCTGCGAATATTACCTCGTCATGGTCGCCGGCCCGGAGCGTGTCCGCCAATTCCTGCGCGAAACCCTCCATGCGCTGGTCGAAGCCTGGACGCGCGCGATGAACCAGTTCGTGTCCGAAGATCCAGTCGTCCATCATGTAGTCCAGCAGGAGAAAGCGACCGGGCCAGACCAGCAGCAGCGCAAAAACAGCGGCTGCAGCCACGGGCACCACCAGCCAGGGCAGCGGGACCCCGAACGCTGGAAGATATGACGCCGCGTAGACCGAAAGCGCTGCGAACCCGAGCAGCAGCAGCACCGGATAGGCAAAAAACAGCCCGTAGCGCCAATTGACGCTAAAATACCGGAACGCGGTACCTGTCAGGATGAAATCGCCGAAGGCGACCACCGCCAGCAGCAGCCGCTTCCACGCCGGGCGGCCAAAATCGGCAAGAACCGCATCATGCCAGAGGAGCGAGCGGTATTTGGCGTCGGTGGACCAGTTCGGGCCACTCGCGGCTATCCGCCACGTCGCGATCATGCGCTCGGGGGCCAATTCGAGCGGCCCCACCTCGGTTTTGGTCGACCAGACCCGCCCGGACCGCTCCAACTCGCGAATATAGCGCTCACGCTGGCGCGCAGGGGGAATCGGCTCATAGCCCCCTAGGAAGAAAACGCAGCGTTTTTTGACAAAGGGGTCGCTCATCGTCCACCGAAGCCGGGCTTGAAATGCTGGTTAGGGAATTGAGTCCCTCTGCACAAGGCCGAAACCGGTCGCACCTGCCGTTGAACTTGGGGCCCGCGTTCGCTATACGGCTTCGAAACCCCAAAAGCGGCAGACTTTAGCCGTCCCTCCACTGGGCGTCCGCCGCCTGCCCGTGATCTTGAGAGCACCGATGTCCACCACTTTCGACAAAGTCGCCGATATCATTGCCGAGACCTGCGATATTCCTCGCGACAAGATCACGCCGGACAGCCACGCGATCGACGATTTGAAGATCGACAGCCTCGATTTTCTGGATATCGCGTTCGCGATCGACAAGGCGTTCGGCATCAAGTTGCCGCTGGAGCAATGGACCCAGCAGATCAACGACGGTCAGGCGACCACCGAGCAGTATTTTGTCTTGAAGAATCTCTGCGCGCGCATCGACGAACTGATCGCTGCCAAGAGTGCAGCCTGAGACGCGGCCGGATGACGTTGCCGGGTTGCTTTTTCAGGCCGTTCCGAACGCGGGCGTGCGTCCATGCGGCTTGAGTATTTCCAGATGCTCGACCGCTTCGTCGAGGTGAAAGCCGACGAACGCTGGATCCGGACGGAGAGCAAGGTGCCGATGGAAAGCCCTGTCTTCGAGGGCCACTTCCCGGGTTACCCGCTCATGCCCGGCGTGCTCCTGATCGAGAACATGGCGCAAACCTGTGGATGGCTTGTCAGCGCGATCACCGGCTTTACCGGGCTGCCGGTCCTTGCCGGCGTCAAGGAAGCCAAGGTGCGCGGCGCTGTTTTCCCCGGGATGGAGATTTCGACCGAAGGCAAAATCGTGCACGACGGCTCGGGCTTCGCGATCGCCGATGGAAAGATCAAATCCGGCGACACGGCGATCGCCGATGCGCGGCTGACCTACCGGATCATCCCCTATCCAAGCCCGGAATTCCAGAACACCATGGTAACCTGGGCGAAGCAGCTCGATTTCCCGCTGGAACAATTCCGCAAGCGCAGCGGCGAAGGCTGAGGGCGTATTCGTGAGCGACCGTCAGGAAGTCTGGATCACCGGTACCGGCCTCGTCTCAGCGTTGGGCGAAGGGCTCGATCAGCACTGGGACAAGCTGATGGCCGGTGCCGCGCCGTCCTACGACGACCAGACTTTTGCTCCCTACATCACATTCCCGACGCAGCCGATCAATTTCGATACGCAGATCCCCAAGAAGGGCGATCAGCGTCAGATGGAGGCCTGGCAGCGCATTGGCGTTTACGCCGCAGGCCTCGCACTGACCGATGCGGGGATCGCGAAGAACGCCGAGATTCTCGACAAGACGGACATGATCGTCGCAGCCGGCGGCGGCGAGCGCGACGTCTCTGTGGATACTGCGATCCTGACTGACGTGCGCAACGTCGAGAAGCGCGATGCTTTCGTCAATGAGCGGTTGATGAGCGATCTGCGCCCTACCCTTTTCCTGGCGCAGCTTCCCAATCTTCTTGCCGGCAACATCTCCCTCGTGCACGGCGTCGTTGGCTCCTCGCGCACCTTCATGGGTGAGGAAGCGTCAGGCGCGGATGCGTTGCGCGTTGCGCATGCGCGCATTGCTGCCGGACAAAGCGACATCTGCCTTGTTGGCGGCGCTTACAACGGCACGCGTTGGGATCTGGTTCTGCTCTTCAGTCTCGGAACGCCGCTTCTTGAAGCGCCTTTCCGCCCGGTTTGGGACCGCGGGCCCAAAGGCGCGCTCGCGCTGGCGGCGATGGGCGCGTTTGTCGTGCTCGAGAGCCGCGCGCATGCGGAAAAGCGGGGCGCAAAGCCTGTCGCCCGGTTATCGAGTGTCCAATCCAATCGCAATCCGCGTCAGCCCGGCGATACCACCGCGACCCTGCTCGACGAGTGGAAGACGATCGAGCCGCTGGTCGACCGGAACAGCGCCGTGGTGATTTCCGGCGCGTCCGGCGCCGAACCCGCCACCGCGGAAGAGCGGCAGGCGCTCGACAAGGTCGGCCTCCCGGTTCGCGCGACCACCACCTATATCGGCAACGGGATGGAGGCGCAGTTTCTCGCCAATATCGCGATCGGTTGTCAGGCGGTGCGTAAGGGAACGTTGTTTCCAGGCTCTGGCGCCGGCGATACCGGTGAAGCGCCATCGTCCGGCATCCGCCAGGCGGTTGTGACCAATGTCGGCCACTGGCGCGGAGAAGGTTTGGCGCTGATCGAGCGCGTCGATTAGATTCAGGAGGTGCGCCATGGCAGCTACGGGATTGCGCGACAAGAAGGGTCGCCCGGTCGTCGTCATCACCGGCATGGGCATCGTTTCCCCGCTCGGCTCCGGCAAGGAGGACAACTGGAAACGCCTGACGGCCGGCGAATCCGGCATCCGATCCATTACGCGGTTTCCCACCGAGGGCTTGCGCACCACGATCTCCGGCGCGGTCGATCATGTCTACGAACAGGGCATGGTGTCGTCGGAGTTGTCCGAAAAGCTCGCGCGGCTCGCTGGTAACGAAGCGATCGAGCAATCCGGCATCACCAAGGGCGATTTTCCAGGCCCCTTTTTCCTCGCCTTCCCACCCATCGAAATCGAATGGTCGCAGCGCTACGCGCTGGCTGGCGCATCGGGCGCCAACGAGAAGATCGAGTATGCCGATCTGGTGCGCGTCGCGACCAAGCCGGAATTCCGGCCCTTCTATGAGGAGTCGAAATATGGCGTCGTGCCGGAGCGTCTCGCCGAGCATTTTGGCACCAAGGGCTCGCCGATCTCCCTGACCACGGCCTGCGCTTCCGGTGCCACCGCGATCCAGCTTGGCGTCGAGGCGATCCAGCGCGGCGAATGCGATGCGGCTTTGGCAATCGGCGCCGATGGCTCGATCACGGCGGAATCCGTTGTGCGCTTCTCGCTGCTCTCGGCGCTGTCGACGAACAATGCCGCGCCGCAGGGCGCCTCTCGTCCGTTCTCCAAGAATCGCGATGGCTTCGTGCTCGCGGAGGGCGCCGGCGCCGTCGTGCTGGAAAGCTACGACCACGCCGTTGCGCGCGGCGCGAACATCCTCGCCGTGGTCGAAGGCTGCGGCGAGAAGGCCGACAACTTCCACCGCACCCGCTCGAGTCCGGACGGCAAGCCGGTCATCTCCTGCATGCGCAACGCACTGGCCGACGCCGGTGTCACGCCGGATGATGTCGACTACATCAACGCGCATGGCACATCGACACCGGAAAATGACAAGATGGAATTTCTCGGCGTCTCGACCGTATTCGGCGAGCGGCTGAAGGACATTCCGATCTCCTCCAACAAGTCGATGATCGGACATACGCTGACGGCCGCCGGCGCGATCGAGGCGGTGGTTTCCGCACTGACCATCATTAATCAGCGAATCCCGCCGACGATCAATTATGCGATGCCCGACCCCGCCATTCCGCTCGACGTGGTGCCGAATGTCGCGCGCGACGCGAAGGTCCATCGCGTAATCTCGAACTCGTTCGGGTTCGGCGGACAGAACACCTGTCTCGTCATCACCGGCGAGCCGGCGTGAAAATCTGACGCAGCCCCAATTCGTCTCACCGCAACTGCACAATTTCTCGCAGCGTTATAAGCGCGGCATGACAAGCGTTCGCCGCGCGCATGGCTACATTTGCGTTTGATGCGTTGCGAAAGCAGTGGCGCTGACCGGCATCTCAGCAGCGCAACTCATCAGGGAGACTCGATGCCGGCGAAATCGGTCAACGCGCAGATCGGCACGCTTATTATCGCCACCAGCGCAGTTCAGCTCGCAGTCGGATTCTTCGGAACTTTTTTCGCCCTGCGCGTAGCGCTAGCCGATTTCAGCGCGGCCAGATCCGGCTTGGTGCTGTCGAGTTATTTCGCCGGGTTCACAATCGGCGCCTATTTCGGCAAGTCCATCATCGAGCGGTTCGGTCATATCCGGGTTTATGCCGCCTTTGCCGGCACGGTCGTTGCCGCGACCGCGGTCATGACCATGACGTCAGAACCGCCGTGGTGGATCGTGCTGCGGGCAATTATCGGCTTCGGTTGCGCCGGACTCTTCGTCACCACCGAAAGCTGGCTGAACGCAAAAGCGAGCGCCCAGGAGCGCGGCGCAGTTTTTTCCATCTACATGATCGGCTGCTTCACCGCACTCGCGCTAGGACAGCTTTTGATCGGCGTTGTGTCGATCGAAGGGTCGGCACCATTCAACATGGTGATTGTGCTGTTCGCAGTCGCGCTCGTGCTCGTCACTACCACTCGGGCTGAGCCGCCTCAGATCACCGTTACCGAAATTTTGCCGTTCGGTATTCTATCGCGCGAAGCGCCGGTGGCGGTCGCCGGCGCCTTGCTGAGCGGCTTCATCACCGGCGCGTTTTACGCACTGGTTCCGGCCTGGATGCAGGATGCGGAGATCGATCCGCAGACCATCGGCGTATTCATGCTGGCGGCGGTCCTTGGCGGTCTTGCCTTCCAGGTTCCGGTCGGGCGGCTATCGGACCGGTTCGACCGGCGCATTATCATTGCCGCACTCAGCGGCTGCCTGGTTGTGGCCGCCATCGTGATACTGCGGCTCCCGCAAACGCTCCCGGCCATCCTGCCCGCAGCCGTCGTGTTCGGCGGACTGATTTCGACAATTTACCCGGTCAGCGTCGCTCATGCGCACGACCGGATGCCGGCCGACAGCGTCATCGCCGTCAGCGGACGCCTGATTCTCGCCAGCGGCATCGGATCGGTGCTGGGGCCGCTGATCGGTGCGAATCTGATCGTCTGGTACAGCATTGACGGCGTTTTCTACATGATGGCCGGGGCTGCCGTCTTGCTCTTCGCCGTGGCGGTGTCCCGCATGCTGATTGTGGCGGCGCCCCAGCGCCAGGAGCGCACGTTCGACATCCTGGCGCCCCAGGCGGCTACCCTGGCGCATGAGGCGGCCGGTCCGGCGGACCCCTCCCAGAGTTAAGGTTGACGTGCCCCTCACGCGGGCGATAGGCAAAGCACCGTCCTCCCCTCATTCCTAGGAGACCAGCGCGGATGCGTGCGCTCGCCCTGATTGCCGACCGCAAGCTCGACCTCGTCGATCTCCCCGCCCCGCCCCCGCCCCCTGCCGGCGAGGTCCAGATCCGCGTCAAGGCGGTCGGGCTCAACCACCTCGATCTCTGGGGCTATCGCGGCATGGCGTTCGCCAAGCGTGCCTTCCCCGTTGTGGTCGGTGTCGAGGCCGCCGGCGAGGTGGTCGCGACCGGCGACGGCGTGACCAGGTTCAAAGCCGGCGATCCGGTCGTGATGTACGGCGCGCTCACCTGCGGCACCTGCAAGGCCTGCCGCGAAGGTCGCGATAACCTGTGCGAGAATGTCGGCGGCGTGATGGGCTTCCATGTCGATGGCTTCGCGCGCGAACTCCTAAACATGCCCGAGCGGCTGGTCATACCGGTGCCGAAAGGCATTTCGATGCGCGATGCCGCCTGCGCGCCGGTCGCGTTTTCGACCGTGCAGCACATGCTGTTCGACAATGCCAAGCTGCAGCCCGGCGAGACGATCCTCGTTCATGCAGCTGGCTCTGGCATCGGCTCGACCGCGATCCTGATGGCCAAGGCGATCGGCTGCACCGTAATCACAACGGCCGGCGACGATGCGAAACTCGAAAAGGCCAAGGCGCTGGGCGCGGACCACGTGATCAATTACCGCAAGGACCGGTTTGAGACGATTACGCGGAAACTGACCCAGAAGAAGGGCGTCGACGTGGTCTTCGAGCATGTTGGCGGCGAGGGCTTCAACGGCTCGCTGCTGGTCCTGAAGCGCGGCGGCCGGCTGGTCACCTGCGGCTCCACTGCGGGGCCGACCGTGCAGTTCAACCTGATGCAACTGTTCCAGCAGCAGTACAAGATTTTCGGTTCGTTCGGCGCGACCATGAAGAACATCAGCGAAAGCCTCGAGAAGATGGCCGGAGGCATGCATCCGGTCATCGACATGGAAGTCCCGCTCGATCAGTTCGAAAAGGGGCTTGAACGACTCGAGACCCGGCAGGTGTTCGGCAAGGTGATCGTTACGCTGTGATGTGCGGGACGCCTTAGCATGCGCATCCGCGTTCCGAACTCCGTCCGCGACGCCGTCGTCGGCAATGCCGCCGTCGGCATGATCAAGATGCTGCGCTGGACCGATCCGCATCGCATGTCGGATTTCGCGGCAAAGGTCATGCGCAAGGTCGGTCCGAAGCTGCGAGAGCATCGTATCGGACGCACGAATCTGCGGATGGCGTTTCCGGAAAAGTCCGACGCTGAAATCGAGGAGATCCTGCTCGGCGTCTGGGATAATCTCGGACGGCTGGGCATCGAGTTCGCGCATCTGGATCGTATCTGGGATCACGATCCGGACAATCGTGGCGCAAGCCACATCGATTTCGATCCAGCGTCCGAGGAGCGGTTCATCCAGCTTCGCGACGATGGCAAGCCGGCGCTCGTCTTCGCAGCGCATCTCGCCAATTGGGAGATGCCCGCCCTGCCCGGGCCCGCGCATAACCTGCCCAGCGCCGCTGTGTATCGCGCACCCAATATCGGCAAGGTCGCCGACATGGTAATGGCGACGCGCGGCGTGAATATGGGCCGGCTGATCAAGACCGGAATGGACGGCGCGTTGAAGGCCGGCGAAGCGCTACGGGAGGGCCTCCATGTCGGCATGCTAGTGGACCAGTATTACGTGCGCGGCGTGCCGGTGACGTTTTTCGGGCGCGAGACCAATGCCAATCCGCTGATCGCTCGGCTTGCACGGCAGGTGGAATGTCCGATTCATGGGGTCCGGGTGGTCCGTAAGCCAGACCATCGCTTTTTTGTGGAACTCACACCGGAAGTCGAACCCGCGCGCGATCCCGAAGGCAGGATCGACGTTCAGGGGACGATGCAGAGGATAACGACCATCGTCGAAGGCTGGATCCGCGAAAATCCCGAGCAATGGCTCTGGCTTCACCGGCGGTGGCGCTAGATTTGCGCAGCGCCCGCCTTCGACCGTCTATCCTGGCTGCTCTTATTTTCCGGTTTTGACCCTGGTCCAGAGCCGGTTGATGATACGCTGTGTCTTCGGATCCCGCGAAGTAACGATATAGAGGCGCTTCATCGTCTCATCATCGGGATAGACGGTCTTGTCGTTCAGGATCGCTGGATCGACCAATCTCTGGCTCGCGAGATTGCCGTTCGGATACGCGACGAGATTGGTGTTCTTCGCCGCCACGTCCGGCCGCAGCATGTAGTTGATGAATTCGTGCGCCTCGGCGACGTTCTTTGCATCCTTAGGGATCGCGAAATTGTCGAAGAACATCTGCGCGCCCGACTTCGGGATTGCGTAACCGACAGCGACATCGCCCTTTGCTTCCGCTGCGCGCTTTTGCGCCTGCTTGATATCTCCCGACCACCCAACCACGAGGCAGATTTCGCCCGTAGCAAGTGCACTCAGATATTCCGACGAATGAAACTTGCGGACCGACGGACGTACCGACGCGATGAGTGCGGCCGCCTTCTCGAGATCGGCCTGAGCGGTGGAGTTCGGATCGAGCCCGAGATAATGCAGGGCTGCCGGCATGATGTCGTCGGCGGAATCCAGCATCATCACGCCGCAATCCTTGAATTTGGTGAGGTTCTCCGGCTTGAAAACGATGTCCCAGGAGTCCGGCGCCGCGCCGCCAAGAATGTCCTTGGCTTTCTTCACATTGTAGCCGATGCCGGTCGTACCCCACATGTAGTTGACGGCGTATTCGTTGCGGGGATCGTAGGTGGAAAGCCGCCGCGAAATCTCCGGCCAGGCATTGGCGAGATTTGGCAGCTTGGACTTGTCCAGCTTTTGAAACAGCCCGGCCTTGATCTGCCGCTCCAGGAAATACGCCGTTGGCACCACGACGTCGTAGCCGGACTTTCCGGCGAGCAGCTTCGCCTCGAGCGTATCGTTCGAGTCGAAGGTGTCGTAACGCAGTTTGATGCCGGTTTCCCTGGTAAAGTCCTGCAGTACCTGCGGGTCAACGTAGTCAGACCAGTTATAGATGTTGAGCACCCGCTCCTTTTGCGCAGCGGCGGGAACCGCCAGAAGCGTCACAGAGATCGCTGCTGCGGCCGCCGCACGAAACATCAAAGACACGATCATGATCGGCCCTATCCGGTCTTGGTCGGCAGCCCCGCCTCTTTCCAGGCGATGATCCCGCCTGCGAGATGGGAATCGTGAGGCAATCCGGCCTCCTGTGCCGCCAGTGAAGCGGTCACCGAGCGGCGACCGGACCGGCATGCAAAAACCACCTGCTTGAAACCGGGATCGGGCAGTTGCGAGACGTCGAACGTCGACAGCGGCACCGCCACTGCGTCCGGATATGCCTCCGCGGCGATCTCGTTGGGCTCCCGCACATCCACGAGTAGCATGCGTCCCTCCGCTACCCCGCGCGCAACGTCCAGCGGCGTCAGATCGTGCACCACCGGCGGCTTTCGGTTGAACCAGCCCATCGGCCTCTCCCGCTCATGTCGAAATCCTAGCGTCAGGCGCGGCCCGGACGATGCGGACTTCCGATCCATCAGATTTGACGGCAGAGAGGAACCACCCTCCTGCCCTGCCGTCAACCGTCGAAACGCCGCGACCTCAGACAGTCACCTGCGTGCCTATTTCCACCACGCGACCTGTCGGAATCTGAAAATAGTCGGTCGCGTCACTCGCACCTTTCGCTAGACCGATGAATATCTGGTCCTGCCAGCGCGGCAGTTTCGAGTTGGCTGCCCGGCGCAGCGTCCTGCGGGAGAGGAAGAAGGACGTTGACATGATGTCGAAGCTCAAGCCGTGCTTGCGCGCGATCGCCAGCGCCTTCGGCACGTTCGGACGTTCCATGAAACCAAAGCGCAAGATGACACGCCGGAAGCTCTCGCCAAGCGGCTCGATCTTGACGCGCTCACTCTCGTCGACACGCGGGGTCTCGGCGTATTCGACCGTCAGAATGACATTCTGATCGTGCAGCGCCTTGTAGTGCTTGAGACTGTGCATCAGAGCGGTCGGAGCGCTGTCCGGATCCCCGGTCAGGAAGACGGCGGTGCCGGGCACCCGAACCGGCGGCTTGCGCTCGATCATTGCGACCAATTCCCGCAATGGAGTTTCCAGCTTGCGCGTCTTGCGGAACAATTCGCGGCTGCCGGTTCGCCACGTGTACATGAGGATCATCAACGCTCCGCCGAGTGCCAGCGGCATCCAGCCTCCGTCGACGATCTTGAGAAGGTTGCCGGAGAGGAACACCAGATCGATCAGCAGGAAGGGGACGATGATCGCGATGGCTGCGGGCAAACCCCATTTCCAGACTTTCCATACAACGAC
>VFQN01002097.1_pt1 | contig 31712 bp, 15 predicted proteins | sample 3512371 | NCBI WGS metagenome assembly VFQN01 (sample SAMN10412370, study PRJNA504923) | tailings metagenome | isolation source: Replicate 2 from Balatoc abandoned mine | place: Philippines: Itogon, Benguet | collected 2017-08-28 | reverse complement strand
CACTCTCGACAAATTTGAAACCCCCGCAAAGGTCTAAATTCCCAGATTAAAATACTGGTGCATGAAAAGCACAAAATCCACAAATTATTATTTATTTTCTTCTCTTTTTCAACTGCGTTAACATGACAACTGAACCAACACCAACATCGACATTGTCACAGAGAATGAAGCAATTTGAAATCAATAAAATTCAAAAAAGTAATAGTCGAAGCAGTACAGATGGCTCATTCGCTGAGGAAGATTTTCAACCAAGAGAAAGAGTTCCATTGCTTCCAAGATATCCTCCACCCAAAACTACCATTGCAGCTGTACTCCTTTTAGTTGGAGGAATTATTTTTGTTTCTCTTGGTTTATCTATTTTATATACAAATCTTTTATCGTCTGGTAGAAAAGATCGCGGACTAGCGTTAATTATTTTGGGTTCTCTTAGTAAGTATCACCCTCCTTCTCTGTTCTTTGCGCCAAATTATCTCCTTTTCTCTAGTGCTATTACCTGGAAGCTATGCCTCGTTTATTATTTATGCGAGTTGGAGAAGATGGCCTGGATATGATTACTCACAATTGCCTTCCTATGATGATGAGTAGCCATCACATAATTTACACTTAATTCATTTGTTTCATTTCTCGTGTTCGGGGTTCTTCATATTTACGTTCATAATTGAAAATAAATAATACTAATTTACATCTTTTCTCGGTATCAAAGTTCACTACTGAAAAATAGTTAATTTATGAAGATTCATTTATTTCTCCGAAGGATCTTCCTTCATATCCTTTTGTAGATTAAATAATTTCACTAAACTGGCTTCCATCACTGCAGCGATCTCAGTTATGGCTCGCTCTGTATGATCTCCAATCAAACCCCAGCCGCAATCTCCCCCAATACCTATTCATATATAATCAATTTCTACACTCGAAAAACCTAAAAACATCCTTACCGTGTGTTTTAACGCTAAGACAGAAATAAAATCGATCTTTCTCCAGATTTAAAGATGGTGCTCCAGTATCCACTGTCTGTTCGGCAGTCACACTTTTCACATCTCTTGAATCAACTGAATTAGTCTTTAAGAAATTAGATGCTCTTCCTATATCAACTTCTTTCTCGCCTTCGTTAGATATGACAACACTATCTTTGTCATCAGCAAGAGTGAACGATTGCCCTGGGGGTGGTTGTTGTGGAGGTCTAGGGCTAATATAAGGAGAGAAAGAGTTGGACTGATTTTTGTTATCCGCCAAGTTAATCGCTGCAACTCTGTTCGCATATGAAGGAGGTGGACCTGGAGGTAGAGGCGGCTTTTTCAAGCCAACTGAATTTGCTTTTGATAAGTTGGAGGTCGCGGAGTATTGGCTTCCAATTGTATTTTGACTAATTCCTCTATTCATCTCGGCGCCTTCTTCTACATCCTCTTCAACCTCCGAAAAGGAAAAAGGATTAGTTAATCCACTCACTGCGGTAGTCATACTTTTTACTGTTACTAAACCCGTTGGCCGCTCTGAAGGAATGCTTCTCGTTTGAGATGGCAATTGGAATATCTGGTGAGTAAACATCTCTTGAATCGCTAATGAATCTTTGCCGATGACCGCGAGAGAATGTCCAGTCATAGTAGAAAATGTTGTTAATCCTTGGTTCTCAATGCAATAGATGATTTCTCTGTAGATCTTTTCAAGAAAGAACTTATTCATCAGCTTTTCATTCGCAATATTTTCATCAGAATATTGAAGGAAAACTTCGGGCACATCGATCTTCCAATCTGCCTTACTGTCTTCGCCAACAGCTTTATTTGGCATCAATCCTCCTCCTAATCGACGGCTGAGGTCTTTTTGATTATTTTTGGAGGACGCATTGGCCCTGTATTGCTTAATGTGCTCTAATTGAAGAAGGTCGGATGCATTTTCAGAACCGAAGAAGCCTGCAAGGATTCCTTCTAATCGCTGTTGAGTCGTTATTGCTAAATTCACTTTCGAAGATCTATTCCCCACACGCCGATTAAAACGGGATTTTTTCTTATTCTTCTTCACGTTCTTCTCTTTGCTCGCATTATTCTTAAATTTAAATAATTTTGCGAGAAATGAAAAAGGATCATTCACTTTCTCTGTCTCTTCTTTTTCCTCTCCATCACTATCGTCTTGATCGTCATCGATTTGAATGTTTCTCTTCTCTTTTTCGTCAGGAATAAGAATATTTTTTATTCCTTCCATTGCATTTGAATTAATGATGGAAGATGAGGCGCTATTGGCAGGATGAGAATTAATATTTGATAAGTACTCTTGCCTTTCGACGAAAATATGATTGCGATGAATCATCCATATTGAAACTTCTCGAATTGCTGGGATTGATTGAACGATTTGCCAAAAGCAAAAGGACAGAAATCTTTTAGGATTTGTTTTTCCTTTTATAGAAAAAGACTTGATCGTGCGTAAAACATTGTCGATCTTGGTCAGAAAAATATTCTCTGAGAATAACTGAGATGATTTATTAATTATAGGAAGAATACCATGTTCCATCGACTCGAGGGTAAAGATTTTTTCATTCGTTTCCGTTGTTCGAATAACCTTTTTATCTTGCGAAGTCTGTTTTGTAGGAGTTCTCTTTTTATTATTCTCTCCTTTGTTTTGATTGTAATAGGGTTCGAATTGAAGGTACTCTTCAGGAACGGAATAATGATATTCAACCTTAGGAAAGGATGAATTAATATTTTTAATAATGAGTAAACCCATCATCACTTCATTGAATGCGAGTAAAGGAAGGAAGAGTACTCCATTCGGATACTGCTCTCGAATTTCTCGGAACACATCTTCGAAAAAATGAGAAGAAGTTTGATAAAATTGTTGATAATAATCATTTTGAAATGAGTATTTGTATTTCAGCGAGCTGTGTTCTGAAGCTGATGTGTTATTGTTGCGGTTACTAGTGGGAACAGTTTGTTTACTTTGGTTTTCATTACTAAATAAAGTTTGAAAGTAATTCCCAGCAAACAATTTATTTAATTCTTCAATAACATCAATATCTTGAGGCAAATCGTTAGGTAAGTGATGTTCCCAATGCGATTTGACAATGGAGATCTCATTATTGTAGTATTGAATAATAATTTGATAACGGCAAATTAAGATAATTTTAGCTATCAAATCATACTTGTCCGACATATTTTGCTGGCTGTAGCGATTCCGGTGATTGGGCTGATTTCGATGCCGTGTAGAAATACTTTTCTTTGTCTGTAAAGATATTTCTCCATCCCCGTCAGCATTGTAGTAAGTGTCCAAGGTGACTGGAGAAAAGTCTACACCATTCTCAGCTAAGAGATAAAGTTTGATTGGACAGTCAGTGGAGGTTTCAAACTCTAACATTGATTGAATTATCATTTCTTCTAGCTTCACATGATGATGGGTCGGATGATGTGCCTTGCTGTTGGAATGATTGCTAGCAAGTGAAGCTGATGCCATTCCAGAGAATGACTTCATATTATCATACAATGAAATCAATTGCTTTTGCTTTGCATAACGGAGAAAAAAGATATTCTCCATCTTACTGAGCATTACTGTTTGTAACTTCTCAAGATATTTAATGTGTTTTCGCGGCAACTGATCCTTGGGGTATCGGGCAACTAGATAAATGTGATTCTTTTGGTAAAATTGTTGAGCCATTTCTTTCATCGCGAGGAGTGTAGGAGAAAGAGAAGACTCCACATTTGTTGAGGCAGAAAATATTGTATTACTATCTTCATCTCTATTGCTTTTATTTTCATCTCCTTCGTCTTCATCTTCATCTTCTTCGTCAAGTTTTCCTCCCGGTTTGAAGAGTTGGTTATCAATTTTTAATAAATTTTCATCTTCAAGTGCTTTAGCATCATTTTTCCTCAAATCTTTCCGATCTCTTCTAGTTTTACTATGCATCATATTCAAGTTGCTGCTACTGCTTCCAACAATTCCACTACTCCCAACTAAATTCGCACCGCCAGTGAGCAAAGAAGAAGATGCAATCGTACTTATATCTAAAGACATTTGTTGAAGTTGTTGAGCTTGCTGCTGGAGTTGCTGCCTTGTTGGGAACAAAGGAAGGCAAAATATGTCCATTTTTGGGCCTTTCAATATCGTTTTTTCGCCTCGCCGAGAAGCCGCGCAAATTTGACCATAATGTAGCTCAGAAATCACCCCAATTTGTTCGAAAGGCGAAGTATGGTAATATTTGTAAATTTGTTGATTCGACTTCTCAACAAGGTTGTTTATAACGGATGACGCCATCTGGTCCTTTTTCAGTCGGGAGGCTTCTAACTGAGGGTCGTATATCATAATAATAGGCTTTCCCGCAAGAACAGCGCTTGGCCCTGATGATAGTAAAGAAAACTGCTGTGGTATTGACGATTGCGTTGGACTACTGTCAGAAGCTGTCGTGGATGATAAATATTGCTGGACAATTCTTTCATATTGATGAAAAATAGGGTAGAACTTTCTTTTATTAATGTAAACCTCCGGAAATTTTCGATATCGGTTTATCATAAGCGAGAGTTCTATTTTATGATTTTTCTGTTGCCTTTTACTCTTTTCCTTTTCGCGCTGCTTAGTGAGAGAGAAAAAACTACTTCCTCTCTTGGTCGGCAATGTCGATTCAGATTCGTCACCAATCTTATCATCAATTTTGTCATTTTCTTGCGTAACAACATCCTTTTTCACTTCTTCTGTTCCATTCTTTTCAGTATCCTGAGTTGCTTCTTTTATTTCATCTTTTTGAATTAATTCAAGATTGAAGATTTCATAATTAGTAGCATGTAGTAATTGACTTGCGGGTAGATAAAACTCCCCAAGACATTCATGATTATTAAAATAATCGGTCAGCCACAACTCCATAGTTACATCTAATCCATTGAGAACATTTTCAGCGACAGCAACTGATTGAGTGTGAATCCCGGTATTCGAGGAATCAGCACTCAGTACTGACTCTTTCCTTTTAAGCGTTCCGCCGCTATATAAAGAATTCTGGCGACTGCGGCTTAAATTAGAAGTTGCTAATCCAATAATTTGAGTGTAAATAGCATCATAATTGAATAAGAAAGCACATTTTTCGTTAAACTCTGGAGAAGGATTATTGAGGATCAACTTCGTTTGATGAATAATTTTATGTTGAAATTTTATGATAATATAGGAATTAATTTTGCTACTAAATCCGAAAAAAGATGACATGGACGAAACTGCTCCGCTTTTACCTCGATTTTTATTCCTGCCGTCTTTAGATCTGGCGATTTCATTGATTTTAAAGAGATTAATTTCAATGTAAGTCATCGAGGACAAGCCGTTATATTCATTAAAACAATATTTTCGTCTCCTTGTGAAATTTGAATTCAGGGAAAGGCCCGCAGAAGCAGTTTGCTGCTTTGCAAAAGAATTTGCATTATACTCCCCTTCATCTTCGCTATTCTCATTATCGTCATGTAATGGAAGATCAATAATCTTACATTTAATAGCAAGTTTCCCTCGATAATTTTTAAAGTCGCTTTTAAATCCAGAGATGTTTAAAGTAATTTCGTTAGAAGGTATATTGATCTCCTGAAAATCTGGACCCTCCTTATTAATAAGCGAATCTTTGGTTCCAACTTGCTTTCCCGAGGTGGCGAACACTGAAGTAGATGCTTCACGATGCATTTCCCCGCCAGTGTTACTGTTGGGAGGTAGAAGATAAAGTTGCGGAGATAATTCACATTTCCCCAACAGAACAGAACTCGTAAACTGGTTGTAATCATAAACTTCAAAGCGAATATTTGGTAAGTCCGAAATAGAATTGAAGTGACGATCTGAGAGGAATAGGCTTTGCTTTGCATCTTTTGATGTGCCTGTTCCATTCGATCCGAGATAATTCTTTGACGCACTCTGCTCAATAATATTTGTGTTAAAGAATTCCATCACCGCCTCATTGGCTGTCGAGATATGCGATGCCGCTGGCTTACTCTTATCCTTTTTACTCTTACTTCCGCTGTCAGTGACATTATTTCGAGCTTGTGAATCTTTCTCTTCTTGAATATTGAAAGAAAGCTCACGGAGACGAGCTATTTCTTCAGGCTTTATATCGTGCTGATTTTGTTTCGCAGTTAAAAGAGAAAACTCAAAAGATTCATCCCAAATTGGATTCAAGGTATTACTGATTGTTTTGGTCTTTCCTCTTGAAATTTCTTCCTTTCCAACAAATATAACCACAAACGGATCAGAATCATTACTAAAACGATTTGCTGAAGGCAAATCCATGGCCGAATCTATTGTAATAATTAAATGAGGATTTTTCATTTGATTTATTTGAGCAAACATTGCTGCAGTTGGGTCTGAATTCTTCAACGCTCCTCCAATCTTTTCTCCAATCGCATTTGCGGGAAAATTTGTATTCCTTTCATTTAAAACTCCTCCTTTCTTCCCATCTGCTTTAAAAACTGCTTTGCACGTCAGAGAAAGCTTCCCGCCAACGAATTTCTGTTTATTAGGCTTCATGTCTTTTCTTGGCTCTAATCCTAACTCCAGTAAGGTTCCAGAATCAGAACTATTCGCCGATGTTGCAGTATAAGAGAGCAATTGATCGACCGTAAGCGATACTCTACCTAAAAACTGGCCTTTGTTCCCAACTATCCTACTATTTGTACCATCGTAGCAGTCAATCATAATGCGATTCTTTGATAGGCCTCCAGAATTAACATTTTTATTTGTTAATGCCAAAGAATCTGCATTAATTGAGATATAAACAGATTCATTCCATTCAGGGGATACTGAATTTGTTACTATTGCTGTTGTAGCAATGACTTTATCCTGATATAGAACTTGACAGAAAGGGTTAGGAAGTTTTTTATTTTTGAGAATTGATAACTGGCTCGCTTTAACAAGTTTCAGTCTGATACCATCTAAATCATCAATCTGATAGGATTGTTGGCTTTGACTAAAGTTTTCATCCCATTCCCACTCATAGCAAAACTCATAGCTCGTACGAGCCGCTCTTTTACTTGCATTAATCATGGGGTAAGAAACCGGAGAAAGAATGACCTTTGTCTCAGTCGCATAATCCTCCAGTTTATTTTGGGACAGACTTAAATACAGCATCCCAGAACATTCACAAATAGGCTGAAATCCATCTTCTCCTATCTCATACACCGAAACTATCACCTGATAATCAGATTTAATATAAAGAGTAATATCCGATGAGATACTAAATGCATTATTGCTTGTATCATGTTTAATTGGAAATATTTGTTCCATATTGTCATATCGAATACCGCACACTAAGTTGGTAATTTCTGTAATTTGAACATCTTCGGGATTTGCCTCGTCAATACTATCCATTCGTTCTAAAGATGCATCTTTCACTGACTGCCTTCGAGCTAACATAGATCCTGTTGTGCTATTTTCATCCGCTTCCTCTAATATTTTGTCTAAAATATCTTTTTCATTTTCTTCCTCGTTTGCGTTGGCAAATAACTTCTTTGCTGCCTTCCATACGTTTCCAAAAGAAGACGCTTGTGCCGTTCCACTGACTGTAGTTGTATTTGTCGGTTCGGCTTCAGCACTCAAAACTGATGGTGAAGTTCCCCCTAAGATTCCCCCTAAGAAATTCTTAATACTTGAAGTCATGCTTTGTACGGCGGAAGTTCCTGAAATGACACTTTGAGCTTCGTCAATTTTTCTTCGAATGTGAATTTTCTTAATTACTACTTTGCGTCCATAAATTTGTTCAGTTTTGGGTTTTTTGGTAACAAGAGAATGTAATCTGTATTCAGCATCAATATTAATCACTTCCAATAAACGATAACCGAAAAGAATCTTTTGAACTTCCGACAAAATCATGCAATAACTCCCGATTAAGGAAGAATTCCATTGTTTGAAATAATCATGCAGTTTTTCTATTACAATTTTCTCTTTATATTGAAACGCGCTTTCTCCGAGAGACATTGTCATTTCCTCCAACCATTTCTGAATTTCTTCTATTTCTATATGATGCATAGGTAATTGATTACCGCCTTGGTGAATTAAAAAGTTTTCAATTTGTAGTAACGAGGTAACTGCATCTTCTGCACAGATATGAGAAGTAATGCGAGGAAACGGTTGTTGAAGAATATTAGGGTGAAAAAGCAGCAAATTTTGACGGAAAAGGTCTCCCGGATTATGGATCGAAAATGACCTTTGAAAGTTGCGACCAAATGAATTTCCATCCTTTTGAGAATATTCCCTAGGAATACGCACTATCTCTGAATTTTGATTCTTGTTATCTTCCATAGAACTGGAAGAAAAACTAGATACTTGAATATTCTCATAGAAAAGAGTTGAGAAGTCTTTTGAAATTCGAACCAATCGAATTGCTGAGTAAGGAAAGCAAATTGTTAAAATCATTTTTAGCATATTCCATAATTTTCTTTCATCATAATGCTGAATTGGTAAAGAGTTCATTTTTCCAACGAATTCTTGGAACAGAGTTGACGCCTTTTCACGCTGCTTCCTTGCTAAGTCTCGCCTACGCACATGTACTAATGTCGCTGCAATGTCATATTCAATATCCTCCAGAATAGGAATATCACTCACGGCTAGGCGATCAGAGCGCCTTTCTATAGCAAAGGAAAGTAGATTTCCAGGTAATGTTCCAACAAAATTGGTTTTCTTCTTTGGATTGCCAACTGACATACCAATGTCCATAACAGGTAATACCATCCACTGCGGATTGAGGAATGTTTCTTGTGAAGTCGTCAAATTTGTTATCATGCCAAAGTTATTTAAATCTTCCTCAGATATCGCACCGGTTTTAATAGGTTTGTCGATAGTAGCTAAATCTTTACTCTTCTTTGTCTTCTCACGGAAGTCAAGTTTAAGTACTTTAACTAATGAGGTTTCGATCATTCCATGTGATGTTGAATTACTATTATTATCGTTTCCACCCATCAGAGGATAGGGGGTATTACTTTCTGAATCTTCCGTAGGAACAATCTTCACTTTTGCTTGTTTTACAGAATGCAAAGACTTTCTCACTGCGTATCCGAAAAGATCTTCTTCTAGACGATTACTTCCTTGTACAATCACTTTTACTGATCCACTTAGAGCGAACTGATAATCTTGGTCACGTTTTTGATCATTTCTCAGGAAGGCATGCAAAGCTTCTGATGGAGGTTTCACCAAATATTCATAAGGGATTTCTTCTCCCCCTAGCAGAACTTCTTTTCGATTCCAAGTGTTAACATGATAAATTTCAACTGATACCGAAATCTCTTCGAGAATATCGATATCCAGGTCAGTAGAAAGCCGAGTATAGGTTGGATTGATATTATTTTGTACTAATGCACTCTTTGCAATCGCAATACCATTAATTAAAATAGTAGCTCGTGAGTTAGGAGGAGCGCCATTAATCAAGGGTAAATTATTGGCCGAGGCGACAGTGATGCGACGACGGTAGGAAGTGGGGCGAATTATATCGCATGAATTCCAAAAGGGAAATATTGTTTTGAAGCGAATGAACACATTCCCCTTCCACAATAATGAAGCAACGTCAGCATGAAGAGTTAAAGGGAAAGAATACTCCCCATAAAATAAATTTAAAAGAACATCAAACGAAAGATGGACTTCCCCAATCTTAAATCTATTCGATGCTCCTAAGGCTGCTGAGACAATGGACGCTTTGGTTTCATTCCAGAATTCAAAATGAAGGGCAGATTTCTGAAAATCAGTCGAAATAGGATAATAAACACTGAATTGATTTCCTTTCCAAGAATATTGATGGAAGAAACCAGGAGAACTGCTAGGAGTTGAAGGAGTATCTCGAGCGTTTTGAAATCCTTTGCCCAACATCGAGACTAGCGGATAAGGGCCATTTAATGATAACATGGGATTATCTCCATATAACACATTTCCGATTGGTTGGACATTAAATCCGGTCACCAGAGCTTTCATTTGAGGAATGAGACTAATATATGCCACTTCGCACATGAGGATAGGATTCCCAGCGGCGGAGTCAAGGAAATCTTTCCAGTTATATTGCAAATCCTTTCGAGAAGAATTTATAAAGCTTGTTAGCATTAAACCTGGCGAGTTAATATCATCACCTTCTCTAAATCCTTCATCTAAGCCTGCAGTCACAGAAAGTTCCATTTCACCTTGTATAAAGCGGCGTCGATTAGAATATAATCGATTTTCATCCAGTAAAGGTAAAGAATGTTTCTGACTTGAATTTTGGTGGTTCAATAATAAGTTCGATAGAGAAATGTCTCTTAAAGATACTACACCGAGAAAATCGTCAGGAGATAAAAGTAGACCTCCTCGTTGATTCATTACTTCTAATTGTAGTAATGATTGTGAAATCGTTTCCTCTGGTAATTGAAGACTAAAAGATTGATTTTCCCATTGGGGATTATTTGTTTTAGAAATCAAATAAGATCTTCCGATCTCTCTTTCGTTCAGTCTACAGATCACATAAACATTTAGATTCTGACCAGATCCATCGACGGGATACAAATTCTCAATTTTATGGAGATGAATATTAAATGATCTATGCTGCTTCAAGGAAAATTTCCCACCGCTTCCAATAAAAGAACACTTGATTTCAATGGCTGCATCGGCATGAATGGAAGCGGATTTAGACGCGGGAACTTGAATAACCCCCGGCAGATAAGGACAGGGAGTTTGCAATGGCATCCAGCGAGTAATATTTTGATTAGTACCTTCATCAAATACTGACACCAACTCACTTCGAGATAATTTTATGTGACCTAACAATAAATCTTTTTTTCTCTCATTACTAGTTAAGTCTGCGACTAGAATTGTCGAGGCTTTGCTCTGCCATAATTCAATAGTCAGGTAGCATGCCTTTAAAGCTTCAATATCAGAAATATGGATTGAAAAGCGATCATTCTCCCATATAGGTGACATTGAAGCTTTGCAGATCGAGGTGATACCGATAATACTGGAGTTCCACCTCACTACGGCATACGTGTTCAGTACGGCGCTCCCTGCTGGCAACAATGACAGTAATCCGCGAGCTCCAAAAATTTGGAGTGAAGCATCTCGTCCCTCAACTCCATCGATTCCTCTTCTAACAAAAGACAAGTAGCCATGACCTTGAACATTTCTTCCTTCACTCTGTTTCCTTCTGACATTATCAAATATCAAAGGACGATCAAGATAGAAACATTCCATTTCAGTGTCTTGAAAAATTTGATTCAATTCTTCAAATAAGAGGACGATGCTCCCCAAATACGCGTGCTTTGACGTATTGGGTGCTGAAGATACCGTTGTCGGTCCTCGAGACCCTTGAAAGCAATAAACATCGATAATAATCTGATAATCTTCTTTATTCTCATCCTCGATCACCACTGCAGAAGCAGGGAAGCGGAAAGAAAATGCTTGATTTTCGAACCAGATCGGATTTGAGCTATCGTGTACAATACTTGTCTCTCCGAGATGAGAATAACCATATCGAACAGTAGCAAAACAATCAGTTGTATTCATCATCAAACCTAATTTCGCTAAACCAGAAAATCCTAAAATTACCAATTCTATCTCCTCCACATGATTGGCGTTATTCTCTTGAATGGGAATGGCCGGGTTAAAGTAAATTGAACTCTGAAGGTTAGGAATCTTATTTAATGAGAGGGCGACGGCTGCTTCTTTCCAACCTAAATTACTAACAGCACCAACTTGGAGATCCAGAACCAATGAAATAGTTTGCGATCTTCCTTCTTGAAATAATTCAACTAATTCAACAGATGATATCATGCTTTTTCCGAGGAGAGTGTCACTAGTGATCTGATTTTTCATAAATACTTGAATAGATAGATTTAACGTCTGCAGAGAAGGAATCATAGTTTGAAATCTTTCGTTGTCAAAGAGAAACAATACCGTTTCCTTCATCACTGCAGTTTGACCAATTGGAGTTGTCAATGAATCTTCAAACCAATCGAGAGTGGCATAAACATTCACCGGCTTTGCTCCATTCTCCTTTTTAGGGATTACCTTAATGGCATCCAAACGGATCAGAAATAGAAGTGGTGGAACATCATTGCTAATTTGCATCGCTCCATCTTCAGAAAAAGATCTTAAACTAAACTTCTCACTTTGTTCTTCCATTAAAGTCTCCTCGACACTTGCTGACGACATATGACTCAGTCCTCTTTCCATTAAGGCGCGAGAAAGCTTTATTCGTCCAATATCCCGAGGAACAGAAGGGTTTCCGCCACTTTCATTTTCAGTTATAACGTCTTCCTTCCCCACAAAAGATTTCAATATAATGTCATATTCGCCATTTTCAAAGAGCGCATCTTTCATTACAGAAAATGGCACCGGGGCAACAGCAAGTGGAACAGACTTTTCAGTATTACTTTCTCCAAAAACATCCTTAGAGTAGAATAAAAATTCTAATTGTTCAATTGTATTCATATTCGGAAGTATAACTTCCGTCCTCAATAGCTTGTCTTCGTCGTCGAACCGAAGATTCACCGTTTTGATCTTATTCTTGCCTTTCTTTATTATCATCGTTGAAGGCCTTATAGGAACCAGGTGATTCGATTTAGAATTCATCAAAACTAATTGAATCAAATCAAAGGCCAATAATTTCCCGGAAACTAATAAACTTTCTTCAGAATCTAACATCGACAATGAATACTCTTTCATGTCTTCGAGATATTCGCTTTTCCCTCCTCTTAAAGATATCTCGGTTAAATTTTCAGCATCGAAGGCAGCGTATGAGTCCAAAATTTGCAAAGGAAAGATCATAGCTTCGAAGGTATCTTCTCCTTCTCGACACAGCAAATGTCTTGCGGTGTCATCAAAAAGGGAAATAAACGCTATAACTTCTTGCATCTCGTTTAAGACTTCAATTCTAATCTCAAATCCTGTCCAAATTGCTCTTAACGGAATCGCAATAGGAATAAATATTTGATCAAAGTCGACAGTAAAAGATTGATAACCTACAGGGGAGTGATAAAGATTGATCCATTCTTTCCCCTCAAGAATATATTTTCTTAACACACGGACGTAAATCTTCGGAACGGTATTTAACAAACTTGATCTTGGTATATTGCTGATTGAACATAATTGGAGATAAGCTGGCTCGGTTAATGACGTCTCATAGAGAGAGGTATCATACATCAAACATAGAAATCTGAAGTGAATTGATCCTTGGACGAAGCTATTTTCCTCTTCCGTCATTTCATTACTGCGAAGTAAAGGGCGATGAATAGTTCTATCATATTCAGGCGAGTGAATAATTTCTTTAATTTCTTCTTGATTAAGTGTTATTTCACCGAGAAAAGCTCGAGGTTTTGCTGGAAATAAGCTCCAGACTCGTAAATACATCCGATGGGGAGCCTGATCTAAATCAGTAAAATCTACGAAAAATCTTTCATTTGAATACTTCGGATTCATCGTTCCTTTCTTAGCTTGAGTAAATGCAATTACTTTACCATCATAAATAATTTCAACGTAAGCATTTGCAGATCCGAAAGCGTCAGTGTTCGCTAACCCTTCCGCTTGGAGAATTTGTACCATGTATTCCAAATCGTTAATAGCCTTCCTCGAAGGATTCTTTAGGTCGTTAACTATCGCTCCAAATAATTTCATGCTTGGATACTGTTCAGCTGAAGCATACGCAACATCACTATTAAATGGCTCAATGATTTCAAGAGGATACCAAGGAATAAACTCAGTTTCGTTTGTAAAGAAATTTTCTAAATCGATTCCTTTCAACTCTACGCGCCCTAGTAAGGTTCGGGTGACTTCATCATAGTCATATACTTTCTGATTTGTTTTATCGTCATTAATCATCTCGCTAGTATTTTGATCTGTATTGAGGTCCGAAATTTTCTTGGATAGGGACTTTGTGATGTCGAAATCAGTATTGTAATGAGAAGCAATCTGATAAACCTCCATTGTTAGTTTACATTTCGCAAGTCTCTCCTCTTCGACAAGGTCTTTGGGAACTCTGAAAAAGAATGAATCCTTTTGATCCCAGACTGGATTTTGAGAATGAGGAATTAGCTCAGTAGTACCCAAATGTTCATTATTCCAAAGGAGAAAACATTGACAGTTAGGACGGTTATCCAAGTTGGTGGCGAATTTAATTTTCTCAATAGGAATTCCTTGAGCTGCCAGAACTTTGATGGTAACTGTATAAAAGTCGTACTCATAGATCAAGGAAGAATCTGCATGACCAGTTCTTAATTTAATCATTGCTTTCCCAAGGCTGGGATATACACTTTCTGGAATTGGTAAATACCGATGTACCATTACACCCGCCGCTACAGCAGCTTCTTCAAATGGCAAGGGAAATGGAAATAATGCCCGATACAACTCCACGCCAGTAAGTTCGACTTTTCCAAGAACTAATTGTTCTAAAGATTGTTGAACGAAAGAAGATCGATTCGAGATCTTCTTGTGAAATTCTAATCTAAAGTTACACTGTAGTAGAGATTTATTCGCTGGTAAACGGAACTGTCGGACTTTCCCCACCCATGACCCAGTCGAAGAAAGCTTTAGTTCAATAATTTTCTTATTCTCAAAATAGCCGATAATTTGATTCATTTGGCTTTCAAAAAACTGATTTGGAAGATTTATAAACTCAACAAAATCAATCATTTTTAGTTCTTTCGTCATTGGGAAGGAAAGTCCTTCCAAAACTTTCGATGCTGACAGAATCCTTGCAGACATTAAAACTTGAGGCGAGAAAGAGCGAGTTAAATTTTCTAATTCGAAAGCTTCATCATTATACAGAATTAAATCAAACCAAATAAATTTCATTAAACCTGATAAAAGAGCTTCTGCTAACAGTACGGATTTTATTGTAACCTTCCCAATCAATAAAGCATCTGTTGAATTCCCAATCATTCCATATAAATCAAGAGTAAGAACAAAATCAGCCCATTCAGGTCCAGTGGGAATAAGCAGACGAAAATATTCTTCTTTCCAATTTGGTTGTATGGGATCGTATGAAATCGATGTTGAGCCGATCTCTGCATTGTTTAGAAATACAGTGAAGTACGTACTCATTGAAGCAAATCGCTGCAACAGAACTAAATCACGGATTTGCAGAATTGATATTTCACATTGTATGAAATTATCCAAATTTTTAATTGATTTTTGAATTTGTAAAGGAATCAGGTTACTTGTAGTGGAATGATCAGAGGTTTTAAGTAAGAACGGAATTTGTTCTTGCTCCACATCACGGGCAAGAATAGTTTTACCATTCAATTGTAGCGATAAATTATTAATAAATGACAAACAATCAATATTTCTTTGAACATTGTGTGAAACTGCCTTCTTTGACTTAAATCCAGCCGCTTGAATCCTCAGATCATCTTCACTTGATGTTAAGTGTGATAGTAAATTAGAAACAGTAAAAGACATTTTCCCTAAAAGATCTTCTTTTGTTTTCAATGAAGTTGACCAAACTTCCAAATCTAAAGTCACATTATTAGAATTATTTCCTTCAAATATTGCAGGTAATGTTAGGAAAGTATCTAATTCATCCCACTCTAATCTTGTATCTAAACTTGGGGCCTTTTCTGTTCGCCCCAAATTTTGGGAATTATAAATAAAAATAATATAAATTTCATAATCTGAGCTTAATTTGGTAATATTCGTGGAAAACTCTAACTTTAAAGAAGCTGAAGTTAATAAAATCGCAACAGGATGCTGGGCATCTTCTAATTTTGCTTTAATTTGAAAATTTGCAACTTCTGCTTCAATAAAGGTCGTACTGTCTTTAATTGTTGTTTCTACATTATAGAGAGTGTGTTGATGTGGTAAAAGTTGTGAATGGTAGAAATAATGAAGAGTTAAAAACTTTTGCGAAATCTCCTGATCTCTCTTATGCCCACCACCACCTAGGATACCAGAAGCTCGAAGCGAACCGCCTACACTTTTACTACTTTCGGAATTTATCCTCTTAGAGATTACGTCCGATGATGAAGCCGCAATCGGAGTTGAAACAACTGCTGAAGAGTTAGTGGTGAAGATCAACTTAAACAAAATCTTGAAATTATCCGAAGATATTCCTTCCGGAACTCCAATCTTCAAGACTGATAGAATATTGCTCTGAACCCGCGAAGGAGATGAAGAAGAAAAAATCTTTGCTGATTTACTCGAAGTGTAATTCACCGGCCGAACTTCCCCTAATACATGCCCACGATATATCACGAATAGTCGAAAAACACCATTTCCATTTCCATGTATCGCAGAGTAAGCGTTAATTAAGGCTAACTTCAATTGCAATTCAAAAACTTGCAAATAAATGACCAGTTCTTGTTTAGTTGTTACCTTCGAGTGATACGGACGAAACGATAAATCCACTACACGATTTGCGAATGGCAAGTATTCTAACAAGACTTTACGCACAGCAATTATCGCCTCATTAAAATTAGCAGCTTTCCTTCGAATGTCCTTTAATTGTTCTCTAACATCGTCTGAACGGAATTTCCTAATAACTTTACCAAGCGATAAACCAACAGTTCCATAAAAGCTCATTAAATCATCAAGTTGTCCTGCAGTATCAGCCACCACTTCACCAGCGGAATTATCCACTCCTAAAACACCAAAAACTGTATCTATATCAGCGACGATTGGAACAACAACGAATGGGTACTGGAAACTCTGCTTTTCACCAAAATGATATAATTGATTAGCTAACGGTGTTCCAGCCAACACACAGTATGGACGATCTTTATCAATTGCAAGAAACGATACACTTTGTTCCGCTGATCGAAGTAGCATCTTTCCAGCCATTTCAGAACCATGAGAAGCTAAAATGTATTTGATTTGGTTTGCATGCATTCCCACAACCCCGACATATAAATTTGCCGCATGGTAAACTTTCCATATTCTTTCACAAAACTTTTGAAAGAAATATTGACGCTGTTGAGGGCTAAATATTGATAACGAAGAGGAAGGTGGGAAAGCAGCGTTTGAGAAAGACGATGCTATTGAAGTTGATGAGGGTGCCGCAGAAGTATTATTACTTATCCATTGATTGCATAACTGTCGAATATCTTTCAACGCACGCGCACGATACTCTCCTGATGCTTTATGAGTAATGATATTATGTAACAATCCCGTCAATGTCTTTTGAAAGGCATTAAAAAATTCATAATCGACATCTAATATAGGCGCATTACAACTAATTCCAATAACATATATTCTGCTTTCCAGTTCTGCTTCATTCTCAGACTTTACAATGCATAATAATATGGCTCCTTTCATCCCGACACGTTGCAGTAACTTCTTTCCAGCTCTCTTTAAATCAAAATTTTTCATTTTATTTGAAACTTCGGTGGATAATTGTCCTTTGCTATCAAGTAATATCATATTTGTTTTCCCAGCATCTTTCCCGGCCTTGCTGCTGCTGGTACTGTTGTTGGTGAGGTACTCATAGATTATCATACCAGTTATGTAGCAAGAACAAGTAAAAATAACCTCCAAAGCAGAAGTAAATAAATCTTTGAGCTCGGAGTTCTGATTTTTTGCGACAGTGTACATTGATTGCAAAGCGTTCTTCTTCAACTTGACGTCAATAGCTGAGCCTAATAATCGCCCCAATTGTTCCAAAAAGGTTTGTAAATCTTCATCAACTGCATAAGTAATGACGCTGTTTGCATCTGCGGAAATCGATTGCTTCGCACTTTTAATATTATTACCACCCTTCCCTGCTGAGGAAGTAGAGGCGGAGGACGGCAGAAGAGAAGTATCGATTAAGCATTCGTAATCGATGTTATCCACTCCTAACACTCCGATACATTTATTTCGGTTACGCACTGGCACCACAATAAAAGGAAGTTTCGCTTTCGGAAATAATTTTATTCGAAATGCGATATTTAATGGAATAATTCGAGAAATATCAACACCAGGTTCAACTTTTTGATCAAAATCGTAAATAACATCATATTTCTCATGACCACGATGAGTTAATAGCTTTCCCATATACTGTTTTTTTCCGTATAATATTCCAATCGTACAACCTTCACTCAATTGTTTCTTTTTATCTAAATCAGCTTGATTAAAAATTAAAGTTTTTCCTGTATCAATTACATCAAAGGAAATTCCTCCATCATTTCCACGCTTTAATGACTTTCCGAGCATTTTACTACTCTCATTACAAGCAAGGTAGTCTAATTGTGTAGCACCACTTTTCAAAATTCCAATATAGATATCAGCACGTAGCCATTTCTGAGGGATGTTCGAAAGAAATATATCATAGATTTCTTTTAACGATAAATTGCGATTTTCTAAAAGGATTCCTTCTAGCTGTTTGATTGTTTCTCGAAATCCTTTTTTTCTTTGTTCTAAATGCCAAATAAACGATATTTTCGATTCTATCTGTTTAGTAGCTCCAAGGAAGACGTCATGATCAAACGGGAGTAATTCTTCTGGGGGTGAAAGAAAAGCGGAATTTGGTCTATTTGTAGGACTTGCAGGAGTAGAAGAAATTTGATTCGTCGGACTTTTGACATAGGAATTAAGAAATAACTTTTTCTGGAATATAAAGAAGAAACGGCTATAATCAGAAGATTTCGCCCATTGAAACTTTTCAGGAACTCTTAATTCAATTCCAGCCCACATAGAATTGCTTTGTCGGTCAACTTTAGTGAATACACGACCATCATCAATATTTTGCTGGCTTTCGCTTTTAAATCTCCTTTTCTTATTTGCTGCTGCTGCCTCTTCCTTAATCATCTGCTGTGCTATATCGAACGCAGATAAAGAAAAAGAAGCATTGATACTTGCATTACTCATGGCTTCTTTTGCTGAAGCACCGATTGGGGAATGATTTACTAAAGTCTTCATCTCATTAAAACGATAATTAAATCCAATAAATACAATCTCTTTAATATCTGTAATAATATTTGGAATCGACTGTAAAATCATTTCAACGATTCCAACAGCATTTAGTTGAAGAATTCTCAATTTTCGACTTAATTGATGCAAAAAGATTTCGGTTTTTCTCGTTTCTAAAAAAGATCCAGCCTTTAATGAATAATCATATAGGCGTTCCGACACGACGTCATCAAGGATTGTAATTGAGCCCAAAGACTGCGGAGTCTCTTGATAAATATTTAATAATTCTCCTGCGGTTAATTCAGTATCTGTTTTTCCATCCTCCCAAAGGATATTAAAGCGTGGTCCGCCGAAGAAGGGAATTCCGTTCTTACTATAAACCACTTCAGAAATTCGACCACTCATAACCATTGAGCTATTCGGTTGATCGATTTTTGCATAGTTCGCAACTTTTTCTAACTTCCAGAATCTTGCTTGTTGAACGTAAGTATAATCTTGCCGATTTAGCATATTTCTGACTGCGTCTACAGGTCGTCGACATTGTAAAGCACTTGATAGTTCGGTGGTTAGTAATCCATGAATCTCTAAAACCCCATGAACTAATGTTGGCCCGATTAAAGGTACAAACACTGTAGTATTTTGAGAATGATCGACCTATTTAAGAGACATGAGAGAAATTCAAAAATTTTTAGATATAATTACTTCAACGACAATTTCTCTCTTCTCAATAGCTTTAAAACATCCAGAATCTCCATTCTGAACCTTGCGTGTGTAGGCTTTATCTCCATAAAATTCGACGATTTTAGGATTTTGATCATTGATTACGGCAACTTCCACTTTGCTACCAAATAGAGCTAACTGTAGAGTATGTTGACTCAAAACTGTATAAAATAAATTTATAAACATTACCTCCAACGATGATTGTATCGTATCTAAGACAATTTCAACAGTTGTAATCTCCTTTAATTGTGCTAGTTTCGTGAGATTATAACTTGCTCTTTCAAAATTATGTTCAGTAATCAGATGTCTCTCTAGCTCTACATTATAAATAGTTTCCGTCTGCTTATTCTTCTTCACAGTTCTTCTCTCTGCTTCTCGATTCATTTCTTCACTTTGAGATACCTTCGCCCAAAGCAATCCAAATATAAAAAACATGAAAACCAGAAACGGCGAAGAGCCGGTCTATTTATGTCGGGGTAAATTCTTCTCTCCAAGATTTTTTCTCTGTCAAAGAAGTTGAATCAACAAGTTCACTGTCTACTTTTTTAGTTTCAGCAAGGATTCAAAGTTTTAAATATGCTATCGTCTACTGTAATTACTTCAGGTGAAGCTCAACTTTGTAGGAAGAGAGTTTTTAGAGAATATGAAATGATTATGGAAAGTCCTCTTCCAAATGTTTATATAGCCAAAGAAGAACAAAACCATTTAAATTGGTACTGTTTAATTCATGGACTCGAGGAACCTTATATAGGAGGTGAATATTTGTTTTTAATTCAGTTATCCCCACGATATCCACTTGCCCCACCAGACTTTTATATGCTTACGCCAAATGGACGATTTGAGGTGAATAAAAAGCTTTGTTTCTCGAACTCTTCGTATCATGGTGAAACATGGTCACCTATCTGGAATATCAGAACGATAGTTCTGGGATTCTTGTCGTTTTTTCTGGAGGACGATTCGAAAGGCGTTGGCCATCTTAGCACAACAAAAGAAGCGAAATTAGAGTTCGCAAGAACATCAAAGAGTTTCAATGAAGCCAATATGGCTTCGAAATTAGAAATAATTAGGGTTCAAAACCATCTTGCTTAAATGTTTTCTCCTTGTGGGTGAAGTAAATAGAAATTACATTGTTCAAACAAAAGTTTGCCCATTCCAATTTTCTTAATTTAAATAATATTTTTGCGCAAGATCTTACCTTAACATCTTTTTGCCTCCACAGTTCCCTTTCACTATATTTTACGTGCCAGGTTCTCATTAAAATAAATTTTGGAGTTAATAAAGCTCGAGATTTTCAATTCTCGAGAATTTAAAAGGCTCATTCGCCATCAATTTTAATTCTGCGTTTGTTACTATGTCCACGACTAGTTTCTTTACCCTATTCGAATCTGCCTCAGGTTGGGCTCTGTTCAGCATCTTAGAAGCTGAAGAGATCGGAGCTCTATTGGCTGATGTGCAAAATGGTCTTCAAGATTTTGCCAAGTTCCAGAGGATTGTGAAGCTCATTGCATTCCATCCATTCGACTCTGCTGAGAATGCTTTGGAGAACTTAAATGCTATCACCGAGCACGAACTTACTCCTGACTTAAAGAATTTCTTGGAGTCTAACGTCCCAAAAGGAAAGAAGAGCAAGACTGCTCCTTTGGGTGTTGTGGATTCTACCTTAGCTACTGCTATCCAAGAAAACTTGAGCATTCCTTGCCGTTCTGATGAGACTATCCGTGAGATTGCTAGAGGTCTTCGTTACCATTTCACCAAGTTTGTGAAGCCTTTGGCGTCTGGCCTTTTGGAACAATCTCAGTTAGGTTTAGGTCATGCTTATTCTCGTACTAAAGTAAGTATATCCATTCATTTTATTATCTATTTTCCACGTGCTTTGTGTGTTTTTCTTACTGATGAGATTGAAATTCATTTTTTTTTGAATCTTTTGATCATGAAATCTTTTCAATTTACCTTCACTTTGACCTGAAAGAAATACACACATTGCATTTCATTTTTCTCTTCCTCTCTTTTCGCCTTCTTCGAACATCTTCTTACTTTTTTCTTCTTTTTTTCTGTTAGGTTAAGTTCAATCCAGGTCGTGCTGATACTATGATTATTCAAGCAATTGCTTTATTAGATCAATTAGATAAAGATATTAATACCTTTGCTATGAGAGTTCGTGAATGGTATTCATGGCATTTCCCTGAATTAAAACAAATTGTTTCAGACAATTTCATTTTTGCACGTTGTGCATCATATATTAAGGATAAATCCAAGCTAAAAGAAGAAGATTTACCTGGATTACAAGAAATTGTTGGTGATGAAGAAATTGCCCAACGTATTTTTAAAGCAACCAAATCATCAATGGGTATGGATACATCAGAACAAGATATGTTAAATATTATTATTTTCACTGATCGTATGATTTCACTTGCATTATATCGTAAAGAATTATATTCTTATCTTGAAGATAAAATGTCTATGGTTGCACCAAATTTAAGTACTTTAATTGGTGATACTGTTGCTGCCAGATTAATTCAAAAAGCTGGTTCTTTAACTTCATTAGCTAAATGCCCTGCATCAACTGTGCAAATTTTAGGTGCAGAGAAAGCATTATTTCGTGCATTAAAGACAAAAGGAAATACACCAAAGTATGGTTTAATCTATCATTCTACCTTCATTGGTCGTGCATCAGCAAAGAATAAAGGTAGAATTTCCAGATATTTAGCTAATAAATGTTCGATTGCTGCTCGTATTGATTCATTTATTGATGAACCAACCAAGGCTTATGGTGAACAACTTAGAGATCAAGTGGAAGAACGTCTGAAATTTTATGATACTGGTGATACTCCTCGCAAGAATATTGATGTCATGACTGCAGTCTCTCAATCATTGCAAAGAACGGTAGAGAAATCCGAAAAGAAGGATAAGAAAGAGAAGAAGGTCAAGAAGGATAAGAAGAAGGATGATGATGAAGAAGAGGTGGTGGTTCCTCCTCCCGCACCTGTTGAGGAAGACGACAGTGGAGAGAAGAAGAAAAAGAAGAAGAAGAGAAGTCATGAGGAGATTGAAGAAACTCCTGCCCCGGTTGTAGAAGAGACTCATGATGACAGCGGCGAGAAAAAGAAAAAGAAGAAGAAGAAGGTAAGAGTGACCCCTTTGTTTATTTGATTCTCATTTTCACTTTTTCCGGTGTTTCCTTTTCCATAGGATTAAATCATCTGATTAAATACAATTAAACCCGATTAATAATTGTTTCTATTATTAGTTACAGATGAAAGTGTACAGTCTTCATCGACAAATCTCTTCTTATCTTCCTTTCACATAACTCATATTCACCCAACCTGTAATGATTCCTAAACGCCAAATGCAAAATACAAAATAAAACCTCCTAAACTAACAAAATTTTTATTTGTTAAGTGTTCTTTCTCTTTTATTTCTTTGTTTTCCTTCGAGTAGACCGAGGCTCTCCCTGAATTCTCGCTTCCTCTTCCACATCGACCTTTTGCTTCCTCTTGGTTCCTTTACTTGGTTTGCTGTCTTCGATAGATGTTTCATTTTCTAATGGTTGTGTATCCTGGCGGGTGATATCCTCAGCAGCAGAAACAGGGTTTTTCTTTCGAATTTCAGTTTCTATTATTTGCACTTGATCAGCTGTGATGGGCATGACAGAAAGGCGATTCCCCTTGGCAGTGAGCCTGCATTCACCTAGTGGAAGTTCTTTGATTTCAGTGAGTGTTAAGGGCTGGGCATAAACTTCATCAATCCTAACATCGATTGAAGTCCAAGGATTCTTGTCAGCTGTCGCCTTCGCATCAAAATACTTGGAAGATCTCTCTAGTGCGGTTGGATCTGGGTAGCCTGCCTTATGCACAATCATCGATCCGTAGATTCCTGGTTCAGCACAGTTGGAGTGATAGAAATATAATTTCTCGCCGACAGTCATCTCTCGTAGAAAGTTTCTAGCTTGATAATTTCTAACTCCATCCCATCGTCCAATCACCTGCTCTGCAAGATTACGAATAGAATATTCACTAGGCTCAGATTTCAAGATCCAACCACCTTTCATGGTGAGAGAATGAAGCAATAATGAGGTTAAACGAAACACTTTGAACAATCGTGGAAAATAAAAGAAGGAATGTTTACGTTACGTAACTTTACGTCATGCTGTCGGTACCTAATTTGTCGGTAGAATCATACCGATAAGAGGGTTGAATTTGAAATTTGAATCAACAAATATGATAGCATCAAGACCTATACCACTGAATCAATCTCAGAAGCCTACTACTGTAGGCTCTAAAGTACAATTGAATCAAGGAAATAAAACAGCTGCAGTTCAATCTAAAACAACCGGTCCTGCTTCGAGGAATGATATGGTCGATTTAAGTGATGATGATGATAGTGAGGCAGAATCTGTAAATCGAAAGAGATCCGCAGAGGAGAAAGATGATAAAGACAATAACGAACCTGTTGAGCAACTATTAAAGACTAAAAAGGCTCGATCGAGGCCTTTTTCTGACGATCTTCTTGTTAGCCCTAATGGATTAGAGAAGATTTACTTTGAATTCCCTCTATATTATAAATATTCAGCGGTTCGGCACGGAACCTCCACGACTGCTGAAGGAGATTTCCTCAAGCGTATTCTCACGGGATACAAGGAATGGGCTTTCCAACTTCACCCCGGCGTGTCTTTCACTGATGCTGTTGGGAAGTGCGAGGTACTTGGCTCGAAATCACGAGTTCGGAATTATATGATGAAAATGAGAGACAAAGAAAGGGATCGCTATATGGTAAGATTTTGTGGTTCGGTTTTCTCTCGTTCTTTTATTGTCATTTCCGTCTCATAAAGAATGACGTGATCCTCCCTATTGCGAGAAAGCAAGCAGAGTTTATAGAATTTGAAAGCCGTAAAGCAAAGATATTGGAAGAACAAAACAGAAAAGAAGTAGAAAAGGCTGCTGCTGCCGCCGCGGCCGCTGCATCCCTCAAATCTATGTCGCGTTCAGCAAGTCCCAAGCATTTTGATAAGTTTGAAGATTTACCTTCAAATACCAAAAATACTCTTATGAATCAAGAAGAAGATGATGAATGGGATATCTTTGACGAGAAGCTTGAAAGGAAACCTATTAACGCCGAGCTTCCAACTCAAATTGACGAAATACCGGATGAATTGCTTCTCTCAATCGAAAATGATGCATTCGTTACTCAAGATACCAATCATACAACAACACAAGGAGAGGAAAACGTTCAGAAAGATTCAGAAAACTTGCAAGATGATGAGTTAATTGTAGAAAAGACAAAAACTCCGCAAAAAGTAGTAGAAGAAGATATCTTCGGCGAGGATTCCGATGACGACCTTGCTCTAAGCCGAAAGCCTATCCTACCTACACACTCGCAACTAGAGAGCACAGATCCCCAAATCAGTACGTCAGAGGAAGCCGAAACCTATCCACAGGACCAGTTTTTTTGAGTTTGAACCCTCGCCATGAACTGTTTTTTCTTCTTCTTCGAAAAGGTAGCTTATTTCATAATGCAATCTTAACTGATGAAATAATATATTCATTAAAAAATAATCGCCATTCGACTGAATAATTCACTTCCCCCAGACCTAATGCCTTGAAGTCATTGAATAAGAAGTTAATCCTACCAGAACCATCCATCGTTGGAAAAACTTCAACTTCCTGAAAACCAACATATCTTTTGACCATGGGATGAATCGCTTTGTAGATTGATTCTTTTATGGAGAATCTTAGCATAATATCCGCTTCTTTTGAAAGAAGGGGGAGGAGAAGTTCTTTATCCACGTCACTTCTTTCATTTTCTGTGAGGATTCGTCGCTGAAACGGGAATGCACTTTTATGAGAGGTCTTCTCTATATCAATCCCAATACAATGAAATGGATGAGCAGAAGGAAGTGTAGATTTCCTTTGGGTAATCGCAGCCACATAGTTATTCTTATGCGAGAGAGAGCCAATTACGTCATTTGGAAGAATAGGAGCACCAAACTCGTTTTTGAGAATAGAAGGATAAACAAAAGGTTCTGATGCCGAAGGAAGTTGTGGAAGATGCTTTTGAATAGAGTGTTTGAGAGCGATTCTCCCACCAAGAAAGATGCTGAAGCGCTTGTGAGAATAATCGCCACTGATACAATAGTTTACCTCTTCGTTAGTAATTTGAGGGAATTGAGCACGATTATAATGAAAATCGTCATATGAAAGTTCTGGTGGAAGTTTCAGGAGGACAGTAATGCCATGATTTCCAATATTTTCTTCTATGATTGGAAAACGTTCATGAAGTTGAAATAAACGATTTGATTCATTTGGAAGGGAGGAAATTGTTGAGTAAATATATGAAGATCTTCGTATAACTTTGGGAAATCGACGAAAACAGGAAGAATGAACTCGATACATCATGGTAATAAATGCAACAAGTAAAACGAGAAAATTCATCACACAATGTAATATTACAGCGTTAATTAACGGATCGAAAAAGCGGCTTTTACGGATTGTTGTTTTCAAATTCTTTGAGAATAATGAACAAGGAAAGAATAATGATAGCGTTAAAAATATTCTTCTCCTTTTCATGGTTTTGTTTGATTCGGGTTTATGGTGGAAGTGATCATAATAATGGATATCATCTGATACGAGACCAACTGAAAAGAAGACATGGCATTCTCAAGCAACTCGCTCAGACCGCTCTAACCGACCAACCCGCGTATCGACCACCACACTGTCCACAAGAACGTTTGATAATTACAGAATATGCTTTTGGACGATCAGGCAATAATCTTATAGAGTTCACTCATGGGCTTTGGCTCGGACGTCGACTAAACGCAACTTTAGTCGTTCCGAGCTGGCTCCAAGGAATATTCGCCCCCTTCGACACAACTTTCCTTCAATCCATCTATTGTTATACTTTAGATGTTAATATCCCTAAAGGTGTCAAGGTTTACGAGATGACGTCAGAGAACTCGTTCTTCCTCTTCCAGCTGAAGAAAGAGTTCGCATACCCTCAATTCATACCAGAAATCATGAACTTCCGTTATGAAGAACAAACCCAAGCAGCTTTACCTTCTTTAGATAGTATCCAATTCTCTCCGTCATCGTATTCTTCCTCTTTCATCAATGAGCTGTCACGACACTTCGTTCAAGTTTATGCTGGACTGTGGTGTTGTCCTCATAAGAAACTATCACTCATCACAGAGTTTATGATTGAATACTTTATGAAAGGTTCATTAGGATATGCTGCAGTTCATAAGAGACAGTTTGAAGGTGGTTGTTCAAAGGTTCTGAGTCAAGTGACAACGATAACAGATTATCCGAGCAAAGAGATCCCTCTCAATCACCCAGACTGGACTAACCATCCTTTACATAAAGTTCATCCAATTTGTGAAATGTCAGCATCATTTATTCAGGAAACATTGTCTTTAAATCATCGTCGATCGAATCTATCGAATGTTTTCATTGCCTATGACGGTCACGGTGACATCTCTCATCATGAGCAAGAAGGTGCTGTCTTCCTACAATACTTCACTCATATTCTTACTAACCCTCCCAACACTCCTCTTCCTTTCTCTGCTTCCAATTACCATACTTTCAATATTCCAGCTCATTTACATAGTAAACTTGTGAGTAGTATTGATTCTTCCTTTGTGAAGGAGATGTCAAAATATGTTGATATGCTAATAGCGATTCATTCAGAGTTTTTCATATTAAACCCTCGAAGTACATTTTCTTTCCAAATTTATGTGATTCGAGCTTGTTTAGGACTTCAAAGTGTTCCTGTGATTCGAAATAATGATTTTTATATGCAGAAAGTCCCTGACGAGTTGAAAAAGAATGATCGAAATATATGGGTCTCTTGGATGTCTGTCGTACATGCTGTTGCTAATATTGTTTCACAGTAGAGTAGTTGGTTGCTACGGTTCAGTTAATGTTTGAGTAGAATTGTTAAAGTTGTGCCTTTATCTCCTCACTCGAATCTTTCGTAATTCGATTGAGATGGAGACAACCAACCTATACTAGGGCAGGTAGATGGAAGGAAGGCGAAGTGTTGAATTTGAAGGAAATGGCAAATTGCCATCCTAATATGATATGAAAAAGAAAGTTTCTAATTAGAAAGATAATAATTTTTATTGAAATAGGACGCTTCCTTTGTTTCACTATAGTTTGATAAGGTCTAATTTCAGAAAGACATTGACATTTAACTTCAATAAAATCACTTTAATTATTAAATGGAAGAAAGCGTCACTTTGATTCTTCTTTTCTAATCATATTACAGAGCTATAGCTTCAATTGGAAGAAAAGAAACGATAGAATGCCGAGAAGAAAGCAACTAAGAATCAATCATTACTACTACAGCAACATGTTAGAGTTAAGAGTGCGAATTTTCACACAACGAAAACCTTCAAACGAAAACTCTTGACTATCCTGAGAGTTGTAAATTTGATTCTTTCAGTTGAGGCCAGAGTGGTTATGCTTATACCTTCTTATTCATTTCTTCTTATCAATCTGACTTCACTTCAAATACAGTTCGTTCATTATCATAACCTGACAATAGTTTCTTTCTTCTTTCTTGTAAATCAAATAACAATTCTTTCATAATTTGTAATTTTTCTGGTGATAATTGAATCATTTGTTTTGATTGAATATCTTCTTTCCCTATCATACCATTCTCTTGAATATATTTAATACCTGATTCTAAGAATTGTTCAAATATTTCCATCTTCTCAATCGATGGAAGAGATTTCTTCATTTGATTCACTCGATCCTTGTTAAGCGTGATTTAGAATGAAAGAAGAAGAGATCACATAGATGATCTTACCTCACTAAAAGGAAGATTAATTAATTCTCCTAATAACTTCATTTCAAATGATGAAGAATATTTTAATTCTGCTTTCAATCTTCTTTCAATTAATAATAATATCTTTAGAACTTTATTCTTTGCTGTTAGTTCTTCAATCTCCTCTTGTATAGGAGAGGTTGAGGAGGTTGTTTTCGAGTATTCTGCGAGTTGCTGCAGAGTCTCTTCAATTCTTTCCAGAGATAACTGTCTTTCCTTCTCTTTAAGCTGGACTCTATTTGTATCAGAAGTCGAGCTTGATGTTTGTTCGCCTGAGGAATCTGCCTTGCTGTTGTTCTGGTAAAGTGTGGCGACAGGAGAGGAGTCAAGCACAGCATTTAACTTCATCTGCTCTGAGCTAATCAATTGACTCAAATACGAAAGAAGAAATTGATCAATTTCTTTGCTAAGAAGGAAAAGAAAACATGAGGTACGATAAGAGATAAGAGGTCTATTTTTTCTCTTACGTGGCGGCAAGGCGATTAACTGCTGTGTCGACTTGTCCGAACTCAGCACCAGCTAGAAGATAATTGATCTTCAGTCTTGCCCTTGACTTCTTTTCACTAAAGATAAATCCTTGAAGAAAAGAGTTTACTCGTTTTAATGATAGTAATTCCTGTCTAGCTATAGTTCTAATGGTTGATGTATCGTTACTATCATTACTACCTGCACTGACATCATCAGAGGGAATCTGTTTTTGGCATTCTGAAAAACGATATGACATAATCGCATCATACACTCCTTCTTTACATAAATATTCTGATTTATCTAGGAGGATTTGTGGGTTAATAGATTGCAGTCCACCTGGTCTAGCGGCACCGACTGACTGCGATGATCTCTTACCTGAAGGAATAGATGACGATAATGAGGAAGCTTTTTTGATCTCTTCAAGACTATGTTGATATTTTCGATCAACTTCCAATAGATACTCGATAATAGTATGTATTTCTCGTATGGCGTCTCTCACCCATGAACTAGAATTAACAACCTCTCCATTCATCGGCTCTGATGATTCTTCGTTTTCTATTGGCATATTAGGATCTTCCATTTGACTAAAAACATTGATCATACTATTTCCACTTCCGATATCGCTATTCTTGGAAATTTCCTCTTTCGAAGTCGTGAAAGGAGTTCGACCACTCACTTGATTGCTACTGGCAAACTGTTTTCTCCGCGGCGACCAATTACCAACAACTCGATTCCCTCGAAAGCTTTCATAGGACTTCAGAAGGCACCCTAACAATACGATCCATAAACTGAAGGACTGGATTATCATCTTTTTAGTGTTGATGGTGTGTTTGTCCTTCCTTTCGATAGAAGAGAACTTCATCTCTTTAAGCAATTCACTAAAAGCAATTAATTATACAGGTGTTTAGTTTTGTCAAACCATCCTTCTGGTGCGTTATAACTTTCGATTTGTGGACGAGAAGGATGATTTGCTTTTCTCGCTGATGGAATTCTTTTTCTTATTTTTTAAAATGACTTTTCAGTTCATCTTACTATCTAATTCTGTGCCATAAAGATGAAAGAAATTATCAATACAGATATTCCTTATTCCTTACCTCTTTTGAAGCGCATTAACTGAAGTTTTCCTTATTTTCGATGTATGGGAAGTTCTCATTAAGGGTTCGCTAACAGAAATTAGAAGACATACTTTCTTCATTTGTAATTGAAGAATTAAGAAATAAAAGATCGAATAGCTGTACACTACTTACATATATAGTCTAATGCTGTGATGTATTATTATTTCACTTCACAACTATTTTGTCGTTGTTCTGAATGATCAGAAATTGAATCATGGAAACTTTGATCTAAACTATTTAAATCATCATCATCTTCTATGTTTAATAAATATTTCTCTAAACTTTCATCATCAAACCTTTCTAACTCAATTTCATCCTCTCCTTCCTGCACTTCTTCGCCCTCAGCGATTTCATCACTTAAATGGCCTTCCTCTGCTTCAGAGTCATCTGGATGTTCTAATAAGAGCTTTCTAGTGTGTTCATTGATATGCTTCAAAGCTTCAGATGTTGTCTCATGAAGAGCATCAGAGATTTGGGTAAGATGATCGACTTCATCTTCCTTCACGATATTTTCTCCTTCTCCTTTCACCACATCATTCGTCGTATTATTATTTTCAAGATTCTTCGCACTTTCTTGTCCTTGTTTCTCTCGTAGTTCAACAATTTGTTTCATCACAGTATTCGCTTCAAGTGCAATTTTATGCATTTTTTCTAATTTCTCTAATGATGAATGATAACGAACACTAAATACTTCAATATAGAACGAAGCACCATTAAACATGGAAGAAAAGAAAATTAATCCAATATATAATAAATGACCACGAGAAGAATTAAATATGAAATAAGAAGGTAATAAAGATATGACTGTAATGAAAAACTGCGATGCAACAAAGACTAATTTCGTTTTCATTGAAGTTGAATCATAATCTTCAGTTTTATGAAAGATTCCAATCTTTTGTAGGAAAGAAAGAACTTTCCTTGCTAATGGATTCTTAGTATCTTTACTCATCCATCTTAATGATGTTAATAAATCAGGATTTTTATTAAATTTCTCTAAATCAAGTACTTCTGTCTTATAGATATAGATAATCTGCCAGAAGAGATAAAAGAGTATTGCAAGTAAATAATCCTTTATTGTTAAATTACATAATAAAGTTGTAGAAGGATCACAAACCTGTATCGAACCATTAATTAATGCAGAATTATTATACCATCTTAATGTATAATATAACATACAAGGTAGAATATGAATATAAACAGAAACAATCTTATCATAATCATGGAAAACTAATGAATTTCTCCAGATTAATATTGCTATCGGTAATGTACCAGTTGCATGAATAAAACATATTTTAAAGAAAATTGATGAAGAACGTAAAAAAAATAAATTTAATAAAGTTGATAAATTAATAAAATAACAAAAATCAATTAAAAAATAATGCCAATTTAATGAACGAAAATGATAAAATCTTGATAATAATATAATTGGTATTACAAATGAATACCAGATTGAAAAATATTCTGGTATATTTAATAAAAAATATTGACATATTAATATATTTAATACACCAAAGGTGAATGCTAATTTATCGAAGAATTTAATATAATTTGGTTGTTCTTCTTTTTCACGTAAATGATCTCGAATACGTTTTCTTTCATTACCTGTTACTAATTTTCTCCATTTTGATTGAATTTTAGAGGTATTTTGTTTAATCATTTCTTTCATTGCATCTAAATTAATTTTATTCATTTTATTTATTTTCTTATTCTTCTTATTCGAGTTTCCAACTTCGTCGGTACTCAGTTGGGAAAGGCTTGCATTTTCAGTGCTGGAGCGGCGAGTTGTATCAGATGTTGTTGATGACATGATTATTCTGTTATTCTTAA
>VFQN01002096.1_pt1 | contig 31730 bp, 32 predicted proteins | sample 3512371 | NCBI WGS metagenome assembly VFQN01 (sample SAMN10412370, study PRJNA504923) | tailings metagenome | isolation source: Replicate 2 from Balatoc abandoned mine | place: Philippines: Itogon, Benguet | collected 2017-08-28 | reverse complement strand
CATCCTCTGACAGAACGTGCCGGGTGGGTAGGGCGGCAACCACGCCATCTATTCAGGCCTCTCCCCCAAACGGAAGCGTTGCGGCAATGCAACATGAACCGAGCGAAACAGAAATATTCCAAGGTTTTTTCACTCTATAAGGATGATTTCTCTGCCTATTTTTTATGAATAGCCTTGGGAGGTTGTGTAGACGATCAACTCGGAGTCGGAAGATTGAATATCAGAACTATCGCATTGACCTGCCAATTCGCGGGATTAATTTCACTTTTTGGTTGTGACGCCACACGATCAGCGTCTGATATTTCATACAAACCGATATTGATCTCCAAAATTCAATCCGTGGATTTGGAAGCGACAACGAGTGCTACCAAGAATACCAGCGCGGACACTGAGCTGGCTTCAATGTATAGCGAGAGGATCGACCGTGGCTTCCGGATCCCTGCTGTGGACACGAAACGCCTAAATCCAGAACATGTGCGGCAGGCGGTGTCCTACTCGACAGACGAGCCGCCGGGAACGGTAATCGTCGATCAGGGCGCGCGCTTTCTTTACTACGTTCTACCCGGAGGCAGGGCCATGCGGTATGCGGTTGGCGTGGGACCTGCAAGCCGTAGCTTCCATGGCACCGCAACGATCGCGCACAAGCGTGCCTGGCCGCGGTGGACGCCAACCGCCAACATGATCAAACGCAATCCGGAACACTACGGCCGTTTCAGGAATGGCGTGGAAGGCGGACCGAACAACCCTATGGGAGCCCGAGCGCTTTACATTCACAAGGACGGCCAGGATACCTACTATCGTATCCACGGCACGAATGCGCCGTCATCGATTGGCAAAGCCGTTTCAGCTGGTTGCATCCGCCTCCTGGCACATGACATCATAGATTTGCATGATCGCGTAAGGCCTGGCGCCCGCGTCGTCGTCCGGTAGATGTTCGATTGGTACTGAAAAGTCAAAACCGAGACGAAAGTCGGGTGAACCGATTCGTGTGACCATCGCCATTGCGGAAGATTTCGATTTAGCCTTGCCTTATGAAGGGTATTGCACAAGTATCTCAAGGAGAGAAACGACACTGTGTAGAGCGTAGGTTGGGAGGGGAACATGACCAAACTTTCGCACAAGATGAAGGCCTTGCAGGCAACACTCCTGACAACAACCTTTTTGTTTCTCTCTACGAGTTTGGGCCTTCCGCAGGATACGAAAACAGAGCCAACGGTTCTTGTCGAAAAGGTCGAGAAACGAGATGTTGCAAATACGAGCGAGTTTATCGGGCGCATCCAGGCGATTGAGCGGGTAGAGATACAAGCTCGCATCACCGGAACGTTGCTCCCTCCGAAGTTCAAGGAGGGCGAAGATGTGGCACCGGAGCAATTGCTCTATGAAATTGATCCGGCCCCTTTCCAGGCAGAGGTCGATGCAAAGCGTGCGCAATTGGCAAGCGCGGAATCCACAGCTCAGTTTGCTGCTGTGAGCGACAAGCGGGCGCAAGATCTCTTGAGATCCAGTACAGGAACCCAGGCGGCGGCGGACGCCCGCAAGGCCGAACTGGCGCAGGCACAATCGGCAGTGCAGATCGCCGCCGCAGCGTTGCGGATCGCGGAAATCACACTCGGCTACACGAAAATCACGGCGCCCATAAGCGGAAGGGCCGGTCGGACGGCGATTACGGAAGGCAATATCGTTTCACCGGCCTCCGGCGCTCTGACGACCATCGTCAAGGACGACAAGGTGTGGGCAGTGTTTGCACCCAGCCAGCGGGAAATCCTGGAATACAGGAAGGCGGAGTTCAACAAGCAGCCGGCAATACGCCTGAAACTGGCCGATGGCAGCGTTTATGACCAACTGGGCTCGGTCGACTACATCGATAACACCGTCGATTCAAACACGGACAGTCAGGTCATTCGCGCGGTGTTCGCCAATCCGGATCGGCTGCTTGTCGATGGGCAGACGATCCGTGTCCTGATGGAACAACCAACCGACGCCCCGGTCCTCACGGTCTCGCAGGTTGCTCTTGCCGCCGACCAGACCGGAACTTTCGTGCTTGTCGTCGACGAAAACCAGACCGTGGCCACCCGCTATATCGAGATCGGCCAGCAGCGCGACGGCGTGGCGGTCGTCAAGGAGGGGCTAAAGGAGGGCGACCTCGTTATCGTGCAAGGCATGCAACGTGTGCGCAATGGTATGAAGGTCAATCCTCAGCAATCCGAACCACGGAGCTGAGCCATGATTTCCTCCATCTTCATCCGCCGCCCGCGAATGGCTATTGTCATCTCGCTGATTATCACACTCGCGGGCGCCATGGCCTACAAGGCGCTGCCAGTCGCGCAATTCCCCGATATCGTTCCCCCCCAAGTCCAAGTCACGGCGTTCTATCCCGGCGCCGACTCCAGTTCGCTGGAGCAATCCGTCGCCCAGGTCGTCGAGCCAGCCATCAACGGCGTGGACAAGATGATCTACATGCAATCCACGTCCGGCTCGGACGGAACCTATAGCCTCGCCGTTAGTTTTGAAGTCGGCTCCGACCCGGACATGAACACGGTCAATGTCTCAAACCGTGTAAACCAGGTCGTTGCGGCTCTTCCTGCCGAAGTCCAGGCCCTGGGTGTAACCGTAAACAAGCGGTCGACGAGCCTGCTGCAGGTCATTACGGTCTACTCTCCTGACGATTCAAGAAATGCGCTCTTTCTTTCGAACTACGTCAAACTCAACCTTATTGATGCGCTCGCGCGTGTTCCGGGTGTCGGTGAAGCATATGCTTTCGGGCCACGCGACTATTCGATGCGTGTATGGCTGGACGTCACACGGCTCTCGAGCTTGAACCTAACGGCCCTCGATGTTGTTCAGGCGCTCAGGTCGCAAAACGTTCAGGCGGCCGTTGGCCGTATTGGTGCCAATCCGGCAATCCCCGGCACAAACTTCCAGATCAATCTCACGGCCGACGGTCGCCTTAATACGATCGAGCAGATCGAGAACGTCGTGGTGCGGACTGCCGCGGAGGGTGCACGTATCCTGCTGAAGGACGTCGCGAGGGTGGAACTCGGCGCCAAGGCGGAAGATGCAGAGCCGACCTTCAACGGCAAGCCCTCGGCTGGCGTTGGGATTTATCAGGCCCCGGGCGCAAATGCTGTGGCCACAGCAGAAGCGGTCAAGGACGTTTTGGCAGACCTCAAGGAGCGTCTGCCAGCAGGTGTCGATGTCACGATCGCCTATGATTCGACCTACTTTGTGGAACAGATGATGGAGAGCGTAATCCACACGCTCTTTGAAGCGTTTGCGCTGGTTGCCATCGTCGTGCTGGTGTTCTTGGGCAGTTTCCGCGCGACCCTGATCCCCATCCTTGCTGTTCCCGTAGCGCTGATCGGTACGTTTGCAGTCATGCTTGCACTCGGCTTTTCACTCAACACGATCTCGCTCCTGGCTCTCGTCTTGGCAATCGGCATCGTTGTTGATGACGCCATCGTCGTGGTCGAAGCCGTCGAACACAAACTCGATGCGCATCCCGAAATGTCACCCGCCAAGGCGACAGAAGAGGCGATGAAGGAGATTACGGCGCCAATCATCGCCATCACCCTGGTACTCCTGTCGGTGTTCGTGCCAACTGCATTTATCCCTGGCATCACCGGCCAACTCTACCAGCAGTTTGCCGTCGCCGTTTCGGTATCCATGGTCATTTCCGCCATCAATGCCCTCAGCCTATCCCCCGCTCTCTGCTCGATCATCCTCAAGCACAGGGGTGAGCCTAAAGGCTTGTTCAAACTGTTCAACCGGTCGGTGGAAGGCATGCGTGGCGGATATGTTGCCTTGGTCGGGCCGCTGACCCGCCGTGCTGTCCTCGCAGTCGCCCTCCTGGCGGTCTTTGCCTATGGAACGGGTTGGCTAGCCAAGGACATTCCTACTGGCTTCCTGCCTCTCGAGGATCAGGGTGCCTTCATGGGCGAATTGCAGCTTCCAGCCGACGCCTCAGTAGAGCGCACTGCAAAAGCGAGCGAGGATGTCCTGAAGCGGCTACAGGAGAATGAAGCCGTCCAGGATGTGTTCATCGTTGCCGGCTTCTCGTTGATCGACGGTGTCGTGCTTCCCAACAGAAGCTTCTTCGTTGCAACGCTAAAGCCATTCGAAGAGCGAACCGACGCGTCCCAATCGGTCTTTGCCGTCGTTGCTGACGTTAACGCGAAACTAGCGACCCAGGGGGATGGCGTCGCCTTTGCCTTCAACTTGCCACCCATCCAAGGCCTTGGCACGGGCTCTGGCTTCCAGGGCCTGATTGCCAGCCAGACGGGTGCAGATCCAGCAATGATTGCCGCCGTGGCGCGTGGAGCGGTAGCAAACGCCAACGAGGATCGCCGTCTGGCGGGTGTCTATACGACCTTCAGCGCTGATACGCCGCAATTGAAGATGATCGTTGATCGGGAGCGGGCGCAAACTCTTGGTGTCGATCTTTCAAGCCTTTTCTCGACAACGGGCGCGCTCTTGGGCGGCACCTATGTCAACGATGTCAATCTGTTTGGGCGGACATGGCAGCTCAAGGTCCAGGGCGATGCCCAGGCCCGAATGGATATCGGCGATATCGGTGAGATACGGGTTCGCAGCACCAGCGGCACACTCGTGCCGCTGGCTGCTGTTGTCGATACGAAATTGATTACCGCTCCCGCTTTCATAACGCGCTACAACAACGAGCGGGCGGTCGTAATCAACGGCGGGCCCGCCGACGGCTACTCCTCCGGAGAGGCCATCGCAGCGATGCAGCAAGTGGCAAATGACACGCTTCCCGAAGGTTATAAGTTGGAATGGACGGGAACGGCACTGCAGGAAATCCAGGCCAGCGGTCAAACCGGCCCAATCCTGATCCTCGCAGTGGTTTTTGCCTATCTGTTCCTGGTCGCGCTCTATGAAAGCTGGGCGATACCGCTTGGTGTCCTTCTTTCGGTCGTCACCGGTTTGTTCGGGGCTATGTTGGCGTTGAAACTGACCGGTCTGGACAACAACGTGTATGCGCAGGTCGGCATCGTTATCCTCATTGCGCTCGCAGCCAAGAACGCGATCTTGATCGTCGAGTTCGCAATGGAGCAGCGTGCAAGTGGTAAGGGCATCGTCGAGGCAGCCATCGAGGGCGCAAATCTGCGATTTCGAGCGGTCATGATGACGTCGTTCGCCTTCATCCTCGGCCTTCTACCTCTTGTTCTGGCCGGTGGCGCGGGCGCCGCGACCCAGCGCGCTGTCGGCACGTCCGTGTTCGGTGGCATGTTGATGTCCGCGGCCGTCGGTATCTTTATCATTCCAGGCCTTTATGTCGTGTTCCAGGTTCTTAGAGAAAAGATCAAGGGCGGGCGCAGGAGCGACGGGCAGGAAGACGCTCCACAGCCGGAATGATGACGGTACATCCGGGTCATGGCCCGCAGCCCTGACATAGGTGGTGCATTCGGCTCGCTTGAAGAGCTCGATGAAGGAACTGACGGCATTCCGCAGGGCTCTTATGGTCCGATGTACTGATGATGCTCTTCTTGCCTCAAAATTATGAAAGACGGCGTCTACAAGTCTCGGTGCTATTTGTGATGAAAAGGAATGCCAGCATGCCAACGGCGGTTATCGCCCAGCCGATCAATGTGGCGAGCGGCCGGGCTCCTGCTGCCATATTCTGCGGCAGGCCGAAAACGCCCAATCCCACCATTGAACCGATGACGAGCGCCGTCAGCGCGCCCAGATGCAGCTTGGTTTGCTTTGTCGCCGAGGCGGCGGTGCTGGAGGCGGAGTGAACATCTGCGGCAGTCATGGCGGGTCTCCCGGCGTTCGAAAACACAGCCAAAGACTGCGCCTCCAACCCTCAGGTTGCTTTGGCCGGCGTCAAAGCCTGTCACGGGGGAGAGGCTCATTCTCACCTGCATCCGCAACGCATGCGAACCCGCCAAGGAGAATGAGATGATGGCGCTTGTCTACGAAAGGTCCGGGACGGAAGACCTTCTCCCACGCGGCCGATACGAAAGCGCTCAAGGTGGTCATCGAGACGGACGCCGTGCGGGCGATCCCGGTCAGGGCGATGGACGAGCCTCTGCTGTCGGACGTCCTCCGGCATGTGACGCCGGAAGACCTGCGCTTCCGGTTCCTTGGCAGTGTGCGGGAGGTGAGCCATGAACGCTTGCTTGCCATGGCGCAGGTCGATCATGTCGCGACCGAGCACTTCCTCGCCTTCGCCGGCAGCAGCGGCGCGATTGTCGTGGCGGCGATGGTGGCCTGCAACCCGTCGATGACGAAGGCCGAGATGGCGATTTCCGTGCGCGCCGACGACAGGCACAGGGTGTCGGCTGGGAGATGCTGCGCCACGCAGCCCGCTATGCACAAAGTCGTGGCATCAGCACTCTGGAATCGCTGGAAAGACGGGAAAACCAAGAGGTTATCGAACGGGAACAGGGTTTCGTCACCGTCCCCTACCCCGACGATCCGACGCTTTTCCTCATCCGCAAGGATCTTCGCTCCACCTGAGCCCGGGTGCAGGGCTCACAGCGAGAATTCCTGGTCGAGGCGCGGCACGACGCTCGCCCAACCGAGCTCGCGCTCTATGCGCACACGCAAGGCTTCCGAGGCTTCGGCCTCCCCGTGCACGATGAAGACCTTGCGCGGCGGGTGCGGAGAACCGGAAAGCCAGCGCATCAGCTCATCGGCATCGGCATGGGCCGAGAGCATGTCGAGATGGGCGACCTCCGCATTGACCGGAAGCCAGACGCCATGGATCTTCAGTTCCTTCGCACCGTCCTGAAGCGAGCGTCCCCGCGTGCCGGCGGCCTGGAAGCCGGCAAGCAGGATCGTATTGCGCGGATCGGGCGCGAAGGCTTTCAGATGATGCAGCACACGGCCGCCCGTCGCCATGCCGGAGGCGGAAATGACGATCTTCGGAACGCGGCTTGAGCTGATCGCCTTCGAGGCCTCGACGTCGTCCGTGTAGCGCGCGATGCCGAACACGCTCTTGCAGCTTTCGAGATCGAGCCGGTGATCCCTGGGATGCCGGCCCATGAGCCCGGTCGCATCGATGGCCATGGGGCTGTCGAGGAACACGGGGACGTCTCCAAGAGCCCCTGCCTGTTTCAGCCTCCAGAAATAATAGAGCAATTCCTGCGCGCGCCCGACAGCGAAGGCCGGGACGACGAGCGTTCCGCCACGTCTGATCGTGCGCTCCACGACCGCCCGCAGGGCATTTTCCGGGTCGGTCTTGTCGTGAATGCGGTTGCCGTAGGTGGATTCGACCATGATGTAGTCCGCCTCGACCGGCCGAGCGGGGTCCGGCATCAGCGGATCGCCGTAGCGGCCGATATCGCCGGAAAAGACGATCCTCTGGCCACCCCAGACCATTTCCACCCATGCAGCGCCGAGAATATGACCCGCGCGGTGGAAACGGAACCATGCTCCGTTGGAAAGCCGCACGGTCTGGTCGAATTCAACGGTCGAGAAGTGCTCCACGGCGTTCTGCGCATCATGGACCGTGTAGAGGGGGAGAGCCGGTTGGTGACGCGACAGCTTGTGCCGGTTGAGGAATTCCGCGTCCTTTTCCTGCAGATGGCCGCTGTCCATGAGGATCAGCTCGGCGACATCGCGGGTGGCGGACGTCGCGTAGATTTTGCCACGATAGCCCTCGCGCACCAGACGCGGCAGATATCCACAATGATCGAGATGCGCATGTGTCAGGATCACCGCATCGATATCACGCGGCGAGACTGGCAGGGGCGTCCAGTTGAGGTCACGCAGGTTCTTCAGACCCTGGAAAAGACCGCAGTCGATCAGGATGCGGTGTCCCCCGAGGGTGAGCAGATGCTTCGAGCCGGTGACGGTTCCCGCACCGCCGAGCGATTTCAGTGACAGCATAGTTCCCTCCCCTCACGGGTCGCTTCGCCCACGGATCGGCCTATTGCCGCGCATAGGGCCATTTCCAGTCGCGGATTTCTGGCATGTCCTCGCCGTGCTCGCGTACATAGGCATGATGCGCGTCGAGCTTCGCCTTCAGCCCGGCGACGAGATCCGGTTTCCGCTCGGCAAGGGCCGGCAAGCGTTGGATCGCCTCGATGGCGAGGTGGTAGCGGTCGAGCTTGTTCATCACCGCCATGTCGAAGGGCGTGGTCGTGGTGCCTTCCTCGACGAAGCCTCTGACGTGGAAATTCGTATGGTTGGCGCGTTTGTAGACCAGCCGGTGAATGAGATAGGGATAGCCGTGATGGGCGAAGACGACCGGCCGGTCACGGGTAAATATCCGGTCGAAATCCTCATCCAAAACGCCGTGCGGATGATGCTGCGGCGATTGCAACGCCATCAGGTCCACGACGTTGACGACGCGGATGCGCAAGTGTGGCAGCGCCAGGCGCAAAAGATCGACGGCGGCGAGCGTCTCCAGAGTGGGAACGTCGCCCGCGCAGGCCATCACGATGTCGGGCCCAAGTCCCTCCTCCGTGCCCGCCCAATCCCAGATGCCAAGCCCGGCCTCGCAATGGGAGGCCGCCTCGTCCATCGTTAGCCATTGCGGCGCCGGCTGCTTACCGGCCACGATGACGTTGATGCGGTTCCAGGTCTTAAGGCAATGGTCGCCGACCCACAGAAGCGTATTGGCATCCGGCGGCAGGTAGACGCGCACAATGTCCGATCCCTTGTTGGCGACGAGATCAATGAAACCGGGATCCTGGTGGGAAAAGCCGTTGTGGTCCTGCCGCCAGACATGGGAGGTGAGCAGATAGTTGAGCGAGGAAACCGGCTTGCGCCAGGGCAGTTCGCGCGCGACCTTCAGCCATTTGGCATGCTGATTGAACATCGAGTCGACGATGTGGATGAAAGCCTCGTAGCAGGAGAAGAAGCCGTGCCGGCCGGTGAGCAGGTAGCCCTCCAGCCAGCCCTGGCACAGATGCTCGCTGAGCACTTCCATGACACGGCCTTCCGGCGCGAGGTGATCGTCCGTCGGTAGCGTCTCGGCCATCCACACACGGTCCGTCGCCTCGAAGACGCTGGCGAGCCGGTTCGAGGCCGTCTCGTCCGGTCCGAAGATGCGGAAGTTGCGCTCCGCCGCGTTCAGCCGGATTACGTCACGCAGGTAGTCGCCGAGTACCTTCGTCGCCTGCTCCTCGGCCGCGCCGGGCCGCTCCACCGCGACCGCATAGGCAGCGATGTCGGGCGTGCGCAATTCCTTGCGAAGGATGCCGCCATTGGCGTGCGGACTGGCGCCCATGCGCCGCGCACCCGTCGGCGCCAGCGCCCGCAGCTCCGGCTTCAGGCGGCCATCCGCATCAAAGAGATCTTCGGGATCGTAGCTGCGCATCCAGGCTTCGAGGATGCCGCGGTGGGCGGCGTTCGTGCGGCACTCGGAGACGGGCACCTGATGCGAGCGCCAGTGGTTTTCGACCACTTTGCCATCCACCTCTTTCGGTCCCGTCCAGCCCTTCGGGCTGCGCAGCACGATCATCGGCCAGTGCGGGCGGCGGGCGGGTTCGCCCTTCGCCGCGGCCCGGATGGCCGCGATGCGGTCGAAGGCGGCGTCGAGCGCGGCTGCCATGTCCCGGTGCATGGCCTGCGGCTCGTGGCCCTCCACGAAGATCGGCTCGTAGCCGTAGCCGGTGAAGAGATGGGCCAGCTCCTCGTCCGGCAGGCGCGCCAGCACGGTCGGGTTGGCGATCTTGTAGCCGTTGAGATGGAGGATCGGCAGCACCGTGCCGTCGCTGACGGGGCTGAGGAACTTGTTGGAATGCCAGGCCGCAGCGAGCGGGCCTGTTTCGGCCTCACCGTCCCCCACCACGCAGGCGGCGACGAGATCCGGATTGTCGAAGGCCGCGCCATAGGCATGCACCAGCGCATAGCCAAGCTCGCCGCCCTCATGGATGGAGCCGGGGGTTTCCGGCGCCGCGTGGCTCGGAATGCCGCCGGGGAAGGAAAACTGCCGGAAGAGCTTCTTCAGTCCCGCTTCGTCCTCGCCGATTTCGGGATAGATTTCCGAATAGGTGCCTTCCAGATAGGTACTGGCCACCATGCCCGGCCCTCCGTGGCCGGGGCCGCAGATATAGAGGACATTGGCGTCGCGCGTCCGGATGATACGGTTGAGATGGGCATAGATGAAATTCAGGCCCGGCGTCGTGCCCCAGTGCCCAAGAAGGCGCGGCTTCACATGCTCCGCCTTCAGCGGCTCGCGCAGCAGCGGATTGTCCATCAGGTAGATCTGGCCTACCGAAAGATAGTTGGCCGCCCGCCAGTAGCGGTCGATCAGCGCGAAGTCTCCGGTGTCATGATCGTTCGCCATATCCGCTCTCCCTGTCCGCCCGCTCCGAGAGTTCAACGCCCGTGAAAGCCTGTTTGCTCCGAAGGCACAACGCTACTGCGGCAGCGCCCCACCGCCGGCGATACGCCCACAGGCCATATCGGTTATCGTGATGACACCCCGGCGTAATTCCTCAAGATTCGCAGCGAAGGATTTCTCGGCAAACTCGGTCTGGCAAACCAGCATCTTCAACGCATCGTCGCACTCGGCGAGGTTCTGGAAATGAGCACACTGATCCTGAAGCAGACGTGACGTCGTCCCCAGCCAATGCCAGTACATCGCCATTCCGATCCCGAAGCGTGTCAAAAGAAGTGGATCGGCGATGCTTGGGACGAAGGCCGCCGCAATTCGCTCTGCATTCATCGCGTTGCCCGCGGACATGACGAACTCCCGTCTCCCGTTCCAACATGATCTCATTCTAGACGGCTCCGCACAATGAAACTTGATCTGCGTCAACGGAGGGTGAGACTGTCCTGTATAGGGTGATGGATCGACAGATGACTTTCTACGCAACAAGACTTTCGACCAGATTCAGCCCGGCGATACCGCCTCTATCGTCCCGCTCGTCGGCCAAGACGATATAGACCTTTTCGCCGCCGCCGAGACCGCACAGGTCTCGCTCGACGGTATCGAGATCGTTCCCGTTGCGCACAGCCATGTCTATGCCATGGACATCCCGGCCTACGACAAGCTGCTCATCGTCACCGACGCAGCGATCAACATCCAGCCGACGCTGAAGCACAAGCGGGACATCTGCCAGAACGCGGTCGATCTCCTGCGCCGGCTCGGCATGGAGAAGCCGAAAGTCACGGTGCTCACCGCCGTGGAGACCGTGAACCCCAAGATGCCGGCGACGGCTCGATACCGCGGCGCTGACCGTGATGGCCGCGCGCGGACAGATCACCGGCGCGAGCGTCGACGGACCGCTCGCCTTCGACAATGCCCTCAACTTGGACGCCGCCCGCACCAAGGGCATCGCCTCCCCGTCGCGGGCGAGGCCGACATCCTGCTCGTGCCGGATCCCGAAGCCGACAACATGCCGGCCAAGCAACTGATCTACTTCGCCGGCGCGACGGCGGCTGGGCTCTTGCCCGTGGCGCGTGTCCCCATAGTGCTGACGGGCCAGGGCGATCCGGTGTCGGCCCGCAGCGCCCCATCCGGTGGAGGGGTTGCCCGGATGAAGACCTTGCTGACCTTCAATGCTGGCTCCTCCACCATGAAGATCGGCCTGTTTGCGCTTCGCTCGGAAGCGCCCCTCCGGATCTCCCGGGGCATAATCGATTTCCGCCACGATCCGCTGACCTTGCAGGTAAGCGAGGGGGAGCAGCGGATCGAGGCCGCGCTGGATGCCCGGCCGAACCCGGATTTGAGCGGCATCCTGTCGGAGACCCTCGCCATCCCACGCACATTCCATGACCGGGGCATCAAGCGGCATGGCTTCCACGGCCTCTCCTACAAATATGTCGCCGGCGAACTCGCCCACCTCGCGCCGGAAAAGGCAGACGGCAGGGTTGTGGTCGCCCATCTTGGCAGCGGTGCGAGCCTGTGCGGCCTCGACAAGGGGACCAGCCGCGACACCAGCATGGGCTTTTCGACTCTCGGCGGTATTCCCATGGCGACGCGCTGCGGCGCTTGGCCCGGGCGTGCTGCTGCATCTCCTCGAGCAGGAGGGACTGGCGCTGCGCGAGATGGAAGACCTCCTCTACCACAAAATCGGGCTTCTCGGGGTTTCCGGCATCATGGGCACCCCTGCCGTGCTCGCCGCCATCGCAGTCTTCGTGGCCGCGCAGCTCGTCTTCACCTTCGCGCCGTTCCTGCACGAGCTTTTCGGCACGACTCCCATAGCCTTGCTCGACGGACTGCTCATCCTCGCCATCAGCGTGATCACGATGGCGGTGCTGGAATGCGAGAAGGCAGTGGTCCGAAAGGTATGGTCTGGAAGCGGGAATGGTGATGGGAGGAGCGGGTTGGCTGAAGCTTTAGAGCATTTCCGCCCGATTAGGCGATGCGTCAACTCCTTTGCCTTGCGTCAAGGTGCCGGGAACCAAAGGGGAAGAAAGTGGAATCAATCCGCGCACGAAGCGAAGGAGGAACTCCCGATGATGATCCGCGAAATGCCCCATAAAGAATGCGCAGCGACGATTGCGGCTCAGCGGCTGGCGCGACTGGTTTGCGCCGAAAACGACAGTCCTTACGTCGCCCCGATCTGCTATGCCTATTCGGTAACCCGGCTTTTTGCATTCTCGATGCCCGGCAAGAAACGTGACATCCTGCACGCCAATCCTCGCGATGAGCGAAACAAGCGAACTGTCGCACTGAGAACTCCAGCGGGGGTTTTAACCTCACATCATCGAAGAGCCCTGAGAGCATTGAGGATCACGGCCACGTCGATCGCCTCCTGAAGGATCGCACCTTCGACGGGCTGGAGATATCCGCATGCCGCCGCAACCATCGCCCCGACCGAAAGCGTCAGTCCCACAGATACACTCTGCAACGCGATCCGACGGCTTCGGCGCGCGATCGCAATTGCTTTGGCGAGCGGCGCAAGCTCATCGACAAGGAGCACCACACCGGCGGCCTCCGACGATGAGGCCGTGCCACGCGCACCCATGGCGACACCGATGTCGGCCGCCGCGAGTGCGGGCGCATCGTTGACGCCATCGCCCACCATCATTACCGGGCCATTGCCGGTCTCCTTCCTGACGGCCGCGACCTTGGCTTCCGGCGTCAGATCGCCAAGGACACTATCCATGCCAAGAGCCCGCCCCACGGACTCGGCGATCTCCCTGCGATCGCCGGACGCCAGCACGAGCTTTCGGACACCGGCGGCGCGGAGATCATCGAGAACCGGCAGCGCATCCATGCGGACCTGATCCTTCAGTACGATCATCCCCGCGAGCACTCCATCGATGGCGACGGCAACGGTCATCGAGGCGCGCATTTCGGGTGCGATCAATTCATGTGGATCGTCGCAGCCGGACGTGCGCTGCACGAAACCGCTCCCGCCGACAACAACCCGCCTTCCGTCGACATAGCCTTCGATGCCAGTGCCGGGCACTTCCCGCGCAGCCTCTGGCCTCGAAAGAGACAGACCTCTTTCGGCTGCCGCACGGACCAGCGCAGCGGCGACGACGTGGCCGGAAGCCTGATCGAGGCTTGCAGCCGCCTGCAGCACGGCTTCTACGGTAAAGGCTGATGTCGTCCTGATATCGACCACCGCTGCCTGCCCATGGGTGAGCGTACCGGTTTTGTCGAGAACCGCCGTCCGCACACGCGCCAGTAGTTCGAGCATGCCACCATTCTTCACAAGGACCCCGATACCCGCCGCCTTCGACATGCCGGAAATGATGGCGACGGGGACTGCAAGGATCAGGGGACAGGGCGTCGCGACAACAAGGACGGCGAGCGCGCGGATCGGATCCTGTGATAAGTACCAAGCAGCGCCCGCTATGATGAGGGTCAGGACCAGGAAGCCCATCGCGAAACGGTCAGCCATGCGGACCATGGGCGCCTTGCTCGCCTGCGCGGCCTCGACCAGCCGGACGATCCCGGCATAGGTGCTTTCGGCGGCCGTTCGGTAGGTGACAAGATCGAAGGCCGCACCCACACAGGTCGAGCCGCTGAGCGCCTCGGTTCCAGGTGGAGCGGGCTGCGGCAAAGGCTCTCCCGTCAAGGCCGCCATGTCCAGTGCGGAGCCTTCGCCGGAAACGATCCCGTCCACCGGCAGCACCTCGCCCTGTCGGATCAGCAGCCGGTCGCCTGGCTGTATCTGGGAGATCGCGACCTCCTCGAGCCCGGAAGGGCCGTAACGCATCGCAAAATGCGAGACGCGCCCCATCAGGGCCGTCATCTCCCGACGCGCGCGCCCTTCCGCAAAAGATTCCAGCAACTGGCCGCCCGCGTACATTAAGCCGACGACGTTTCCGGCAAGCGGCTCGCCAAACGCGATCGCTGCAGACATGGAAAGCGCCGCAACGATATCGAGCCCGACATCACCTCGGCGCAATGCACTGAAAACCTGTAGAAAAAGGCTGGTAAGGACGGCCAGCGTCGCCGCGCTCCAGACAAGATGAGCGTAGCGAGCGGCCTGCCACGACAAGACCAAGCCGATCACCAACCCACCAGCGGCGATTGCGACCAGGATCACGCTCGAATGTCGTTGCCAGAGGCTTTTGTCCGCTTGTGGCACGTTCCCTGCTCCTATCGCAGAATGCGAAGAGAGTAAGCCCAAAGACGGGCGCTCTCGCCTTGCGCAAGATCAATTCCTGGAGCGGCGATTTCTCTATACTGAAACAAGCAGCCACCGCGACTTGGCCGGCTGGTTCATACTTGGTGGTTCTGCAAATGGATACGCTCATAGCCAGATTGGGTCTCGCGCTATCGATCGGTCTTTTGGTCGGGCTCGAACGTGGCTGGCAGGAGCGGGAGGCACCCGAAGGCAGCAGAACCGCTGGCATGCGCACGTTCGGGATATCGGGACTTCTGGGCGGCGTTCTGGCAGTCCTCGCTCAAACCCTCAACTCTCCGGTGGTGTTTGCAATCGGTTTCCTGAGCTTCGCCGTCACGCTGGGCGTGTTCAAGCTGCGCGAGGCGCGTTCGGATTCCGATTATAGTGTCACCACCGTCATGGCGGGTCTCGGCGTTCTGGCGCTCGGCGGCCTGGCGGCCACCGGCGATGCGCAAGCAGCGGCAGCGGGAGGCGCAGCCCTTGCAGCCACGCTTGCAAGTCGGAACGTCCTGCATGGTTTCCTGAAGCGCTTAACCTGGATGGAACTGCGCTCTGCGTTGATGCTTGCCGTCATGACGGCGGTGGTCCTGCCGGTCCTGCCCGACGAGGCCATCGACCCATGGGGAGGGCTTAATCCTTGGAAGGTGTGGTTCTTCACCGTTCTGACCGCAAGCCTCTCGTTCCTCGGCTACATTGCCGTCAGGATTTTCGGAGCGAGCAAGGGCTTCGTGCTGAGCGCGATTGCCGGCTCCCTCGTCTCGTCCACGGCCGTCACCATGGTTCTGGCGCGAACCGCGAAACGCTCTTCCGATCCGCTGCCGCTTGCCGGCGCTGCGGCCCTCGGCGCAGCAGTGTCCATCCTGCGCGTAATGGGCCTGATCCTGCTGATCGATCCGGCAGCGATTGTTGCCATCGGCCCGGCCGCAACCATGGCAGCGGTCGTCTTCGCCGGGTCTGGGCTCGCAATTTTCTATTGGCGACAGGACAAGCCGTTCGCCGACGTACCGGCCAGCAATCCCTTCGAGATCGGTCCGCTCCTGATCTTCGCGACGATTTTCGCAGCAGCCGCCATTGCAAGCGCTGTTCTCGTCTCGCGCTTCGGTAGCTCCGGTCTTTTGGCCACGAGCGCATTGACAGGCACGGTCGATGTCGATGTCGCCGTGCTGGCCGCTCTGCAAGTGGGCCGGAGCGCCATGCCGATCGACGTCATCGGAGAGGCAATCCTTATCGCCATGACAACGAATGCCCTATGCCGTGCAGGCATCGCAACCGTCCTCGGACCATCGACCTTCAGCGGACCGTTCGCTGCCCTCACGATCATCGCCGGCGCGGCAGCGTTTGCCGTTCACACCATCATCACCGGCATGTAGCAAGCGCGCTCGATGGCGTGGCCGCCGGGCGCAGGAAGGGATGATCAGCCAATCGTCATTCGCCGAAGCACATTCGTCTTCCAATAAAACTGATGCGCCAACGCGCCGAGGACATGAAGGCCGACAACAGCCCACAGCACGGCCTTGAGAACATCGGCATGGAGGTCGCCTGCGCCCTCGAATCCGAGGTAGTACGCAGCGGCGCCAGTAACCGGCATTGCGATAAGAAGAAGGTAAAGGGTCCATTCGGAAACCTTCGCGACCAACTTGAATATCTGTGGCTCCTCAGATGGCGCCGCCGGCACGCCGTGGACCTGCCGGAGCAAAAGACGAGCCGCCACAAGAAGGAGGATCGCAATTCCGACATAGGCATGGATGTTGGCGCTTGCCACCTGTTCGGCGTTCGCCGCACCGGTTTGTTTGATGCTCCGGTTCCACGCATTCATGCCGTCCGGGAATAAAAGGTTGAAGAAGACGAACCCCGCTGTTAGCCAGTGCAAGACGCGCTGCGGAAGGGAAAACGAGAGCGATGCGGTCGTAGCCATGGACGTGGTTCGCCTTCTTGCGTGTGATGGCATCCAGGAGGATGCGGTTACTTCGTCACCGTCAGCATGGCGTGCATTCCCGCCTCGTAGTGGCCCTTGATGTTGCAGAGTAGCAGATAGGAACCCGGGGCAAGTTTCGCCTTCAGTTGCCCGTCCGTGCCGGGTTTGAGGTCCGATACCTCGCCGAGACTTTTCAACTGCTTCTCATCCACCCGGTGTTTGGAGGCAATCACATCGATCTTCTGATCGGCCGAGTTCAGCTTGACCAGGACCATTTCATGCTCCTCGGTCACCGCGTCGTTGTGCACCACGAATGTCGTTTCTCCGGCCTTTATCGTGGAACGGTCGAGCGTGAGCGTCATCGGACCGCCGCCTTCGCCACCCTCTATGACCTTGACGGTGTTCACTGCCCATGCGGGCGAGGTGATTGTGACGATGGCGAGCGCGGTGAGGATATTGCGACGGATGTTCATGTCAGCTTCCTTTTGGCTGGAACTCCATCGGGGAATAGGTCGTCATGCTGACAGGCGCCTGAACGACAACGAGAAACGCCAGTGGATCGGGATGAGCGTCCCATTGCAAAATGAGCATTGGGACGCTCCGGCTCTTACCGCACCATGAACACCGGCAAGTCACACTTATCGAGGATCGAAGCGGTGACACCCCCAAAGACACGTTCGCGCAGACGTGAATGGCCATAGGCCCCCATGACGATCATGTCGCAGCCGAGTTCGAGCGCATGCTGGCGAATGACGTCTTCCGTCGGCCGCTGGCCGCTCGCGATCTGCTCAACCACGACCTTTGCGCCATGGCGCGACAGGAACGCCGCCATGTCGGCGCCCGGCTCACCGCCATTCTCGAAGTAAGACGAATCCGGATCGACGACGACGAGACGGACTGTATCGGCGCCTTTCAGCATCTCGATAGCCGCCTTTGCGGCGCTGGCCGCTTGCGGACGCGAATTCCACGCCAGAAGGACGTTTTTCGGCTTCAGGGTGGCACGGCCTGTTTTCGGCACCAAGAGCAGAGGTGTACCGGCATTGAACGCCGTCGCCGCGATTGCAGCCTTGCGAAGCTCGATGTCTGAGCGGACACCTTCACCGGCAACGACCACGTCTGCATACATTGCCCGCGTGCCGATGTTGCTCTCGATAATGAAGCGATCGTCGTAAATGTGGTCGACATCGAACGATACGCCATCCTTCCTGCAGCGCTCATCAGCAATGCGTCGAGCATCGACTACCTCGTCGATTTCCCTTTGGCGCTCACTCAGCCATGCGGCCGCAGCCGGATAGTCGGCCCCGAACGGCGATATCGCGGTTCTCAGCGCCATGACGGAAAGATGCGCGTCTATTTCTGCCGTCAGCTCTACGGCCTTGTCGATATCTGCATCGGTATTTGTCGTGCCGATGAGCGAGAGTATGGTCCTGAACGACATTTCTGAGCTCCTTCACCGAAATGGTCATGCGATGAAGGAAAGATTGCTCTCGGCACCTGCAGTCCGCGATGATCTACGTCAAAATAGCATCCTGAACCTGTCCCGCTTGACCGGTGTCAACGCGCATGGCGCGCCCAGCGCTAGTTTAGCAGTATTTCCAACTGTCGGCGGAGGCGGGAGCCGTGAGCTATCGTAGCATTCTCGTGAACCTGGACATCGATCGACCAGTCAAGCCGATCACAAATGCCGCAACCGACCTGGCAGTGCAGGTGGGTGCACGGCTGATTGGTCTGTGCGCTGCGCAGGTATTCCCCTCTCCGTTTGCTTTGCAAACAACGAGCTACGCGGCAACCAGCGCGACACAGCGCATGTACAAGGACATCGAAAATCGCATAGAAGAGATCCATGCTGAGTTTCGTGCCCTGACGGCCGACAGGGTCGAGAGCGAGTGGCGCACAGAAATGAGCGGACCCACCGAGGCAATCGTTGAAGCTGCCCGCGCCGCTGATTTGATTGTCATGGCTGCAGGGGAAGGTGCGCAGTCTGGCGATTCCTACAGAACCGCTGACCCGGCGAGTGTCGTGCTGCACTCAGGCCGCCCCGTGCTTGTTGCGGGAAACGGAAGACATGCGATGCCGGTGAAAAAGATCGTGGTCTGCTGGAAGGACACACGCGAGGCGCGGCGTGCCGTGGCCGATGCCATTCCTTTGCTGTCCTTGGCCAAGGACGTGACCGTCGTTTCGGTCAGCTCCGAACCTGACACTTCGCTGCGAAAGAGCAATGCGGACGTTGTCTCGTACCTCGCCCACCACAACGTGAGAGCCAGATCCCATATCTCCAAAAGCGCGGATGAGACGATTGGCCTGTTGCAGTTTGTCGATCAGAGCGGTGCGGATCTCATAGTGTCGGGCGCATATGGACATAGTCGGCTGAGAGAGCTGGTATTTGGCGGGATCACCCGCTTTCTTCTCGATGAAAGCGGCCGGAATCGATTCATGTCGAGTTAAAAGGCATGGACCGAACCAGCTTGTTGCCGTACCGATCTCGGCCGCATGAAGAAGACTGCCTCGCTCCACGCCTCAACCTGCCGCCATGCGACCCGGTCGGGGACAGATAGTCTGGTCGCCTTCGACAATCCGACAAGCTATTCGGAAATAACAATGCGGGCGAAATGAGCCGCATCTCCGCGTATATCCGGGGCCGGCGCACCGTCTCGCCTTTCCGTGAGCCCGGCGGCTGAGGGCGCCTCACTGCCGCAGAAAAGCTCAAACAGCAATCCCATAACCGCCTCGGCGCGGCCATCGGCAATGGAATAGTAGATCTGACGCGATTCCCGGCGTGTTTTGACAAGGCCGGCCTGCCGAAGCTCCGCCAATTGCTGGGACAGCGCCGGCTGCTTGATGCCGAGCGCCTCTTGAATGTCACTGACCGAGCTTTCCTCGCGTGCGATCTGACATAGCAGCATGAGACGATTGGCGTTGCTGAACTGGCGCATGAAATCTGCCGCTTCCGGCGCCTTGGCGATCATCGTTTCCAGCGAAACGCTCGCTCCCCCACTCATGCCCGCCTCTCCCGATAATACCAGGCCTCTCCCTCACGCAGAGCGCAATCGTCCTCGTTGGCAAGGGGTACCTGCTCAAGAAGAGCCGCGCCCGGTCGCCACCCTTCGGGCGTCGAGGCGTCCTCGCGCTCTGCGGCTTGAAGGGCCGCAACGAGGCGCAGAAGCTCATCGACCGAGCGCCCTACATTCATCGGATACCAGACGACCGCACGCACGATGCCATCCGGGTCGATGACATAGGTCGCCCTGACGGTCGCGCTGCTTTGCGCGGTCCCGTCGATCATGCCGTAGGCCTGCGCGATCACCATAGCGCTGTCCTCCACGAGCGGGAACATGACCTTTACGCCGAAGCGCGCCTCGATGTCTCGTAGCCAGGCGATGTGGGAATAGAGACTATCCACGGAAAGCCCAAGCAGGGCGCAGTCAAGCTTCTCGAATTCCGGCGCCGCGCGCGCGAGCGCGATGAACTCGCTGGTGCAAACCGGCGTGAAGTCCGCGGGGTGCGAGAAGAACACCAGCCAGCGCCCGCGGAAGGCCGACAGCGTAACAGGACCTGCGGTGGACCGCGCGGCGAATCCGGGCGCAGTCTCGTCGATACGCGGCGGGCGGGCTGAGTGAGTGTTCGTTTCCGTCATGATCGCATTCCTGGGTGCAGGCCGAGCATCCGTGATAACGGCTGCCGATTTCGATTTCCACAAAATACATACTTGCATAATTACTGTAAATATGTATCTATTAGCCATTCTTTACGGAGAACACGAGCCATGCCAAGCACCGTTTCAGATCTCCCCCTCGATCGCGCCCGCGCCATCGTCGCAGCGGGCCTTGCGGATCCAGCAAAACGCCCTGTCGTAAAATCATTCTTCGATGAGCAGACCTACACGATCAGCCATGTCGTGCGCGACCCGCAGTCCAATGCCTGCGCCATCATCGACAGCGTGCTCGACTACGATCCGGCCTCGGGCCGCACCACGAGCGCTTCCGCCCAGGCGCTCATCGATTACATAAAATCCGAAAGTCTCGAAGTGCACTGGTTGCTCGAGACCCACGCCCATGCAGATCATCTTTCCGCGGCGCCGCTGCTGCAGGCCGAACTCGGCGGCCAACTTGCCATCGGACGCGAAATCGTCCGCGTGCAGCAGGTCTTCGGAAAGATCTTCAACGCCGGCACCGAATTCCAGCGGGACGGCAGCCAATTCGACCAGCTCTTCAACGACGGCGACCGCTTTTCGATCGGCAGTCTGGAGGCAACCGTGCTGCACGTCCCTGGCCACACCCCTGCCTGTCTAGCCTATGTCATCGGCGATGCGGTCTTCCCCGGCGATACGCTGTTCATGCCGGACTACGGTACAGCGCGCTGCGACTTCCCCGGCGGGGACGCACGCCAGCTCTACCGTTCGATCCAGCGCCTCATGAAGCTACCGGATAAAGCACGCATGTTCCTGTGCCACGACTACAAGGCGCCCGGCCGCGATCACTACGCCTGGGAGACCACAGTCGGCGCAGAACGGACCGGCAATGTCCATGTCCGCGAGGGTGTGAGCGAGGACGACTTCTACACGATGCGTACCGCGCGCGACGCGACGCTCGCCATGCCGAAGCTGATCCTGCCGTCCGTGCAGGTCAATATGCGCGGCGGCCAGCTTCCGCCCACCGAAGACAACGGCGTGCAGTATCTCAAGATCCCTCTAAACGTCCTGTGACCCCATGACCGACCTCAACATCCTCTGGCCACTTTCCGGCGGCCTGCTGATCGGCCTTTCGGCCGGCCTCTATCTGCTGACGACCGGACGCATCGCCGGGATTTCGGGCCTTGCGGCATCGGCCGCCGGCCTCACGGGAACCGGCATCAGCACACTGGGCCTTGGTTTCCTCGGCGGCATTCTGGCTGGCGCGGTACTTGCCTCGACCTTCCTCCGGCAAGCCGAGATCACCCTCACCGCGTCGGCGCCGCTGCTCGTTGCCGCCGGCCTTCTCGTCGGCTTCGGCACGCGCCTCGGCTCCGGCTGCACGAGCGGTCACGGCGTCTGCGGCCTTGCACGCCTGTCGAAGCGCTCGCTGGTCGCCACATCGGTTTTCATGGCCGTCGCCGCCCTCACGGTTTTCGCCGTCCGCCACGTCTTTGGAGGCATTGTCTGATGTTCGCCAGAACCCTTGCTGCGATCCTGAGCGGCCTCCTCTTCGGCGCGGGGCTCGTCGTGTCGGACATGATCAATCCGGCCCGCGTCCTCGCCTTCCTTGATATTACCGGCGAGTGGGACCCCTCGCTCGCATTTGTCATGGGCGGTGCGCTCATCCCTTCCTCCTTCGCCTACCTGATCCGGAAGCGGCGACTTACGCCGGCCTTCGACGATCGGTTCTACGTTCCAGAACATGGCCGCGTGGATCGGGCGCTGATCGGCGGCGCGGTGCTGTTCGGACTTGGCTGGGGACTGGTCGGCCTTTGCCCCGGCCCCGCCATTGCGGTCCTGACGACGGGCCGCTGGGAAGCTGCCCTGTTCGTCGTCGCCATGTTTGCCGGCATGATCCTCTATCGCTTGACGGTCGGCCGACCCGCAGCGGTGATCCGATAATCCGCAAACAGTGTCATCGCCTTGCACGCTTTTCGACCACACCGAAACAAGACCGCCTGAACGCGCGGCGAAAGGTGCGCCATGCTTCTGGAACCCATTCAATACGGCCTCGGCGCGCTGTCTGGCGGAGTTGTCGGCTTTACTCTCGGCCTGTTCGGCGGGGGCGGCTCCATTCTCGCTGTGCCCCTTATGGTCTATATGGTCGGCGTTCCCAACCCGCATCTCGCCATTGGCACCAGCGCCTTTGCTGTCGCCGTGAACGCGTTTGCCAACCTTCTCGGCCATGCCCGCTTCGGCAATGTCAAATGGCGCTGCGCGGGTCTCTACAGCCTCGCTGGAATCATGGGCGCGTTTGTCGGCTCCTCCATCGGCAAGATGATTGATGGGCAGCACTTGCTGATCCTGTTCGCCTTACTGATGCTCGTCGTCGGTGCGTTGATGTTCATAAGGCGCGGCGAAGAGGGTGACCCGAATGCGCAATGTTCCCGCGAGAATGCCCCGAAGGTGATCGCTTTCGGCGGACTGACCGGAGCCTTTTCCGGCTTCTTCGGCATCGGCGGCGGCTTTCTCATCGTACCTGGCCTTATCGCCGCGACCGGCATGCCCATCCTCTTCGCCGTCGGCTCCTCTCTCCTCGCTGTCACCGTCTTCGGCCTGACGACATCCCTTAACTATGCCTATTCCGGCCTGGTTGACTGGGGACTCGCTATCGTCTTTATCGGTGGCGGCGTTGTCGGCGGCTTGTTGGGCGCCCTTGCCGCGCGCAAACTCGCAACCAGAAAGGGCGCGCTCAACACTGTCTTTGCGCTGCTCCTCTTCGTCGTGGCAGGATACATGCTCTTGAAAGCCTACGAGCAGTTGACCATCTGACCCGCGTTGCTTTCCGCACGTGCTACCAAGAGAGCTTTGAAAGGCAATGGCCGAGGTCTAAATCCGTCGATGACATGCATTTGAATTGAGGCCCGCGGGCTATGCTCGACCGTCGGCAAAACACATGACACAAGGCATTCCCTGACGGCCACGGTGCCCTGCACCTGAACCTGGAAACCGATGTACCTGACCTTGCGCTCCTCAAATTGCTCATGCTGAAGGCGGCTACATCCGCGATCTCGATCAGCTCCGGTTTCCGCGGCGACCTATTCTTCGCTACAGTTTTGACGGGTGCTCTGATCGGAAGGCTATTATCGTTAGCTGCGCCATATCTTGGACACGCCACCCTGAGCTCGCAGGCTACGCGGTAGTTGGCATGAGCTCACGCGCGGTCGCCGTCATCGGCGGGCCACGACGATGACATTCCTTGCCCTCGAGATCACGTGACTTCTCGACGACCGCCCTTGTGCTGGTCTCGGCTAACACCTCGCCCTTCATCGAGCGAATGTGTTCGGCTATTCGTTCGCCGCCTGGCGTTCCATCTGCGTGAGGGCGACGTGGGCGCCAGCTTGTCGAACGACAGGCGCCTCATGATCAGACCGCCCGGCCGACAAGCGCGCCAATGGCCGCCGTCGACGCCATGGCGACCGCGCCCCAGAAAACGACCCGGACAGTCGGCCGCCAGATGCCAGCACCGCCGGCACGCGCACCCATCGCGCCGAGGACGGCAAGCCCGATGAGACAGGCAACGGGCACAGCCCAGACGACCGTTCCCGACGGCGCCAGCAGGGCGACCGCCAGCGGCAGGACCGCACCCATCGCAAATGTCGCTGCCGATGTCAGTGCCGCCTGGACAGGCCGCGCCACTACGTGGCTCGACAGGCCGAGTTCGTCCCGTGCATGGGCTTCGTAGGCGTCCTTCGCCATCATTTGTTCGGCGACCTGGCGGGCAAGATCCGGCGCGACGCCGCGCTGCTCGTAGATTGCAGCGAGTTCTGCCAACTCCGCCTCCGGCTGGGTGGCCAGCTCGTGACGCTCACGCGCCATGTCGGCCTGTTCCGTATCGGCCTGGGAGCTGACGGAGACATATTCCCCCGCCGCCATCGACATCGCACCTGCCACCAGCCCGGCGACACCGGCGACGAGGATTTCCTGCGATGCCGCGGTCGCCGCCGCGACACCGACGATGAGGCTCGACGTCGAGATCAACCCGTCATTAGCACCCAGCACCGCTGCCCGGAGCCAGCCGATACGATCGATGAGATGATTTTCCTTGTGAACGGAACGCATGGCATCTCCGAATTTCAGCATATCGGCCGTGGCTGCAGGACTTCAGACGATATATTTAGAATTATTCTAAATAATTGCCATAGAGTCGGCAACACATCAACCTTCGCGACGCTTTCTTCCCGTCACCATGGCGCGCACGAGGTTTTCCCGGTGCTCGACGCTGGCAAGGACAACGCCGGCGATATGCAGGGCGACCAACCCCATGGTCGAATAGACGAGGACCTTGTGCGTATCCTCCACCCACGCGACGCCCCAATATGCATCCGTGGTCATCATATAGCCGGTGGTCACGATGCCCGACACCGCAACGAGCAGCAGGACGACCATGGCGCCCCCGGCCGGATTGTGGCCGAGATACCGCTTGGCGCGCAGGGCGAAGCTGTCGCGGAGGAACGCAAGTAACGTCGTGGGGGCGTAGAGGAAATTGGCGAAGCGGGCGTGATGCGACCCGACCAGCCCCCAGACCAGGCGCAGGGCGATCAGCCCGGCGATGGCATAGCCGGAGAGGATATGGGCCTTCTTCCATTCGTCGCCGGTGACAAAGGAAAAAACGAAGAGGCAGACCAGCGACCAGTGAAAGACCCGCACGAGCGGGTCCCACACCTTGACGCTTTCCCCCGCCCCATCGGTTCGGGAGAGCGGCGCCATCATTCAGCTCCTTCCGAGCCGACCGGTTCACCGGTTTCCGGGTTGAAGATCGTCTCGACCTTGGCGCCCTTGGCGTCGATCGCATAGACCTCGTAGCAGCCGTTCTCGACCTTCACCCGCCGGACATCAAGGCCCATCGCCTTGGCCTTGTCCTTCATGGCGTCCTCAGTCATCCATTTGTCCTTCGGCACGTTGCAGCCCTTGCCTTCATCTTCGGCGCGGGCCGCACCGGCGGCGAACAGGCCCAGAAGGGCGGTTGCGAGAAGGAATGTCTTCATGGAAATTCTCCTTGTGGCCGGCCGGAGCACCCTGCCCCGACGCTGAACGCACCATAGGCGACCGTGGCTGAGCGATGGCTGACGAGAAATGTCAGCAAAATTTCAGCCTCGGCGTGCTACGCTTCGATCATGCGTATCCTCCTTATGCCCATCGCTGCCCTTTCCCTTGCCGGGCTTCTTTCGGCAGGCGCGGTCGCCCATGCGGATGATGATGGCCACGACACGGATGGGCGCACCCTCGACGCCATCCAGGAGGCGGTAGAAAAGGGCGCGATCAAACCGTTTTCCGAGCTGCGCGAGATCGCCAGCCGGCGCGTCAAGGGCGATATCGTGCGCGTGGAGCCGCGCCGGAAACACGGGCGCTTCCTCTATAAATTCAAGGTTCTGTCGCCCGAGGGGCAGCTCGTCGAAATCGAGATGGATGCGGCGAGCGGCACGATCCTCGAAATCGAGAACGAATGATGCGCATCCTGCTCGTCGAAGACGACCGGCTGATCGCCCGCGACCTCACCGTCCATCTGCAGCGGGCGGGCTATGTCGTAGACCATGCCCGCGACGGTGAGGACGGCTGGTATCGCGGTGACAGCGAGGATTTCGCAGCCGCCATCCTCGATCTCGGTCTGCCCTCCATGGACGGCATGACGATCCTGAAACGCTGGCGCAAGGACGGGCGCCGCTTCCCCGTCCTCATCCTGACGGCGCGCGGCAACTGGGAAGAACGCGTGGAAGGCATCGATGCCGGGGCGGACGACTATCTCGCAAAGCCCTTCCAGATCGCGGAGGTCCTCGCCCGCCTGCGTGCCATCCTGCGCCGCTACGCCGGCGAGCCGAGCCCCGTGCTCAGCGCCGGCGCGCTGCATCTGGACCCGCGCAGCAAATCGGTGACGCTTCGGGACCAGCCGGTCGATCTGACGCCACTCGAATATCGCTGCCTGCATCATCTGCTTCAGAACCGCGAGCGCCATGTCAGCCAGCAGGAACTGACCGAACAGCTCTATGCCCAGGACTTCGACCGCGACAGCAATTCGGTGGAGGTGTTGATCGGCCGGCTGCGGCGCAAGCTGGGCAAGGCCTTCATCGAGACACGTCGCGGCTACGGCTACCGGATCGCCGCCGCATGAGATGGCCTATCTCCATTCGCAGCCGCCTCCTGCTGATTTCCGCGCTGACCGTGAGCCTCGCACTGACGCTGACCGTCACCCTGCTGGTCTCGCTTTTCTCCAGCAACATCCGCAATCGCATCGACGCGGAGTTGACCAGCCATATCAACACGCTGGCCGGCGCGCTGTCTTTTACCGCCGACGGCACGCTCCAGCGCCCGGAAAGCCCGCTCGACCAGCGCTTCGCTACGCCCTATGGCGGGCTATACTGGCAGATCGTCGACGATGTGCGGGGGCAGACCATCCGCTCGCTCTCGCTGTTCGACACGGCCCTCGGCCTGCCCGCCGACCAGCACGCTGAGGGCGCGGTCCATCGCTACCTGCTGCCCGGCCCAGCCGGAAGTTCGCTGATCGTCCTTGAGCGGCTGGTGCAGGTCGCCGCGCCGGAGGGGAAACGCGCGCTGCGCATCGCGGTCGCCATCGATGCGCGCACGCTGGAGGAGGCCAAGACGGCCTTCATCCGCGACATCATGCCGGCCGTCGCCGGGCTCGGCGCCTTTCTCGTCGTCGCGTCGATCCTGCAACTCACCCTCGGGCTGCGGCCGCTGGCAGCGTTGAACGAGGGGATCATGCGCATCCGCGAGCGGCGCGCCAGCCAGTTGACCGGCTCCTATCCCAGCGAATTCCAGAGCACCGTGGCGGCGGTCAACGCGCTTCTGGAAACGCAAGAGGCGATGATGGGCAAGGCAAGGAAGCGCGCGGCCGACCTCGCCCACGGCCTGCGCACGCCGCTGACGGTGCTCTCGAACGATGTCCTCACTCTGCGCGACAAGGGTGAGGCGGCGATGGCGGACGAACTGGAGCACCTGGCGTCCGTCATGCGCAGCCATGTGGAACGCGAACTGGCCCTTGCCCGCATCGCTGCCAGCGCGGACCTGCGCCGCTCAGATACCGACGTGGCCAAGATCGTCGGCGAACTCGTGCGCATCCTCAAACGCTCGCGCTCCGGTGAGCGCTTGAGGTTTGAGATCGACGGCCGGAGCACCGAAATCGCACCCATGGATCCTGCCGACTTTCGCGAACTCATCGGCAACCTCCTCGAAAATGCCGTCAAATGGGCGAAATCGGAGATCCACATCCGCTGGTGGCGCAATGAAGCCGGCCTGCATCTGGCGATCTCGGATGACGGTCCCGGCGTGCCGGAGCAGGAACTCGGCAATCTCACCCGCCGCGGTTGGCGTCTCGACACGGCATCACCCGGCTCCGGCCTCGGTCTCTCGATCGTCCGGGAGATCGTCGATGTCTATCGCATCGGCTTTGCGCTGCGGAACCGGAAAGCCGATAGCGGGCTGGAGGCAGAGCTTGTGTTTACGTGCACATAAGGACGCCAAGGTCCGAAGGGGTATTGGTACGTCAACGTGCCAGCGACGCCGCAACACTATTGAGCTATTATATCCACGCAGCGCACCATAAAGTACTCCTCCGACTACCTCCCCAACGGCAAATCCACCGAGAAAAACACCTGACATACCGGTTGAAACGCTCACCACTGCACCAACCTGCAAGACGCCGATTGTAGAGCTGCGAAGCGTGATGATTGCCAGCAGGGTTGCCAATGGCGCGTTTACCAAAATACCAAACACCCTGCGAGGGCGACGCCTGCTCGCCTCCCCTCCAGATACACTAGCGGCGATCATCGCGCTACCGACCAGCTTGGCAACAGCGCAGGCGCCTACGATCATCGTGGGCGGCATTCCTTATACCAGTAAACCGACGGCCATAGGCCCCAGTATGAAGTCGCTTTGGACTGTGCCACGCTCGGGGGTGCGACCGCGCCTATATCGACGTAGCGAGAAACAGATCAAATATATACTGTTTCGAGACGTGGACAGCACGCATGAAAATGGCTGAATATCACGCACGCCTGTGCAAGGGGTGAGCAATGCGGATATCAATCCATACGCTGGGTACACGAGGCGATGTTCAGCCCTACCTCGCACTTGCCAAGGGACTTGTCCAAAGTGGCCACGACGTTCAGCTTACCGCACCCGAGCAGTTCGCCTCGATGGCCTATGAACGTCGTGTGGCATTCGCTCCGCTGCCACGCGAATTTCTCGCCGTCCTCGAAAGTCCAGAAGCCAAGGCAATACTTGGACGATCCAGTGCCGGCTTCGGTGCAGGACTCAAGCTCCTGAAATTCTATCGCGAAATCGGCCGGCGACTGCTGGACGCAGAGTGGAATGCAGCGCGGGAATTCTCGCCTCAAGCGATCATATTTCATCCTAAGACCCTGGGCGCGCCGCACATTGCAGCAAAGCTCGAAATACCTCTCCTTTTAGCATCCCCCCTTCCAGGCTTTACGCCGACCACGGAGTTCCCCACTCCAGTTCTACCCGTCGCTTCTCTTGGTCCTTTCAACCGCTTGAGCCACGCGTTGATGATCCATGGGGGCAGTATCCTGTTCTCCAAGACGATCCGCGCATGGCGTGCCGAGGCGCTCGCGCTGCCCGATCGCAGGAAGGCCTCGCCACTGGCCGGAACGCTCTACGCGTACAGCTCGCATGTCCTGCCGAAGCCTTCTGATTGGGGTTCAGACATCATCGTTACGGGCTACTGGTTTCTCGAGACGAAGGACTGGAGTCCACCAGATACACTTGCTCAATTCCTCGCTGCCGGAGAGCCGCCAGTTTACGTCGGATTTGGCAGCATGCCGGGCTCCAGCCCGGAAAGATTGACGGGGCTCGTGCTGGAAGGGCTACGGCGTGCCGGCAAGCGCGGCCTCCTCGCCACGGCCGGTGGAGCACTGGCAACGAGCGCATCAAACGAATATGCCCATATGATCGCTGAAGCGCCTCATGACAGACTGCTCCCGTTCGTCAGCGCCACCCTGCATCATGGCGGCGCGGGAACCACTGGTGCTGCGCTGCGTGCCGGAAGGCCGACAGCAATCTGCCCATTCATCGGCGACCAGCCGTTCTGGGCACGACGCGCCAACGCCCTGGGGGTCGGCCCAAAACCGCTGGACAAGCGAACAATGACCGTCGACGATCTCGCCAGCGCCTTCATGGCGATGGATAACCCCGCCATGCGTTCGCGAGCAGCAGAGCTTGGGGCAGCGATTCGAGCAGAGAAAGGTGTCGAGCAGGCCGTTGACTTCATCAACGATCGCCTGTCCGAGCCGAGAACCACCGGCATTGGAAGATAGCAGCCGCCGCTGATCGATATCCTATCCGACGCCGCACCTCTGGACAAAGGCGCCCTCCTGACATGCTGAACGCACTGGCGTCAGGAGAAGCGGAAAACGCAAACGAACCCAGCATCATCCCTCATGGATCAGTAGCCTATGAGCAAATAGCTCTCATCTGTGCCGAACAGGGGCTGGACACCCAACAGTGGGGCTGTACGCCTCACGATCTCCTTGACCATTGGGGCCGCCGTGAACGATGCCAGCCGCCGCCCTTGTTCGCCTGTGAGCGGTGCATCGATGATCGTCAGGACCACATAGCGCGGGTCGTGCATAGGGAACCCACCGAGGAATGCATTGAAATTCAGGTCCGTGGCATATCTTCCGTTGATCACCTTGTCTGCGGTTCCAGTCTTTCCCCCAACGTGATAGCCCGGCACCTGGGCGCTGCGGCCAGAGCCCGTGAGGCCGTTCCAGTTGAAAAGATATCGCATCTCTGCGCTTGTCTCAGGTCGAAGAACCTGCTTCGTGGCAGGGGCACCTTCTTTCCGGTCGCGGGCGAGGAATGTCGGTGCAATCAATTTGCCTCCATTCAGGAGCGCCGCTGCGGCTACGGCCGTCTGCAATGGAGTGGTTGCCATGCCGTGTCCGTAGGAGATCGTTGCAGAATTGATCTTCTTCCAGATGCGAGGCTGTACAGGTGTCGCGATCTCTGGAAGCTCCGTCTCCATCTTCGTTAGAAGACCCAGCCTGGTGAGGAAGGCCTGATGTTCATCCATGCCGACCATGTCTGCTATCTTCACAGTGGCGATATTCGAGGAATATCGAAAGACCTCGGGTACCGTAAGTGGGCGGTTGCGGCCGTGGAAATCCTTGATCGTAAAGCCCCCCATTCTGAGCGGCCGCGAAGCATCGACGATTGAGTCGAGGTTGATCACACCGGCATCCAACCCCATAGCCAGCGTGAAGCTCTTGAATGTAGAGCCCATCTCGAACGTCGCATTGCTCATTCGGTTGAACCAGCCCTTCTCGTACTCCTTGTCGATCTTGCCGTTGGGCATCATCCTCGAAGGCTCATTCGGATTGTAGTCGGGCACAGAAGCCATTGCGAGGATCTCCCCCGTCGATATATCCAGGATAACGGCTCCTGCTGCTTCGGCCTGATAGGCGCTCATCGCTTCCTTGATCGTCTCGCGAACGATGCTTTGAACTCTGAGATCGATGGACAGACGAACCGGTTCGAGCCGCACATCATTCGTCATTCCCGCCGCTCTGAGATCGGCAAGGCCCTGGCGGTCAATATAGCGCTCCATACCCGCCAGGCCCCGGTTGTCGATATCGACGTGCCCCAATATATGGGATGCCGTTGCGCCACCCGGGTAGAGCCGGCCGACTTCCGGACGAAAGCCTATTCCGGGGATTCCGAGCGCCAGGATCGCGGCTTGCTGTCGGGGTGTCAGCTGTCGCTTCAGCCACTGGAACGCCGCCCCCGAACGAAGCTTGCGATGGGTGGCCTTCCAGTCGAGATTGGGAATAACCGCGGACAGCTTCTCTACAACCTCATCGGCATCAACGATTCTGCGAGGCTCGGCATAGAGGGATACGAGCCTGAGATCGGTTGCGAGAAGCTTTCCGTTGCGATCGACGATGTTCGGGCGAGACGCTACCGGTGAAACGATGCCTATCGGACCCGAGGAGACTGGTACCGCGAGCCCATAGTGAACCAAACGTGCGCCAATACCCAGATACGCCATCAGGAAGAGCGCGATCAGAACGCCAAGCCGCCGCTTCTTCATCGCCGCACAACTCCTGTGAGTGCGAGACCCGTGAGCGGTCACGATCGAGCGATCCCCGCGCAGAAGGAAATGAACTCGGCTTCGTCGCTTGAGGACGCTGGAAATGACGTTCATCCGGATGACTCCACCGCAAATCCTCCCATATACATCGTACCGATCCCAGCACGTCAGGAGGTGGAACCCCGCAAGGCAGGGTATGGACAGACACCCTTGTAGCCTCGCCGAGGGTTACCAGAAGGTTAAGATTGAGGTCCCGCTGCGTGTTGGCTAGCTTCAAATGCCGGCCACAAAAAAGTGATTGGAATGTTGAGCTGGAAGTAAGCGGCACGCCGAAATCGTTGGGGTGGGTGTTGGTCCACGAAGTCTATCAGTGTCCAAAAATTGGCTCTGGCGCAAACCTGATAATATCACATCACTCCGATATTGAGTGCCTCACGCAGATCAAATTTCCTGCGACCGTTCATCCGCTGTTGGTTTCCACGCGGAACTGAGGCGGCCAATGCTCAATTCCCGCGCGGCAATGCCAGCGACTGTCGGCACCGCTGTTGAATTGCTCTTAAAGGGATGTGAGCC
>VFQN01002095.1_pt1 | contig 31731 bp, 29 predicted proteins | sample 3512371 | NCBI WGS metagenome assembly VFQN01 (sample SAMN10412370, study PRJNA504923) | tailings metagenome | isolation source: Replicate 2 from Balatoc abandoned mine | place: Philippines: Itogon, Benguet | collected 2017-08-28 | reverse complement strand
AGCGCATCCGCAACCGCGTGAAGCGGCAGATGGAGAAGACGCAGCGCGAGTACTATCTGAACGAACAGCTCAAGGCGATCCAGAAGGAGCTGGGCGAGCAGGACGACGGCAAGGACGAGGCGTCGGAGCTCGAAGAGCGGATCAAGAAGACCAAGCTGTCGAAGGACGCGCGCGACAAGGCGATGGCGGAGCTGAAGAAGCTGCGTTCCATGAGCCCGATGTCGGCCGAAGCCACGGTCGTGCGCAACTATCTCGACTGGATCCTGACGATCCCGTGGAAGAAGCGCACCAAGGTGAAGCGCGACGTGAAGAACGCCGCGAAGGTGCTCGATGCCGACCATTACGGCCTGGAGAAGGTCAAGGAACGCATCATCGAATATTTGGCCGTGCAGGAGCGCACGGTGAAGCTGCGCGGGCCCATCCTGTGCCTCGTCGGCCCGCCCGGCGTGGGCAAGACGTCGCTGGGCAAGTCCATCGCGAAGGCGACGGGCCGCAACTTCGTGCGCGTGTCGCTTGGCGGCGTGCGCGACGAGGCGGAAATCCGCGGCCATCGCCGGACCTATATCGGCTCGATGCCCGGCAAGATCATCCAGGGCATGAAGAAGGCGAAGTCTTCCAATCCCTTCTTCCTGCTCGACGAGATCGACAAGCTGGGTGCGGATTGGCGCGGCGACCCCGCGTCGGCGCTGCTCGAAGTGCTTGATCCGGAGCAGAATTCGACGTTCAACGACCATTACCTGGAGGTCGATTACGACCTGTCGGACGTGATGTTCGTGACAACGGCGAACACGCTGCGCATGCCCCAGCCGCTGCTGGACCGCATGGAGATCATCCGCCTGTCGGGTTACACCGAGGAGGAGAAGAGCGAGATCGCGCGCCGGCACTTGATCCCGAAGCAGGAAGAGATGCACGGGCTCAAGAAGGGCGAGTGGTCGATCACCGACGAAGGGTTGCGCGACCTGATCCGCTTCTATACCCGCGAAGCGGGCGTGCGCAGCTTGGAACGCGAAATTGCGGGCCTGGCGCGTAAGGCGGTGAAGACGATCCTGGTCGACGGCGTGAAGTCGGTGAAGGTGACGCCGAAAAATCTCGAGAAATTCGCCGGCGTGAAGAAATTCCGCTGGGGCGAAGTTGAACTCGAGGATCGCGTGGGCTTGGTCAACGGTCTCGCCTGGACGGAAGTCGGCGGCGAAGTGCTGACGATCGAAGCCGTCCTCTCGCCCGGCAAGGGCAAGATGACGATCACCGGCAAGCTCGGCGACGTGATGCAGGAATCGGTGCAGGCGGCGGCGGCTTACGTCCGCAGCCGGGCCACGACCTTCGGCATCAAGCCGCCGCTGTTCGACAAGCGCGACATCCACGTCCACGTGCCCGAGGGCGCCACGCCCAAGGACGGCCCGTCGGCCGGCGTGGGCATGGTCACGGGCATCGTTTCCGTGCTCACGGGCATCGCCGTGCGCAAGGACGTGGCGATGACCGGCGAGATCACGCTGCGCGGGCGCGTGCTGCCGATCGGCGGCTTGAAGGAGAAGCTGCTGGCCGCGTTGCACGCGGGCATCAAGACCGTGCTGATCCCGAAGGACAACGAGAAGGACCTCGTCGAGATCCCCGAGAACGCGCGCAAGGGGCTCGACATCGTTCCGGTATCCACGGTCGACGAAGTGCTCGCGCGCGCGTTGACCGAACCGCTCAAAGCGATCGAGTGGAAGGAGCCCGAAATCGAAGCCGTGGCCGCAAAAACGGGAACGGACGACGCGACGACGGGGCTGCGCACGCACTGACGGCGAGTCCCATTTTGCGAATAAGAACGGCCGGCTGGGGATAACCTCGCCGGCCGTTTGTTTACTTGGCGTTGTCAAGCCGGATTTCCGACTCGACGCGATTGACGCGGGCGCTTCGCTTTGCCAAGAACGGTCCGCACAAACGAGCGGGGCCGGGGCCTTGAATAAGAACGATTTGATCGCCGCCGTCGCGGCGGAAACCGAATTGAGCAAGGATCAGGCATCCGCCGCTCTCGACGCCGCGTTCGACACGATCGCGCGGCAATTGCGCAAGGGCGGGGAAGTGAAGCTGTTCGGCTTCGGCACGTTCTACGTGGCTCAGCGCAAGGCTTGCCAGGGCCGTAACCCGCGCACCGGCGAAGCGATCCGTTTGAGCGCCACGCGCGCGCCCAAGTTCAAAGCCGGCAAACACTTGAGGGACGGGCTGAACTAAGCCACAACCTTCCTGCCGGGAAGGGCGGTTAGCTCAGCGGGAGAGCGTCTCGTTTACACCGAGAGGGTCGGGGGTTCGATCCCCTCACCGCCCACCACCGGCGCTTTCAAGGTGGGGTTCGATGAAGATCGACGGCAAGCATTACCGAACGATTTGGCCCGTCGCTGACGGCGCCATCGCGGTCGAAGTGATCGACCAGACCAAGCTGCCCCATAAATTCGAAACCAAGCGGCTGGCCACACTCGACGAAGCCGCCCACGCGATCAAAGCGATGATCGTGCGCGGCGCGCCGTTGATCGGGGCGACCGCTGCCTACGGCATGGCGATCGCACTGGCCGCCGATCCGTCGGACGGCGCGATGAACGCCGCCTATGACAAGCTGGCCGCGACGCGCCCCACGGCGATCAATCTGCGCTGGGCGCTGGATCGCGTGCGCAGCGCCGTGGCGCCGCTGGCGCCCGGTGCGCGCGCCAAGGTCGCCCGGGTGCTCGCCGCCGGGATTTGCGACGAAGACGTTTCGATCTGCGAAGCGATCGGCGAGCAGGGCTTGAAGCTGATCGAAGCCGCCTTCGCGAAGAAGGGCGGCAAGGGTGTCGTCAACATCCTGACCCATTGCAATGCCGGCTGGCTCGCGACCGTCGATTGGGGCACGGCGATCGCGCCGATCTACAAGGCGTTCGATAAGGGCATCCCCGTCCATGTGTGGGTCGACGAAACCCGGCCGCGCAACCAGGGTGCTTCGCTGACCGCGTTCGAGCTGGGCCGCCATGGCGTGCCGCATCACATCGTCGCCGACAATTCGGGCGGCCATTTGATGCAGCACGGGCTTGTCGATCTATGCATCGTGGGCACCGATCGCGTCACCGCGCGCGGCGACGTGTGCAACAAGATCGGCACGTATCTGAAGGCGCTTGCCGCGCACGATAACGGCGTGCCGTTCTATGTCGCCCTGCCGAGTCCGACGATCGACTGGACGGTCGTGGACGGCGTTAAGGAAATCCCGATCGAGGAACGCTCGTCGCTGGAGGTTACGCGCATCGCCGGGCGCTTGGCCGATGGCAGCGTGGTGGAAGTCGATATCGCGGCGCCGGGTAGCCCCGCGCGCAACGACGCGTTCGACGTAACCCCGGCGCGACTTGTGACCGCACTGATTACGGAGCGCGGCGTTTGCCCCGCCACGCGCGACGGGCTGCTGGGCCTTTTCCCCGAAGCCAAAACCCGCGCGGCGGGCGAGTAAGCAAAGATTTTGACGGACTTAGCCCACAATGCTTGACGGGGCAGGGGTGGGGCTGTAAACACCGCCGTCCTTCGAGCGGAGTCCGGTTATGCGGGCGTAGCTCAGTTGGTTAGAGCGCCGGCCTGTCACGCCGGAGGCCGCGGGTTCAAGTCCCGTCGCTCGCGCCACTCCGCCGAAGGACTTTTCCCCTATCTCCTACCAATTCGATTGGTTGCTGCGCTGCGGCATCCGCTTGTGTGCGGTGCCCTAATGTATTGGCAAGATTGACCGCGATGGCCTATACGGTGGCTGTCGTTCGGCGTATCGTCGCGTCGTTCGGGAAGTCGAGGGGAGCATGGACGCGAACACCGAGCTATTGCGGGAGTACCTCCCGATATTGCTGTTCTTGGGACTTGCGATCGCGTTGTCGGTCGTGATGGTCCTGGCCTCGCTGGTCGCCGGCCGCCAGCGCCCCGACGCCGAAAAACTCTCCGCCTACGAATGCGGATTCGAAGCCTTCGAGGATGCGCGCCGCAAATTCGACGTGCGCTTCTATCTCGTGGCCATCCTTTTCATTATCTTCGACCTCGAAGTCGCCTTCCTCTTCCCCTGGGCCGTGGCGCTGGGCGAGATCGGCATGTTCGGTTTCTGGTCGATGGTCGTGTTCCTCGGCGTGCTGACGATCGGCTTCGCCTATGAATGGCGCAAGGGAGCGCTCGAATGGGAGTGATCCAGATCCCCGGTTCCGGCGCGCCGCTGCCGCCGGGTGCCGCGCAAGACGCGCTGCTGAAGGCGGCGACCGACGAGCTGACCGAGAAGGGCTTCGTTATCGCCCAGCTCGACAAGCTGGTCGCTTGGGCGCGCACCGGCTCGCTGTGGCCGATGACGTTCGGCCTTGCGTGCTGTGCTGTCGAGATGATGCACACGGCCGCCAGCCGCTATGACCTCGACCGTTTCGGTCTGGTCTTCCGGCCGAGCCCGCGCCAATCCGACGTGATGATCGTCGCGGGCACGCTGACCAACAAAATGGCGCCCGCCTTGCGCAAGGTCTACGACCAGATGGCCGAGCCGCGCTGGGTGCTGTCGATGGGCAGCTGCGCCAATGGCGGCGGCTACTACCATTACAGCTACTCGGTGGTGCGCGGTTGCGACCGGATCGTGCCGGTCGACATCTACGTGCCCGGCTGTCCGCCGACCGCCGAGGCGCTGCTCTACGGAATTCTGCAGCTTCAGAAGAAGATCAAGCGCACGACCTCCATCCTGCGCTAGTTCGGGTTTTTGGGAGCCGGTACTTCATGGCCGAGTGGGTGGACGAGGGGCTTCAGCCCCTGGCCGAGCGGATCGCGGGCGCTTTGGGCGCCGATCTGATCGGCCACGAGATCGCGAAGGGCGAGCTGGCGCTGACGGTGCGCCGCGACGCCATCGTTCGCGTGTTGACGTATCTGCGCGACGACGACGCGTGCAAATTCGGCGCGCTGATGGATGTGTGCGGCGTCGATTGGCCGGCCAAGCCCGAGCGGTTCGAGGTCGTCTACAATCTTCTGTCGATGCGCCATAACCGGCGTATCCGCGTGAAGCTGACGACCGACGAAAACACGCCGGTTCCTTCGGCCGTGGGCGTGTTCCCGTCGGCGGGCTGGTTCGAGCGCGAGACCTGGGACATGTACGGCGTGTTCTTCGCCGACCATCCCGATCTGCGCCGCATCCTCACCGATTACGGTTTCGAAGGGCATCCGCTGCGCAAGGACTTCCCGCTTACGGGCCATGTCGAAGTGCGCTACGACGCCGAACAGCGCCGCGTGGTCTACGAACGCGTGAAGCTGACGCAGGATTTCCGCAGCTTCGACTTCCTGTCGCCGTGGGAAGGCTTGGGCCTCAATCAGCTCGGCGAGCCGAAGGCGCCGCTGCCGGGCGACGAGAAGGCGAAGGGACAGTAATCATGGCCGAACCCGCCGCCACCGCGAATGCCGCGACCGATCCGGATCACGCCGCCGGTCAGGTCAAGATCAAGAATTACTCGCTGAATTTCGGGCCGCAACATCCGGCCGCGCACGGCGTGCTGCGCCTCGTGCTCGAAATGGACGGCGAGGTGATCGAGCGCGCCGATCCGCATATCGGGCTGTTGCACCGGGGAACCGAGAAACTCATCGAGTACAAGACGTATCTGCAGGCGGTGCCGTATTTCGACCGCCTCGACTACGTCTCGCCGATGAACCAGGAGCACGCCTACGCGCTGGCGGTGGAAAAGCTCTTGGGCATCCAGGCGCCGCCGCGCGCGCAATATATCCGCGTGCTCTACGCCGAAATCGGCCGCATCCTGAATCACATCCTCAACGTCACGACCTTCGCCCTCGACGTCGGCGCGATGACGCCGCTGCTGTGGGGCTTCGAGGAACGCGAGACGTTGATGGAGTTCTACGAGCGCGTGTGCGGTGCGCGCCTGCACGCGGCGTATTTCCGTCCGGGCGGCGTGTCGCAGGATCTGCCCGCGGGTCTCGCCGACGACATGATGAAGTTCGTCGAGCATTTCCCGAAGATCCTCGACGACATCGAAACGCTGCTGACCGAGAACCGCATCTTCAAGCAGCGCACGGTCGATATCGGCGTCGTGTCGAAGGACGACGCGCTAGCCTGGGGCTTCTCGGGCCCGATGGTGCGCGGCTCCGGCATTCCGTGGGATCTGCGCAAGTCGCAGCCCTACGACGCCTACGACCAGATGGAATTCGACGTGCCCATCGGCAAGAACGGCGATTGCTACGATCGCTATCTGTGCCGCATGGAGGAAATGCGCCAGTCGCTGCGGATCATGAAGCAGTGCCTGGAGAAGATGCCTTCGGGTCCCGTCAAGGGCCCGGACCGCAAGGTGACGCCGCCCACGCGCGGTGAGATGAAGCGCTCGATGGAAGCGCTGATCCATCACTTCAAGCTCTACACCGAGGGCTATCACGTGCCCGCGGGCGAAACCTACACCGCCGTCGAAGCGCCCAAGGGCGAGTTCGGCGTGTATCTCGTCGCCGACGGCACCAACAAACCCTATCGCTGCAAGATCCGCGCACCGGGGTTCGCGTTCCTGCAGGCGATGGACTTCCTTTCCAAGGGCCACATGCTGGCCGACGTCGTCGCGATCATCGGTTCGCTCGACATCGTGTTCGGGGAGATCGATCGATGAGCGGCGGCAAGCCCAACGTCGAACAGCCGGCGAGCTTCGTTTTCACGCCCGAGTATCTGGCGCGCGCGCAACGCATCATCGCCAAATACCCGCCGGGCCGTCAGGCCAGCGCCGTGCTGCCGCTGCTCGATCTGGCGCAGCGCCAGCATCACAATTGGCTGCCGCGCGCGGCGATGGACTACGTCGCCGGTTTGCTCGATATGGCGCCGATCCGCGTCTACGAGGTCGCGACCTTCTATTCGATGTTCAACCTCGCCCCCGTCGGCAAGTGGTTCCTGCAGGTCTGCACGACCACGCCGTGCTGGCTGCGCGGGTCCGACGAAGTGATGGCCGCGTGCGAGCGCAAGCTCGGCATCAAGGGCCAGCAGGACGCGTCGTTCCTGCATTCGGCCGACGGCCAGTTCACGGTGCGCGAAGTCGAATGCCTGGGGGCGTGCGTCAACGCGCCGGTCATCCAGGTGAACGACGATTTCTACGAAGACCTCGACGGTCCGCTGACGGAAAAGCTGATCGATGCGCTGCGCAGCGGCCAAGTGCCGCCCAAGGGCTCGATGAAAGGCCGTCAGCATTCGATGCCCGAAGGCGGGCGCACGTCGCTGACCGAGTTCGCGGCCAAGACGGGTGCTGGAGAAGATTGATGCTGCAGGACAAGGATCGCATCTTCACCAATCTCTATGCCGACGGCGACTGGGGCCTGAAAGGCGCCATGGCGCGCGGCGATTGGGACGGCACGAAAGACATTCTCGCCAAGGGTCGCGACTGGATCATCAAGGAGATCCAGGATTCGGGCTTGCGCGGACGCGGCGGCGCGGGCTTCCCGACCGGCATGAAGTGGTCCTTCATGCCGAAGAAATCGGATGGCCGTCCGCATTATTTGGTCGTCAACGCCGACGAATCCGAACCGGGTACGTGCAAGGATCGCGAGATCCTGCGTCACGATCCGCATAAGCTGATCGAAGGCTGCCTGATCGCCGGTTTCGCGATGGGGGCGAACGCCGCCTATATCTATGTGCGCGGCGAGTTCTATAACGAAGCCTCGCATCTCGAACGCGCGGTCCAGCAGGCTTACGACGCCAAGCTGCTCGGCGACGACGCGTGCGGCTCGGGCTGGAAGTTCGACGTCTACGTCCATCGCGGTGCCGGCGCCTATATCTGTGGCGAAGAAACCGCGCTGATCGAAAGCCTCGAAGGCAAGAAGGGCCAGCCGCGCCTGAAGCCGCCGTTCCCGGCGGGGGTCGGCCTTTACGGTTGCCCGACGACTGTCAACAACGTCGAATCCATCGCGGTGGCGCCGACGATCATCCGTCGCGGGGCCGCGTGGTTCGCCGGTATCGGCCGGCCCAAAAATTCGGGCACGAAGCTGTTCTGCATCTCCGGCCATGTGAACAAGCCTTGCACGGTCGAAGAGGCGATGAGCATTCCGCTGAAGGAATTGCTCGAGAAGCATTGCGGCGGCGTGCGCGGCGGCTGGGACAATCTGCTCGCGGTCATTCCGGGCGGTTCGTCCGTTCCGGCGCTGCCCAAGTCGATCTGCGACACGGTGCTGATGGATTTCGACGCGCTGCGCGAGCATCGCTCGGGCCTGGGCACGGCGGCCGTGATCGTCATGGACAAGTCGACCGACATCGTGAAGGCGATCGCGCGTCTGTCGCGCTTCTACATGCACGAAAGCTGCGGTCAGTGCACGCCGTGCCGCGAAGGTACGGGCTGGCTCTACCGCGTCATGCAGCGCATGGTGAAGGGCCAGGCCGAGCTGTCGGAAATCGACATGCTGGAGGAAGTCACCCGCCAGATCGAAGGTCACACGATTTGCGCGCTGGGCGATGCGGCCGCATGGCCCGTGCAGGGCTTGATCCGCAATTTCCGACCGCATTTGGAACAGCGCATCCGCGACTACAAGGCCGCGATCACGGCCCAGGCCGCCGAGTAACGGGAAGCGAACGATGCCGAAAGTCACCATCGACGGCGAAACGATCGAAGTGCCCGCGGGCATCACGGTCCTCCAAGCCTGCGAGATCGCGGGCAAGGAAGTGCCGCGCTTCTGCTATCACGAGCGCCTGTCGGTTGCCGGCAATTGCCGCATGTGCCTGGTCGAGATGGAGAAGAGCCCGAAGCCCGTCGCGTCCTGCGCGATGCCGGTCGCCGAAGGCCAAGTCATCAAGACCGACACGCCGCTGGTCAAGAAGGCCCGCAACGGCGTGATGGAATTCCTGCTGATCAACCATCCGCTCGATTGCCCGATCTGCGATCAGGGCGGCGAATGCGATCTGCAAGATCAGGCGATGTCCTACGGCAAGGACAGCAGCCGCTATCACGAGAACAAGCGCGCCGTGCCCGACAAGGAAATCGGGCCGCTGGTCAAAACGACCATGACGCGCTGCATCCATTGCACGCGCTGCGTGCGCTTCTCGACCGAAGTCGCGGGCAACGAGGAACTCGGCGCGGTGTTCCGCGGCGAGCATATGGAAATCGACACGTATGTCGAGAAGGCGCTGACCAGCGAACTCTCCGGCAATATCGTCGATTTGTGCCCGGTCGGCGCGCTGACGTCGAAGCCCTACGCCTTCACCGCGCGGCCGTGGGAATTGCGTAAGACGGAATCGATCGACGTGTTCGACGCGCTGGGTGCTTCGATCCGCGTCGATGCGCGCGGCGGCGAAGTGCTGCGCGTTCTGCCGCGCTTGAACGAGGAAACGAACGAGGAGTGGATCGGCGACAAGTCGCGCCACGCCGTCGATGGCCTCAAGCGCCAGCGCCTCGACCGCCCGTATCTGCGCAAAGACGGCAAGCTCCAGCCCGTATCGTGGGCCGAGGCGCTGTCCGCCGCCGCCGCGAAGCTCAAGGGCACGAACGCATCACGTATCGGTGCGATCGCCGGCGATCTCGTGGACGCTGAGTCGGTCGCCGCACTGAAGGACATTCTTGCCGGGCTCGGCGTCGCCAATCTCGATTGTCGCCAGGACGGCGCCAAGATCGATCCGGCGAACCGCGCGTCGTGGCTGTTCAACTCGACCGTCCAGGGCATCGAAGATGCCGACGCGATCCTGTTGATCGGCACCAATCCGCGCTGGGAAAGCCCGGTGCTGAACGCGCGTATCCGCAAGCGCTATCGCGCCGGCGGCGTGAAGATCGCCGCGATCGGGCCGCAGCTCGATCTGCGCTACAAATACGAATATCTGGGTGCTGGGCCCACGACGCTCGCCGACGTGGCTTCGGGCAAGAATGCGTTCTTCGAAACGCTGAAGAACGCGGCCAAGCCGATGCTGATCATCGGCATGGGCGCCCTCGCGCGCGCCGATGGTGCGGCCGTGCTGGCACTGGCGGGCGAACTCGCCGCCAAGGCCGGTATCGTCAAGGACGGCTGGAACGGCTTCAACATTCTCAACACCGCCGCGGGCCGCGTGGGCGCGCTCGAACTCGGCTTCGTGCCGGGTGCCAATGGGCGCGATGTCGCCGGTATCGTCGAGGGTGCAAGCAAGGGCGAGATCGACGTCGTCTATCTGCTCGGTGCCGACGAGATCGACACGAGCAAGCTCGGCAAGGCCTTCGTCATCTATCAAGGCCATCATGGAGACAAGGGTGCGCATCGCGCCGATCTGGTCCTGCCGGGTGCCGCCTACACCGAAAAGAACGCGACCTACGTGAACGTCGAAGGCCGCGCGCAGCACGCGCGCATCGCCGTGTTCCCGCCGGGCGAGGCGAAGGAGGATTGGAAGATCCTGCGCGCGCTGTCCGACGCGTTGGGCGCCAAGCTGCCTTACGATACGCTGTCGCAACTACGCGCGCGTTTGGCGAAAGCCTCGCCCGTGTTCGCCGAAATCGAAACCGCCCATCCGGCCGCTGCGCTCGGCGCACTGGGCAAGGCGGGGAATGTTGACCCGGCGGCGTTCGTCTCGCCGATCGACAATTACTATATGACCGACCCGATCAGCCGCGCCTCGGCGACGATGGCCGAGTGCACCCGGGTCTACGTGAAGGGCGAAGCGCCCCGGACCGGTACGCATGGCTGAGAACGATCTCCTCTGGGGCGTGATCGTCCCCGGCGCCATCATCGTCGCGAAGATCCTCGTGATCGTGGTGCCGCTGCTCGTGGCCGTCGCCTTCCTGACGCTTGCCGAGCGTAAGGTCATCGGTGCGATGCAGTTGCGCAAAGGTCCGAACGTGGTCGGACCCTTCGGCCTGTTGCAGCCTTTCGCCGACGGTTTGAAGCTGCTGCTCAAAGAAACCATCGTGCCGACCGGCGCCAACCGGTTCGTGTTCATGATGGCGCCGATGGTGACGTTCCTGCTCAGCCTCGTCGCCTGGGCGGTGATCCCGTTCGATTACGGGATCGTGCTGTCGGATTTGAACGTCGGCATCCTCTATCTCTTCGCGATTTCGTCGCTGGGCGTCTACGGCATCATCATGGCCGGCTGGGCGTCGAACTCGAAATACGCGTTCCTCGGCGCCATGCGCTCGGCGGCACAGATGGTGTCCTACGAAGTCTCGATCGGCTTCGTCATCATCACCGTGCTGCTGTGCGTCGGTTCGCTGAACCTGACCGACATCGTGATGGCGCAGAAGAACATGTGGTTCGCCATCCCGCTGTTCCCGATGTTTGTCATCTTCTTCATCTCGGCTTTGGCGGAAACGAACCGCTCGCCCTTCGACTTGCCCGAAGGCGAGTCCGAAATCGTCGCCGGCTATTTCGTCGAATACTCGTCGATGAGCTTCGCGCTGTTCTTCCTGGGGGAATACGCGGCGATGATCCTGATGAGCGGGATGACCTCGATCCTGTTCCTGGGCGGCTGGCTGCCGCCGGTCGATATCGCGCCCTTCAATTGGGTGCCGGGCCCGATCTGGTTCGCGCTGAAGGTCGCGTTCTGCCTGTTCGTGTTCCTGTGGGTGCGCGCGACGATGCCGCGCTACCGCTACGACCAGCTCATGCGTCTCGGCTGGAAAGTGTTCCTGCCGTTCTCGCTGTTCTGGGTGGTCTTGACCGCCGGCGTGCTGATGGCCACCGGCTGGGTCCCGCGCTGAGGGGATGGGGAGAAAGACAATGGCCACCGGCCTCGACCGCGCCGCGAAATCGCTGCTTCTGTCCGAACTCGTCACGGGTATGGCGCTGACCTTGAAGTATTTCTTCAAGCCGACCGTGACGATGAACTACCCCTACGAGAAGGGCCCGATCTCGCCGCGCTTCCGCGGCGAGCACGCGCTGCGCCGCTACGCCTCGGGCGAAGAACGTTGCATCGCGTGCAAGCTGTGCGAGGCCGTGTGCCCCGCGCAGGCGATCACGATCGAGGCCGAACCGCGCGAGGACGGCAGCCGCCGCACCACGCGCTACGACATCGACATGACGAAATGCATCTATTGCGGCTTCTGCCAGGAAGCCTGCCCGGTGGATGCGATCGTCGAAGGTCCGAATTTCGAGTTCGCGACCGAAACGCGCGAAGAGCTGATGTACAACAAAGCCAAATTGCTGGCGAACGGCGACCGCTGGGAGGCCGAAATCGCGGCCAATCTCGCGGCCGACGCGCCGTATCGTTGAGGGCGAGGGGATGCTCCAGACCATCGTCTTCTACCTGTTCTCGGCCGTGCTGATCGGCGGCGCCACCATGGTCGTGGTCGCGCGCAACCCGGTTCACTCGGTCCTATTCCTGATCCTGTGCTTCTTCAACGCGGCCGGCTTGTTCGTGCTGATGGGCGCGGAATTCCTCGCGATGCTGCTCGTCGTCGTCTATGTCGGCGCGGTCGCGGTGCTATTCATGTTCGTCGTCATGATGCTGGACGTGGACTTCGCCAAGCTGCGCAGCGGCTTCGCGAACTACCTGCCCATCGGGGCGGCGATCGGCCTCGTGCTCGTGGCCGAACTCATCCTCGTCTTCGGCGCTTGGACCGTGTCGCCCGCGTTGCCCGAAGCGATGGCGCTGCCGATCCCGGATCCCTCGCAGATCCACAACACGAAGGCGCTCGGCCTCGTGCTCTACGACGATTACGTTTACGTGTTCCAGGCTTCGGGCCTTGTCCTTCTCGTCGCGATGGTGGGGGCGATCGTCCTCACGCTGCGCGAGCGCGAAGGCGTGAAGCGCCAGTCGATCGCCCGCCAGGTCGCGCGTACGCGCGCGGAAGGTGTCGCCGTCGTCTCGGTCGAAAGCCGCAAGGGGGTCGACGTCTGATGGCCATCGGTCTCGCACACTATCTCGCCGTCGCGGCGATCCTGTTCACGCTGGGCGTGGTCGGCATCTTCCTCAATCGGAAGAACGTGATCGTCATCCTCATGTCGATCGAATTGATGCTGCTCGCGGTGAACATCAACTTCGTCGCGTTCTCGACCCATTTGGGCGACCTGGTCGGCCAGGTCTTCGCGTTGTTCGTGCTGACCGTCGCGGCCGCCGAAGCCGCGATCGGGCTCGCGATCCTCGTCGTCTATTTCCGCAATCGCGGGACGATCGAGGTCGACGACATCAACATGATGAAGGGCTGATCCGGGCCATGTATTCCGCCGCCGTCCTTCTCCCGCTTCTCGGTTTCGCGATCGCCGGTCTGGCGATGGCCTCGTCGCTGCCCCACGCGACCAAGGAACGCGTCGCCCAATACGCGACCACGGGCTGCGTGATGCTCGCGGCCTTGTTCTCGCTGGTCATCTTCCACCAGGTCGGCGTGCAGGGGCAGACCCGCACGGTCGAGCTGTTCACCTGGATCGAAAGCGGCGCCTTCGTCGCCAACTGGGCGCTGAAATTCGACGCGCTGTCGGCGACGATGCTGTGCGTCGTCACCATCGTGTCGTCGATGGTGCATCTCTATTCCATCGGCTACATGGCCGAGGACAAGTCGATCCCGCGCTTCATGGCGTATCTGTCGTTGTTCACCTTCTTCATGCTGATGCTGGTGACAGCCGACAATTTCATCCAGATGTTCTTCGGCTGGGAAGGCGTGGGTCTCGCGTCGTACTTGCTGATCGGCTTCTGGTTCGAGAAGGACAGCGCCAACGAAGCCTCGATCAAGGCGTTCCTGGTCAACCGCGTGGGCGATTTCGGCTTCGCGCTGGGCATCTTCGCCTGCTTCCTGCTGTTCGGTTCGGTCCAGTTCGACCAGATCTTTGCGGCGGCACCGCAATTCACCGAAGCGAAGCTCGAATTCCTGGGTAAGGAATTCCATGCGCTGACGCTGATCTGCCTGCTGCTGTTCGTCGGCGCTTGCGGCAAGTCGGCGCAGCTGTTCCTGCACACTTGGCTGCCCGACGCGATGGAAGGCCCCACGCCCGTGTCGGCCCTGATCCACGCCGCCACCATGGTGACTGCGGGCGTGTTCATGGTGTGCCGTCTGTCGCCGCTGTTCGAATACGCGCCGACCGCGCTGATGGTCGTGACGATCGTGGGCGCTTCGACTGCGCTGTTCGCCGCCTCGGTCGGCCTCGTGCAGAACGACATCAAGCGCGTGATCGCGTATTCGACCTGCTCGCAGCTCGGCTACATGTTCTTCGCGGCGGGCGTGTCGGCCTATTCGGCCGCGATGTTCCACCTGACGACCCACGCCTTCTTCAAGGCGCTGCTGTTCCTATCGGCGGGCTCGGTCATCCATGCGCTGCATCACGAGCAGGACATGCGCAAGATGGGCGGGCAGGTGTGGACCAAGATCCGCGTCACCTACGCGATGATGTGGATCGGCTCGCTGGCGCTGGCCGGCATGGGCATCCCGGGTTTGAACATCGGCTTCGCCGGGTTCTATTCGAAGGACGTGATCATGGAGGCCGCTTACGGCGTCCATACGGCCGCGGGGCAATACGCCTTCTGGCTGGGCCTCGCCGCCGCCACGATGACCGCCTTCTATTCCTGGCGCCTGCTGTTCATGAGCTTCCACAAGGCGCCGGATACCGACCATCACGCGGTCGACCACGCGCATGAATCGCCGATGGTCATGCTGATCCCGTTGTTCGTGCTCGCCTTCGGCGCGCTGTTCTCGGGCATGGGCCTCTACTACTTCTTCGTCGGCGAAGGCCGCGAGGCGTTCTGGGGGACGGCGATCTTCACGCTGCATGACGGCATAGAAGCAGCACACCACGCCCCGCATTGGATTCCGCCGCTGCTGATCGCGGTGGGGCTGACGGGCATCGGCATCGCCTACGGCCTCTATATCCGCAACCCGTCCAAGCCCAAGCAGATCGCCAAGGACTTCAAGGGGCTGTACGAGTTCCTGCTGAACAAGTGGTATTTCGACGAGCTCTACAACGCGCTGTTCGTGCGTCCGTCCTTCGTCATCGGCCGCTTCCTGTGGAAGCGCGGCGACGGAACGGTGATCGACGGTATGGGGCCCGACGCGATCGCGGCGGGCACCTTGGTCGTCGCCAAGCGCGCCGGCAAGTTGCAGACCGGCTACGTCTATCACTACGCCTTCGCGATGCTGATCGGCATCGTGGTTCTCGCCACCTGGTACATTCTGCGGACGGGCCGCTGAGATCATGACCGACTGGCCCATCCTTTCCCTCGTCGCGTTCCTGCCGCTGGCCGGGGCGCTGTTCATCCTGCTGCTCAACGGCACCGAGGAAGCGGTTGCCCGCAACGCGCGCTGGGCGGCGTTGTGGACCTCGCTGGTCGTGTTCGTGCTGTCGCTGCCGATCTGGTTCGGCTTCGATCGTTCGAGCGCGGAATTCCAGTTCGTCGAGCACCATGTGTGGATCCCCGGCTACGGGATCGCCTATCACGTCGGCGTCGACGGCATCTCGGCACCCTTCGTGCTGCTGTCGACCTTCCTTACGCCGCTGTGCATCGCCGCGTCCTGGCACGTGGAAAAGCGCGTGCGCGAATACATGATCGCGTTCCTGGTGCTGGAAACCTTCATGGTCGGCACCTTCATCGCGCTCGACCTCGTGCTGTTCTACGTCTTCTTCGAAGCCGTGCTGATCCCGATGTTCCTGATCATCGGCGTGTGGGGCGGGGCGCGGCGCGTCTATTCGGCGTTCAAGTTCTTCCTCTACACGCTGCTCGGCTCGGTGCTGATGCTGATCGCCATGCTGGCGATGTATTGGCAGACCGAGACGACGAATATCGTCGAATTGTTCGACTACGATTTCCCGCGCCAGATGCAGATGTGGCTGTGGCTCGCCTTCTTCGCGTCCTTCGCGGTGAAGGTGCCGATGTGGCCCGTGCACACCTGGCTGCCCGACGCGCACGTCGAAGCGCCGACGGCGGGCTCGGTCATCCTGGCTGGCGTGCTGTTGAAGATGGGCGGCTACGGCATGATCCGCTTCTCGCTGCCGATGTTCCCGGAAGCGAGCGACTATTTCACGCCGCTCGTCTTCGCGCTGTCGATCGTCGCGGTCATCTACACCTCGCTCGTCGCGCTGGTGCAGGAAGACATGAAGAAGCTGATCGCCTATTCGTCGGTCGCCCATATGGGCTTCGTGACGTTGGGCCTGTTCGCGGGCAACCGTCAGGGCGTGGAAGGGGCGATGTTCCAGATGATCGCGCATGGCGTGGTCTCGGGTGCCTTGTTCCTTTGCGTGGGCGTCGTCTACGACCGTCTGCACACGCGCGAGATCAAGCGCTATGGCGGTCTCGTCCATCGCATGCCGGTCTATGCGGCCGTGTTCATGGTGTTCACCATGGGCGCCGTCGGCCTGCCGGGCACGGCCGGTTTCGTGGGCGAAATTCTGGTGCTGACCGGCACCTATCAGGCCTCGACCTGGGCCGCCGCGCTCGCGGCGACCGGCGTGATCCTGGGGGCCGCCTACATGCTCTATCTCTATCGCCGCGTGATCTTCGGCAAGCTGGTGCGCGACGATCTCAAGGACATGCTCGACCTCGATTGGCGCGAGAAGCTGATCTTCGCGCCGTTGATCGTCGCCACGCTGTGGCTCGGCATCCAGCCCAAGCCCGTGCTCGACATGATGGGAACGACGATCCAATCGGTCGTCGATCGCTACGAGGCCACGCGCGGCACGCATAACCACGCCGACGCCAAGGCGCCGACGCAAGCTCAAGTTCCGGTGAACACGGCGCCGGCGGAGATCGCCCGATGACCGACTTCCTGCTCGCCCCGCTGCTGCCCGAATTGATCCTCGCCGCGTCGGGATTGACGCTGTTGATGGTCGGCGCGTTCTCGAAGGGCGATCCGACGCGCAACGTGAATTTCCTCGCCATCGCGGCGTTGCTGGTCGCGGCGCTGGCCGCCGCCACGCAATCGCCCGACCGCACGACGCTGATGTCGGGCATGTTCGTGGCGGACGCGTTCTCGGGCTTCGCCAAGGTCGTGATCTTCCTGGCGACCGCCGCCGCGCTGGTTCTGTCGGACGACTACAACCGCCGCGAAGGCTTCGCGCGTTTCGAATATCCGGTGCTGACGATCTTCGCAGCACTCGGCATGTCGATGATGGTGTCGGCCAACGACCTCATCTCGCTCTATCTCGGCCTTGAGCTGCAGTCGCTGTCGCTCTACGTGCTGGCGTCGATCCGCCGCGACTCTCCGCGCGCGACCGAAGCGGGCTTGAAGTATTTCGTGCTCGGCGCGCTGTCGTCGGGGATGCTGCTCTATGGCGCGTCGCTGATCTACGGTTTCTCGGGCGCCACGAATTTCGAAACTATCGCCGGCGTGATGACCGACCATTCGGGCGGGGCGCCAATCGGCGTGGTGTTCGGCATCGTGTTCGTCTCGGCTGCGTTGGCCTTCAAGGTCTCGGCTGCGCCGTTCCATATGTGGACGCCCGACGTCTACGAAGGTGCGCCCACGCCCGTCACGGCGTTCTTCGCCGCCGCCCCCAAGCTCGCCGCGATGGCGCTGCTGGTGCGCGTGCTGGTCGAACCGCTGGGCTCGCTGGTCGGCGATTGGCGTCAGATTGTGGTCTTCGTCGCCATCCTGTCGATGCTGATCGGCAGCTTCGCCGCCATCGCGCAGACCAGCATCAAGCGCCTGATGGCCTACAGCTCCATCGGCCATGTCGGCTATGCGCTGGTCGGGCTCGCCGCCGGCGACGAAACCGGCGTGCGCGGCGTGCTCGTCTACATGGCGATCTATGTCGTGATGAATCTCGGCGCCTTTGCTGTGATCCTGTCGATGAAGCGCGACGGCAAGATGGTCGAAACGATCGGCGATCTCGCCGGTCTCGCGCGCACGCGCCCGATGCTCGCGGGAGGGCTCGGCATCGCCATGTTCTCGATGGCCGGCATTCCGCCGCTCGCCGGGTTCTTCGGCAAGCTCTATGTCTTCCTCGCGGCGGTGTCGGCGGGCCTCTACCTGCTCGCCGTGATCGGCGTGCTCGCCTCGGTCGTGGGCGCCTTCTATTACCTGCGCATCGTCAAGATCATGTATTTCGACGAGCCCGTGCCCGCGTTCGACGCGGCCGAAGGCAATGGCCCGGCGGCTGTGCTGGCGGTTTCGTCGGTCTTCACGCTGCTGTTCTTCCTGCTGCCCGGTCCGCTGGTCGCGGCCGCGACCACCGCCGCCGCGTCGCTGTTCGGCGGTTGATCGCGCCGGTTGCCGATCGCGTGCGCTTGCCGCCGGAGTTCCGGCTGGCGGCGCATGACAGCGTGGGGTCCACCAACGACGAAGCCAAGGCGATGGCCCGCGATGGTGCTGCGGACCTCACGCTCGTCTGGGCGCGCGAACAGAAAGCGGGAAGGGGCCGCCAGGGCCGCACATGGGTTAGCCCGCGCGGCAATCTCTATCTCTCGCTCGTCCTGCGGCCCAAGGCGAAAGCCGCAACCGCCGCACAGCTTTCCTTCGTCGCTTGCGTTGCCGTCGGCGAGACGGTCGCCGAGCTGGGCGCGCAAGACATCGAATATAAATGGCCCAACGACGTGCTGGTCGGCGGGCGGAAAATCTCGGGCGTGCTGCTCGAAGCCGAAAGCGGTGGCGACGGGCTTGCCTATCTGATCCTTGGCGTGGGCATCAATCTCGCCTCGTCGCCGGCCGAAACGCGCTATCCCGCCACATCGCTGCACGGCGCGGCGCCGGTCGAAGCGGCCCTGGAAGCCTTCGCGCGCCACTTCCTCGTCTTATATCGGCGCTGGACGGCGGAAGGTTTCGCGCCCGTGCGCCAAGCTTGGCTTGCCCGCGCCGCACGCTTGGGTCAGGCGATCGAAGTGCGCTTGCCCGATGGCACGCTGAACGGCGTGTTCACGGAATTGGGGGCAGGGGGCGAACTCCTGCTCGACACGGCCGCCGGGCGGCGTATCGTCACGGCGGGGGACGTCCATTTGCCGGGGATCGGATGACCATGTTGCTCGTCATCAACTCCAACAACACCAACACCGTGTTCGGCGCGTTCGATTACGCGACCGGCGAGAAGCGCGCCTCGTGGCGCATCTCGACCGACCCGAAGCGCACCGCCGACGAATACGCGGTGTGGCTCACGCATCTGATGGCGCTACAATCGATGACGCTGGCGCAGATCGAAGGCGTCGTCGTGTCGAACGTCGTGCCGCAGGCGATGTTCAATCTGCGCGATTTTTGCCGCCGCTACGCGAAGGCGGAGCCGGTGATCGTGGGCGAGAAGGGCCTGAAATACGGCCTGGAGATCCGCATCGATCGGCCGGAGGAAGCGGGCGCCGACCGCATCGCCAACGCGGTGGGCGCGCGCACGCGCTACACGATGCCCGGCGTCGTCGTCGATTTGGGCACGGCCACCACCTTCGACGTGCTCGACGCGCAGGGCAATTACTGCGGGGGCACGATCAGCCCCGGCATCAATCTCGCTTTCGAAGCCCTCTATATGGGGGCGGCGAAACTGCCGCGCATCGAGATCCGCCGGCCGGCGCGCACCATCGGCACGTCGACCGTGACGGCGATGCAGTCCGGCATTTTCTGGGGTTATGTCGGCCTAATCGAAGGCATTGGTACACGCATCGCCGAGGAACTGGGCGGCACGCCGACCTTCATCGGCACGGGCGGCCTTATCTCCATCATCGCCGAGCACACCAAGCTTCTCGCCCATGTCGATCCCGATCTGACCTTGAAAGGTCTGGTCGATATCCACAGATTGAACCGATGAGCGTGGATAAAGGTCTCTATTTTTTGCCGCTTGGCGGCTCCGGCGAGATCGGGATGAATCTCAACCTCTACCGCTATGGCGGGAAGTGGTTGATGGTCGATCTCGGCGTCACCTTCGGCGACGACGCGATGCCGGGGATCGACGTCATCACGCCCGATCCCAGCTTCATCGCCGAAAACCGCGACGATCTGCTGGGCCTCGTGCTGACCCACGCGCATGAGGACCATCTCGGCGCCGTGCCGTATCTCTGGCCGCTGCTGCGCTGCCCGATCTACGCGACCGGTTTCACCGCGTCGTTCCTGAAGCGCAAACTGGCCGAGACCGATTTCGCCAACCAAGTGCCGATCCACGTGATCGAGCAGGGTTCGCGCCTGCAGATCGGCGATTTCGACGTCGAGCTCATCCACATCACCCACTCCTGCCTGGAGCCGAACGCGCTGGCGATCCGCACGCCGGCCGGTACGGTGCTGCATACCGGCGACTGGAAGCTCGATGCCGAGCCGCTGATCGGCCCGACGACCGACGCCGACGCGTATCGCCGCGTGGGCGACGAAGGCGTGCTGGCGCTCGTCGGCGATTCCACCAACGCGATCAAGGACGGCGAGTCCGGCTCCGAAGGCTCGGTCTACGAGGAACTCGTGAAGCAGATCGCCGCCGCCCCGCAACGCGTGGCGATCGCCTGTTTCGCGTCGAACGTCGCGCGGGTCGAAAGCATCGCGCGCGCCGCGCGCGCGGCGGGGCGCGAAGTGGCGCTGGTCGGCCGCTCGCTGTGGCGCATCTACGAAAGCGCACGGGAGAACGGCTATCTCGCCGATCTGCCGCCCTTCATGACCGAGACCGACGCGGGCTACGTGCCGCGCGACCGGATCGCGCTGATCTGCACGGGTTCGCAAGGCGAGCCGCGCGCGGCCTTGTCGCGCATTGCGGCCGACGATCATCCGCATATCGTGCTGGAGGAGGACGATTGGGTGCTGTTCTCCTCGCGCACCATTCCGGGCAACGATCGCGCCGTGGGCCGCATGCAAAATCAGCTGATGCGCTTGGGCGTGAAGGTCATCACCGACCGCGACGCGCCGATCCATGTTTCGGGCCATCCGTGCCGCGACGAATTGGCGGCGATGTATCAATGGATACGTCCGCGTGTGGCGATTCCCGTGCACGGCGAGCATCTGCACATGACCGCGCATGCCGAATTGGCGCGCAATTGCCAAGTGCCGTTCCAAATCGTGCCGGAGAACGGCCAGATCATCCGTCTGGATTTGCCCGGCGGGCCGCAGGTCGTCGATCACGTCCAGTCCGGGCGCTGGGCCGTCGATGGCGGGCGTTTGCTGCCGGTCGACGGGGCGGTCGTGCGCGGCCGGGCGAAGCTGCTGTGGAACGGGGCGGTCGTCGCGACCGTCGTGGTCGACCGCAAGGGCCGTTTGATGGCCGATCCGCAAGTCTCGGCCCCCGGCCTGATCGACGCCGACGATCCCGGCGACGAATTGGCCGACGATCTGATCGAGGCGGTGCGCGGCGCTGTCGCCCGCGTGCCGGACAAGGCGCCCGAGGACGAGATCGCCGAGGCCGCGCGCCGCGCCGTGCGCAAGCTCGTGAACCAGCGTTTGGGCAAGAAGCCGGTTGCCCAAATCCACGTCGTGCGGGTCTAGTCGCCGCCCGGCGGCAGTGCTATTTCCTTCTCCATGATCGGTCGTCTCAACCATGTCGCGATCGTCGTGCCGGATTTGGCCGCCGCATCGCGCACCTATCGCGAGACCTTGGGCGCCAAGGTTTCCGCGCCCGTCGATCTGCCCGCGCACGGCGTGACGACCGTGTTCGTCGAGCTCGACAACACAAAGATCGAGTTGCTGCATCCGCTGGGCGAGAAATCGCCGATCGCGAAATTCCTCGCCGACCATCCCTCGGGCGGGATGCATCATGTCTGCTACGAGGTGGACGATATCCTCGCCGCGCGTGACCGCTTGAAGGCGCAGGGTGCGCGCGTGCTGGGCGACGGCGAGCCGAAGATCGGCGCGCACGACAAGCCCGTGCTGTTCCTGCACCCGAAGGATTTCGCGGGCACGCTGGTGGAGCTCGAACAGGCATGACGCCCGTAACCGCCATCGCGATGTATGTGGTGATTTGGTGGATCGTGCTGTTCGCCGTGCTGCCCTTCGGCGTGAAGCCGACGGAAACGCCGGGCGGGAAGGGCCAGATGACCGGCGCGCCCGAGAAGCCGATGATGGGCAAGAAGGTGATCTGGACCAGCATCGCCGCGGCGGTCGTCTGGCTGATCATCTTCGCGATCGTGCATTCCGATCTGCTGCCGGTGCGCGACGCGCTGCAATTGCCGCCGCGCTGATCCGATGAGCGGCTATTGCGACTTTGCCCCCGGCCACGCGCTGCACGGGCCCTACCACGACGGCGAATACGGCTTCCCGCTGGCCGGCGACGACGCGCTGTTCGAGCGTTTGCTGCTCGAGATCAACCAGGCCGGTCTGTCCTGGGAATTGATGCTGAAGAAGCGCGAAGGGTTTCGCGCCGCCTATGCCGGGTTTTCGGTCGCCAAGGTCGCGCGCTTCGGCGCGAAGGACACCGCGCGCCTTTTGGCCGATGCGGGCATCGTGCGCAATCGCTTGAAGGTCGCCGCCGCGATCCACAACGCGAACGTGATCCTCGGCATCGCCAAGTCGCACGGGTCGTTCGCCGATTGGATCGAAGCACATCATCCGCTGACCAAGAAGGAATGGTGCAAGGTCTTCGCGAAGACCTTCAAATTCACCGGCGGCGAAATCGTCGGCGAATTTCTGATGAGCATCGGCTATCTGCCGGGCGCACACCGCGAAACCTGCCCCGCCTACAAACGTATCGCGAAGCGGAACCCGCCTTGGATGACGGCGGCGAAGAAGGGCTTCGTTTACTGATTCCCGAAAAAATGGGCCCCTTAGAAAACCGAAACCCGGCGGCCGCTTTCAAGCGAACCCGCCGGGTTGGTATTGGCGTGAACTCCCCAAACTTGGGCCGTGCGTCCCCGTGCGGGGCGTGTTCTTATTTAAGGCGAGTATAGAGGGCCGAACGCGCCTGTCGAGCAATTTGTGCGAAGTTGCTTGTGTACATACGAAATGAAGTTTCAAGAACTTGTTGCGTTGCACAAAAGCCGGGCAGGTGTGTCGTAATTTTGCCGAATTATCGTGAAATTCAAAGACTCTAGACGCAGGAGGCGTAAATGGCCGCCAATTTCAGGTGGATCGCCGTTTTTGGGCTCGCGATGGCCGGGGGTATTCCGGGGTTTGCCGGGGCGCAGAATCCACCCGCGACTCCGACAAAGATCGAGGTGACGGGGGTGGATTGCCGCCGGCTGTTCGTCACGCATCAGCCCTCGGCGGACGTCGCCTATAAGCCGGGCGTGGATGTCCACGGCAAGCCGGTCGTCGGGGCCGATCTCAACCCCGCGCCGCAGATCAAGGTGCCCGAGACCGTGGCTTTCGACGTGGCGGTCGATCTGCGCCGCTTCGGCGTGCCGCAAACCTCGCCCTTGTTCCAGCCCTCGGTGAAGCTGGGGGAGGTGCGGGTCGACGTTTTGACCGGCAAGACCCTCTATAACGGCGAAGCGATCGGCAATCCGGAGATCGAAGCTTTGCGCGAAGCCTGCAAAGCCCAAGGCTTGGCGCCACGCTAAGATTCGCTTACGGTCGCGCCACTTTCCCGAACCGCCCTCCAGCCCCAAACGGTCCCATGCGCCTGTCGCGTTACTTTCTGCCCACGATCAAGGAAAACCCCTCCGAGGCGCAGATCGTCTCGCATCGGCTGATGCTGCGCGCGGGCATGGTCCGCCAATCGGCGGCGGGCATCTATTCCTGGCTGCCGCTCGGCTTCAAGGCGTTGAAGAAGATCGAGCAGATCGTGCGCGAGGAGCAAAACCGCTCGGGCGCCATCGAGCTGTTGATGCCGACGATCCAGTCGGCCGATCTGTGGCGCGAAAGCGGCCGCTACGACGATTACGGCAAAGAGATGCTGCGCATCGTCGACCGGCACGAGCGCGAGATGCTGTTCGGGCCGACGAACGAAGAGCTCATCACCGATATCTTCCGCACCTATGTGAAGAGCTACAAGGACCTGCCGCTGAACCTCTATCACATCCAGTGGAAGTTCCGCGACGAGGTGCGCCCGCGTTTCGGCGTGATGCGCGGCCGCGAATTCCTGATGAAGGACGCGTATTCGTTCGACATCGACGGGAAGGGGGCCCGCGCCGCCTATAACAAGATGTTCGTCGCCTATTTGCGCACCTTCGCGCGCATGGGCTTGAAGGCGATCCCGATGCGCGCCGATACGGGGCCGATCGGCGGCGATCTCAGCCACGAATTCATCATCCTGGCCGACACCGGCGAGTCGGAAGTCTATTGCGACGCGTCGTGGATGGAAGCCGACGTGCTGAAGAAGGACGTCGACTTCACGGCCGATCTTCAGCCGCTGGTCGACGAATGGCTGTCGAAATACGCCGCGACCAGCGAAATGCACGATCCCGCGAAATGCCCCGTGCCGGCCGAACGGCTGCGCAAGGCGCGCGGCATCGAGGTCGGGCACATCTTCTATTTCGGCACCAAGTATTCGAAGCCGATGAACGCCCAGGTCGCGGGGCCCGACGGCGCGCCCGTGCTGGTCGAAATGGGCTCCTACGGTATTGGCGTTTCGCGCCTGGTCGGCGCGCTGATCGAAGCGAGCCACGACGAGGCGGGCATCGTGTGGCCCGATGCGGTGGCGCCGTTCGACGTGGCGCTGATCAATCTGCGTGTGGGCGACGCCAAATGCGATGCCGCGTGCGAAGACCTTTACGCCAAGCTTCAGAAGGCGGGCAAAGACGTGCTCTATGCCGACACGTCCGACAGCGCCGGGGCGAAGTTCGCGACGATGGATCTGATCGGTCTGCCCTGGCAGCTGGTCGTCGGTCCGCGCGGTCTCGCCAACGGCAAGGTGGAATTGAAGCGCCGCCGCACGGGCGAGCGCGTCGAGTTGTCGGTCGAGGAGGCGTTGAACCGCCTGCTCGCGCCGGCTTCCTGAGCCGCCGCGAATGGCCTTCGGCGTGTTCGAGCGGATGGTCGCGATGCGCTATTTGCGCGCGCGCCGCCAGGAAGGCTTCATCTCGGTCATCGCGTGGTTCTCGCTGACCGGCATCGCGCTGGGTGTGGCCACGCTCATCATCGTCATGGCGGTGATGAACGGCTTCCGCGCCGAATTGCTGGGCCGCATCCTTGGCCTTAACGGCCATATGACCGTTTACGGCGCGTCGGAACCGCTGCGCGATTGGGATGCGGTGTCGACGCGATTGCGCGCCTTGCCCGACGTGCTCGACGCGTCGCCCTTGGTCGAAGGCCAGGCGATGGCGACGGCGAACGGGGCGGCGAGCGGAGCGCTGGTGCGCGCATTGCGGCCCGAGGATATGGCGCGGCGCACGCTGATCGTCTCCAACGTCAAATCGGGCGATATCGCCGATTTCAAAGGCGACGATGCGGCGATGATCGGCATTCGCATGGCCGGGCGCATGGGCCTGAAGGTCGGCGACCGGATCACGCTGATCTCGCCGCAGGGCAACGTCACCGCCTTCGGCACGATGCCGCGGCTACGCGCCTTCAAGGTCGCCGCGATCTACGAAGTCGGCATGTTCGAATACGACAATGCCTTCGTGTTCCTGCCGATGGAGGCGGGGCAGAATTTCTTCCGCACCGGTGAAGACGTTTCGGGCATCGAAGTCTTCGTGCGCGATCCGCAGCGCGTTTGGCTCGCGCGGCGCGAGGTGATCGCGGCGTCGCAACAGCCGGTGCGCGTGCTCGACTGGCAGCAGGCCAATTCCAGCTTCTTCAACGCGGTCCAGGTCGAGCGGAACGTGATGTTCCTGATTTTGACGCTGATCATTCTGGTCGCGGCGTTCAACATCATCTCCTCCCTCATCATGCTGGTGAAGGACAAGTCGCGCGACATCGCCATTCTGCGTACGATGGGCGCTTCGCGCGGTTCGATCTTGCGTATCTTCTTCATGGCGGGCGCTTCGATCGGCGTCCTGGGCACGTTCGCGGGCCTCGGCCTCGGCTTGTTGTTTAACGCCAACATCGAACATATCCGCCAGTTCCTGCAGTGGGTCACCGGCACGCAGTTGTTCTCGGCCGAGGTCTATTTCCTCGCGACCATGCCGTCCAAGACCGACCCGAACGAGGTCGTGCAGGTGATGCTGATGGCGCTGGGCCTGTCGTTCCTCGCCACGATCTATCCCGCGTGGCGGGCGGCTCGCCTCGATCCGGTCGAGGCGCTGCGCTATGAGTGACGCGGCACTCGAACTCAAAGGCCTGCATCGCCGTTTCGCGCAAGCGGGCGGCGCGCTGCATGTCTTGCGCGGCGCCGATCTCAAGCTGATGCCCGGCGAATGCGTGGCGTTGATCGGCCCGTCGGGGGCGGGCAAGTCGACGCTGCTGCATTGCGCGGGGCTTCTCGAAAAGCCTGACGAGGGCGCCGTGCTGCTCGGCGGGCGCGACTGCGCGATGATGGACGAAGCGGCACGCACCAAGGCGCGGCTTTCGGATATCGGCTTCGTCTATCAGTTCCACCATCTGCTGCCGGAATTCAGTGCGCTCGAGAACGTGATGATGCCGCAGCTCGTCGCCGGCAAGTCGAAGACGCAAGCCGCCGCGCGCGCCAAGGAACTTCTCGCCCGCGTGGGCTTGTCGGCGCGCGAGGATCATCGTCCCGCGCGTTTGTCGGGCGGCGAGCAGCAGCGCGTGGCGATCGTGCGTGCCGTCGCCAACGGGCCGCGCGTGCTGTTGGCCGACGAGCCCACGGGGAACCTCGATCCGCGTACCGCCGAAGGCGTGTTTTCGGAGCTGTTGAATCTCGTGCGCACGACCGGTCTTGCGGCGCTGGTCGCGACGCATAATCCCGAACTCGCCGATCGCATGGATCGAAAGCTTCAGTTGCGCGATGGAACGCTCGCCGCCCCTTGACGTTGGCGAGGCGGAGCGAAACACTACCCAAATCATCGCGACTCGGGAGTCGATTTTGCGCCTAACCGCAATTCGCAATTTGGGAATCGCCACCGTCGCCGCCCTGGCGCTGGGCGCTTGCGGCTTGACGGGCCAATCGGCGTCGACCGGCTCGGCGTCGAATCCGAACGACAAGAACGCGTCGCCCGGCCCTGGCTTCGTGCGGTTCACCGACGTGCCCATGCCCGCCAACGCGTCGGTCGATCTCAACAACCTGTTCGTCATGGGCAATGACGGCGCCTGGTTTGGCCGCATCGTGCTGTCACCGGGCAGCTCGGTCGCCGATATGTACGAATTTTACCGCCGCGAAATGCCGCGTTTCGGCTGGGCGGAGGTCTCGAATATTCGCTCGGCGAGTTCGGTGCTGGTGTTCCAGCAGGGCGACCGCGTGGCGACGATCCAGATCAACCAGGCCGGTACGATCACGGCCGCGAGCAAGGTCGAGTTCTCGATGACGCCGCGCACCGGGCAGTTGCGCGTGATGTCGAACGGGCCGCAGTCCTCGCAGCCTTCGCCATTGCCGGCCAATCCGCGCCCGCAGGTCGACAGCGCGCCGCTGCGGTGACCGCGCGCGCGTTCTGCGCGGACGCCGATCTGCGCTACGAAGCCTCTCGGCATCGTTTCGTCCCCGGCGAAGGTTTCACGCTGGGCGACGATTATCGCCTCGCGCATTTGCCGCTGGTCGATCCCGCCCACCCCAAGATCGTCGCGTCGGTCCCCGAAAGGGACTACGACCGGGGTTATTACGCCGTGCCGCGTCACGCGCTGGCCGCACATATCGCGGCCGAAACTTTGGAGGCGAGCCGGGTCTATCGCGATCTCGACGCCGATCTGCGCAAGCGCGCGGTCGCCGGGAAGATCGCTTGGGCGACGCAGGCCAAGCGTCGAGACGTGTTGCACGCAACCATCGCCGGCCCGGTCGACGCGCCAACGGCGGACGCCTATCTGCACGCGGGCAATGCGTGGCGGGTGCGCACCGGCCCCGCCGCGATAAGGCTCGGCGGCCCGTTTGTCGGTAATCGCAATCACGGGCGCATCTATCTGCCCGTCTATCCCGAGAAGCGCGACGGCACGGATATGTACGCCGCGCTTCAGCGCGAAATCGGCGCGCGCCCCTCCGGATTTTATGCGATCGGCTTATGGCATCTCGCCGATGATCTGAATGCGGACGAGGCCGCGTCGCTTGCCGCTTGGCTTGATCGCTGGGGCGCGGAAACGGTCGCGATCGTCGACGATCCGCGTCTCGGCATTTTGACGACGCGCGACGACCAGGCGTTGCGCGACCCCGCGTGGCGCTGGTTAGCGGCGGGTTAATCCCGCAAATTCTTCGAAAATTGTCGGCGTGAATTTCGTACCTGATGCCGCATTGTCGGCACGCGTATTAACCACCGTTTAATTTGCCGGATGTTTTATCGCCTTGTCGCCGTAAAAATTTTCGTAGGGTCTCAAAATGCTCGCCAATCTCAAGATCGCCTATCGCCTCATGATCGGTTTCGGGCTGATGGTCCTGATGATCGCGGGCCTCAGCGGCTATACCGTCTCCTCTTCGAGCGATACGATTGCGGCTTTCGACCGTGTCGTGCGCATCAAAAACAACGAAACGCTGATCCAACAATCGCTGCGCAACATGCACGAAGGGCGCGCGCATATCTGGATCGGCGTAGCAACGAACGATCTGGCTCGATGGGACAACGCGCAAGCATCGCTCAAGGCGGTTGCGTCGGGCTTCGAAAGCCTGGAGCGTTCGACCGTCAATCCTGATCGTTTGCGCCAGATTCGCGAGTTGCGGGCTGCGGTCGATGCCTATGTCGTGCGCGCGATGGCGTTGCGCGATTTGCGCGCGGCCAATGTGTCGCTCGAATCGCCCCAATGGCGCGCGGCAATCGACGCGACGAACGCGGAGGCCGCCAAAATCTACGGCATCGCCGATCCGTTGCAGAAAAACTTCTTCGACGTGGCGAGTCAGGCGACCCAAGAGGCTTCGTCGGATCTGCGCGAGGCCATCACAGTTTCGCTGGTCGCCGGAATCTTGGCCGTGTTGGCCGGCATCGGACTGGCGCTGATCGCCGCGCGCAGCATCGCCGGCCCGATCAAGTCGATGACCGATGCGATGCTGAAGCTCGCGGGTGGCGACAAGGCGGTCGCGATCCCGGGCGTGGGCCGCAAGGACGAAGTCGGCGAGATGGCCGGTGCCGTCCAGGTCTTCAAGGACAATATGATCAAGACCGACGAAATGGCCGAAGCGCAGCGCCAGGAACAGGTGAAGAAGGAAGAGCGTCAGCGCGTCGTCGACGGCTACATCAAGGATTTCGACAAGACCGTGACCGGCGTGCTGCAGGTCGTGGCGTCCGCCGCCGAGGAATTGCAGGCGACGGCGCGTTCGATGTCGGCGACGGCGGCGGATACCAGCCGCCAATCGACCGCGGCGGCCGGCGCTTCCGAAGAAGCTTCGACCAATGTGCAGACGGTCGCGGCCGCGACCGAGGAAGTGTCTTCGTCGATCGCCGAGATCACGCGTCAAGTTTCGGAATCGACCCGCATCACCAGCCAGGCGGTGCAGGAGACGGAACGGACCGATACGCAGCTCCAAGGTCTCGCCGAGGCGGCGCAGAGCATCGGCACGGTCGTGCAGCTCATCAACGAGATCGCGTCGCAGACCAATCTCCTCGCGCTCAACGCCACGATCGAAGCCGCGCGCGCGGGCGAGGCGGGCAAGGGCTTCGCGGTCGTTGCGTCGGAGGTCAAGTCGCTGGCCAACCAGACCGCCAAGGCGACCGAGGAAATCAGCGCCAAGGTGAACGAGATGCAGAACGCGACCGGCCGTTCGGTCGAGGCGGTGAAGGGCATCGGCAAGACGATCGGCCAGGTCAACGAGATCGCGGTTGCGATCGCGTCGGCGGTCGAGGAGCAGGGTGCGGCGACGCAGGAGATCGCGCGCAACGTCCAGCAGGCGGCGGCGGGCACGGCGGAGGTATCGAGCAATATCGCCGGCGTCACGCAGGCCGCGGGCCAGACCGGGGCGGCGTCCGAGCAGGTGCTGAGTGCGTCCGCCGAACTCGCCAAGAACGCCGAGCATTTGCGCAACCAGGTCGACGGGTTCCTCGCCAAGATCCGCGCCGCGTAATCGGTTCATCCACAGCCCGCTTGGCGGGCTGGAACGACTCGGGGCATGGACGCTAATTTAGCGCCCATGCCCCACGCCGATTTCGTCCATCTTCGCGCCCATTCGGCCTATTCGCTGTCCGAAGGCGCCATCAAGGTGAAGAAGCTGGTCGAGCTCGCCAAGGGCTCTGACATGCCGGCCTTGGGCATCGCCGACACCGGCAATCTGTTCGGCGGTCTTGAGTTCTCCTACGCCGCGATCGAAGCGGGCGTGCAACCGATCATCGGCTGCGATCTGGGCGTGCGCCGCGAAGGCGAGGGTGGGGGCATGGCGGCGCGGGTGGGCAAGGCGCCCGAGCCCGATCGCCTGTTGCTGATCGCGCAGAACGAAGCGGGCGGTTCCAATCTCGGCAAATTGTCGAGCCGGGCCTATCTCGACACGCCGCCGGGCGAAACGCCGCAGGTCACGCTGGCGCAAATCGCCGAAAAATCGGAAGGCCTGTTGTGCCTGACCGGCGGCGCCAAGGGCCCGGTCGGGCGGTTGCTGCTGGAAGGCCAGCGCGCGGCGGCGGAAGCCATACTGGACAAGCTGCAGGAAGCGTTTCCGGGCCGCTTGTATGTCGAGATCCAGCGCCACGGCCTGCCCGAAGAAGCCAAGATCGAAGAAGCGCTGATCGAGCTTGCCTATGCGCGCGATCTGCCGCTGGTCGCGACCAACGGCGTGTATTTCGCGGGTACCGGCATGTACGAAGCGCACGACGCGCTGCTGTGCATCGCCGAGGGACGCTTCGTCGCCGATCGCGAGCGCCGGCGCTTGACGCCCGAACATCGCTTCAAGACCGCCGCCGAAATGCGCGCGCTGTTCGCCGATCTGCCCGAGGCGATCGACAACACGCTGGTCGTCGCCAAACGCTGCGCGTGGTGGTTCTCCGGCCGCAAGCCGATCCTGCCGCGTTCGTCCCGCGCCAAAGAGATTTCGGAAGCCGATGCGCTGCGCGCGCTGGCGCGCGAAGGCTTGGACAAGCGCCTGATCGAAAACGTGTGGGCGTCCGATATGGACGACGCCAAGCGCGCCGAAGTCGCCGAACCCTATCGCAAGCGGCTGGAATTCGAGTCCGACATCATCGTGCAGATGGGGTTTCCGGGCTACTTCCTGATCGTCGCCGACTTCATCCAATGGGCGAAGCAGCACGGAATTCCCGTAGGGCCGGGCCGCGGCTCGGGGGCGGGCTCCGTCGTCGCCTGGGCGCTGACGATCACCGATCTCGATCCGCTGCGCTTCGGCTTGCTGTTCGAACGATTCTTGAATCCTGAACGCGTGTCGATGCCCGACTTCGATATCGATTTCTGCCAGGATCGGCGCGACGAAGTCATTCGCTACGTCCAAGGCGTCTATGGCGAGGATCGCGTCGCGCAGATCATCACCTTCGGTAAGCTGCAAGCGCGCGCGGTGCTGCGCGACACGGGCCGCGTGCTCGGCATGCCCTATGGCCAGGTCGACCGCATCTGCAAGCTGGTCCCCAACAACCCGGCCGCTCCCGTCACGCTGCAACAGGCGATCGACGGCGAGCCCGCCTTGCGCGAGATGATCGCGGCCGACGAAGCGGTCGCGCGGCTTGTGGAAATCGCGAAGAATCTCGAAGGCCTTTATCGCCACGCATCGACCCATGCCGCCGGCGTGGTGATCGGCGACCGGCCGCTCGACGAGTTGGTGCCGCTCTATCGCGATCCGCGTTCGTCGATGCCGGTCACGCAGTTCAACATGAAGGACGTCGAGAAGGCGGGGCTCGTCAAGTTCGACTTCCTCGGTTTGAAGACGCTGACCGTGATCGTGCGCGCGGTCGAGCTGATCGCGCGCAAGAATGTGACGGTCGATATCGACCATCTTCCGCTCGACGATCGAAAATCCTACGAGCTTCTGTCGAAGGGCGACACGGTCGGCATCTTCCAGCTTGAAAGCACGGGCATGCGCGACGCGGTGCGCCGCCTGCGCCCCGACCGGATCGAGGACATCATCGCGCTCGTGGCGCTCTATCGTCCGGGTCCGATGGAGAAC